>Ga0115030_1000723_pt1 | contig 14074 bp, 14 predicted proteins | sample SidtaG_4_FD_87174 | JGI IMG/M metagenome (GOLD analysis project Ga0115030, IMG submission 87174) | Marine algal microbial communities from Sidmouth, United Kingdom - Sidmouth_Male1 metaG | ecosystem: Host-associated > Algae > Red algae > Unclassified | place: Sidmouth, United Kingdom | collected... | reverse complement strand
CACCGTTGTGTTGAACGCCTTTCGGTGGAATAATGGCCCGCTGATGACGCTGCAGGCGGTAACTCGACGTGGCGAGGCAACAAAATGCGTGTCATCGGTGCTGTGGGGAAGTCTGGACGACATCGTCCCTGAAGCTGCAATCCCCATCGAGTGGCGGATTCCGGCAGGCCTTGATGCCCGTATCAAGGAGGGGTTTCGATGGACAATGATGATTAGCTTCGATACACTGTATTCTGATGTCCGTTTCTTTCATCGGCAGATGGCTGAAACGGGCGCAGGGAAGAAGCTCACGAGCACGGCTGGCGCATTCCTGACAGCAAAATGCGCCCAATAGCTGAGCCACCCGAGCGGATCACGAGCCCTTGATCCGCCCAATGAGGTGAGGTTCTTCGTGGGGTTGGATGTCTTTTCTGAGGTTGCAAAACGAACATTCGTGCCGTACCGCGCTGGTGCTGCGTCGTTTTTTTTTCTTCTGGCGCGCGTCGCTCCATAGCAGCACCTCAACAAGGCACGTGGTGCATACGAGCAGGAAGCCTACAAGATGCTGATGACAACGATGTAGGCATTGGCTACTTTCTCTCCTGGAAAATCATCACAACAACGGCCGTGCGCAGCACCGCCCACGAGAAACAAACGTGGGCACGGTGGCACGGTCGACACAAACACCCTCCAAAGCACGCACTGCAAACAAAATCCTGCAGCAGCACGCGGCAGCATGCAGCGCATGAGTCAACACGGGTCGGGGCACGCTGACGGCGGGGTAGACCAAAGCCGACCCCCTCGCCCTCCCTCCCGCCCCTCGCCCTCACACCCCCCCGCGTCGACAACAAGGCTCTTCAAGACTCTTCCTCGTCCATGTTGTCCTCGTCGCTGTCGCTGGACAGAGCGAAGTTGGCGCGCTGGGCGTCGGCACCGTCCAACAGGCGGAGGCCGTTATGCACCTCGCTGTCCCGCGCGAGGAGCGTGTCCGCGCGCCCAACCTCGGACACCCAGTACTCGTTCATGCCCTCCCCCACCCCGGAGCGGCGCGTCGTGCGCAGCCCCGCCACGAGCTCCAAGTAGGAGCGCACCAGGCCGCTCACCATGCAGAAGTGGCCGACCACGCAGTCGATGACGATGCCGCTGCCGATGGAGCCGCCCTGGGTGATGCGGTCGGCCGCGCCGAGGTACGTGAAGAACTCGACGATGGCCACCAGAATGGCCTTAAAGCCCATCTCCGACGCAAAGTACGCGTTATTGTTCAGCCACTCGCCCGCCAGTATGCTCGTCATGTCGGCCTTAGTGAGCCCGAGCGCGCGGAGGAAGGCCAGCACTATGCGCTCCTTGATCGTCTGGACTAGGTGCGGCTTGACGCGGAGCAAGGGCACCGACGCGCGGCGGAAGGTGGCCTCCGTCTGGTCGCCCCTCGTCGGCACCGGGATATAGTCCCACAGGAAGTCTTTGGCGAGCTCCGGCGTCAGGTTGAGCGCCGTCACCGCCGAGGCCACGAGCAGGTCCCACGTCGCCTCCATGTTGGGGTAGACGAGGCGGGTCGTGTTGGTGCGGGCAATGTGCTCCATCAAACGGCGGCGAAACTCGCGGCGCACCTTCTCCATATTTTTAAAGCCGGCCACGCCCTTGTCCTTGTTGAGTCGCATGCGCTTTTTACGGCTCATGTGCGCCTTGGCCGTGCTGCGGATGCCGCCGCCGCCCGGCGCGTTGTCGCCGTCAGAACCAATCGACTCGACGTCCGACTCTTTGTCCAGGTTGCTCAAGATAGCCGAGAGCTTGGTGTCTAGCCCGGCGTTCATCTGCTGCATATGCTTGTAGACCATCTCCTGCTTGCCGCCGAGCGTGTCGAGCTTGGCGATGACCGCCGCCTGCTCCTTCTCCATCTCGGCCATGACGGTGGCCATAGCCTGGATGGCCTTGGTCAGCGGAACCGCCGTCTCCACGACCGCCTTCTTGACAACGTTATACACGTTCTTGGCCTGGCCCTTGCCCGCTTCTTGGCTCCCGCCGCCGCCAGCAGGCGCAGGTGGAGCAGACCCGCGGTCTACGTCCATGGGAACGGAGGTGGTCGTGGCGCCCGCGGCGCCCGCCGAACCTGCCATCCCCGCCGCCGTCGGGGGCGGGCTCGGGGGTGGCGACGGTGACCGAGAAGACCGACGCGGGGCGACAGGAGGGCGGCAGGTCCCACTGGAAGCCCGAGGTGCAGGCAAGGAAGCCGACGCCGCCGGCGGGTCCGTCACAAGCAGCGTGCGCATTGCAGCGGCGGATGTGGCCGCCTGCTGCGGCGTCGCGCTCAACTCCCCGGGGTACAGCGGGGGATGGATGTAGTACCGCGGCAGATCTACGACGAGCGAAGACGACTTGGTGCCCCCCGCCGTGCGCAGGAAGGCTCTGTTGGATTTGGACTTCGTGATCTTGCCCCCGGTCTTGGAGCGACCGATGGCTTTCTTGGCAGCCGGTGGGCCAGGGCGAGGCTGGCTGTCCAGCTCCGCAGCCCCAGCACCGCCACCCTCGTACGGAGACACGCCCCCAGACACGCCCCCAACGTCGGTGGGCGTCACCACCGGCAGCGCCGGCAAAACCGGCGCTTGCAGCTGCTGCGAGCCGCCGTAGTACTGCCGAAGGTCGTACACGCCCGCCGCACTAGGCAGTGCGGCGGTTGCGGTCCCCGTCGCGGTGTTGGTCCGAAGGACAGGCGTGATGCCGTCCTGCTCCACGACATTGGCAGCGAGGCCCTGGGCTCGCATGTTGTCCTTGTTCTCAATGTCGCCGGCAGTAGGCGCTGGCGTCGTGCGCACGGACGGAGGCACAACCGGGCGCTTGCGTCCGCGGGGACGGCCGTACGGCGCGCCGTTGACGGTGCTGCTGTCTTCCGCATCCGCCGTGCCGACCGCCGGGGTGTCCGCGTACGACGCCGCCCAAAGCTCCGCTGGGACAGGGAGCGTGTCCGTGCGCAGACGGGGTCGGCGCTTGTCGCCCGACGCGCCATTGTCCTTGTTGGGGTGGCCGGGCTGCATGGCGAGTCCGGGTTTGTAGATTGGGGGAGGCACAAGAGGAGGGTGGGAAGTGGAGGAGGGTCCAAGAGTGGTGTGGTCGGAGGGTGGCGCGCTCACGACGAGATGGGGATGGGGAGTCGGTCGGCGCGATGAGAAAAGAACCGGAGGGCGACGTATATGTACCGGCCAGAAACGGGTGGGCAGCAGCAAACCAGCACGGCGGGGGTCAGAGAGCTGCAAAGAGACCAGTCACGCGCACACACGGGGAAGCACTTGGCAGCAAAAAGAAAAGCAAGGCATCGAACAGAGACCCGCTGATGCATCACGGTTCACAGGCCGCCGTGGGCGTGCAGGCAGCGAGTGACTCAGAGACGTACCGGTATCAGCAAAGCATCGTGCAGTGCGTGTGCGTTCTCTTTGGCTCTCTCTGGTCGGACAAAGGCGGTGGGGTGGCAGACAGGGGCGGCAGGGCAAACAGCATCAGAGAAAAGACGGGGGCGTCCCTCCGCCCAATTCACCCGACCGGATACGAAGCGGAACAAGCCATGCCATCATGCGCCACGGCAGCTGCGTACGTCCAAAAGGGATGCAGGTGGCGACCAGAATAGCACAAAAAAAGGGAGCACGGCGGGTGGGTGGGACAGGGGTGGAGCATTCAAGGCCCAGGACGAAAGGGAAGGGCTGACACCAGAAGAGGGAGGCGCCGGGAGAATGAAGGTCAGCACACAGACAGGGTGCACGCAGAGCGAACGCGCCACGGAACGATGCGAGAAAAGGCCAGCACCGTTAGGGGGATGCGTGTGCGTACATGCGTCAAAAGTGCACACAACAAGAAGAGGAACACGCGGGTCCGTACTGTTGTGGGAAAGAATCGGCAGATGGACAGGGGGGCGCGATACCAGGGCCGGCCAGCAACAAGCGGGGAGACGCAAAGAGACCAAGTGCCACTGCGACTGAGGAGCCCGGGCGGGCGCGAGGACGGGGCAGCCAGCCACCGCAACGATCCGCACGTTGGCCACCGCATTGATCCGCACGGTGACGTGTGCGCAGCCTAGCTGGCCCATGCCTGAAGCCGATTCGGGCCTGTGAACGAACAGATCGATCGTCGTTTGTTCGAAATTGGGAGCTACACTGGCACGCCAGCCGATTTGGCCAGTGCTCTGAGCATCATATTTTGGTCGATGAGAGCGGTCGCCACGATCCGCTTCCGATTGTCCCATCGGTGGGACAGCCCCGATGCCTGGGGCCGCTCGGCCGATGCAAGGTACCGACGTGGCCGCTCTAACCGCGCCCCGTCGACGACGTGGCGTCGCCGCGCCGGCCGATTGTGTGGACTTTTTCCAGCGACGGGGTGACGGCAAGCACCCGTCGCGGCGGCGCACACTTGCGTGGACGGCTGTCTGATGGCGCCTGGTTACGCCGCCTGCCTTTGTTTTCTGGGGACCGCGACCCGACTTGGGTGCTGACCGTCGTCGCCTGCGACCAGGCCGCCGACCGTTGTGGTTGTGCACCGCGCGGGCCCGTCTCCCCCCCCCCCTTACGCCCACCGGTTCTTTGCCTGAACGATACGTGTCGGGTGACAACCCCCCCGCATCCTCCCATGGCGGCGCGTAGGTGGCCTATTCGTTGGTTTTTGGCTGTGCGCGTGTGGGGCAGCGCGTCCTCTAGTTGGTATGTTTTGGTCTCGTCGGCTGGAAGTGCCTCCTTCGGGGGGACCGTTCCCATCGGGATGCCCTGCGCGTGTCTGTGGGCAGGGCCGCCGGTGTCGCGAGGGGGTTATGTGGGGCGCCCTCGTCCCCCCGCTTGTGGGTCAAAAGGGCGATCAGTCGCCTTGCTAACTTGCAGCTCGGAGCTACAACCCGCATCTGCTTCCCCTCCTGCCTGCTCGATACGCTGCCTGCTCGTGCCGGGCCAACCCCTCGCCCACCTACTACACGCCCTGGTCGGTGCCTGTGTCGGCGCTCCCGGTGGGCTACCCTACCGTCTCCCCCCGGCCTTCCCCCCTGCTTTCCGTCACCATGTCGGACGTCCCGCTCTCCGCAAAAAAGCTACAGTGCCTGATTTGCGACTTCCACACCAACGCACCCGCCGCCCTCCAATGGCATGGAATGTCTTCTCACGGGCAAGTCGGTCGTGTCCGTCGCCATCGGCGCAAGCAGCTGATTGGCGCAGAGGGCGGGGAGGGCGCCAACGGAGGGGCGGGAGCCGGCGCCTCTGGATTGTCGGTGGCCCCGCTCGCAACGGCCGTCGGGGCTACCGCCGCCACCGCGTCGGCGGCCTCGCCGGCGCCTCTCGTCATCGAGGAGGCCGGCGCCACTACCTTGTCCGTGGGCGACGTGATGCAGGCGCAGGCGGAGGCCGTGCACGCAGAGATGGAAAAGCTCCTGTCGGAGCCGCTGGAGGAGCTGGCGCCGACGTACAAGGAGGTCACAGGACAGGGGCAGGCGGCCGACGACGGCGACGGCGCGGTCGCGACCGAAGACGGCAACGGCGAGGCCAAGGAGCCGACGGACGCCGGCGCACGCACGCAGGAGCTGATCGCCCAGTTGGACGCGCTGCTGGCGTGCAGCAAGGAGGCCACCGAGGAGCCGGCTCCCAAGAGGCGCAAGGACAAGAACGGCGCGGCCGCCGAGGCATCGCGCCCGTACGACTATTCCCACCTGGCCGAGCACATCCGCACGCTCTACGAGGAGATCAAGGACTGGCAGCGCGCCGAGCCCATCCTCTCGGCCCGCAAGCGCGCCAACCCGGGAAAGTTCGACACATTCCGGCTGCAGGCGCTGCAGCGCTTCGCTTTGCGCACGGGCCGCGCCGGCTTGTCGTTGCGGGAGCAGGAGGACCTGTTCGACCTGCTTGACGTCTGGGATGGAACGCGCCCCGGAATGCCCATCGATTTAGGGCACAAGCGCAAGATCCGCGACTCCTTCCGGTCTGCCTACGCGTTCCAGTGCGCCATGAGGGACGACTTGGACGCGGCGGTGCTTGGGGCGGGTTGGAAGACGTGCGTCCTGGAGGAGGGTGGCGAGAAGTACGTGGCCATATTCCGATCAGCCATGGATGCGCTGCTCGAGGACCTGCGCTCGGGAAAGAAGGTGCGGTTCTGGAGCGGCGGTGACAAGCCGGCGCCGCCGACCCACATGCGCGAGACGCCCATGGATGGAGACGCTTTCCGCCTTGCCGAGGAGGAGGTCGTCAAAGAGCACTCAACCAAGCCGGGCGCCTTTATGATGGGCATCCACGTCTACAGTGACAGCAGCCTGCTCTCATGGTCCGGCGGTACGTTCGGGAGTCTCTCCACGCCCTGCGAGACGGTCGGCCCCCGCGTCGGTGGGAGTCACAGCCTTGTGCGGGGCCTGTTTTGGAGGAAGGCGCTGCTGGCGGCGGTTGCGGTGGCAGTGGTGTGCTTCGCTGCCATGCTCCCTTTCTTGTGACTCGCAACTGATACCGTTCTCTCCTTGTGTTTTTGTTGGTGAATACACATGTCTTTGATCAACTGTGATTGGCAATTTTCCCTACCCAGCACACAAGCTATATCCAATTCGGGTGCGGCTCGTCAACGTGGTGTCGGGTGACATTGAGTGGCTGACCGTCGCATACGTGCCGGTCGTGCAGAAGCTGCAGGAGCCGTCTGCCAGCGACAAGGCACGCGACAGGCGCTGCGGTGTGCTGCAGCGTGTGCTATTCTTGGCCTTCAGGGAGGTCATCCAGGCGAGCCGCGACGGGTTGGAGCTGCCCGAACGGTGGAAGGACGAGGCCCTGTGGGCGTTTCCCCGCGTGCTTTTGTATGTTTGCGACCAGCCTGAGGAGAGGGCTGTACTGTGCCTTAAGCCAGGCATCTGTGCCTACCCTTGCTCCTTGTGCACGGTGGAGAAGGGGATCGCCGGCGCGCCGATGGCCTTGCGGTCGGTGGACCGCGTCGTTGTGCGCACTCTGGAGCGGCAGGTGGAGGCGGCGACGCACCTTGCCACCAGCACTAATAGGCAGCGCCGCATCCACCTGGAGTCGCTCGACTCGACCAACAGCTTCGTGCCGGTACTGGCTGCCATGTCGGGGCTCTCCACGCCCCCCCACTTGCTGTACAGGATGATTGGATTCGATGCCCTGCATGTAAGTTTTTCTTCCATCCATCATGACGCCTGCGCAGCCATACCGGCGAGTGAGCGTTTTCCTTTGTTGCCCAATGCCACCGCGTACTTTCGACTGACGCCGATGATTTTCTGCGCCCCTTTTTTCTTCCTGTGCCTGGCCGTGGACACCCGGCGCTCTCCCTCTCCGCAGGTTCTCGATCTGGGCGTCACCCGTACGCTCGTGCACCGCCTCGTGCGCATCTTTCCATACATCTGCAAGGGCCACCACCCCCTCATGGGCTCATTCGCCGCGACCTATCGTATCGCCAACCACCGCCTTGAGCACATGGGACGCCGAAGCAAAGCTCGAAAGCTGGCACCTGGGTACGTTTCTGTGGATTGCCGCGACTGTGACTGTGATGCTTTCCTTTACATGTTTTCTATTGCTTGGGGCGCTAGAAGGTAGTAGCGACGCTAACGCGAGCATTGCCGACCCCCGGATGTGTGCTTGGAGCTTTCACCTCGGCTTGACGCCACCCCCCATTGCATCTGCGCTTTCTTACGATTACCCGTGCCCCTTCCGACCCCGCAGATACGTCGTCAGCGAGGGGGAGAAGCAGGCGACGTTCACGGGTGCGCAGCAGCGGGAGGGCGTCTACGCGCTGCCGTTTATTGTCGACGGCCTGTTCGGGGTCGGGCGACGCAAGGCGGCGCGGGCAGGTGGCGTCAATGAGATGCAGGCGGCAGAGCAGGCGGCCGCTGCCCACATAGCCAGTGCCGAGGGTGGTGGCCGACTCTTCCCGCTTCTGGTAGTTGACGGCGAGGTGACGGCGCGGCGCCCCGCTCGACGCCAGCAGGCGTCAAAAGCGGACTCGGACGCCTCCGACGAGGACGACGACGCGAAGTTGGCGCCGGGCTTTCAGTTCGACTGGGTCGCGTACCGCGAGGCCTTTGGCGACAAGCCTGTTGAGGACGCCGTCACCTCCATGTTTGCGGAGTACGCCTCGCTGTACGCGGCGCTCTGTGGGCAGGTCGGGTCTGCCGCCGCCCAGCCCCTGACGCTCTCCCAGGCCGCCACCCTCGATGCCAAGGCGTCCAACTTTATCAACAAGTTTGCGACGCCGCTCCTCGGCGTCATGAACACGACAAAGGTCCACCGCCTGCTGAGGCACGTTATGGACGCCATCCGCTGGCACGGCAACTTGGCCAACGGGAGCACGGCTAGCAACGAGAGCCAGCACAAGGACGACAAGCCGTACTACGTGCGCACCAATAGGGGCTTCGACACGTTTACGGCACAGATCGTGCGGCACTCGCAGGGGGGGCGCATCATCCTCGCGGACCACAAGCGGGCCGAGGACGAGCGCTCGGCTCGGTGTGACCCGGTTCCGGGAAACGCCGATGGGGGTGCCGGCGCAGGTGGCGCGGACGGCTACGACAGCGACAGGGAGTTGGACGCCATGGTCGGCGACAGCCTTTTTTCTGGGGAGGAGGACGAGGAGGGGGGCGTTGGGGAGACGGAGGGAGACGGCGGCCGCAAGCACGGCCGTATTGACCGCCAATCCGTGGCGGAGCTCTCCTGGCGGCCCGGCCTGGCCAACTGCGGCAAGGTGCTTGGCATGCGCGCGCAGGACGCTGTGGGCGTCTTGAGTTGCAGACGGTTTAAGGCGCAGCTCGGCGGCGGCGCGGAGCTGTCTCAGCTCCTGCGGGCGTCGCCCTCCTTCTATCGGGCGCCGTGGTACGACTCGGTGGCGTTTGGGCTGTCGGGCGGCAGCCGCGAGTCCGGCGCCGCGGCCGCCGCCGCCGACTCGGGCGACGCGGCCAGCGCCACCACGGGCTATGGCGAGGTGCGGGCGCTCGTCCGCCGAGACGACGGGGACTACGCCCTCGTGGTCATTATGGAGGAGGCGCCTGTGGTGCCCGGCTGCCCTTTCTCCTCGCGGAGGTGTCAGCGACTGCGGTGGTCTATCCCGACGGACGGGTCTGACTGGGACGTGCGCTTAGTGCCCATCGAGGACATCCAGCGCTTGGTCCACGTCGTGCCGGACTTTGGTCACTTGCTGCGCACGGTGGGGAGGGAGGTGCCCCCCCCCCCGAATACCGCGCCCGTCGCTGTGCTGCGGGGTGCGCGTTACATTGTCAATGACTTTTTCCCGTGGGGTTGAGGGTGGCGGGCAACCAAGGGAGGTGGGGGGGGGAGGCGAGATGCGGGGTCTTTGGTATTGATGACTGGTTAAAAAGTGTGCCGCTGTACACCTGTGTCTTCTTTCATTCACGTCAAGAGCAGCCGCCATACGGCACCCCATACCACCAAAAAATAGCTGCAGGCGCTCGCACTCAAACCGTCGGCGGGTTGAAGAGGGCTCCCACATGGAAGACCACAGCTGTCGGCGGGGTCGTAGGCTGCAAAGTACCTCGCGCGTCCGTTGTGGGGGGCGCGCAATCGCACAGGAACGCTCCAAAAGAAGCGCCGAGTGCCCAACAACAGGCCAAAACGGGAGGCTGGCTGATGCACGGGCAAGCAAGGCGCCAGACGGAACAAGGCAGAGGCTGTCTCAGGCCAAGTCAAGACCGCGGCATGATACGCATTACAGAAGCCGGCCTCGTGAGGGGCCCTCTTGGACGTGGCCCAATCAAACCAGCTCGCCCGGGCCTACCTCGGCGCTAGGGAGGTTGGGCAAGACTACTACTCCCGTTTTTTCCATCGGAGCTTTGTGTCCCGTGGGATTACAGACCTCATCAAGAACCTCTTTTGTTAGGCAATTGGATACGTGACAGAATCCCTGTCGAAAATGGGGTTTGATGGACTGTTGCCTATCCTCCCAGCGCGATAGGCAGCCGATGGACATTTCCACTTCAGGGACGATTTGTGGCCGTTGGTCGACATGAGCGGTGGTAATGGGGGGCAGGTGATGCTCGTAGCCGGCCGAGAGAAAGTGCTTTTCCATGGGATGCCAGATCGGATCAATACGTGTCTTGCATCAGAAATTGGTCAGAGCCAGTTCCGGATCGGCAGAGACGAAAATTTTGGCGCGATTCTGGAGGCACAGAGAAACCTCGAGGTGTATCTCAGCGCTACAAGATCCTTTGAGCGCCTACTTTTTTATCCTTGAGTACCCATGCCACGGAGACCAGTTCTGTTTACTTCTCATGGTTAAAAAAAGTCTAGAACAGCAGGGAAAACCATTTCCTCATGCGCCTTAATGCATGGAATAGACCTTTAGGCGTGCCGCCCGCCGCGCCCGAGCGCCCCTCGCCAGAGCCGCCGCCGCGATCGCCCAGCGGGCCGCTCCCCCCCCGCCGCCCCCCGCCGACGCCCCCCCTCCCGCCCACGCGGTCGCCCCCCGCGGCCGCACCGCGGCACCGCGCGCCGTCGCCGCCGCCCGCGCGGCACCCACCGCAGTGGGGCTCGCCGCCCCTGCCGACGGGGCGCTCCCCCGCGGCGCCGCCCGCCGCCGCCGGCGGGCGGCGCGACGCGCGCGGCGACGCGGTCGACCGGGCGGCGGCGCCACGCGCGCGGGCGCGCGGCAACCCCGCCCCACCGTCTGACGCGTGGCCTGCGGGCGTGGCCGCCCGCCGCTGCCGACACGGGGGGGGGGTGCGGGTGGGCCACCGCCCCGGCGCTCGCGCTGCTGTTGGGTCGGCCGCCGGGGGGCGGGTCCCCGCGCCCCGGCGGGTCCCCCCGCACCCCCGACCGACGCGCCACGGGCGTCGGTCGGGTGGGGGGGTGGGGGGGGGGGCCGGCCTGCGTGGGCGCCGTTGGGGCGGCCGCCCCAGACGGCGGGGGATGTGCGCGCCGCGGCGGCGACGCGGACCGCGCGCGCGCCCCCGTGGGCGGTGGCGGCCCGCGCCGGTGCGCGCCCGTTGGCCGCGCGTCCCCGTCACGACCGCAGCAGGCGACGGTCGGCTGCCGCGCGGGGCGGCCGATGCGCGCCGCTGACCGCCGATGCAGGCGACAGCCCCAACAGAACGCCATTCTGTTCGGACGTCTGTTGCCCAACAGACGCCGAACAGACGCCATTCTGTTCTACTGTTGTTCGGTGCTGGGCTCTGGATCTCGTGTTGTTTTTGAAACGAGCGGATTAGCCCTGGCAAGTGGGCTGGACAACCTTGAGAAAATGCAAAGCATGATACGACATACGTGTATATACAACATTTCAGATTGAGAGTCCACAGCCTGGTTTCCAAATACATCGGGCGTGATGAGTAACTACTTGCTGACCGTTCCAGCTCTGCGCCTACCCGACACGCCTTCCCTTTATTCACCCATACCAACACTGCGCTCAACGCCTCTACTCCTTAGCCGGAAGACACAGACATAGCACATGTATGGAAGGTAGCGTCCGGTAGGACAAACCAAACACACGCCAGAGAGAGCAGCAAGTCCGAGTGTCGGTAAAAAGTAGTCAGCGCGGCCGTCAAGGAGAGATAACAGTCTCGCGCGGCCAGCGGGCACATGGAAATCAGTGTGGATGGAACACTGTCCTGCGGGAACAGATTGTCCGTGGGACATGAGGGTGCGGAGGGGGCAGAGAAGGATGACACGAAGGGGCAGCGGGGGAACAGGCATGGAGGAGCGGGGAGTGAGGCACAACGCGTACGATGAGCGGGAGAGAATTTCCCTCGGAAGCGTCGCATGCGCAGAGGGGGTCCAAACCAGAGGTAGAGGGAACGAGTCGATAGGGGGGCAGGGGGAAGGGGAGAAGGGGGTGAGGTGAAGAGGGGCAGCGTGACGCGAGAAATGTGGCGGTGGCATCCAGACGACGGCAACGACGTGGAGGCAACGACGCATGCGGCGTGGCCGGCTGTGAGCGTGTTGTGGGCCGCCGTGTGGTGCGCTGGTGGCCATCCGGAGATTGCACCAGAGCGCTCAATGGACGACGTGGTGAATTGCATCGATCGTTCTACTGTACTTGGCAGTAAGTGGTACTGAGACATGATGAAGTGTTGACATTTGTGTTCCTCTTTGCCATAATAGGGTACTAGGCCCCTCTGATTTCTTTCTCTTGGGGTCAACCTGTGCAATTGAGCCCTAACAGTCATCAGTTCCTGGCACGTGCATGGGTTTTCTCCAGAGAGAGGAAAACAGCATCACCGAACAGAATGAGATTCTGTTCGGGCTTTGTTGCCCGAACGGGCGGCCCAACAGATGCGCGTTTGTTCGGCTGTTGCCGAACAGGCCATTCTGTTCGGCGTTCTGTTGGGCTGCCGCCTGCACCGACGACGGGCAGGCGGGGGCGGGGGCGGCGGCGCGGCCGCCGACGGCCGCGCCCCCGCCGCCTGCGGGGCGGCCCCGTGCCGGCAGGCGGGGGCGCGGCGGGGGCGCCCCGCGTCGCCGCCGCCACCGACCCCCCGGCGCGCACCGGCGCGGGCGTCGGGCGGCCCGACCCGCCGCCGCCGGCAGCCGGGCGGCCGCCGCGACGGCGGTGGCCGCGTCGGCGCCGCCGCTGCCGCCGCCGTCGGCGCCGCCTCGGGGCCGGCGCCCAACCGCCGCTCGGCGCGCGCAGGCGCCACGCCCGTGGGGTGCCGCCCGCCGACGGGGCGCCCCGCGCGCGGCCCCCGCCGGCGGTGCGGGCGGTGTGAAAAGGCCGCCTGCGTGCCCAACCGCGGAGCTAAGGGCGGGAGCCAACGTTGGCCGTGTCGATGCCACGGCGTACCGCCGCAGGAGCTCGGCCATAGACCACGGGTCGACCCTAGAGCACTCTTCACAGGCAGCTCCGCACGGCACGCGGGGGGGGTTCCCCCCCCCGCACGCACGCGGTGCCGCCCATGCGCCGCCGTCGCCGCCGCCGCCGCCGGCCGCGCCGCGGCGCCGCCCCCCCGTGGAGCCCCGCGCGCGCGCCGCCACCCCCCGCCGTGGGTGACGCGCGCGCGCACGTCCGGCGGCGGCGGGTCGGCGCGCGCGGCGGCGCCCCCGCCGGGCGGCGCGTTGCCGCCGCTGCGTGCGCGGTCTTCCCCGCCGCCCAGCAGCGCGTCGGTGGCCGCCCGCGTCGGCGGCGCGCGCCGCGCGCCGCGCGCCGCGCGCCCCCCCGACAGCCACGCGCGGGCGGGGGACGACGCGCCGCCGCCGCGGCCGACGCGGCCGGCGGCCGCCGCCGCCCTACGGGAAAAGTTTCCTGGATATCCAGCCTGCTCAAAACGCTACAGTTTGACAGCCACAGGTGATGTGTTCGGGCTGTATCATCCAAGTTTGTCCGCTGCGTTTCGGTCGCGAGGGCACATCGATGGCACAAGATCCAGGAAGAAAGCTGGATCAGATGGGGCTTTGATTGGTTCACAACACTCCTCACGTCACTGTCAGTCCTGTCTCGATTAGGCGGCTCTGCTCCATAATGCACATGCTTACAGCTTTTTTTTACCGTAATCGCGTTTGTTCATCCTATTATTGATAGCGAGATGAAGGGCGATCGAGTGCCACTAAGCAGGAAAAACAAACGCAAACGCATGGCACGACAACCGCGAGCTCCCCCTCTCCCCCCTTCCGGCTGAACAACTGACAGACACAACAAGCACTAGAAGAAGAAGCAAAACATGAAGCGCATGACCAGACCTGAGAACAATAATAGTGCTCAGAAGACCACGAGGCAAACATAGAGCGCATAGCTGTCAATGAACAGTCTCCATTGTCCGGTAATGGTGCTCGTCAATATCACTCATCCATCCAACGAGAGGTCCAGTCACCGACTTCGGCATGGGAAGAACTGAAGGCAGCTGGCAGTGCGGTCAGCGGCCGTGACCATGACCAGCGGGATGAAGCGGCGGCGTGAGAGTTGGCGGCCACAGCGGGAGGCAACGCGATGATGAGAGGCGTGCTGGCGGCGGCACACGGCGATGATCCCTCCATTACTGGGCAAGAAAAAAAGCCACTTACCAGCGCAAAGAACAATCGACGTCTGTAGGGAAAATGGTGGCGCAGGAGCAGGCGTCCAGGTGCATCAAAAGAAGGGGGGGGAGGGGGGGGGGGGGGGGGGGGGGGGGGGGGGGGGGGGGGGGGGGGTGGGGGGGGGGGGGGGGGGGGGT
>Ga0115030_1000721_pt1 | contig 14088 bp, 18 predicted proteins | sample SidtaG_4_FD_87174 | JGI IMG/M metagenome (GOLD analysis project Ga0115030, IMG submission 87174) | Marine algal microbial communities from Sidmouth, United Kingdom - Sidmouth_Male1 metaG | ecosystem: Host-associated > Algae > Red algae > Unclassified | place: Sidmouth, United Kingdom | collected... | reverse complement strand
TGTACGCGCTTGTGGGTGAAGGCGAGGCACCCGTTTCGGCAGCAGTCCACGGTGCGAGTCTCCAAATTGACGCTCGCCTCGATAAAGCGTTCCATTAGGTAGGGCGTTCGATACTTGGCCGCGCAGGTTCTGAGCTTAAGTAGGTCTGCTACCGACGCTTGCGTCAAACCGTGTTGAACCGTAAACCCGTACAGTGCCAAATCCGCCCGGTTGTCCTTGAATTGCCCAACTGGAAGCCGGAGTTCGTTGGTGCTGACAGTTGGCTGGTAGATCGGAGAGGGAGGTGCCTCGTTGACATTTTCTGCCTTGGCCGCCTCCACGAAGTCCGGTGGGGGAACATCTTCTGGGTCGGGATCTTGGCCGATGCTTGGAGGGTTGCTGGCAATACTGGGTTCGGGCGTGTCTTCAGCAACGCACTGGGGGATGGTTTCCGCTGGAGGGGCCGCCCCAGCGCTGGCCCCAGCGCTCGCCCCAGCGCTCGGCGCAGTTGGGCCCGCCCCGCCCCCGCCTGAAGGCGATTCGCCATCATCTGGCGGCGGTGTCCTTTCTGACCCGCCAGCCCCGCCGCCGAGGGCGAGGCGGCGGCGCTTTTCCGGCTTCTGGTGGGCGTACCAGGTGGCTCTAGACACCATCTTGGTGCCACTGTGTCCTCCGTCAGAGCACAGGAAGCAGGAGCACAGATACCTTGCTCCCGCCATTCCGGCAGCTGGAAGAGGGAAGGGTTCGGGTAGGGGGGGCAGGTGCGGTCTTGTGCAGGATGTGACAGGTGAAATGCACCCCGGCGGTGTACGCGTCGATGGCTCACATGAACAGTCATCGCGAAGTCCGAAGGGTACTCTATTATACAGAACTGGAAGAGAGATCGGGCCAATCAATGCGCAGGATCATGCTGCTGACAGTAGAAGGCAGTGGAAGCTTCGGTTGGCTTGGGGGCCTTACCGATCGAGATCTCGGTTGGAAGCACTTCAAGGGTTCCAAGCCCCCGATTTGTCCGCCCCGGCCACAGGCATCAGAAAAGCCTTCCAGCGTATTCACGAGAGGCGGCCTGTGCATTGCTGTGTCTCTCTTTCTGCGCCGTCCTCGCGTCCAGTACTGGTGGGTGCGCGGGGTCGAGGCGCGGTGGGGCGCGGGCACCGGGCACCAAGGGAGCGGTCGCTCAGGGCGCGCCCCCCCCCCCCCCCAGCCCACTCTCGGGGCGGGGGCGGGGCGCGGCGGGGGGGGGGGGCCCGGGCCCCAAAGGGGCGGGCCCCCGGGGCGCGCCCCCCCCCCCCCCCGAGCCCACTATCTAGGCGTGGCGCGGCGGCGTCGGGGCGCGGGGGTGCCGGGCACGGCGCGCGGGGGCGCCAGAGTGAGCGCAGCGGTCGCGGCGCGCGGGCGCTCGGGCACTCAGGACGCAGGAGCGCCGCGCCCGTGCCTTGAGCTGACCAGCAATCCCTGTTTGATCCGCATGAACCGGGCTCAGGGGCCAAAACTCCTATGTCGACCCGCATGAGGTGCTCTGATATCCCAGAAAACCTAGGATTCCCGGTCAGAATCCTGGAAATTTGTGCCAGATTTTCTTGTAGGGGCGGCGGTGGCGAGCGGCGGCAATGGGGGCGGACCGGCTGTGATTCCTGCGATGCTGGCGGTGCTGGCGGCGTCGACATTTCGCCCCGTCTGAGTCGCCCTCGTGCCGGCTCTCCCCACCGTCGGAGATGGCTGTGCGCACCTGTCGCCCATGTCTGCGATTTGGCAATTCGACGATTGATTCCGTCTTCGGCCTGACTTACAAGACACTGTTGGAGGCTGTGGTGCTCTGCGGCAGTGCACGCATGGGCCTCGCTTACTTCGAGTGCCCCCCGGGAGTGACGTCACTGCCAGTCCTCCTTCCGGACTCGCGGCCGCGACCGAAGGACGCGGAGGCGGCTGCGGTGACCCTTGGTGTCCGCCGGCCGCGGCACGCCGTGCGCGGGGAAGTGGGAGGGGAGGGGGGGCGCGGAGGAACCTGCCGCGGGGCGTCACGCCCGACAGAGAGATGCCGGACGCGGTGTAAGTCAAAAGGCCACTTCCTGTAGCGCTCCCGCTGCTGAGATGGCGGGTTGTGTGGGTGATCGCGACTGCGGTGGCATCGGCGGAAGTGGGCGGGGGGGGGGAGGCCGCAGGTGGGGGCAACGCTGGATAATCTGCTTTGCGCGGTATGTGGCGGTCAGTTGGGCACTGGTGCCTCCAGACGGCGGCGCCGCAGACGCCCCGTCGCCCGCTCGAGGCGTCGTTCCGGCAGCTGGCCACTGCCGATGGCACCGGCAGGCGTCACGCCGCGCTTGACGCCGGAAGTGGAGTGGTGGCGCTGGTCAGGCATCAACGACACTGCGGACGCAGCCGCTGACGATCAGCCACGGGAACGGCGACCAAGGCGCGCTTAGACGCCGGTGGTGACGACGACGGGAGAGGCGGCAACTACGGCAACAAGGTCGTCGTCGGCATCGACTCGCGGGTAGCAATCGCTGCCGCCCGCGCTACTACGGGCGGAGCGGAAACCCAGGCGGGCGTCGACGGCCGTTACGTCAAGGACAGGGCCGGCGACAACTTCTGAAAGACGGTTGCGGCGGCGGCGACGGCGTCGCTGGGGGCGATCCGGCAGCTGGGGGGGAGGGGCACCGTGTGTGCCTCCCAAAACTGTCTATCGGTCTCTGTCTTCCTTTCCCCCCACCGCCGACTTTTGGTCACGCTCGGACCCCTCGTCCGTAGCACCAATACTGTCGGGGGATAGTTGTCCCCCGCGCCCCCAAATACGTACTCGGAGGGCTTGTTGCTCCCCTTCCCGCGCGCGACGCGAGAAGTGCTGGTGACGGCTCTGTGGTGGCCAGGTGGGACGGCCAGCTGGTGGCGGCGGCGGTGGCGGCGGCGGCGGATGGGGGGGGGGGACGGGAGCGAAGAAAGGGTGCCCTCCTGCGGCGACGACTGAGGCGACGTCTAAGACTGATGGGGATTTCTGCGCTGCGCCTCGAGTCGCCGCCATCTCCTTTCCACCGGCTGAAGACCGGCCCTCGACAGTCGTTCGTCACCGTTGCAGTTGCGGCAGTACTGGTGATCGTCATGTCGGCGGCGGTCGCCGCCGCCGCCAGCTCCTCTATCCACAGCACTCCCCGCGACTCGAAGGGCGGTTTCGGGGTGTGGGAGCAAGCCATGGACGACGCGGTGGCGTGGTGGTGCGACGACGCGGTGGGAGCGGCCGCCGCTGCGGCGGACCGCTCGACTGACACGGCGTCCATTGCCTGCGTCAGAGGGTGGGCGGGGGGCTGCGTGGCCCACGCGTGGGTCAGGGAGGTCGCGCGGTGAGCGATGGGGTACTGGATGGGGACACCGCAGGACGGGACCCCGCCGTGGTGACGAGATCTTCCCCTGCCCCTGGTGATGTGTGCGTCTAATTTCGCGTCTGTATTTTTACTGCGGTGAGATGTCACCCCACGGACAGCTCCGTGTCGATATTCATTCTCTTCGCGTTTCTGTCCCTTCCACGGACCGCTGCCGCCCAGAAGTTTGATTCGCAAGCCCCACTGCCTGCCGGTACCACTCCCGCCGTTCCCTCAGCCACTACAATCACACTTTCCCCCCTCTCCTACCACGCGTGCGTGCGATCTAGCGCCATCGACATGCGCAAAGCGAGCGACGGTCAGCAGCCCCGCTGTCCTCGGACGCACAGTCGTACGGAGCATTCACGAGCTCCTTCACTCGCAAGGACGCGAGCAGCCGCTCCGCGTAGGGCCCGACGCACGATCGTGCCTGAAAGAGCATGCGGACCTCTGGGAAATGGACGTGCGGGTGCACAAGCGGCAGTGGGGGCGACACGTCGAGTGGGCGAGGGAGTGGATGCCGCCTCAATTGCGTACGAGGAGGGCCGTCATTATACGGCTGGCAGAACGATTCAGGTGGAGAGAAGGTACATGAAGATGGCAGCCCAGGCCTTTACATCTCACACACCGGCGCGCTCCTCCACAAACCGGCCTTCTCTCTCCACCGCTGCAGATTGGTTTCCTGCGCCCACCGGGAACACTCACACCCCCGATGCTCCAGACAGTCTCGGCAGCCCCCCTCCCTTCGCTTGCGCAGGCCTCAGGTATCGGCAGCAGCAAAAGACCACGCTACCAGCACGGTCTCCAGGCCACCAACGTGCACAAGCGCCACGGTGCGCTGGTGGAAGCTTTAAAGACGGGTACGCTACGCGGGAGAGTGGATGTCCCAGGTCGATGCACGACAGGGTCTAACGGCTGACAGGATTGATCGAGCGGCCCCGAAGAAACGATGGCAGTGGGAAGGGGGCGGCGAAGGCAAATGGTCAGCGCCGACAGGCGAGCCGCGGCGGCGGGCGCCCGGAAGCGCCAGGTGCGTGGTGGCGGCAGGCAGACGGAGGCGGCAGTGGGGCACCACCACCAGCAGGGCGCGAGGCAGTCGGGGGGGCAAAGCTGCAGGAGGGGGTGCAGCTGCAGGTCGGCGCCAGCGACAGGCAGCGGGCGGCGTGGGTAGGACGCGACGGCAGAAGGTCGGCGGGGGCAGGTCGACAGCGACGGAGCGTGAGCGTCTGTGGCAGACGAGCCTTTGTGGCACACGGGCGCCTGCCACAGGCGCGGCGCGACGGCACGCGGGCGGGCGCCGCCTGGTGGGTGGCGGGGACAGGCGGGTGGCGACCGCGGATTGGTGACGACGGCAGGTTGGCGACAGCGGCACGTGGGCGGCGGCCACAGGTTGATGGCGGCGGCAGGTGGGCGGCGGCAACAGGCGGACGGCGGCGCAGGGTTGGCGGCAGCAGCAGGTGGGCGGCAGCGGCGGGAGGACGACGGCGGGAGGTTGCTGGTGGGGGCTGGCTAGCGTCAGCGGCTTGCCGCCCGCTGGTAGGCGGCCGGCCTGTTCGGGAGGGCGGCCAGCTCCCGATGGTCGCCCGTTGGGAGTTTGGTGCACAGCACGGGTAGACCCCCAGCGCGGTGGGTCGCGCGGATTACCCGGGTGGTAGGGTTCTTCGACGTCCTAGACGTGTGGGTGGGCGGGAGAGCCGGTCGGGGCAGGTGGGGCGTGGCGCACAGCGCCTGGTCAAACCCGGTACTGTAAGTCCGGACAGCTATTTCACGCTGCAATTTGGTTGGGCCGCTGAGAGAGAGCAAGGGAATAGCGCGTGCTCGTCTTGAGGGAGAGAGAAACAATATTCCTCGCCGCAGCGGTGCGGCATGCAAAGAACGGCTAAGAAAAATGGACTGACCGTAATTTTCTTCTGGTACCGCCTATATCACTTTTCTTTGATCGCAACCCTGCCCAGAATGCCGTGTTCGAAACGGCCCCGCGGGGATGTGCACTGTCTGCGCTCGGCAGCTACCCCGCCCGATGCAAATTTCGGCCTTAGAGGATTGACAGTCAGCACCGCTGCGACAGATGAAGCGGTGGTGCGGGTGGGGTTGGCATTTGCCGGCGTGTGGCACGCCTGAATATTCCTCGCAGCGGTGCGTCCGGGCGTCCCGTCGCCGCGCCGCCGCACCCACCAAAGGTGAGGCCGGCAACACGCGCCCACGATTCAAACACCGACAGCCAGTTTGTGCAGCCGACGGCGCCGGCGGACGAGTCCAGGCCGGTCGGACGTGAGCCGGAAGGGGAGCCGCACGTGCAAAATGCAGTGGCAGGGCCGGCCGACCCGGCGGAGACAGTGCCACCGCCGACGCCGAGTCCCTACGCGGCCACGCCCGGGGAGGCGGCCGAAGCCCGCCCCGTGGCGGCCGTTACCCCCTCTCCGCCATTACCATCCCGGAAATCCTCCCCCCCCCCAGCCAGCGTGGCACCTGTCGAGCCTCTGAACACCCGAGCACGGCCCCTTCACCACTAGCGGCTTGTCCAACCGCCATACCGCCGCCGTCCTCGTCGTCGTTCGAACTACCGCCACCACCGTCAATGCCGACGCCAGTTTCCATGCGAGTGGCCTCGCGAGGGTGAGCGTCGGCCTGCCGCCGCCGTCGCCCCGCGCCGACGCACCGTCGACCATCGCGGACGACAGAAACTCCAAAAGGACGAGGGCGGCGAGCGCCCCCCCAGCAGCGACGACGGAATACTTGGCGAGGTGGACGAAGGAGTGAGGCGTTGACGGCCCCGCGGCCGCGGTGGCGGTGACGAGACGATGCGATCCGCACGATCGCCAAAGCACACAGGTGCACGACCATGTCGACCCACGCACTGGAGCGAACAGAGTGGGGGGGCAGTCGTCACGGGTGAGAGCGCAAAGAAAACATCGGCTGCGTTACTGGGGGTCACAATGCGGACCTGGATGCATTCTGGATGGGTCCCCTGACAGACTGTATGCCTGGATCGTCCCTTACTCTCTGCCAGGGGATCGCACGTGGCGCCGAGGGGACCGCGAGGGGACCGACGTGTCTCAAACGCGCCCGCGCAGCGTCCTTTCAGGCGAGCACATGTGGCGACAGAGTCCCCTAGCAAAAGTACGAGGATCAAGGCCTTCAAGAATTACCGGATTAGCTGAAACGACCGCCCCCCAATGTACCGTACTACCACTCTACTAAGCGTTGATCCTCTGGCTGCGGTAAGCCATCGAGATCTGATCTCGACCAGGGATAAAATCCCACCGGAATTCTTTCCGGGAAAATGGAAAAAGCTTGGGATAAGTCCCGAGGTACTGATTCTGGGTAACTCCTGAGATCTGGGAAGTCTTAGTGACTTTCCTGCTTCCGCCCGAGACGGGCGGGGGTCCTCTTCCAGTGGAAGAATAGTCGAGGATGCTGGGCAGGGGCCACCAGAGGCCCGGGCCTGAGACCGTGGCCCGTTGGGCACCGGTCCCCCCATGGTGGTGCCCAGGGGTCGGGATTGTGCACGTCCTGCGTCTTGTTTCTGAGGGTATAGGAGTGTATGCTTTGGGGTCATCGTGCGTATTCTAATAAATCAGCGTTGCGTTTGCGTTACTTCCGTCGATCTGGTGTGCTTCGCGCCCGGTGATCCCGGAGTTCGTGTTGTTTCTCCTGTGTTTCGCTCCACATCCTGTGCTGGGCTTTCCGACGGGGCTATACCCCGTCGACTTTGAGTGCAGGATCCACTACATGGGGCACTCGGGACGTGAAGAGCCGCTTCAGATTTCTTTGGTTCGGTGATCATACGGCTATGAGCTTTTCTCGCCTTCTTTTGAGCTGTGCGCTATGCTTTTCAATTGGCAGTGGAAGCAAATCTGGGACCGCCTCGTGCCTCTACATAGACAGCTGGCCACTATGGACTCCTACAACGCCGCGAGGCCCTTGTATTCTTAAAGTGATGTCTATCAACAGCAGTGTGGCGCCTGGGCGGGCGTCGCTCGCCTGGGTACCACACTCGAGGACAAAGCTCCTAACGGCGATACACACTAACAGCGTCTGCGAAGAAAAAAAATGACACATTCCACCTCAACAGACGCGCTGCCATCGCCGCCACCGAGCTCCGCCGATGCCGCTCCCCGCCGCCGCCGACGATCTGCGCGTTCCGCCGCGCAAGACGTGCCGCCGCCGCCGCATTTTCCACTGCGCGGCGGCGGCGGCGGCGGCGGCGGTGGCGGCAGCAGGGGAAATCGGCCGCGCGTCGCCGCGCCACAGGGGGGCCGCCCGCGCGGCGATCGGGTTCTTTTATGTTATTCAACCGAGCTGCCGGAGGAACGGCCGCCCGCCGCGGCCGCGGCTTTCTTTCGTCGCATCCGAGTACCGTTCCTCAGCACCTGACGCATGTGAGACCCCGAGACATGCCGCCACTCTCTCACGACGGGGGCGAACACCAAAACAGCCCCGCACCTCCGAAGGAAGCGCGTGAACAGCTGTCGGCGACCGGTAGCCACCACCGGAATGCCTTCACTGACGTCATCGGGTGGCGGTGGCGGGGGGACGGCGCGATGCTAATCCGACACGTCAATGACTGGATCTCCCATCGGGGCGTGGGTGGGGAGTTCTTGTCCACTCGCAGAGCTCATGATCTCGCACGGGTCTGACTCCAGGTCATTTGTCAGTGCACGGCATCTTTTTTTCATCTTGTCTTGTTGCTGTCCTCCGCCTGTTCTTTCTTAAAATTTGTTTCCTTCCTGTTTCTGGTGTTCTTTTTATTCTTCGCCCTGTTCATGCACATTTCTCAGCTATATCAGATTACCCCATCGGCGTCGGAGCCCGAGCCCATACCATTACCGGAGGCGGCCCCCGCACGACCACCCGCACCCGCCCGAGTTCCATCTGCTGCCGCGTCCGCGCCCGCGCCCACCGCGGCCCCCTCGCGCTCTCCCAACCCGCCACAGCCCGCACCACTTGCACTTGAAATAACACTTGGACTCGTCACTGCTCTCTTCTGATATCTGGAAAAATGCCGGTGGCGCGGGGGGGGGGGAAGCATTGTGCACCTCGGGCGCCACCGTGTCGTCCACTTCCGCCTGCGGGGTGTCGATAGACATGACGAAGAGCCCCGTTAGCATTCGCCCGTGCTGTGCCGACGCCGCGGCGGTGTGCTGCGTCTGGTTTAAGTGCAGTTCCGACCAAACCTGGCGCCGGAGCGTCTCGTTGCGGGCCCTCTGAGCCTTCCTACTGGCCTTTTTTTCCCTTGTTGTACTTGTCCTGCTTTTTGCTCTGTTCCGACTCGCGTCTCTTCTTGGTTTTCCGGGTGTCGGTGCGTAGTTTGTCGGGCGTCGACGCGCTCGCCGTACGCACGTCCTCCTGGAGCGTCCGCGTGAGCGCGTCCACATTACGCCAATGAGCGGCCTGCTCCTCATCTACCGCGTCGTCATCTCCGTTCTCGGCGCGGCACACCTTGGCCGCCTCTTTGTGATTTCCATCCACAAGCAACTTCAGCTTATCGCCAGTGTAGTGGTTCCGGATTTGATGGCGGAGGTGATGGCGAATGATGGCGCCAGCCGTTGCAAAGGACGGCCACGAGACGTGACCCACGCACTGCGCATGTGCGCTAGATTCGCTACGGGTCCCAACGCGTCGCTGGCACACCCTCATGCCCTCCGGCGTCACCTGTCTATTGAGCGGCGTCCATTGATGGTTATTGACGCCAAGGACGTCGCGCCCATGCCTCTCCACCTAACTCTGGGAGTTACAGTAGCCCTGTTGGAGCTGGCCGCTGAAGCTGTTACGCTTTCCGGCGGGGAAGCCGCTGCGCTCACCTTCTGTACGTCCATGGGTGAGATCTTGCGGCATGGTGCGGGCGTATCTCCAGCCCCCTACTTTGGCGGGACGTTCGAGCGGCGGGAGTGCCACCGTATCTGTCGCAAAATGGCCCTCATTGCTGACCTGATGAACAGCACCACCCCGGGGTCTGGCGCGGCGGCGTGGCGCGGCGCAAGCTCCTCGTGGCAAGGGCTGCTGCCTACACTCAATCGCGCTGATACCATAAGTGATGATGATATTTCCCAGCTCGCAACAGACTCTGCCACCTTCGTCGATGGGTTGAACGCAGGGTTTTCGTGGTGTAGCGTCACGCCCAAGGTGCACGCTCTGTGTTTCCATGCGGCGACCTTCCTCCGGCGTTTTCGAAGTTTGGGCCGATACAGTGAGCAGGGTCTGGAGGCTCTCCATGGCCGCTTCAGCCAAGATTCTGCAAGGTACCCGTCCGCAGCGTTCCTCGGGTCATGCACAGAGTTTTTGAAATCTTCAGCTGTCGGGGGTGCGCCCGGGTCTGCCGTTCACCGCCACTTGTCAACTCGCAAGCCGGCGGCGGCCGGGGCACGTATTGCCAAGGGGGCTGGTGACAAGTGCAAAAGGGCGTACAAGGAGCAGGCGGGACTGTCAACCCAATCAGCCGCCTGCAGAACAAAGGCGACAACTGATATGACTCCATGGGTGACGGGGCTCACCAAGGCCGCTGCCACTCGAATTAGCACTCATCGGACCCGCCTGGAGCGGGCCCAGTCGCGGGCGCTCATGGCTCGGGGGAGGACGACCGCCGCCGACCTTGCTGCTGTGAGTGGGTGGGGAGATGATGGGATGCTGTCAGACAGCGAGTCCGCTGCTCTGATGCGGTTTCTGGGGTGGGGCTTGGAGACAGATGAGTGTGAGTGAGGGGGTTTGGCTCCTGGTCATCTGTGGGGATGTGGCGACGAGCTTGTGTCTGCCGCGAGTCAGTTGCCAGGCAGCCGCACGACTCAAAGACAGTTGAAGTTTGACCGCCGCGTCGCGCGATCCTGGCAGAATCGTGGCGAGTGCTGTCCAGCAATGCTGCGATTGAGCCACAGAAACGGCTATCCAAGTGACACGTGACACCTCTCTGAAGACCGTTTCCAGATTGCCTGCCACGCTATTGAAGCCTGAGACACGTCCTTAAAAATACGATCTGGCCAATCGGAATTCCAGAAAGCCAGAAGTCCGCTTTAGGGACCTGTTAACTAGGCGGGTGCGCCTCAGTCGTCGTGCCGCCTAGGGAACAAGGGTCACGGCGCCTTGACCCTTTTTCGCTCCCCTTGGCCAAGTCGTCATGCCGCTCGGACCATTTTTCGCCCGCTCCCACGCCGCCGCCGACGGTCTGCGGGGGCAACGCGGACGGGGGGGCACGGATGGGGGGGCGCCCGCTCCCGATGGGCACTCTGTTGCTGTCGTTGGCGGCGTGTGACGGGTATGTAAGGGCCGCCCCGCGGCGGCCGTGAGCGCTGCAGCCATGTGGCGTGGTCGTTGCCCGCGGTCACGGTCGAGCGCTCACGCCCCCGCCACCGCCACCCCCCGACCGGCCTGCGCGCGCGTCGCCACCCTGTGCCGGCACCGACGGCACCGCCCGTGGTCGCGCCCTCGTCCACACCGCACCGGGCCCACCGGCGGGTTGCCAAGGCCACCACCCCCCCATCTGCGTCGGGCCGCGTCGCCGCCATGCCGCCGCACACGGTCCATGGCGCTGGGGCGGCCGTCGGGGCGACAGCCGAGGCGCCCGTCGTCGCGCCCCGCGCCCTACCCGCCGTTGCGGCCAGTGCCGTCGGCAATGGCGGCGGCGGTGATGCCGTCGGCGGGGCGTCGGGGGCGACTGGGGGAGTGGCAGCGCCCGCTGACGCGGGCGCGGGCACGTCTGTGATGAGCGTCGGGCTGGACCGCGACGTGCGCCCGTGGCTGGACTTGATTGACAAGCTCCGCGCCTTTGGCATTGAGCAGGTGCGTGGGGCGACCGGATTGGAGGGATGGGGGAGGCGTGGGGAGGGGGCGGTCGTGATGACGGTAGAGGCCAACCGCTTGCGGCAGGTACCTGGTCGCGTTGGTGGCTTCTGTCATAGTGGCTCGGTACTGACGTCAGTAGAGTTGTGTGCGCCCGTCTTTTTTCCATGTGTGGTCGACTGCGCCGTCGCCACCTACTCGTTTCCGCTGCTGCCACCACGCTACAGGACCTGCCTATCCCCCAACTGTCCGTGATGGGGGACCAGAGCAGCGGCAAATCGTCGGTGCTCGAGTTTCTGAGCGGCGTGCCTTTCCCGCGTGGGACCGGCCTCGTCACCCGCTGTGCGACCCAGTATGTTGGACGCCCCGCCCGTTATGCTGGCCTCGCTTGCAGCGTCTCGTGTGTTTGTTGCGCGTGTCTGGCCGGTCGTGCGGTTGGCGGGCTTTTGGCATTTGGGGACACTTTCTCATGGCGGGCGTCGGTTGTTGTGACTGTGCGCATGTTGTTTGTTGTGTTCTCCCGGATGAGCAGGCTGACGATGAAGCGTGTGCAGGGCAAGAGTTTCTGTGGCAAGGTCGAGGTGCGCTGGGGGGAGCCCCACCAGCCGGACGCGTCGGGCCCTATCTACTCCAAGGCGGACGTCGCCGCCAAAATTGAGCAGCTGACCGACGTGCTCGTCGGAGACGGGGAATTTAGCGAAGCAACTATCGTGGTGCAGCTCGAGGCGGCGGACCTGCCCGACCTGACGATCATTGACCTGCCCGGGTTGGTGCGCACGACGACGGCCGGTCAGTCCAAGTCGATCATCGCGCAGGTCGATGGGCTCGTGCAGCGCTATCTAGAGAGCGAGCGGACTATCATCCTTGCCGTCGTACCCGCAAACGTGGACATTGCGACGTCTGACATCCTGGAGCGGGCCCATCACGTACGTTGAGGGTTTCTCACTCGGAAGTTGCTTTGGTAGCCACCCGTCTCTGCTTTGTCCATTGCGCTCGTGTATATGTGTCTCGCGTGTTCTTGCTGCCCCTTTCTTGCACATGGTCACTCACCTCTTGTGTTTCTGTGTGCGCTCTCTTTACCGTTTGGGGTACCATGCTGTGGAAATCTCGCCACTGCCCTTTCCCACGACCCCTCCTCGGCACAGGTGGACCCCCCGGGCGACCGCACCGTGGGGGTGCTAACGAAAATGGACCTCATAGGTACGGGCGGGGAGGACGAGGTCGTGCAGGTACTTGAGAATGTACGCAAGCCCCTCAAGCTCGGTTACGTCGGAGTTAAGTGCCGTTCCCAGGCGGGCCTCAAAGACAACCAGTCTCTGGTGGCCGCCCGCACGGACGAGGCCACGTTCTTTGCCACTCACCCCGTCTTCAAGCGCCTCCCCGCTGACCTGGTCGGCGTCGAAACGCTGACGACCAAGCTGACCCGCGTGCTCGTGTCACGCATCCGCGAGGCCGTGCCGGCCATGGCTGACGACATCTCGGCGCAGCTCAAGGAGACGGAGGAGACACTCAAGGGGCTCGGCGGCTCCCCGCCGACGACCCGCGGGGAGCAGCAGAAGGTGTACGTGGAGCGCGTCGGCGTCTTCCTCGGCGTCCTCCGTGCGGCGGTGCGAGGGCAGTACGACGACCCGGCTGTCTTCTCAGATGCGTCGTACCGCCTGTGCACGGCCGCCCGCAAGTCGTTTGACATCTGCAGCGGGCGCATCACCAAGGACCTGCGCCCGGCCTTTGAACACGACGACTACCTCGCGACGATCAAGCTATTGGTGGAACAATCGCGCGGTCGGGAGCTCCCATGCTTCCCCTCCCTGCCCGTCTTCAACTCGCTGGTGAAAACGACGGTCGGCGAGTGGGCCGAACCCGCCGCCGACTGCCGCGAGGCCGTCGTCGACGAGCTGCGCAGCGTCGTCAACCGGCTGGCGGAGCGCACCTTTGGCAAGTACCCCAACCTGACTGCGTTTGTGGTCGGGGTCGCGGCGGAATTGGTTGACGAAGTCGGCGCCACGTGTGGGGCCACTCTCGAGCTGCTTCTCTCTTTTGAGGACGCACCCCTGACGACCAACCCGGCATTTGTGGCGGCGGTGAACGAGCGCCGCAAGTCGCTTTTCGCCCGCCTCACCGCAGCCATCAAGGCCGAAGAGGAGGATGACGAGTCCTTGCAGTCGGCCATGGACGCTGTTGACGTCGGCAGCCTGTCGTCCCCACAAGAGCTCCTTACGGCCCTCGAGGCCTACTGGCAGGTGGCGTCCCTGCGCTTTTCCGACAATGTGGCCATGGCTGTGCAGAGCATGCTCGAAGTGAGCTACGCCCGTATCGACACCGAGTTGTACACGCGCCTTGCGGACGCCGACATGGCCACGCTCTTTGCGGAAGACGGGGGGCTCCGCGGCCGCCGGATGGGACTCGAGGCCAAGCGCACCCGCCTGCGCCAGGCGCGGGCGGCGATGCGCAAGCTCAACGGCGCGTGAGGTGGGGGGGGGTTGGGCGTCCGTCGGGACGGCGCTTTGTTGCTGGCGTTGCCGGCTTTTGTGTGGGTGCTGCGTGCGTGTGTGTTTTTCTTTCTTGGGTGGCGGGGGCTTTGGCATGCCTGTCGCCCCGTTTTGTTGCGTGTGCTGCGATCCTCTCGGAGCAGCGGTGTTGGACCCCTGTGGGTCTGCTTGTGTGGGCGATCGGTTGTGAGCGCGTGTCGTGTCTGCGTGCGGCCCCCGCGGGCCGCTGTCCCGGCGGCCGTGCGCGCCCACTCCCCCTGTTTTGTCCACTTTTTTGTCGACCCACGCGCGTCCCGTCCCCGACGCGAGCGCGGCGCGAGGCGCCCCGAGCGCCCCGACACACGCCCGCTCTTTCCTTTCGCGGCCGCCGCGGGGCTGCCCGCGCCGCCCGCCCCGGTCGGCGGCCGGCGGCGGTCGGGGCCCGCCGCCCGCCCGTGGCGCGCGGCCGTCAGACGCCCGTGGGTGGTGGGACCCCCCCCCCCGGGGGCCCCCCC
>Ga0115030_1000720_pt1 | contig 14089 bp, 8 predicted proteins | sample SidtaG_4_FD_87174 | JGI IMG/M metagenome (GOLD analysis project Ga0115030, IMG submission 87174) | Marine algal microbial communities from Sidmouth, United Kingdom - Sidmouth_Male1 metaG | ecosystem: Host-associated > Algae > Red algae > Unclassified | place: Sidmouth, United Kingdom | collected... | reverse complement strand
TGGGCGGGGCGGGTGGGCGGGCGCCGGGTGGCGGGGCGGTTTTGGTTTTTGCGGGGCGGCCCCCCCGGGCCCCGCTGTGCTGTGGGGGGGGGGGGGGGGGGGGGGGGGGGGGACGGGACCCCGCGCCGCTGCCGTCCCTTGGGGGGGTCCCACCACCACCGCCGGCGTCGGCGGTGCGCGCACGCCTGCCGAGTACCTTTTGAGGGGTGGGGTGGGGCGTGGCAGCTGTTGTCGCTTGCCGGCGGTGCCCCGAGTTGGGACGCATCCTATGCCACGGAGTGCGCTACGCAAGCAGGAGCACTGCCGACTTGGCTTGGGGGTGGGACGCCCGTTTTGCATTGTCACACGCCTGCCCGCGACGGTTGCTGCGGTGGTGCACGTGGGGTGGGCGCACAGGTACGTACACGCTGGGCGTGGCAGCCTGTTGGCTTGGCGGCCGCCACCGCGCACATGGCGGCCGGAGCGCTCCCGCGGCCGCTCGTGTCAGACGGGCTTCCGTCGAGCGGGCCAAGCCGAAGCGTGGCGTGTCAGACGGTGCGCACCCACCACGTTGACGGCCAGCTCACCGAGTCACCCACGTTGGTTTGCTCCACACGGGGGGCAGCTCGTTGATGAGGCGCACAACAGAGGGGACAAGGCCCACAAGTGAGCAAAAGAGTAACGCCTGGCAAAGGCGGAATGTGCATGGGGATGGGCCAGAGGGGATGGCGCAAAAAAAAAAAACCAATCGACAAACCGAGCCCGCCAGCGCGGGGAGCGCGACGCAACCCCCAGCCCCACCATGGTCAAAAGGTGGTGGATCACCCCGCGTGGCGTACGCGCTGCCGCCCCCACCGACCGACCTCGCTCCGACCGACCGCAGTCACCCCGTACGGGCGGCGGCACGTCGTACAAAGGCGGGTGAGCGGCGGGCTTGGCAGAGCGGGTCACGGCGCGGCCGCGCATCACTCGCTGTTGCCGCCGCGGCCGCGGCCGCCGCGGCCGACAGCGGCGCCCCCGCCGGCGGCGACCCCGCCTGGCACGCTAAAGTCGCGGCGGCAGCACGGGCAAAACACCGACCCCGCCAACCACCGGTCCGCACACGCCGCGTGGAAGACGTGCTTGCACGGAAAGTTGCGGACCGGCGCGGGGCCCGACAGGCCCTCTTGGCAGACCGCACAGTCCTCGTCGGCAAAGTTGGTGTCGGCGGCGGCGGTGGGGGAGGGCCCCGCCCCCGCCCCTGGTGGCGGCGCCGACGGCGCCAACGGCGGCGGCCACGCCTGCGCCGGCGCCAGCCGCTCAATGGCCGCGGGCGACAGGCCCGGGCGCGGCGGTGGCTCGGCATCGTCCACGCCGCCGCGCAGGAAGGCCGCCATGCCCGTCCCGTCGAGCATGACCGGCCCAAACAAGTTTGGCGGCACCATAAAAGCCGGCAAGCCGCCACCGCTGCCGCCGCCGCCGCCGCTGCCGCCACCACCACCACCACCACCACCACCACCGAGCGAGCTTGCCGTTGCACCAAGGGAGCTGCTGACGGCTTGAAGGACGTCCTCAGGGGACAAGCCCAGCTCATGGTTCCAGGGCACAAAGCCGAAACCGTCACCGCCGTCGACGCCACCACCGCCCATGTGAACGTGTGGCTCCCCGTCTTCATCGTCGTAGCCGTGGCGTACGCCGCAAATGCAGCGGGGCGGCAAATTCGTCGCGTCCTCGGTTTCCTCGTCCTCCCGGTCGTGGCACATGCCACACGCGCACAAGGGCGGCAGCTCCACGGTCTCCTCCTCCGTCTCCTCCTCGTCGCTGTGCCGCTGGCCGCACGAACACAAGGGCCGCAGGTCCTCCTCGTCCTCCTCCTCGTCCGACTCCACCTCGACATCGTCAAAGCCGTGGTGCCGCTGACCGCACGCGCACAGGGGGGGAAGGTCCGTGTCCGCTTCAGCGGCGCGCACGTCTGCGGCCGCCATGTGCGCGCGGCAGGCGCGGCAGGGTGGGCGCGTGGGCACGGCGGCCGCCTCGGCGGCGGCCGCCGCCACCGCACCGTCGGCGGTGGCAGGCGCGCCGCCGCCGCGCGCGTTGCGGCGCTCCCCAAACGACCGAAAGGCCGGCAAGCCGCCCCCTCTACCACCGCCAGCAGCCGGTGCAGCTGCAGGGATTGGCGCCGTTGCCGGCAGCGGTACGAGCGCAGCCTGTGCCCCATTGGCCGCCCCGTGCCCCGCCGCGCCGCCCGTCGACGGCTCGGCGGCGCCGCTGCGCCCCAGACGCCGGCCGCAGGTGCAGCCAAACGCCGGCCGCGCGGCGATGCGCGTGCCCCGTCGCCGCCGCGTCGTCAGCAGCCGCCGCCGTGCGGCCGCCGATCGCCGTGGGGGCGGCGCCGCTGCGGGTGCCGCCGCCGCCGCCGCCGGGGCCGCCACCCACCGCATCGCCGACGGGAACGGAAGTGGCCGGCCGGCGCCAACGTTGGGCGTGTCACTGTCGCTCTCCAACGGCGGGGGGGCATCGTCGTCCGAGTGCGTCGCCGCCCGGCGGGGCGGTGGCACCCGCGCCGCCGCACCGCCGCCGTCGTGGCGGCGTGGCCGGGGCGGGTGGGCGGCGCCGGTGGGGCTCTCGCCGGGGCGCCCGCCGCGGGCGCGGCGGGCGGAGGCGGCCGCGGCGCCACCCGTGCGGGGGCGGCCGGCGGCCACGGGCGCGGCGGGAGCGGCGCCCGCACCGGCGCTGTCGTCGCTACCCATGGGCCCGGCGTGCATCTCGTCACGGTCATTGGAGTTGCCCGCATCGCCGCCACGGCGGCGGCCGCCGCCACCACCGCCGCCGCCGCCGCCGCCACCACGGGCGCTACCGCCGGCGCCACCGCCACCGACTCGATCGCCACCATGCGGGGCGACGCCGCTTTGGCCACTGCCGCCATTCTCCCGCGCTGCGGGCGGACCACTCGGGTGGTAATGGGGGCGACCACACCCACACGCATCTTCGTCGTCGCTCATCAGCGGCGGCGGGCCGTCGTCACTGTCACTCGACGTGTCGGCGGCGCGGCGACCGGTAGCCGCCATGGGGCGGCCACCTGCGGCCGCGGCGCGACCGCCCGCAACAGTGGCGGAACCACCAGCGGTGCGACGCGCGGGAGGGGCTGGCCGAGGCGGCGGCTCCCCGTCGCTGTCGCTCAGCAGTGGCGGCGGGCTGTCCCCGCCCTCTGACGACACATCCGACGCCGCTGCGGCGGCCGCGACGGCGGCAAGCGCCCCACCCCAGCCATCCGACTCCCCGTCGCTGACAAGCGCCGGCGCGCGGCCGTCCCCTCTGGCGCCGCCCCGCCACGACCACCACCGCGAGGAACGGTGGCGGCGACCGGGCGGCGTGGCGGGTGAGTGGCTTGCCCCTCCACGCCCGAGTCACTGTCGCTAATCAGCGGCGGCGGGCCGCCCGATGGCGCCCACAATGTGCCGCCCCCACGGCGGGTCGCCCCCGCGGGCCCCGGCCGACCGCCGCCGCCGCCGCCGCCGCCGCCGCCGCTGCCGCCGCGAGCCACGCTGGCGGGCACCGCCACACGTGCGCGGGGCCACCCCGCCACCCCGTCCGAGTCGCTGTCGCCACCCATCGGCGGCGGGCCCCCATCGCCGCTCGACAAGGCCGTCGTGGGCGCCCCCCCGCGGCGTGCGGTCGCCCGCGCGGCCGCCGCCGCGGCCGCCGCCGCCCCACCCGACGCGCGGTCCCTCCCCAGCAGGCGCGGCGCGCCGACGGCGGGTCCGCACGGCGGCGGCGCCCCGCGGCGGCGTGCCGCAACGGCCGCAACGGCGCGCCGCGCGGCGGCCGCAACGCCGTCCGAGTCGCTGTCGCTTAGGAGCGGGGGCGGCCCGCCGCCGCCGCCGCGGCGGCCGCCACCACCACCGCCCCCACCGCGGGGCGGCAGTCGCGGCACCCCGTCCGAGTCGGTATCGCTGAGCAGCGCCGGTGGGGCGCCGCGCGGCCGCGCGGCGCCGCCCCACGGGGCTCCGCCGCCGTCGGCATCGCTGTCGCTGCAACGCAGCGGCGGCGCGCCGCACCGGCGCGTCGCAGCAGCGGTGGTGGCAGCGGCCGGCACGCGGGGCGGCCACACCTCCAAATCCGAGCCACTGTCACTGACGAGCGGCGGCGGCCCGGTGGCGGGGGCGGGGGTGGCGCCGCCGCCGCCGCCGCCGCCGCCGCCGCCGCCGCCGCCGCCGCCGCCGCCGTCGCCGCTGCCGCCGCCGCGTCGCCGCCCCCCCACCGCTGCGCCCGGTTCCACCCTCCCGCCGTCGCCGCCAGGGGCGGGCGGTCCGCCCGCCCCGCCACCGCCCGCCGCATCGCGGCGGCGGGCGGCGCCCCCACCATCGCCGCGCGCACCACCGGCCGCCGCCACCGTCGCCGCCGCCCCCGCCAGACGCCACGCGCCCCCGTCCGAGTCGCTGTCGCTCACCAGAGGCGGCGGCCCCGCGGCGCCACCGGCGGCGGCGCCGCGCCGCCCGCCTGCCCGCCCCGCGCCCGCCACGCCGTCGCTGCGTGGCGACCATTGGGCGGTGGGCGTGGCGACCACCCCGGCGGCGGCCCCCGCCGACGAGACGCCGCCCCCGCCGCGCGCGCCGTCGCTGTCGCTGTCGCTGAGGAGGCCCGGCGGCCCGCCGTCGGTCGGCCCACCGCCGGCCGCGTTGCCGCCCCCGCCCGACGCGGCGCCGTCGCTGCGCGGCGCCGGCAGCGCGCCGCGCGCGGGCGCCTTGACGCGGTCGACGCGCACGCCGCGTGTCGCGTCGGCGCCACCCACCCCGCCGCCGCCGCCGCCGCCGCCGCCGTCGGGGGCCCCCCGGCCGGCGGCGGGCGCAGCGTCGCCGGGGGCGGGTGCCGCCACAGCCGCAGCGGCGGCGCGGGCGGCGACCGCCGCCGCGAGGGCGGCGACCGGAAGGGGGCGGCGGCCCCTGGCGGCGGGGGCGGCGGCGGCAACCGCCAGACCGCCCCCATACAGCGGCGGCGCGCGCGACAGCGGCGGCGGCGCCGTCCACGGCAACGGCCGCGACGGCGGCGGTCGAGGCGGCGCGTCGCTGGCATCACTGTCGCTGAGCAGCGGCGGCGGCCCGTCATCGTCGTCACTGTCCCGCACCGGGGCACGCCGCCGCGGCGCGCCTCCGCCGCCGCCGCCGCCGCCGCCGCCGCCGCCGCCGCCGCCGCCGCCGCCGCCGCCGCCGCCACCGCCGCCGCCACCGCCGCCGCTGAGCCTCCCGCCGGTGCGCGCCATGGCGCCCCGCAGCGTCGACGCGGGCGCCGCCGTCGCCGGCGCCGGCGCCGCCCCCGCCGCCGACGCTGCCGCCGCCGCCGCTGCCGCGACGCCCGCGGGGGGCGCCGCGGCGCCGAGCAGCGCCCCGAGACCGACCCGCCCGTCCGTCGTGGGCGCCGCTCGTGGCGTCCCGCCCCCCTCGCGCCACGCCGCCCAGACGCCCACCCGACCGCTCGCCGACACGGGGCGGCGCCCCGACGTGGCGGCCGACGGGCGCGGCGGGGCACGCCCCCCCACCCCCACCGGCCGTGGCGGCCGCGGCCGCCGGCGGGGGCCCGCGCGTCGACGCGGTCCCGCCCGCGCACCCCCCCCAGCGCCCGCGTCCCCCCGTCCCAGTCGACAATGCCGTCAACGGCCCAAGCACCAAGCGCCCAAGCACCAAGCGCCCAAGCACCAAGCGCCGGGCCGCCGCCGCGGCGGCACCCGCGGCGCGCGCGCCACCGTTGGGGCGTTGCCGACACCGGCGCCCGGCAGCAAGACACCTCGACCGAGGCGCGCGACGACGCCAAGACGCACGTGGCGCATCGTCTCGTTTGGGCTCAAACGCCATCAGATTGAGATTTGCTATCAATCTTCGATGAGGCCCCACGAGCAGGGATGGCAACGATTAACACGGCACATTTTACCCAATGAATTAATCTGAGAATAATCGACGATTAATACAGAGACGACCTCATGCAATTATTGCCTTTTTTAATTGTATCGCGGTGCCAGCGAGGCCGCCACCTGAAACATCGCTGACGCTGCCGACCACCTCCACGCCCAGTTAAGGTGTCTCCTCTGGGTTTGGCCATTACAGCAGTATTAGAAAAACGTGGCGAATTCTGTACGGATCACGGGGTCGCGGCCGCGACTCTGTAATTTCGGGGTGTGCCACTGTGAGAGGGGTGCGACCCCGCGCGATTGGGAGTGTCTGAGAGGGGTTCCTGCGCAAATGGTTTCCCCGCGCGTCGTGCAGAGGTCGACGGCGTCGACACAGTGCAATGACCGCTGCTGCGAAGCGCCTGTCGATCAACTTCACGACTCATCGATTGCATCAGACCTGTACCGATTCTTCCACAGGTATGTCGCTTACTTGAGCGTCGGAGGCATAACGCGTATCTCGTGCTCAATCCGAGCCTTGCATCCACTTTTGTCGCTTTAGTCGCATCCTCTTAAGGAGAGTGTCACATTCCCTGTCCTTCGTCTGACTAGTCCAATCCGCGCATCACTCTGTGCCGTGTATGAATCGTATCAAGTATGGTACGCACAGTCAATCGGTCGATCTGATCCAACCACCTTTCAGGGGGCCACAATGGGCACGAAACGGTCGCTGCAATGGTACGTCAGACGACGACTCACATACAGCGTCTCGATGGAACCAGGTTGAAAGGCCCAGTACTTGGCATGTCCCAACGTGACGCTGACAGCAGTGCTCCTCTGAACGGTCGATGTGTCGTGTTTCCTCATTACGTGTTCCTGGTGCTCTGCAGTGCTTCTTCCCCTGACCGCACACGAGCCTTTCCCCAGGATATCTGGGTCTTTCGTTGCTCCGACTGCACAGACGTATTGCTCAAACCTTGCGCAGGTTTGAGAATCTGGCGCGAGTCCGCCGCTAGCCTGTTCGGCCATGCCCTCTGCACGGCGATCAGCAGTCTTCCAGAAGTGCGATGCAAGGAGTCCGCGGGGAAGGACAGCCTCGGTGTGCCGCTGGGCAGGTGTGATCGCTGCTACTGTCGAGCAAAGCGCGCCAAGCGTGCTAGCTCAGGCGCCACTTCGCATCGGGGCTGCGCTCCACCCCCTGCGTCCGCTGCTCAGCGCTCGGACTCACAGAAATCCCCTGAGCCCGACGACCAGTGGACTGCGGCGAATGCGCGGCCGAGTGCTGTGGCAAACCTCACTCACTCCGATCTGGGCTGCCGCGCGTGCCTGTCGGCGCAAGCACGTATCGAGCATCTCAGAAAAGCTTTGAGCGGAGCGACGAGGCGGGCCCTGCGCGCGCAACGTGCGGCTGGAGATTTGCGCATTCGCCTCCTGACAGCACTGACGACCACTCCGCCGCGGTCGATTCCTCCACCTCCTTCGTGCCCCGAATTTCTGGAAGCGTTGCGCCGCGGTGCATTACGGGATGACCAGAATGGTCCTGTTTTGCAGGCCATTGCTGCAACCATTGTGCTGCCCGGTAGCCCTCCAGAACTTCGGTTGAAGTGGGCTAATGGAGTTGAATGCGTGTACGTGCGTCAGCGTGCTGTAACTAAGCAGGTGGTTGGACGAAGCCAGCGCTATAAGCGCTTGGATTCTGGGCTGCAATCGCTCAATAGACCAGTTGAGGTAGACTCGCGCGACGCTGTGGCGGCCGGAGCGGTGACCGTTTCGACAGCAGGTGTTCGCAGATTGCGGATTCGGGAGCTTTCTCAGCCATCCGCTACTTCTCTGTCCCCGGAGCAGCAGTTGGGGCTGATCGCAGCTAACGGCATCAGCTTTACGGCGCTCAACGGTATCCGCCGGGGGATTGGCGGCTCTCGACTCGGTCTCGCGAGTTTTCCAGTCTTGCGGGCCGCTCGGAAGCGCTTGGCTGGTCTTCCGGCCAAGAAAGGTGCTGTAGCGGGGTCTGGGGTCCACCTGGTGAGCCTGACGGGCGCTGTCCAGGAGAAGCTGGAAGCCCTATGGGCCTCCGGTAGCTTCGTCGAGAGGCTTTCGCGGGATTCCCACCTAGCTCCACTCCCGCAGACGCACTCGCACGAAGTGCCCTCTATCGACGCTGGCAGCATCGCGGCGGCGTCCCCCCCCCCGACCGTCCAGGACATTCATCTGGCGCTCGGAGTGGATAAGGGGGGCACGCCCGCCTCTGTCAAAATTGCGGCGGGGTTGGTCAAACAGCGCAGTCCGCATAGACTGCGCAACACCATTTTGGCGGGCGTCTGTCCCTCACATAAGGACGATTATGACGCTGTGTCGTCTATACTGGGGGAGCATCTTGACCAGGTTTATCAACTGGTGCGCGAAGGCGTCGTGGTGGGGGGCGTGCGTCGCGCCGTGCGCTTGCTCGTGTCTGGGGACTACGAGGCGTTGTGCACCGTTCACGAGCATAAGGGCCCGAACGCGACCATGCCGTGCTTGACGTGCTATTGAACAAGAGCTGCAAGCAGGAAGCACGCGGCGCTCGACGGGATTTACGGGACAATGCAAGATGTTGACGCACCCGCCCCCGCGCTCGCGCGCACGTCCGCTCATCTAGTAAGCATGGCAGCTCGAGCGGATGGGCCGGCGAATGACCAGTCGCAGGCCACGCTGCGGTCGATCGCGCGACCACCCCTGTTTTCGGTCGATCCTCGCCAGATCGTGCCCATTTCGTTGCAAATCCTGCACAGCATCACGATCCAGTTATTGAGATTAGCCATCGAGCTGGTCATCTCCTGCCGTGGGCGCCCCGTTGGGTCCGCATTCTCTTTTGAGCTTACTGAGAAGCTGAGGCGTGTGGTTCGCGTGCGGCCTGCTCCCTATAACAGGGGACTACTCATTGGGCGGGACTGCCACGCGATTGCTCAACGAAAGCGACGTGATTTGCCGCGCCCTTCTCAGCCTCGTGGCTGAGTCCGACCCCGTGGCCTACAAGCGGCTTTGGGTCCTCTGGAGAGGAATCTCGAGGACAATGAACCGAGCTGCTGAAGTCCATGCATCTGAAGCACTTGAATTTCGTTCCAACGTACAGCTCTTCGTTCGTCATCTGAAGCGCAGCTTTCCATGGGTCAACATTTCGCCGAAGCTGCACGTCTTGATGTACCACGCGCCCGACTTTTTGTACTTGTTTGGTAGCATCTGCCTCTACGGGTAGCAGTCGATTGAGGCGTGGCACGGCTTTTTCACGTACAACGCCGCGAAGTACGCGGCAGAGACGGAGGTGGGGGCGTGCGCAAACTTTGTACGCGCAATGGCTGTGGCGCGGGAGGCAAGCGACGCCAATTTGTCGACTGACGCTAGGAAGCCTGCGCCAGAGGTAGCGAGGACGGCGAAGAAGGCCGGGGATCGGCGAAGAAGGGGGAACAAGGGCGGACCTGTGGAGTGTGAGTCGAAGATGGAGAAGGCAATTCAAGATGGGAGAAAGTGGGCTCAGAACGTGTTTGAGGAGGGTGACCGTACGGTCGAAATGTTTTTGACTCGTCTGGCTGCTAGAGTTGATAGATAAGAATGTTTTTCTGCCGTAAGATTTCCTTACTGGCTCATGGTACCCGCTTACCACCGTTTTCAAAGTCGGACGGTTCGACGAGCAACAGTTTTGACGCGAGACCGATGCATTCTCAGCCCACAGCCCAGTCGTTGGCACGGCTTCCCGTGCAACAGCGCACGCCCGCCCACTCCACCTGTTCCCTGACACCCGTGGGGACCATTCAGGAGCGCTCGGCGTGGCCACCATCTGAATGAGCAAAATGGAATGCCACACCGACAGGGCGTTCGATGGCCGATGACCTCTCGAAACCCGTGTCGCACGGCCAGCCGCCGCAATGGGCGCCGAACGGCACATTCTTATGAAGGCGATCTGTGCGAGTGGAGCCGCACTGGCCATTCGCGCCCCCAATGCGAGCGATGCATCCAGGGCATATCAGCTGTGTGATGACTTATTTCGAGTCATCTTCGGGCCACGTTTGGAGACAACCCCCCACCAAAAGCTCTGCGAGTGGCCACTTCTTAGTATTTGAAGAGGTCCCTCTGAGAAATCTGCCAAGTGTTAAAACAGATGCTTGCAGCCAATGGGAGCGACAAACTTGTAGGAGGAGCCAACCAGACGCAAGAATTGGTGCCGAAACCCAGATGAGACGAAACACCCCCCATTAACTAGGCGTGCCTCGCCCTCGCAGTGCCTGTCCGTGTTGGCCTCCGTCGCCTGCTACGGCCAGCGCAGTGCTCCTTAATGCGTGGGTGCACACAAGCAGCAAATGGACGCATTTTGGGCTGTAAGAACTTGTTGGCACCCCCCTCACAGTACCCTGTGGCCCGATTTTCAGTACAAGTGGTTTGCAACGAGATTTTGCTCGGATCGCACTGGTAACATTCATATCACAAGAAGCGTCTCGCGGCGGTGCAGATGATGAGTGCAAAAGAGCTTATTCTCATGCTGCAGAACTGCGTTCCAGAGTGCGTCAACAACCACATGTATCGAACCCTGCAAGACTCTTGCGATGAGAGCGCGCCATGCGCTTTGGGTCAAGGCTGTGAAGCTTTGAGAGCCTCCTGCCCCAGTCCAATTAGTCCTCTGGCGACACTCAATGTCCGCATCACCACTAGCTGACCAGCCTACATACGGTCGTCGGCGCGTCGGGCATTCGCTTCAGGCACCCAGGCCCTCGCGCCCGAGTCCGGCTGACCCCGTGGCCGCGCCCTACGCACCGCCACCAGCCTAGATTCGCTTACCAGGGCATCAGGATCCCACACCCTCCACACAATCACTCGGACCGCAGTTGCGCTGACCCGTAACCATGCGCTACGGCTGTACATGGCAGCACCTCTGTTTTCCTCGGAGCTTTTTCCAAGACGCAACGATGGTCCGTTGTTCCGAGGAGCATTGGACGTCTCCCTGTGCACATTTCTGGGCTCACTCTTTCTTGCACCCATCTTTCCATTTTATCTCCACCCCCTCACCATTAACCCTCTCATAATGCAGACGACCACGGTGCGAGGGTGGAAGGCGGTTCCACGGACGGAAGAGCGCTACCTGCGGGAGTACAGCAGTGCGTCTAACTACTAGGTCGCCTTCTGCATTGCGTGTGAGCGGGCGTACACACGGTACGAGGAAGCTGTCGCCGCTTTTCACGGCAACGATGAGGCCATCGCCAAGACTGATGTCGTGCGCCCACCGGAGCGTCTTCCTGAGCGGTCTGATAGAATGCTTCCTCACCTAAAGAGCTGTAGGTTGTGGGACGCGACGAGATTTTTGTTGCCGACGCGGATGGGCGCGCTCGCAATCAGCCCCACACTGATTCAGCTGCAGCGTCGTCATCATCATCAGAAATTGCCTCCCGGGAGACAGAGGTGGGCCTGTGCCGTCGACTGGGCTTGGAAAGCTCTCAGTTTCAAGGTGTCCGCAGCTACCTCGGCCGCCAGACTGATCAACTGACGCCCGTGTGGGATTAATGACGTTGGTTAAGTAGCCAGTAAGTAGCGACCGACCGTAGACGCACGATAAAGTGAACACTATCGCTTTAGAGGCGAGGAAGAAGAACCTTCGTTCGTGCAGCATCCGATGGGGAGCCGGGGGTGCCGACGACGGCGAACCCCGGTCCCATGGTGCTTCTATTATCAGACGGTAAAGGGGCGGGGTCGATCGACCGAGCGATCATAAAGATCGAGTAACCACCAAAGTAGAGACGATAAAAGAAAGGACAGATACACAAGACGGAAGTAACCTCCCAAAGGGCGAGCCACAAGTCAGTTCAATCCTCCACATGAATACTGACCAGTCAGGGGGGCTACCGGGGCCAATATCCAAATATTAAGGAGATATGCTACAGCCCGGCCCGAAGAGGCACAAGGCGGACCCCACTCTCGAGACATTTTTCTGCCGTGAACTTTCGGCAATGGAGAATGTGGAGCTGGACAGGCGTCTCCTCCGATTGTTGGCTGATCGGCGTTTTCCATTTTAGTTCGTGGAGAGCTAAGTCCTCATCATTCTTGTTAGTCTACTTCGACAGTACGTGGTGGGCAGGCTTCCCAGTCGTAGCCAGTTCTGCGCTCCCATCCTCGACGCCGCAGCATTAGACGCCATAGCCAAGTCCCCTCATGCTGTACGGACCTTGCTACGAGGATCGGTGCGCGCGACGTTGATTCTTGATGGCTACAAAACTTCTAAAAACACCCATATCCTCGGAGCTGTCATCAACATTGGCTCGGAATGCTACAGTTTGGACGCCAAGGAGGAGGGCTAAAAGCACCATGGCGTACAGACGGCGAATGAGATGGCGTCCGTATTTGAAAAGCCGCAAGCGGATGGAAATCTACCTATCAGATGCGTCTGTACGGACTATGCGGGGCAGTGCGGCCGCGCTCGCCGAATTCTAGCGTTGCGCTACCCGAAGCTGATTTTCTTGAGGTGCTTGGCCCACCAAGTCAACCTCTGGATGCAGCACGTCCTCCAGAATCCCAGCCTTCGACCGACTTCTGAGGCTGCTGTTTCCGTGGCCAGCGTGCTCGTCCGGTCGTCCGCCAAGATTCTCCCCCAAGAAAGAGCCTTGATGCACCGACTTTATGGCATCTCATTGGCGATCCTATGCGTTTGCGAGACGAGGTGGAGCTCGCTGAAAAAGTTCATGGTAAGCCTCCTTCGTCTGTGCGGGGCTCCGCCGTGACTCGTTGCTGAGCTGGGGTCCGCGGCTCCCGACGCAAATCTCCCACTGAATTCCGACGAATAATGGAGGGAGCTGGCGGCTGCCGAGTGGGTCATCCGGCCCATTGCGCAGGCCTCCTTCCTCTTGGACCACGACGACACAAAACTCGCAGACGCGTTCGGGATCTACCAGTCTATCTACCAGCAACTTGCGAGTGTAAGCTCCCATCCGGGCCAGGCCCGCCTGTGTGGTAATCTTAAGCGGCGCTGGGGCGCGGAGGAGTAGGTGCTGTTCCTCTTGGCCTTGTTACAACACCCACAGTACATGCACGTGAGAAGAGAGATGCTGGATCAAAACTGGCGGTCCACACCCCTGCCGTTATTCTCCATCCCGTGTTTGGCTATCGCCTCGGCCGTCTACTTCGCCAAGTTGTTCGCGGACGTGCCTTCGCACGCCAACGCTATTGTGCTGCAGATGTCTTAATATTTGACAGGCGACATTGGGCGCCTGTGTTGTGCTCCTCCAGGACCGGATGACCAGTCGTACAAAGCTTCTGGGTCGACCTGGTTGAAGTTTGGGGTGTTTCTTGCGCTGAGTGGTACCTGTGCAGAGCTGTCCAAGTTTTCCCTCGGTTTTCTAGGATCCAAGCCGCAGACGGCCTTTGTGGAGCGGCTATTCAAGGAGCATGCAGCTCAGAAAAATAAACGGAGGAACCGCATGGGGCTTGCAACCCTCAACAAGGTCACGGCTGTCAAGTGTTCATCAAGAGGAGCGCTGAAGTGTCAAAGAGCGTACCAAGTCAGGAAAGTGCGTCTTGATAGCCGCAGAACGCGTCAGGTCGATAGCTAAGCAGTCTCTAGACGCACCGCCAGCGTCAGCTGGCGGGGAGGTTGACGACTGCTTCCCAGAGGACGGACCAGCGCCCTCGATCGACGTGATGGTCGAGTGGATAGCCGCTTTGGGGGATGTGGAGGAGGCGGACGAAGCTGTACGCCACGATCCGCGGGGCGAGGTGCCGGCCTCTATGGCATTTAGAATTTCGGTACCCCCTCTTCCAGAGCACTTACGCCCACATCCATTTAATAAAGTGCCTCGTTTTCGCCTAAGAGGTAGGTAGTGTGGCGGTTGCGCAACTTCCGCGCCGCCAAGTTTCCTTTGCGCCACATAGTTGGTAGCAGGGTGGGCGAGCAGTTTGTTGTTGATATGTGTGCTTTGATGCGTGAGGAACAAATGGCGTGGCATAGCACGCAGGAGAATCAGTGATGTGGGGGCGAAGGGGCAGGTCCAACCAAACCAAGGTCCGTCACGGTGGTGGTCGTGGCACTGGTCAGGTGGAGTGCCAAATCGAGCGGTTGATACGGCCGGGGTCATCTGGTGGCCCTTGCTATGGTGGCTTTCTGAAAAATGGCCGGCCTGGGTGGGTGATGGTTTGCCCAAACTATATGTGGACCACTCGATCACGAGATAGCTCTCGGCCAATGAGGCGCATACACCCCGTTCTCCCAGTGCCCCGACAGGCACTGGACCCGGGAGA
>Ga0115030_1000718_pt1 | contig 14110 bp, 18 predicted proteins | sample SidtaG_4_FD_87174 | JGI IMG/M metagenome (GOLD analysis project Ga0115030, IMG submission 87174) | Marine algal microbial communities from Sidmouth, United Kingdom - Sidmouth_Male1 metaG | ecosystem: Host-associated > Algae > Red algae > Unclassified | place: Sidmouth, United Kingdom | collected... | reverse complement strand
CGCCCCCCCCCCCCCCCCTGTTCCCCAGCCACCCTCCCTACCCATGGCTGTCGGTGGCTGCAGGAGGGGCTCCCGGTTGTCCGGCTGGGGGGGGGGATCGTGGGGGGGGTGAGGGGGGGGGGGGCAATGGGGGGGTGGGTGATGGAGGAGGGGGGCGCGGGCTGGGGCGGTGGGGGTGGCGTGGGGGTGACGCGGGGGAGGCGGGGGCACGGCGCCAGGGAAGGGGGATGGGGCAGCGCGGCCGGCGCAGCTCGACTTTGCGTGTGGCGCGCGAACGCGTGGCGCGCGTGCGGCGTGGAGGAAGCCCATGGACATCTCCGAGGCCGTGACCATGGTGGAGGCCTCCATGGAGGCGAGTGCATTCGTCGAGGCCACCCCCCGTACCGTTTCCGCCTACAAGAACCCTCGTTTTGGCGCCCTCCGGGTGGCGTACACCGCCTCCGCCGCGCTACTTCCCGACCCCATGCTAACCGCTACCTGTCGCTTGTGCAAGACCAAGAGCTGGTGGGCTTCATTCAGGCCTGTAAACTGAACAACGTCCCCCTCTCCACGCCCCAACTGGGCAGCCTGGTGCACCGGCTGTGGAATCTGGCCGTCCCCGAACAGTGGGTGCGGCGGCGGGTGCCGTGTCCCAAGCCACAGCTGAGCTACACGGCGTGTAAGGCCTTGGCGAATAAGTGGTTCTACCCAGATGTGATGGAAGGGGTTGAGAGCTTCAGTGGGGAGTTGAAATTGTTCCTCGAGTCTCACTCCTTCACCCCAGATGCGCTGTTCAACTAGGACGAGACTCGTGTCGTCCATTGCGGTAAGAAAGTGGTCACCCTCCGCGTAGAGGCGCGCTTCAAGGACCGGGCCAATATCCTATCGACGCGGAAGACAACAGTGGCTTCGCTGCTGACCTTTGTTGCTTCGAATGGAACCGTCTGTTTCTCCGTGTACGTTCTCAAAGGAACAGCCGGCGACAACCCCGAGTCCGAGGAGAGGTTTGCGCGTGCTGATGCGTCTCCCGTCACACGTCGCTCCTGGTCTCGATTCTTTTTCTCGACAGAGAGTGGCTAACTGGACGCGGTCACTTATCAGGCTGTGGTGGCAACGTTTTCTGATCAATGGCGCGCCCAAAACTCCGGACGGGAGGTGCTCCTGCTCTGTGACAACTTGGGCGCCCACCAGGTGCCCGAAACGATTGAGTTTGCACTGGGTAAGGGTCTGTTTCTATTCTCCCTACCCCCCAACTCGTCTCACATCCACGAACGCCTTGATGAAGCGCACTTTGCGTCGCTCAATGCCACCACTGACCGGTCCATGGACCAGACCATCTACGACTCCATGACAATGTCCACCCCGGTGAGGGATGCGCCGCTGCTGGCGGCGTACCGAGCTAAGGTGACTGCGTTCACTCCCAAAACCAAATCAGGGGCCTTCCGGCGCTGTGGTTTGTGGCCTTTTGATGCTGAAACCATGACTCTGCGGACCCGGGAGGCGTTGGGCTATGTCGACTCGGACGGGACGATGGCGGGCGTAGCAAAGGCGGAGGAAAGACTTTTTGCGCAGGAGGATTTCCAGAGGGCTGCATCCTCGCGCAGAGGAGTGGTGGCCGGCACCGTAGTCGTCTCCCGTGGCGTGCTACACTCGCTCGAGGCGTTGAATGATCAACACCGCGAAAGGGAGAAAAACAGGCCCTAAAATGTGGCTGAGAAGGATGCTCGGCGTGACGAGCGGCTGGCCAAGCGTCAACAGCGTCTTCACGCAGCTGTTGAGAAGGCGGCCGCCCGTAAAGAGAACAAGTGCCGAGTGAGTGTAGGCCGTACTCTTAGGGGAGGGCGTGGGTGGGTGGGGCGCTCTTGTGGCAGGTGGTGGGTATGCCAAACATTCTCCAAGACGCTCGCGGCTGGTTGTAGAATTTGCGTCTCGCTCCCAAGATTGTGTGGGCGTAGTCTCGGACGAATCTGACCAATGCGAGGCGAATGGTGGGTCTGAGCGTGAGTGACTCGCCTCTGTCGTGTCTCCTTCTGTGTCGATCTGGTTGCAATTTCATGATCCAATCTGCATTTTTTTGATCGCACCTCCGGCGTGTCGCCAAGGAATGCTCGGGTCTGACAAACTCTCACAGCAAGTCACAGCAGTTCACAGCAGCTCACAACACAAAATAATATTTTGTGTGATTGACCTGGTCTCTCAAAGAGCCAGCCAGGCATGGATGGCAATTGATTAAATGAATGCATCTTTATTTCTTTATTTATAATAAATAAACAAATCATTTCATGAAACACCCTCGCGTTCATTTCTGTATTTTTTGCCACGAGCTGGCCGAGAGAGGCTCGGGCCCGAGAAGAGAAGCGGCGGCGACAGCCTGCGCGGTGCCTTCCACAGACGCTCTTCCACACTTCTCCGACTCTGCAGGTGCATCCCGGGCGCCGGATGCTGCTGGAGGTTGCCACTGTCTTCGGCGGCGCTCCCCGTCTGGATGTTCTCGCTCCCGACCGCCACAAGCGCAGGCTCCTTCTCGGACGCTGTAATATGCGTGCGCCGACTGAATGGACACCCGCAGATGCGGTATCGATGGTAGCGGCGGCCCCGACTTTGCCACTGTACATGCCTCCCGAGCCCGCTTCCGCGGCCGTTTCCGCTCTCTTTATCGCTGTCGCTATCGCTGGAGACTCCTCGTCGTTCCAATGTATCGCCGCCATCCCGTGCATGGAAAAGGGCGGCGAAGCTCCCGGCGCCGCAACGTCTGGAGGGACCACCACAACTGCAGACCTCTCGGCGGCCTCACCGATTCTGACACTCTTCTCTGCACACATTAGGCCGAGCCACCGGCCGACTACCAGCGTCCGCTACCATCTCTGGAACACAGAGGGGAATAATATGTGCTTCCCAAAGCAGAGACTTTTACGACAGCAGGCTGTCGCGCGGCGGTGCGGGCTACGGGGAGTCCGCCGGTGCCGAAGTGATATAATGCATAAAGCATGTTCTTCTAATTTAGAATGTTGCTTTTTGTCAATTAATCAATAGACTAATCAAACGAGCCCCCACAAAATGTTAAATTTTGCCATCCATGATACCGGGAGCCCTGAGGTTGCAGTTTTATTTCTCAGCACAGGCACAGAACAGTCACAGGATGCTGTGACTCTCTGTGAGCTTTGCGCAGATCCCACCTGCTTTCGTTGCCATGGCGCGCTTGGCGACGCGCCATGGCAACGAAAGCAGGTCGACAAGCCTCTGCGGTGCCATCATTGCCGATGTCGTACCGCGATGGTCCGATTCGTGCAGAAAAACACGGACTACCTGGTCCCGAACCGGGGCTCGTTGCAGGTACTATTTTGTCATTCCGCCAAAAACTGGCCGGGTCCATGTCAGGCAGTCAGGCGCATGCTGCGTTTGATTGGCTCAGATTTCGACTTGGAATCTCTGCATCATGCCGGTTCCCTCATACTTTGGGGGGAGCAACCGTACAATCGCCATATGATGGTTCGGTCAAAAGCTGCAGACACCGCAGTCAAGCAGATCGCTGTCTGGGCCATTCAAACATAGAAAGTCGCCTCTTTGTTAGGCCTGGACTTTTCATTTTTTGGCGAAACAACAGCAGAGGGTGGAGAGCATTGCAGAAAGACTGAGCGCAACGCGATCGCGGCCCTCTGAGATCGACTTGGATGAGGTCGTTCGATTTCGGCCTACCCCCGTGAATGTCATGTTGTTGCCGATCGACGAATTCTGTCCTGGGGGACCGCGACCGAGACTGGCTGTGAAAAATTGTATTCTATTGATCTAAATCGACAGTAAGAGGGCATCGAAGCGAACAGAAAACCCAGATTGGGTGCGAGGACCCTGCATCCGGCAGAAATCTTTGTTCGTTTCCGCTTGATCTTCTTTTCTGGGCTCGGAGCTCGCTTGTCAGGTGCGGTCTTGAGACTATCTACTATTTCCTGCCAGAAGTGCGGAGAAAAAAAGTGCTGATGTCAATATCCAGGCCGTATGGGCAAATGTAAGTAATCAGTAGCTCCAATCAAGTCCCAGGGGCACATCTGACTGGTGGAGACTGGTCCGCAAGTCAGTCTCAGTCCACCAAGACAAAAATAGGGAATCAGAAATATCAAAATGGATGAGCGCTTGTGTAGGGGCCGCGGTTTTCGTCGCGACCGGAGTCCACGGCAGCATGTTGTCCCCGTCCCCGCGTCCCCCATCGTCGTCGCCGCCACGCTTCCTGCCTTCCTTAATCCTGTTCCAGACGGAGCTTTATGGCGCCCACCCTAATACCTGCCCCTTGACTTAACACCCTCACCCACGTACCATGTATCGCCGCTGTCACCCGTCCACCTGATCTCTCGGCCCCTTCAAGTACGGGTCTGAATCGCCAGGGCATCGGTGCAGTGCGTGCCGCCGCAAAGGCCGCTGCTCAAGCGGCCGCGCACGAGGCGTACCTGAAGGCGTCCCCCGAGACCATACATGCGATTGATATCGTGGCATCGACTGCGCTGTCTGCAGCGGTCGCCACCGCAAAGCGTGCTCTCCATGTGGCCGGATCAACCTCAGTCGGGCGCTCCCGACCCCGCATCGTCATGTGCGGAGACGGGGCGACGCGCAAGCGACGGCAGTACCTGATGATCGATGAGACTATGGAGCTCATAGAGAGGAAGGAGACGGGGGCCTACCGGACAAAGGGGGACACAAAGAAGCTTTTCCCATATCTGTCTACGATTCGGTTATCAAGAACGCGTGGCGCAAGCGCGAAACGCTACTCAAGGGGTCACGGGAGGGTTCGGGATCTACACGACGCGTACCGCGCTCTTCAATTTCGGACGTTGATCGCGAGCTCGGGATGTGGTACAGCATTTGTACGGGTTTGGGTGAAATCTCTGTGCCACTGACAGTGGCTGTGCTCCAGCTGCGGACACAAGATAGTGCCGCAAACCTGGGGGTCAGTGACTTCTCAGCGTCGGCGGGACTTGTGCGGCGGTAGGCGAAGCGGAGAACCTCATCAACGTCCCACTTTGAAGGATGGGCGGGTCTGCCGCGGATGCCGAAGAATCCTCCACGCATCGGACGACCGAGATCATGGTACATCTGGTGCCGTACGACGCAGAAAAAAATAGACAGCATGGACGAGACCGGCCTTTAATTTCGGTGTCTTCCAAACCGTGCATATGCTTCAGTGAGCAGTCGGTGGCGGGCTCGTGAAAGCAAGGCCATGACGGCCAAAAGTCGCGTGACCTTGATTCTTGCGGTCAATTCTACGGGCTTGCACAAGAACCCAGTGGCGATCATTGGCAAGACGGAGGTTCCCATGTGCTCCAAGCCCCCTCGAGAAGCCTGCCAGCTTCCGTGCTTCTCCCAAAGTTCGGTCTCGATGGATGATGTCTTGTACAAGAAGTGGTTCAACACCGTTTTCGCACGCGCGGTGCGCGCGAGGACACGAATACTTTGCGTCCTCATTCTCGACCATTGCGGCGCTCACGCTGAATTCAAGCACACACAAGGCTATACCTTCCCACTCCCTCATATTGTCACCTCTGTCGTGGATCTGAAATACTTGTCGGCAGGACTCGGGAGGAATGGAAAGCAACGGATCCGGCATCCACTTTGCGCCGTTGGGTGAAGGTTCGGATATGACCCTGAGAAATAGGCCGGTTCAATAGGGGTCGAAACATCCATCACAGGGGGGTCGTTCCGGGGGATGCATGTATTGCTTTCGAGGGGGGCTGTCTGTGAATAAGAACTAGTTTTGGAAAAGTTATTGATTTACATCAAGTCCGTAAAATACCTGAGCACGCAGGTGCACGAGATGCGAATCCTGTGCTCCAAAGAGGACCCCGTCGCGACCGGCAACGGGGGCGTCGTGCTGGCAACAGGGGGGCGTTCAAAAAGGTCGGTGCCACAGCGCGAGCCAACGCACACGGACGGACCGGGAGCGACGAGACTCGCGCAAGCACACTGACAACGCATCGAAATACGTACTACCACCGGCTCGTTGCCACCACCACAACGACGCCACGGACAGTGCCATCAGGGACACGGCGCATACACGCCTGCCCAGCCTCGTGTATTCGACTCGCTGTGCCTGCCACGTCGCCCTGGTGCGTCCTCATTGCGCAGTGCCCCCCATCTGAGTCCTCTGTACATAGTGCAGAGCGCTCTGGGTGCGCTGACGGGAGCGCCAGACATGGTGTCTGCCCGTCAGGCCGAGAGTTGCCGCCTGCGGGTGCTGTTGAACTGGGCGACATTTGTCGTTGCCTCGAAGCACTTCGGCGTACTTTTATCACCGCGTGTATTGTCTGAGGTGGGGGTGTTGCTTTTTGAAGCTCGGGCCCATCAGCGCATGACTCGCATTTTGGTCACGCGCTACATGCTCTCTCGCCGCAGTCCCATCCCCAAGTGTACCGACTGAAGGGACAGAATGCTACACTCCTTGCCGCCCGAGTACTTTAGTGCGCATCTGCGGGTGGAGCCCAGCACATTTTCGCACCTCGTGTCTCGCTTGGAATCGACTGCGGCCGATTTCTTTCATCCGCCGCCTGCGCGTCCGCAACTTTCCGTCCGTGTACAGCTCGCACTTTCTCTGTTTTGGTTCGGCCACTGCGGCAGCGCGGCGTCCGTCCTCCTCGTGACTCAACGCTTCGGGGCTTCCCTGGGAACTGTGGTCAACAAGACTCGGCGGGTTATGTCTGCCATCCTGCGCTGGGAAGCCGAAGAGATCCGCTGGACGACTGCTATCGAGCGCCAGGCGTGCGCACGGGAGTCGGAGAAGAGGTACGGGCTTGAGGGGTGCGTTGGGGCGGTTGATGGCACTACTGTCCCGTTCGCATATGCACCTAGCGTTGACCCATGGTGCTGTTTCGACAGGCACCAGCGCTACAGTGATGATGTGCTAATTGCGTGCGATTCGGAGCTTCGCATCACTAGTCTGGTGCCAGGGATTACCGGTGCGGTACAGGACACGGTAGTGCAGGAAGCTGCTCCGTCGCACGCTCAACCTGAGCTGTACTATTGCAGACCCCCGAATTATGTCCTGGGGGACAAACACAGAGACTGAAAGTGAATAAGAGCATTCTATTGGTCTAAAACGACAGTAAGAAGACATCGAAGCCAATAGAAATCCCGCATTTGGTATCAGGACCTTGCACCCAGCAGAAGTCACTGTTTGCTGCCGCTAGATCCGCTTTTCTTGGCACGGAGCAAGCTGCCCAGGCGAGATTTTGAGATTTTCGACTGTTTCCTTGCCAGAAGTGCAGAAAACAGGAGGAGCTGATGTCGATTTCCAGGCCGTGTGGGCACATGTAAGCTCTCAGAAGCTCCAAGTCAGTCCCAGAGGCGCAGCTGATTGGTGGAGAGAGTCGGTCCGCAACTCAGTCTCGGTCCACCACGACAAAATTCGGGGATCAGCAATATTCCGATGGCGAATACCTGGTTGGCGAAAAGGGTATGCTGAGCTCGGAGCGCGTCCGTCTTCCGCACAATGGGACAGCAGCTTACATTCGTGCACACCTGAACTACAACTACCAGCACGCGTGGCGTCGAATTTAGGCCGAAAAGGTCACTGGAGTCCTCAAAGTGCGCTTCGGCAGCCTGAACGAGCTACGAATGCCCGTGGCGTGAGATGCTGACTTTACAAGAGTGATGAAGTGGGTGGCAGCGTGCGCTGTCCTTCACAACATCTGCATCCGGCTTGGCGACATCCCCCCTCACGATGCCGCAGCGGATGCGGCTACCAATGTAGGGGGCGAGTCTCTGGCGCCCCTACCCCCCGTGGCGGGTGTAGCGAGGAGCAGGGTGCAACAGCATGTGTTACAGTTTATGATTGCAGAAGGGCTCTTTCAGGGGTGATGCGAATGATAATCAAGTGTGTTTTTGTCTTTAGATGTCGCAATGCAACAGAAGTATAGTACACATCCACTAGTAATCTACCGCGGACCAGCCGCCATCTCGGTGGACAAAAGGTCCTTGAACACTTAGTTGCCTGGCTCAGCCAAGATGAGCCGGGTAAGATCAGCCACGCGCTGGGTGTGCCGCTCATCCGACTTGGCCTGCTGCTCGCGGTCGGCCCGGGGGCTGTTCTCAACCATGGTGGTGAAGACTGCCGCCAGGATGTCGGCCATGTCCTTGTCCAGCTGGGCGGCGGCGGCAGCAGGATGTCCATCACGGCCAGGCCGCCCACTGGCACCACCCGGGGAGACCACCAGGGGTGCGCACTGCTGCCCTGGGCCGGTAGAGCGCCTTCTGCCTGCGGGGGGAGTCATCATTCCGCCCCTCACTGCAAGCCCCCCCACCTCAGTGGGTCTCGTCGCCGGCCCGCCGTCGGCACGCGGTCGCGTACTGGTCCCACAGCCTCCGACCGGCGCGCCCTCCTCCGACCCGCCCTCCCCCCCACCAGAGTTCTCCTCGTCCACATCATCGCTCTGTTGCCCGAGCAACTCCCACACATCCCTAAACATAGCTCCCCCGGCGTCATCGCTGGCGGACGCCGCCCCGCTGGCGCCAATGTTGAGCGCTGCTGGCCCCCCGGTTGATGACGGTGGCGCCACTGGGAGGGCGCCATTGACGCGGACACCTGACCGTCTGGGGCTTCCAACGTAAGGCATTTTGAAGTCGACCAACTCGAGGATTTCTTGAACTTGGCTTGTGGTACCATTCCATTCGCGAGCTTTTTTTCGTAAAAGGTCCGCCACACCCAACGCCACCTGGTCGCCGGTCATCCCCGTGAGCCCGCGCACGAGCTCGGCCTCACGGTAAATGTCCTGAGTGGCCTTCACGACACGGAGGAGCGCCAGCGTGTCGTGGCCGAGAGCAGTAAGCGAAACGGGCGACCCCTGGGAGGGCCCCGTCCCGTCATCGAGCTCGGCACAGGACGAGCACAGCGTCGCGGCGGCGGCAGACGCAGCCGCCGCGCCTGCTCCCTGTCCGTCGAGGTCCGCCTTGAGGACTTCCGCCATGACGTGGTTTAAGTGCAGTTGCAGGGGGCGTGCAGACGACGTGTGAGCGGTCATGCGAAAGGCGACCGCCCCGGCCCATTTGCTGACGATGAGGAGGCGCTCTTGAATAATTACCATCATCACGCACATCAGCCCCGTCGCTGGCGTTGCTTGTCGCGTCGGCACTCCCGCGCTCCCCGACACCACCGTTCTCTTCGGAAAAACGACCGCGGCGGCAGCCACCACGGCCACGCCCGCGGGATCCAACACCGCGGCCATCGGCTTGGCCGCCACCGCCGCGGCGGGCGACGCCGCCGCGTGCAACGCCTGGGGGCGGTGGCGTGCTGCGGTGGCGATGGGTGCCACGTGCGGATAGACCGGCACTCGGAGCCGCAGTTTCAAGATCCGCAGCCATGCGATCGTCCCGCGCTGCCTTCTCAATTTGCGAAAGGTGGTGGACTGGAGGACGTGACCGCCGCGCCGCGTGGTGGTCGACGCCAGCGTTTTGATGACGCACATTTCCGACGCGTCGGGTCTCACCAGTCCTTGTGTCTCATAGCGGTCGACCGGAAGAAACATCGTGTTCTGACGGGCTGCCGCTGTCAAAGCGGGCCGAGGACCTTGCCGCTGAGCCAGAGGATGGTGCTGAGGCGTCCGACAAAGCGGCTGTTGAAGTAGATGCGCCACCACGTACTCCAGGTGTGGAAGCGCCAACGCCCTTGCTCCCCACAGCCGCGGCCGCCGCCGCTGCCGCCGCCGCCGACGCCGCCGGCACCGTGTCGGCCGCCATCGCCGTCGTCGGGCCGGCCACCGATGCGGTGGTTGCCGCCGCCACTCTCGGCGCCATCTAGGGGCACCGGCGAAAGAGTACACGCGTTGAAAAAAAAATAGGAGCGAGGGTGCCGTGTAGGTCACCGACGACACCAATAAATGGGATGAAAGGAGGCTCTCAAGTAAGACGGGGGTGACAGGAGGAGAGAGGGTCGCATTCAAAACGGGGGTCGGAGCGAGTTTTCAAACACGGGGGAGTTCTCGAACACCGGGGAGTTCTCGAACACGAGGAGCGTCGTCGACGTGGGGATGGAGAGCAACCAGGTGCGGGAGAGGCGACTCGAGTACGCGGATCGCCTCGGCGCAATGTGCGTCGTGGTGTCCGAGGAGCTGTGCAGCAGGAAACCCAGAGCACGACCGCGACGAGTGGGTGACACTTCAACACTAAGAATCACAACTGCAGCAGCGCAGGGCACGAGCAAGGAGGTGGTCACGCAGCAGGTGGGTGGATGCGGACCAAGGGAAGCGCGGTGGGGCGAGGGCATCGAACGCCACGCGACTCTGGCAATGAGTGAGCGTGTACCTCGTTGCCGCGTCGCCCGCGACCACTAAGCGCGTGCAATCGATGCGCGCGTGGTGGGGTGGCGGGAAACAGCGATCGGGAAGGCGCTCGCGCAGCGCGTGGCCGTGGCTCCTCCGCGGCGCTGGCGCCTGCTGTGTGCGTGGGGCCGCTGTGAGAGGGGTAGGTGCGCTGGTCCCACGGCCCGCGCCGCGCCCGCGCACGGCGTATGGGCAGTTGCGCCGCGGCGGCGGCCCCCGATTTGTGCGTATGGCCGCTGTGAAAGGGGTGGGGTCGCGGGCCCCACCGCACGCGCCGCGCCCGCCCACGGCGTGTGCGCGGTTGCGCCGCGGCGCCGGCGCCAAATGTGTGCGTGGGGCCGCTGTGAGAGGGGTAGGTGCGCTGGCCCCACGGCCCGCGCCGCGCCCGCGCACGGCGTATGGGCAGTTGCGCCGCGGCGGCGGCCCCCGATTTGTGCGTATGGCCGCTGTGAACGGGGTAGGGTCGCGGGCCCCACCGCACGCGCCGCGCCCGCCCACGGCTTGTGCGCGGTTGCGCCGCGGCGCCGGAACCTGATGTGTGCGTGGGACCGTCGTGAGAGGGGTAGGTGCGCTGGCCGCACGGCCCGGGCCGCGCCCGCGCACGGCGTGTGGGCAGTTGCGCCGCGTCGGCTGCCCCCGATTTGTGCGTGTGGCCGCTGTGAGAGGGGTGAAATCGCGGGCCCCATCGCCTGCGCCGCGCACGCGCACGGCGTGTGGGCGGTTGCGCCGCGGCGCCGGCGCCTGACGTGTGCGTGGGGCTGCTGTGAGCGGGGTGGGGGCGCGAGGCCCACCGACGGCGTCGCGCGCTCACACGGCGTGTCGGCGGTGTCGCCGCGGCGGCGGCCCCCGATGGGTGCGTGGGGCCGCTGTGAGAGGGGTGGGTGCGCGGGCAAGAATCGATTTCGCAAGCCTCCTCGCTGCAACCGCAAAAAGCCAGCGCTGGATTCCCGCGGCCGCTCGGCACGATCTGGAGACCCTCGGCTTCATGTGGGTTCGCCTTCAATTACCTTTTGACGCCGGAAGTCTGGCCATCTTCTGTTCCATTGATGCCGATTTTTGGTAAATCGTATTTAGCTGCCGCGTCCCGCCCCCATCGTGGAGGCTCAGCGACCTCTCAAAACGATGGTGCAACCGTTGTTGAATCTGCCTAATGGAGGCGTCCGTAACGGCCATGCACGGCTCATATCGACAATCTCTCATGTTGTTCAGGACACATGTGGCGCGAGTGCTCACCATCATGTAGGGCTGATCTCTCGGCCTGCGGTGTTTTGGTAATGCGAGGCCCGTGGAGTGCGCACGTGCGGTGGAGACATGCCGAACTCTAGAAAGTGAGCGCAGGCCATCCTAAACTCAGCCGACGCCGATTTCTGCAAAGAGTCGCTCTACAGGGAGTCCGACAGAGAGAGTGGGAATGGCTCCAGCGATGGTGACGATGAATAGGTAAGAGGCGTGCATGTCTTGCAAACGCGGGATGCGATGGAAGGAAAGCAAAAGCACATCCGCATCTGCCTTGGAGAACGCAAAAGCTTATGGTGCGTGTCCCAGAATTGAGACCTCGCGGTTTTTTCTTTCTTTTCTTGGCCCACTGGCCTTCTGCAGCGGTCCGATAATGTAATGTGACCCACCCGGTCGTAATGTGCTTCCAGAACGGCCCCTGACATTGTTAGCAGAGATGGCACCTCCTCACGTGTCATGGGGAGAATTGTCATTCATTGCAGCTTCGACACGTGACGATCACTCCCCACAATCAAAGGAAAAGATAATAGAGCAGGCATGTATTGACAATTTGTGCACGACGAGAAAGGCTCCAACGTACCAGTAAAAACGTGAAAAGGACCGCCATGTAGCCCCCCGTGAAGAAAACACGATATGGGACACCATTCATAGAAGCTTCAGTTAGCACATGAGCTTTGGGGTTGCAAATCTGTAACCCCAAGAACCTAGAAAAGACTGGCTCCAAGATCGGGGTTTTCTGAGAGGTCCACAGAACGGTGCCCACAGGCGGATACTAAGGAGTTGTGATCCAAGAACGCCTCGGGAGAGGCTCTTCGCATGGAGGCCAGTCGAGAAATTTCTCGTACCCCACCCCACCTGCCCCCGTGCAGTGATGTGTCAGTCCTTCGGAAAATGCGCGTGTATCATTTTTGAGAGACGCACCAGATCAGAAAGCCGTCAAAGACAAGGAGAAAGAAAGCCTTATTGTTCAGCTGCCAGTTGGTATCAAATAGTCACGTCAGGCGGCGACATGCATCACGCAAAACAAGCATCGCACAAGTCATGGAAGTTTGTCGCACTACGTACTTCTGACCTCCAAGAAATGGAGGATGCACAGAACGAGGATGCAGTTTACACGACGAGGCATAGAAAATCGGTTGGATTGGCCGACGCTCTGGCCTCCTGCGAACTGTTGGATCAGATCAAGTTTTAGCCTCCTCTCAAGCCAATGATTGTTCGGGTAGAAAAGTTGCAGAGCGTCCGCACGCGAGTCGAGATTATCAGACAACTCTGTAGCCGCCAATGTTTGGACGTAAGCAATAACGAGCATCTTTTAAACGCAAGCACGCAGCAGCAGTGCTGGACACAGTTGCCCTGAGAAGAGAGCTGACATCTCAGTCCGTGGAAAGAAAAGCAGAGGAGAGAAAGAGAAACTGACAGAGAATCACAAGCTGACGGAAGCGCAAGCAACTGACAGGAAAGCACAATCGGACGGAGGCGCAAGCAACTGACAGGAGATCTATCGGATGTCATTTTTTTGCAGATACAAACAATCGGCGCGCCATAACCTGAGGATTGATGCGACGACCCAAGCTCATCCCCCTAACTCGCACCCCCCCAACCCGCACCCACCCTCAACAAAACACCAAGCCGGCTTCACTGTTTCTGGCACAAGCGCACCCCATCTCTTGGAACTTTTCCGACTGTGGTGCCCCTTGTAGCAAAATGTGGTAGAGGATATCCATGTGAAATGAGAAAATCCCTTGAAACTCAACGCTGCTTGAAGGAAGGTGATAGTAGCCAAAAGTACAGGGCTGACCAGGGGACAACCCACGACAGTATGTTCACCAACGGGGCATCGAGGACCACGCCAATGGCAGCTGAGCACGCGTACACTGTCATGAAAAAGACGTATAGTAACACAGCCGTGCTCCAGAACATCTCGCACCCACAATAGACGCACAATGGCATCAACATTACAATTCTAGTCCAACAATTTTCGACACGGGCCTTGAAAGAATGCCTTGGCCAAAAGCACATTTTCCGAATGTGCGACATCCTGCTCATGCAGACAATAAAGACATTGAGCTGGAAACCGCGAGTCGCTTCTGAGCCACAACCAGCAAGCTCGGGTTAAGTCACAAGCAGGGCCGTGGAGCGGAGCTGAGACAACTGAAGTGGCCGAAGAAAAGCTGCACGATAGCACGAGTATCGCGCACACTCGGGCCGGGGGACTTTCAGGCTGACAGAGTGCGGTTGACAGCAGCCGTCGGTCAGGTAGGCGACAGTTGACAAGGCACAAATGACACAGACACGCAGACGCCACGAGTTTGTCAGCACTTTGAGGCTCGGGTCAGATGCGAGAACGACTCCTCGGATCCGGTGGGTCAAGTTGACGTGGGACAATTCCGGTCGTTCAGTTCTGATGAGCCAAATCAAGACTCAAGCTGCTGAGGATCTGACAACTCCATTTCGACAAGGCTCCATGTCGGCATAGTAAAAGCCGCAATCTCTTGGCACGTTGGGGTCATCGGCCTCCACGGGCTGCATTGGACGCCATTCCAGGCCCTACGGGCCTGTTGGCACGCCTGCCCATCGTGCCAATCGAACGTGCCAATGTG
>Ga0115030_1000715_pt1 | contig 14123 bp, 12 predicted proteins | sample SidtaG_4_FD_87174 | JGI IMG/M metagenome (GOLD analysis project Ga0115030, IMG submission 87174) | Marine algal microbial communities from Sidmouth, United Kingdom - Sidmouth_Male1 metaG | ecosystem: Host-associated > Algae > Red algae > Unclassified | place: Sidmouth, United Kingdom | collected... | reverse complement strand
CGGCGGGGCGGCGGGGCGGCGGGGCGGCGGGCGGGGCGGCGGGGCGGCGGCGCGGTGACGCGCCCCCGCGTCGCGGGCGGGGCCGGCGCGGGCGGGGGCGCGGGGCAAGAATAACACAGAAAGAAGGACAGCACGCAGCGCTACTGCGCTGAGTACCTACTAGTGCCACCGCTCCAGCCTCGAGCGCACCAGCAGTCCCTCGACCCTCCGGCTACAACACACAATGGCCCCAAACACCCACACTCACAGAGCAGGGAGAGTGAGCACTCAGACTCAAAGAGACAGCACTCGTCAAGGCCAAAGACAAAACAGAGCAAACAATAGGGGCACCACAAAGAAAGAGTCGCGCGGCGTCACTGCAAACAGAGACAAAGAAGACACCAGACCGAGCAAAGGGAGTAGCAAGTGCGGGCCCCAATCCGCCGCCCCAACCGGCGCGAGCGCCACGTCATCCAGAGCCGTGGCGTACACAACCGGCAATACAAAGGGAGCAGTTGCATGCGCCGGTCCTAGACACCCGACGAACCACGCGAGAGCGCCGCGGTACTCATAGCCGGCGCAACTGGCGCCGCCACGGCGCCCGCCGTCGCCACCTCCGTCGCCGCCGCCGCCGTCGCCGCCGACGACGCCGCCCCAGACCCGGCGGCGGTCGCCTCGGCCGCCGCCGAAGCGGCGGCTTCCGCCGCCGCCACCGCCGTGGACAGCGCCAGCAACGTGCGCGAGCTAGTGAACGGGACGGCGTCCTGAGGGAAGGAGAACAGCTTCTCGTTGTTGGCGTCGTCGAAAATCAGACCGTGCCAAGGAGCCCGGCTCTGCGGCACAAACGCCTTCAGGGCCAGCACCTCCCAGCGCCAGCGGTCGTACCAGCCGCCGTCCACGCCGTTGCGGCGGCCGCTGCCGCCACGCTCAATGCGCTCCAAGGCGCACCGCACAAAGCACGCGGCGAGGGCGACGTGACCCCACGTCGTCATGACGCGGTCCTCGTCCCCGACATTGGCGGGCTCGGTGATACGGTCCTTGACCAGGAGATGCACGAAGATGGCCTTCACGGCAGCCACAACGCCCTTGATGCCGCGCTCCGACCCCTCGAAACGCGGCTTGACAAGCAGGGCGCCACCGACCTCGATGCGGCAGTTGCTGAGCCACTCCGTCGCCGCAGCCGGCTGCATCACTTCAGCGTCTTCTTTAACCTCCTTCATCCACGCCGCCACCGCCTTTTTCTTGAGCTCCTCCAGCACGTGCGCGTTGGCCTGCATAATAGGCTGATAGGCCCGGACGGTCTTGGCCTTGTTCTTGCCCTTCTTCGTGACCGTACGGGTTGACGGGGGGCTGATGTTGGAGAGCAGGAAGTCGTTCGCGTCGCGCTTTTCCATGTGGAGCTCGTCCATAGTCTCCTCGACAATGACGTTCCAATCGGCCTCCGCGTCGTTGACGACATTGATGGTCGCAGTCGCCCCGCCGATGCGACCGTACGTGCGGATCTTGACGCGACGGCGGACGCGGAGCATCTTGAGGGTGCCCTCTTGGAGGGGCGACAGCTTGTTGCCGTGCGCCGCCGCAGCGGCCGAGGTCGTGGCCAGCTCCGCGGCGCCGACGGTGCCCGTGCCGATGAGTGCCTTCATCTCCTCGTAGTCGGAGTACTCCTCCATGTCCGAGTCGTTGGCGTTGTGCGCTTTGATGATCTTGCGCTTTTTGAGGTCGTTCACCGCCAGCGCGAGGGTCTCGACGCACGTCCCGTTGCTCTCCACTTTCTCTTGCAGCTTGCCCACGTTCGCTGACAGCACGCCGAGGGTCGTCAGCATGTCCTTGGCCGACGAGATGAACGTCATGAGCTTGCCGAAGCTGTCCTTGTCGAGTGCCAAGTTCGGCTGCTCGTCCGCTTCGTCGTCCGACTCGACATGCGCGTCCTCGTTGGTAGCCGGCGGCTGCTGAGGGCCCGTCGTCGGCGCCTCGGCGGTGTCCGCCGCGACCGACGTTTTGCGGGTGGCGCGCGTGCCACCCGCCTTGCGCACGCTCTTGGCAGCCTTTCCGCGCGGGGCCGAAACGGCTGACGCCGCCGCGATAGCGGCCACCTCCACAGCGGTGGGGGAGGCCGCCGCAGCCGTGGAGGCCGCCCCCGCCGTGGTGGGAGAGGCCGCCGCCGCCGTGGAGGCCGCCGCTGTAGTCCGCGCTGCCGCAGCAGCCACCGCATTCGCCTGCACTGCCCCCGCACGGGGCGGCGCCGGGGTTGCCGACAGGTGCGGGCGGCGTCGACCACCCGCACGACGACCAGCGACGACAAGCGCCGGCGGACTCACGGGACGACGGATCACAGTGGCGGCCAAAGCCACGCCAGCCGGCGCCGTGCCCGTCGCCGGCGCGGTCGCCAAAGCCAGCCCGACGGGCGCCGGGGAAGGGCACACAGGCGGCAGGCTCGTAGACGCCGCCGGAGCTGCCAGGGACAGCTCCGCTGCCTCCTCGGCGGCACGCATAACCTGCGACGCGGTGGCCACCCCACCCGTCAAGTGGGGGCCCGTCGCGCCGACGCCGTCAACCGCCGTCAGCGGCGCCGTGGCGCCGGCCCCGTCCGTCGCAGCCGTCAGCCCCGACAACACCGTCGGCAACCCAGACGCCACCAGCGGGCCTGTGAGCGGGGGGACCGCCAAGCCTGTCGGCTGCCAATACGCCGGCGCGGGAGTGCCCACGCCGGCCGAGCCGGCACCGCCAAAGCCCTGAACGCCCGTGTACGAGCGGTCGTACAGCGACATGCCGGGCAACGCGGGCAACGGCGGCAAGCGCGTGCCCCCTGCCAGGGAGCCGGACAAGAGCAACGACGGGTCAAACAACGACGGCGGGGGGGGAGCCGAGAACTCCACCATCGGAGGGGCGGGGCCGGCGGTGCCCAAGGGCGCCGACGTGGCCTGAACTGCGGCCGCCACGGCGCGCATGCCCTCGCCGGCCTCGAAGTCGCCCTGCGTAGGCGGACTCGTCGTCGCCATCACGCGGGCCGCCTTGCGCACAGCACGACCACGGGAAGCAACCGACACAATGGAGGGCAGCGGGCGCTTCTCGCCCAGGCCCGGCATGGCTGGGCCCGAGGTGGGAAGGGGGAGCACGGCGCAGGAGGGGAGGGCAGGGTGGCCGCGAGCGGCGAGCGAACAGGGAGGGTAGCGGTGGCGGCAGGCCGGCTTGGGTGCGGCCAGGAGCCGGTGGTGGGGTGGCCAGCATTCGATGGCAACCAACGCCCCGACCGCGGCGCTCTTATGGAGCCGCCGGTGGACGGAAAACCGAGAAGCCGCCGCCGGCAGGGCACGGAAGAGAGGGATGGATCCCGCACGGGAATCACGGCAGAACGAGACAACCGCCGTCGTGTACGCAGGAGCAAAAGCAAGGCAAAAGGTGTCCATGGCGGTTAGTCCTGAGCTCCGCCCGGGACAGCGCAACTTCAAGCGCGCCAAAACGGGTGGACGGGAAGCTGCCCTGGGTCCCACCCTATCGACAGTCAACGCCGTAGCACCCCCGCTGCCTCCACCCCACAAGCGTCACACCAGAACCGATGCAATCCCCACTCATCATGATACCTCGTCAGCCTCAGAGTCAGGAGACCGGCTTCAGCGCCGTCCGACAAGCGTTAAGGCAGCACGCGATGCAAGTCCCTCTCAACCTGGTGAGCATCACAGAGTTCCAGTACCATCCTCAACGGACACGCGTACACCAAGCAAGCGATGCGCCAGTCAACATGGTCCGCAAGTCAGCTCCAAAACGTGCCCATCACTTGGGCTTCACTTGAGCCTAGACAGAGAGCTGCGGCTGTGGCACGGCAGCAATGGAAACGAGGGGGTACGGGCGGCGTTCACTGGCCCCTTGACAACGACACCCGTCACCCTTCACAACGGGGTCAGGTGTCCACGGGCAAACACAACGACGGCCGCGTCGATGGGCCCCGGCGTCGTCAGTGGGGCGAGGGGCAGGTCGAGGTGGCAGCGAGTGGTGGTGACGGAGAGAGTGTGGAGTTCGGTACCTGTCACTGGCGGCCGTCATTCTTCACAACGGGTCACGTATCCACGGGCAAAGACGACAACGACGGGCGCGTCGATGAGCCCCAGCGTCGCCAGTGGGGGGGGGGGTCTGGTCCAAAACTCAGCGCGCGCTGGTGCCGGAGAGGGGGCGGAGAGCGCCCCCGGAACGCAGAGGACCTCCGCCAGTTGTACCTCAGCGAGAACGCACCGGTGCGGCGCTGGCAGTGCTTGTGTTGTGGATCTCCGATCAAATGACGTCGATCAATCGTACTTGACATGCATCGCGTTATTCGAAGTACAAACGTAGCACCCTTAAATACACATGAATAACAATCTGCATGTGCTCTCAGAGCACTCAGCTCCTCACTCATCAGACTTCGATGCCGTGCTACTGTCCAAATTTAGCATTCGAATAGTATTTCTTAGTTGGTGGACCCCTGTAGTTGCTTTTGTGCATGATCTCTGCTTGCTCGTCGCGGTCGCCTGGTCTTGCACCCTCGTCTCTGGGCAGCAGGCGCCCTGTCTGGCTGTCCCCGTTGAGACCGCAACGGTGGTGGCTCCTGTCGCTGTGTCGTGGCGCCACGCCGTGATCGGCTTCCGTCCGTGCACCTGCCCGCCCGGGACGGGCGACGCCTGTTTCCCGCGCGTTTTGCGGTCGGCTGTTGACCAGCGCGACGAGCCGCACACTGCCCACTTCGAGGCAGCTGTCGACCCGTAGCGTGCCACTCCTGACCGGTCCTGTCTGCGTCGTGGCCGCAACCCGACCGACGCCAACAACGTCGACGTGTAAGTTGCTCACTCTGTGGGCGTGCCTCCACGTCTGGCTTTCTACGCGTGAGAGCGTCTGCTGTGTGGCGAGTGTGTACCCGAGTGGAACTTCCCGCATGGACGTAACCTCGGAGGCTGACGGGCGAGCGCGCCCGTCCCTACCCACGCGTGGGCGTCCCCAGGGCCACCGTATTGCGCGGACACTGACTTTCTGGGCCTCCGTGACTGCCCTTGACCAACTTTGTTCTGGAAACAGGAGCGGCCAGCGAGTACCCCACCGGCGTCGGGGGGCGCCCGCGTCCCTTTAAGACCTGCTCCGGCCAGCTCGCTTTAGTTAAGCTGCGCCACATGCCGCCCATCCCCCCCTCCTCCCCCCCCGCTGCCGCCCCATTCCTCGTTGTGCCCGATCCAGGGAGCTCCACACCCGCCAAGTACTCCTCCTGCCCCGCCCTGCTCCAACGCCACCGGCGACGAAGGAGCCGCCGCCGCCGCGCCGCGGCGCACCCCTCCTCCCCCCCCCCTGTCCACTGGCGCTGCTGACGCGGTCCGTGGCGGCCGGACGCCCCCACCACCGTCGGCGGGCGGCCGCACGCCCGTGAACCGGCGCCCAGCGCCGGCGCCCAGCGCGTCCTCGTCATCACCACTCGGTGTCGGCGGCCACCAACCTCTCGTCGCTCCCGTGATGCCCAAGCATGTCCGGCCTGCCGCCCGATCGCCGGGCTCTGGACAGATTGACGGGGGCAGAGGGGCCCGCCGCGATGCAGGCGCCTACGACGCGCAGTCGGCGGGCATTGGAGTGCCCCTCCTGTGGCGCCGCCTTTCCTTCCCGCGCCGCCCTAATGTGGCACCGCCTGAATGCCCATCTGCGAGTCTCCAACGCGTTGGGCAACTCTACCTCGGTGGGGGCTCTCCACCGTACTACGGATGCGGCCTGTGGCAGTGCGGGCGGCCCGGCGGAAAGAGGACCACCCACCTTGGACGCGTGTGGCGACCATGCTGGTGTTGCAGGAGCAGCCGTCGCAGCTGGTGCCGCTGATGGCATCGTTGGGGGCGGCGCCGGTGTTGCCGCTCGTGGCGCCGCTCCTCAAGACGGTGCCGCTGGCGGTGGGGGGAATGCCCCCGGCATCGGTGGGGGCGGCGCCGGTGTTGCCGCTCGTGGCGCCGCCCCTCAAGGCGGTGCCGCTGGCGGTGGTGGGGATGCTTCGGCTCTTGGCGGTGCGGTCGACGCTCCTGCAGATGGCGGGGAAGGGACACCAGAAAGCGCGGCGGCGCGATCCGCGCTGGACCCGACCAAGAACATCTCAAAGGCCGTGGCGATGGAGCTGCGCGCATTGATGCATTTGACCGGCCAGGAGGCGGACATGTCCGAGCCGGCGCGGAAACGGAGGCGCGTCGGCACCGGGGAGCGGGCCGAGACGGACTACACGTACCCTACCGTCTCCACTGCGATGCGCGCCTGCTACGAGGACGAGGGCGACTGGGCGCGGGCTGTGCCGATCGTCGAGAGGCGCAACGGTTGGCGGCCGGGACGCTTCCAATCGTTCCGGCTGCGGGCCGTGCAGCGCTTCGCCCTCGAGAGCGGCGGGCCGGGCCTGTCGCTGCAGTGGTTGGAGGAGCTCTACGATTTGCTCGACACCTGGGACGGTACGAAACCGGGGATGCCCATTGACGACTCCCACGACGAGCCCATCCGCGAGGCCTTCCCGTCGGGCAACGCGTTCAAAAATGCCATCCGCGACGACGTGGACGATGCCGTGCTGGACGCCGGCTGGCTGAAAAGCACGCTGGTAGTGGACGGCCAGCGATTTGTGGTTGTTTTCCGGCCGGTGCTTGACGTCATCCTCCGCATGCTGAAGGAGGGGACGAGGGTGCGCTTGTGGAGTGGCCAAGACGGGCCCGCACCCCCCACCGACGCTCGGGAGTCGCCGCTCGACGGCGACGCCTTCCGCCTCAACGAACAGGCCGTTATGGCCGACAAGAAGGACCCCAGCTGCTTTGTCATCGGGCTGCACGTCTTCAGCGACGCGAGCCAGCTGTCCTGGTCTGGTGGTACGTTTGTGTGTCTCTTTGCCCATTGATTCTCGTCTGTGTATGTGTGCAGGGTGCCTTGGCAGTTCGGGGTTGTGCTGCTTGATGATTCTGATCCGATTCTGACTTGCTGTCAGCGGTATTGCTCCTACGTCTGTCTGCATGCTGAATTTTTGCTCTTCTCCAGCACACAAGCTGTACCCCTTGCGAGTCCGGGTCGTCAACGTCATCACCGGTGAGGTGGAGTGGGAGCCGGTCGCGTACATCCCGGTGGTGAGGAAGCAGAAGGAGCCGGCGGCGGACCGGCGGGCCCGCGAGCGGCGCAGCTCCATCCTACAGCGGACGCTGTACCTCGCCTTCCGTACAACCATTGCTGCCAGCCGCGTCGGAGTGAAAGTGATGCGTGGTGGCACCACGTACGTGGGATTCCCACGTGTGCTCCTCTACCTTTGCGACCAGCCCGAAGAGAAAGCGGTGCTGTGTCTGAAAGGGGGCAACTGCAACTTCCCGTGCTCCACCTGCCTCGTGGCGGCGGAAGAGGCTGGCGCCCCGGCTGCGCTGGAGGCCGCGGACAGGGACGCTCTGCAGTCGCTGCGGCACCAACTCGAGGCCGAGCTCCTCGAGCGACGCGGCCGCGATCCGGAGCGCCGAGCCGAGCTGGAGGCCCTTGGCAGTGCTCACAATCGCCTGCCTGCTTTGGCTGGCATGTTTGGACTGTCCACGGAGCCGTTCCTGCTTTACAAGACCGTCGCATTTGATTGCCTGCACGTACGTGGATGCCGGGCTCCCTGTGGGATAGGCGTGTGCAATCTGGCCCCCTATCTGCCTCTTTGTGTCCCTTGCTTGCTCCGGACCGAAGCTGACTTGTACTTTTTGTTGTTTGGCTGCCGTCCCATCTACTTTGCGCTGATCCCACTGCACAGGTGCTCGACTCGGGGGTGACGCGGATGCTAGTGCATCGCTTGGTGCGCGTGTTTCCCCATATCTGTGACGGTCATTATCCCTTGTGTGAGTCCATCGCGGCAACGTTCCGTGTCGCCAACAAGCGGCTGGAGTTCATGGGCCGTCGATGCAAAGCAAGCCAGGTCTCTCCCGGGTACGTAATCCCTGCGCCTTCTGCTCATCTTCTTTTGGACATGGTTGGGAAGCACTCGGAAACCGACGCCGCGGTGTGCAGTCACCCGGGACTGACAGCCACTGTGCTCTGGCTTTGTTTTACTTTTTCAATCCTGGTGCGCGCCTTTGACTGCTCTTGCCCTTCCCATCCGCCCATCCAGATACATCGTGAGTGCCCAAGAGCCGCAGGCCACGTTTACGGGCTCGCAGCAGAGAGCGGGCGTCTATGCCCTTCCTTTTGCCGTCAACGGCATCTTCGGCTTTGGCCGACCACGCGCCCCCTTCCGGGCGCAGCAAAGCAAGAAGAAGCAGAAAAAGCGACGCTCCAAGGAAGCGAGCAGCGGTGGATGTGGGCTCCGCTTCGGTGGCGGGGGAGACGAGGAGGACGAGCTCCCTGCGGGCTACACGTTTGACTGGGACGCGTACCGCGCCAAGTTTGGCGCGACACCGATTGAGGACGCGGTCACCTTGATGTTCTCCGAGTACGCGGCGCTCTACGCCCGTATCGCGGGGTGGACAACCTCCGCAACGCCGACACCCATGACGCTGGCCGAGGGGAGGTCGATCTCCGAGCAGGCGACCAACTTTGTGCTCAACGTCATGTCCCCAATCCTCGGGTACGTGCACACGAGCAAGGTGCACAAGCTGCTCGCCCACGTGATGGGGGCGATCAAGTACCACGGCTGCTTGAGCACTGGAAACACTTCTAGCAATGAGGCCGCCCACAAGGACGACAAGCCCTTCTACACCCGGACGAACATGAACATGGACACCTTCACGCAGCAGCTCGTGCGCCAAGCCCAAGGCGCCAAAGAGATTGGCCGCACGAATGCGGCTGCGGACGCCGAGGCGCGCCGCACCCTTCCAGTCGTCTCCAGCCTCGCCGAGCGAGCCGCCACCTCAGATGCCGCGGCCGCTGCCGCCTTGGTGGCCCGCCGCACTCTTCCTCCATTGCCCACTTTGTCTGAGCGTGCTGCCACCGCTGCCGCCGCCGCCGCGGCAGCCACCGCCACCGCCGCCGCCGCCGCCGCCGCGGCCGTCACCGTGGCCGCAGCCGCGGCCGAGGCTGCCGCCGCCGCCGCTGCCGCCGCCCCCGCCACAGCTTCCTCTACCTCGGCTTTTGCTGCCGCAGCAACCGCGGCCGCCGAGGCCGCCCGTGCCGGTACCGTTACGGCCGCCGCCGCCGCCGCCGCCGCAGCTGCCGCCGCCGCCGCCCCCGTCGTCCCCCTAGTTGCCGCCCCCGTTGCCGCCCCCGCCCGTGCAGCCGCCGCGGCCCCCGCTACAGCCGAGGGCGGCGTTAGGACCCCTGCCGGGGCACGGGCCGCGGGCGCAGTGGCGGGCCGGAACAGCAAGGCGGCGCGGAGGCGTTCGGCGTACAGCGTGCCCAAGCTCACCATCGGCGAGCTGTCGCAGCGGCCGGGTATGGCCGCGGTGGCTCAGCTGTTCGACCTGCCGCCACAAAGCAAGGTGCCGGTCTTGGCCACCGTCGACATCCAGGCCACGTTCGACTGCGGCACCCGCAGCAAGCAGCTGTTGCGCGCGGCGCCCAAGTTCAAGACCGGCATGCCGTGGTACGACGCCGTCCTCTTCACGATAAACAAGGAAGACACGGCGCGAGGGGACGTTGGCGAGGGCACCTCCCATGCTAGAGACGAGGAGGGCGGCAGCGACGTGCACGCAGGGGAAGTGCGCGCCATCGTCCGCTGCAGAGACGCCGACTACGCGGTCTTGTGCGAGATGAAACCCCTGCCCCAAGAGGAGGGCTGCCCCCTCGGCGACAGGTTTTGCAGCCGCTTGGCGTGGGCGGGCTCTGCGGCAGGCGGGCCGGTCATACGAGCCATCCCAGTGCGGAACGTCACCCGCGTCATCCACGTGGTCCCTGATTTCAAGGACTTGGCCAAAAGAAAGGGTCTGGGGGCGGCGCCTGCGGACATTGGTGGGTCGCGCGCCGACCTCTTTGAGATGCGGTACCACGTCAATGAGTTTCATCCCTGGTGATTGGGGGAGGGGGAGGAGTGTGCGGGGGTGCGTGGTCCGTGCTATAAACTGTCATCGTTGCCTTCATGACTTTCAACTTTGTGCGTGTCTGCAGGGCAAGGGAAAAGAGTACCGCGTGGTCTTTTGTAGACTTGAAGGCAGGTTGGACGGAGACGGGCGGCGGGCAAAGGCTCGGCTGCGGCCAAGGCAACAAAGCGGGCGGGGACAGGCGGACGAAGGCTCGGCTGCGGCCAAGACAACAGATCGGGCGGGCACAGGCGGGCCAATGCTCGGCTGCGGCCAAGGCAACAGTGGCGAAGGCAAAAGAGTGGGCGGGCACAGGCGGGCCAGTGCTCGGCTGCGGCCAAGGCAACAGAGCGGGCGGGGACAGGCGGACGATAGCTCGGCTGTGGCCAAGACAACAGAGCCAGTGGGAACGGGCGGGCAAAGGCTCGGCTGCGGCCAAGGCAAAAGAGCGGGCGGGCGCGGGCGGGCAAAGGCTCGGCTGTGGCTAAGGCAAAAGAGTGGGCGGGCACAGGCGGGCCAGTGCTTGGCTGCGGCCAAGGCAACAGAGCGGGCGGGGACAAGCGGACGAAGGCTCGGCTGCGGCCAAGACAACAGAGCCGGCGGGCACGTGCCAGGCACTCCGCCTCACGTGCTGCCTGCGAGGCTGTCCAATCGCGTCGCTCTGGGCAAGAATCTCAGCTGTGCACTCGCCCCACCCCGGCTCTCTTGCGAGCGAATCTAGCGTGACGGCAGCGTGTGACCGGGTGGCACGCCCGCTTGTCAGGGCCCCGTTCGCATCGAATCGATGGGTTCGATGGGATCTTGGATTGCTCCCATCGAGACGCATTTCGATGGGTCGATGGCCTCATCGAAGCCTCGATGGGATATCGATGGAAAAACACTCCGAAGTAGACGATGCTGGAAAAACGCACGCTCGTGCTCCGCACGCGCAGCCTATTGGTCATTGCGTCGGATCGGCCGCCTCGCGGCCCGCGGCGCTAAGACGGCGGACGGCCGTCGTTGTTGTCGCGACGAGCCGTCGCCGCCCCGTTTGGTCAGCGGACGAATCACAGTTTCCAGGGCGCTGCCTGGTGCTGTCGCCATTAGGTGTTCGACCGACCGGGTAGATACGCACGTTTTCCCCTTTGCGTCTCCCTCGAGTTGCTTTCAGAGGCGGACACCCCACCCCCCATGCTCCTCTGTGGATGGCCGTTCGAGCGCACCGGTCACCGACTCGGAATTTTTTTTGGAGGGGGGTGTCGAAGCCGTTGGGCGCAAATGCCAGCCTACGCGACCGACGCGCGGGTCCTTGGCGCAACCATCTGCTAAACCGTGGATTCCGCTTTCAGGCGTGACCGGGCGGCCTGCGCCAGCGGTCGGCCGGGGAGCGTGGCACTTCCCCCCCCGCCCCATCCCCGTGGTCCCCGTCTCGGGCGCCCCCGACCGGCTCCGAGGATGGCGCCGCTGTACGCACGCAAGGGACAGCACAGGCAGGGCGCGGGCGGCCTCGCGACGCGTCGCGAACTCGCCAGACGACGGGCGGTGCGTGGAAGGTGGGGCACGGTCGTCGGGCGGGCGTTCTTTGCTGCCGCGCCGCTCGTGCGGCACGGAGGCGTCGTGCACGCGCACGGCGAGTGGGCTCTCGGTCGGCGGCCTCGCCTTCTCCCCACGCTGGACTGCCGCCCGTCGTCGACGGTGCCCGGGTCCGTCGAGCGGTGACAACCCCTTTGGCGCCCACACGCCCTGGCGGCGGTCCGTTGGCCGCACCCGCGTCGGAGACGGGCACGCCCCGAGGCGACACCCCGTCGGGTGGGGTGGCGGCGGCGGCGGCGGGTGTGCACGAGCAACGCAACGGGCGGCGCACGGGCGGCGCCCCGTCGTCTGGGGGAACCGGCGCCACACCACGACGGTTGGCGGGTGGAGCGGCGCGGCGGCTGCCGTTTGTCGACAACGGTGCGGCGGCGCCCCGACAGGCACCCGTGTGGGCCCACGTGGGAACTTTCCGGCGCGCCGCCCATGAGCGTGAGGACCATAGCGCTGTGGGCGAGTGCCACGGCCAACACGGATGGACACACACACCAGCATCCAGTGCCGACCACCACGGTTCTGGGAGGGCGGCCCGCGCCGTGTCGGCTCACGCGCTCGTCCCTTGCGAGGCGGCCGGGATGTCGATCGGGCGGTGAACCCCTCGCCGTGTCGAACAGTTTCGCCCATGGGCCCACGCGCACACACGCGGTCGCAGCCCCAACTTTCCCCCATGGCCCGCAGCCCTGCCCACGTCTGACAGACGGGGGAGAGGTGCAAAACGTGTGCAATCGGGGTGAGGTAGAGAGAAGAGGGAAGGAAAACGTAGGGCATCCAAGCACGTGCTTGGAAAAGGGCACGCCGCCCCCCATCCGCCGCCAGTCACCACAGCTGTGGCGCGGCGCGGCAGACAGCGTCTCCGACCCAGTTCCGCCTCTCGTTGCGAGCCGCCCTACCTCCCCGTCGGGCACTGCCATTCTACACTCGGGCGCCACCGCGCCCGCCGCGTGGTCCGTGGCGGGCACGCGGTCGGGCGGCCCCGCGGGCGCGAGGGACAGCCCCACAGCCGCCGCGACGCGCGCAGCCACAGGTGGCTCGGTGCGTCGCCGCCGCCACGACCACCCGCGTCGCCGACGCGCCGCGCCGCCGCCCGCCCGGCGACGGCTGCGGCGCGCGGCGGCGCCGCGCGCACGCACGCGGCGGGCCGTGCGGCCGACCCCGACCAGTCGTCGGCCCGTCCGGCCGTCATCCAGAGACCCACCATGCCCGCGGTAGCCCCCCACCCTCTGGACCAATCGGGTACGGTACTGCGGCGTGCACGGGCCGGCTGCGCGCCCAACTCCTCCCGCGGCGCTGGTGGGTGCCACCGCGCACCGCTCGACGGGGGGAGCACGGCGCTGCGGCGCGCGCCCGCCGCGACCGAGACCGCACGGTGCCGGGGGCGTGCGCGGGCGCGGTGCCGGTCGCGCCCCGCCCCGCCGCCCCCGCGGTGGCCCCTCGGGGCGGCTCGCCCCGCGCCCGCCCCGCGCCTGCCCCCGCCCGCGTCGTGGCGGCTTGGCCCCGCCACCGCCACGTCCACCCGCACCCCGTGCGGCTGGCCGCCCCACGGTTTGGGCCGTGCCCGGCCCGTCGGTCAAACCGACGTGCCCCGCCGCCGCCGTGGCGCGCGCCGCCTGCCCGACCGCCGTCGGCGCGCGCGCGGCTGCGACAAGGACGCCACGGCCGCCACGCGGGCGCCACGGCCAGGGGCTCCTTCTTTGCCCGTCGGTGGGTGCAAAGGAGGGGAGCTGGTGGGCGCCCCCGCCCCGTGGCGCCGTCACGGCGCACGCAGCTGCGCGGCGTCGTGCGGGTGGGGCCCTGACGGCACGCCCACCACGGGCAGCGTCCGCGCGGTCCGTCTTGCTCCCCCGCCCCCCGTGCTCCTGGTCGTCTGCCGTTGGCGGGCACGCGCGCGCCGCTGCCCGCACGCGCGCACCGCCGGTGGCGCGCGCGCCTCAAGCCGGCCGCCCGCCCCCGCCCCCTCCCCCGGCCCCGACGCGTCGCCGAGTCCCTCTGCCGCCGCCACGCGCGGCGGCGGCGCGGGCCGTGCCCCGCCGACGCCGTCGCGCGCCCGTGCTGCCGCGCCGCCGTCTGTCGGGCGACCGCCGTCAATGGCGGCGCCGCGGGGCCGCGGGTGCCCCCGCCGACGCCCGCCGCCGGCACGCACGGCGCGCCGACCGCGCCGTCGACGGCGGCCGAGCGGGCCGCCGGCGCGCGGGGACGGGCGCACGGGGGCGTCGACCTTTGGCCGCCGCCGCCGTCGCCGCTGCTCGCCGCCGCTGCCGCCGCCGCCCCGGCCGCCGACGTTGCCGCCGCGTCGGCCGTCGCCGCGGCGCACGCGCGGCGGCGGGGGGCAGCGGCGGGCGCCCCTCCCCGCGACGGAGCTTTGCCGGCAGACGCGGGAGCCGGCGGCGGGCGGGCGGCACCGCCCGGGGGGGGGGCGGCCGTGCGCCCGTCGGTGGGGGTGCCGCGGCGCCGCGGCGCCGCGGCGGCCGCCACGGTTTGCGGGGCAGGGGGGGGGGGGGGGGGGGGGGCGGGCGCGGCGGGGGGGGGGGGGGGGGGGGGGGGGGGGGGGGGGGGGGGGGGGGGGGGGGGGGGGGGGGGGGGGGGGGGGGGGGGGGGGGGGGGGGCGGGGGGGGGGGGGGGGGGGGGGGGGGGGGGGGGGGG
>Ga0115030_1000710_pt1 | contig 14150 bp, 18 predicted proteins | sample SidtaG_4_FD_87174 | JGI IMG/M metagenome (GOLD analysis project Ga0115030, IMG submission 87174) | Marine algal microbial communities from Sidmouth, United Kingdom - Sidmouth_Male1 metaG | ecosystem: Host-associated > Algae > Red algae > Unclassified | place: Sidmouth, United Kingdom | collected... | reverse complement strand
GGACGCTCTCATGAAGCTCCAGGAACGCCTTCTCATTCGGACTTGGAGCAGCACCGGCACTCGAAGGTTGACTTGTCTCAGAGACTTGGTGACCTTGCCGCTAGAGAGACTCTGATTGGCCATGTTTGTCACTGTCAAGATCTGGGACTGTCATGGAAATCGGCTTCGAGCCGGGCCTGCTGTGTTGAAGGCTCTCACAGAGGCCTGGACAGGCACCTCTCTGATGGAACGCTGTGGGCGGATTGTGATTTGTCCGGACGAGAACCCGGGAACGTTCGGCGTTCGTTCGCCGGACGAACACTCAAACGAAAGCCGGATGACTCTGTGTCGTTCAGGTTCGTCCGGGGCCGTTCGGGTTTCGTCTGAGGGCACCAGGTTTCTGACGATGGTGCGGCGGCGACGACGCACTCGTAGCCCCGGAAATGGGTGTTGTGAATTTTTGGATCGACTCCGTAATTATAGTGAAGATTTCTGGAAAGTCTCTGAAGAATGATCACGCCCAGTTAATATACCCCGAGAGGTGTCTTCTGGGTTTTCAAGTACGTATGAGTTATCCATTGGTCATGGCTAGAAATGGAGCCATTCTATTGGCTGAACAACTGGCTGACATCCGAGAATCGGCAAAGCTGTCCCGACTCGCTAGAGACCCTTGCAGCTCATTTTCCCCCGTCCTCAGTGCCTCTTGTGGGCCTGTTTTTGTCATCCACTGTTCTGGAAGTGCGAAAATCACTTCCACCGAGGTCTCCATTCGACGACCTTGCGTGGACACACACGATTGACGTCCGCACCCCCCACCCCTGCCGGATTGACGTCGTCACCCCCACCCACCACGGCCGGATCGACGACCACCTCCTTGCTCCGCACCTGCCCGCTTGTTCTCCGAATTGTTGCGTTGCTCTCGCCGCCCCCCTTCAACTGCGCGAAACAACCGCGACCGTGCACCATTCCTTCTGGCTCACTATTTCTTGTGGCCTCCTCCCCTCCTGGGACGTCACGCCGGCTTGGGGTGGCGGCTCCCTACCCGTTTTCGTGGTGAGCACGGATCATTTCACGGTCTGTTACCGGTCAGCGGGCCTGGTCAGGTACGGTAAGCTCTCTACGAGCTAGAGACAACATGTGTTTTGTGAGGCTCTTGGCTGCTGTTTCAGCCTGTTACAGCTTCGCTCATCATTTTCTCTGTGACCAGACGCTCTCTTACACGTCGATGAACCTGTCATCCTTTCTGCGGCCGGCCGGGACGTTTCACTAAGCAATACTCTTTCGGTGTTCTCTGTCGCCACCCGTGTCATCTCTTTTGAATTGTGTCTTGTTCAATGCATTGTCGCCCTCTCTCGGGGCACCACGATTTACATGATGAAGGACGACTGTTCAACCGAGGCAACAGCAATCAACTCAACAACGCATGATGCTCGACGTTTGAGGTGCAACACAGACAACGCTCAAGGGTGGCGAGGGAGGAGATAGTGAGGCTGTAGCAGTCCGACGGCCATCGGTGGTTGGCGCTGCAGGGTGGAGCGGTAGTGGGCGGAGGGGGCGTCGGAGTCGTCACCGGATGCACCTGGTGCGGAGCCGGGGAGAGGAGCGTGTTGTGGAAGGGGGGCGAGCGGGTCGAGTCACGGGGGCGCCAGAGGATGCGCTGGTCACGGCGTCCACGCGTAACACGGCAGGGGTGTGTGCAGCACGTTCCATGGCACGCCCCTGTTCTCTGCTTGCTTGCTTCTCTGTCCCCGCAGTTGGCTCTCTTTGTATGTGTTGGCACTTTTCACTCTGAAGCGCCCACGCTCTGGCGACACGTGCTCCATTTTTCTTGCGGTTTCTTGCTCGATTTTCATGTCTGTCAAGTTTTTCCAATCCCCTCTCTCACGTGGCTCATCCAAGCATCAAACCTACAGCAGGGTCCAATTCCTCTTCTTCGAGGTACTCGTCCTCCCCTTCACCACTTGTTTCTTTCATTTGCGCAGCGAGCACGCTGCCGTCCGTCCCATCCACGAATATGACCTCCCCCTCAGCATCTGGATGAGGCGGCGACACCTGTGGTTGCTAATTCTTCTTGTATGCATCAATCGTCACTCCTGCCGCGACCGCCCGACCCCGCGCCCACGCCTCCATCTCTGCAATCTCCTTCTCCCGACCGACTGTCGTTTTCCGGGGTCCTGCTTTTTTTTGTCGGAGGCGTCCGTCGCTCGGCTTGGTCGCCTTCCGCGCGCAGTCTGCAGCAGGCCGCCTATGCTGTCCGCTGTCCAGCGCTACGTCAGCGGAGGGCTGGCGCTCCAGCGCCGCGCGCTGAAGGAATTGTAGGCACGTCCCCAGGAATGAGTCGGCTGTACATTGGGCTTGCGTGTGGTTAAGCCACCCGTGCCACGCCTCAAGGGCCTGTTCTCCGTAGGAGCTGAGGTAACAGAAGCGGCGGAGGAAAGCTGGCGCGTGGTGCGCCAGCGCGTGCAGATTTGGTGTAATACTCAGCCACGGGAAGGCAGCTTTCAGCGGGGGGCACAGGCCAAACTCACCCACCTCAGAGGCGGCTGCCTCCTCCACGGATACGTCTTGGGCCCGGTTGAGGGTTTTGGCGAGTGCCGCCCATGTCGCCCACGCACCGCGCAGGGCTTCCAGTTGATTTGCTGGCAGGTACGGTGCGAGAGTGTGGCACACGACATGTGACAGCTCAGCAATACGATGGGAAGCCCGCCCTTCAAAGCCACCGCCGTGATAGGCGACCGGTCGGACGCGCACCTCGTCAAGCAGGGCCCGTCCAATAGCCGTGGCAGCTACCACAGACGATGCCCGCCCGAGCGCTGCGTACGTGGCCTCGATGCCCAGGCGCAGAAATACTTGTGTAACGCCCAACGTGAAACGAAGTGGTGCTGTAACGATCTGGCACGGGTATATTTCGAGAAGGGGGCACGACTCAATGGACGGGCGCTCCGCCGGCGTCCGTGGGATGGGAAGCGATGCATTGGAACCCGTTTCGTAGGCCAGGATGGCATCCTTCAACTGTTTTCGCGTCCGTAGTTGTGTCGGCGCCACAGCCACGGCTTGTATGGAGCCGTACTCCAGCGCCAGATCCTCGTTGGCCTCGCCCTAGCGGGCCACGACTGGACACCACGGGCAGGAGCAGCGCGCAGATGCACCCTTGTGGCCCAAAAACGCCGATAGGAAGGCCAAGTCCCCGCCCAAAAATAGACGCACCGCCCGCAACGTACCACCAACGAACAGACCGTGGTCCAATAGTTCTTGCAGGTCCCCTGCCCATGGACCAATCATCTTTTGGAGCTCTTCTTTTCTGTCATTGACACAAGGCAGCGTTGACAGGACGATGGAGTTCGCCCGAGCCATGGGGCGCTCTTGATTGGGATTCGTCAGAACAAGCTTGGATGTGGCCGTGCCGCGACCGCCCTTGTCCAGGCTGACGCACACGTGCACGTCAGCCGTCGAGTCGCAGTGCTGCTCATACGGCAGCTCAGGTCACGGCCGAAAATCCTTCGTGTGGGTCACGGGCAGGCCATCAAGGCCCCGCACGAGGCGCTCCCTGAACTGACCGCTGGAAGACAGGTCTTCGAAGAGGCTCTCCAGAGCGGCGCGTAGGCACAGCAGGGGCGCTTCCCGGTCGTCCGACCACACCTGCTGCCCAGGCTCGTGTGATAGCTCCGACATGGCACTGCGGAAGACCTCCCGCGAGGCCCACCCACTGGCGTTGCCTCCACCCGCCTGGCGGAGCTGAGACACAGTCTCCGCGCTAAGATGGTGTCGGACAGCAGACAGGGCCTGCTCCCGAGGAGACAGCCGCAGAAAGCCCCCCACAGGCACGACAGACACGCCTCTGCCGACACGTGCCGCCTCCAGAAGTCTCAGCAAGGGGCCTTGGTGGGCCGACAGGTCAGCTGTCGTTACACCCTGGATGACCGTTGGTGCCGTCCTTAAACGGCGCTGCATTTGCCGCGAGCGCACAGGCCCTGTTCCCACTGCCGTTTCGAGCACGTAGCGTCGGTTGACCCCGTTCTTGAATTCAAATGAGATTTCTCTGGGGCGCGTCGCTTGTAGGTGCGCCGTCAGCAGCGACTCAGACAGCGACAGCGAGGCACAGTCAAAGCTGTCGTACCTGCCTAGCAGCTCTGCCAACATATTCTCGGTGGACCAACCAGAGACGCCCGGTGACACCCCAATCGTGAGGGATGGAATGGCGACATGCTCGTTGATGGACCGCGGTAGAAGCGCAGCGACGTGGCCGCCCACTACTGAGCCTGACGCACCAACCGCGTCGGTGACCGCCGATGGCACCGCCGCAGCACCGATCGCGGATGAGCCCGACGGCACAAGTCCACCAGCCCTCGCGCGTGTCGCCTGGTCCGTGTCGCGTGTCCTTGGGGTCACCGAAGTGCCCGGAAGAGCGCACACGGTTCTGGCCACCGGCCAGTGGTTGGGTCCATGAGGCACCAGTTCCGGCGTTTGGCATCGAGGGGTGGGGCGGGGGAGGGGGGGGGATGGGGCGCTCATGGGTTCCTGGGCCGCAGCAACAAAGCTCAAAATCTCCAGTCCCGACCCCTCTGGTGCCGTGCCCGCGGGAGCAGCGCTGCCCCCACGGCTGGGAGAGCTTGTGCAAGGCGCTGAGGGTTGCATGCGGGACTACTTTTCAGCCGACGACCGGCAGCCGGCGCATACTTCTCGCCTCTTGGTCCTTGGTGTCGCCAGCTGCGCTGATACCTCCTCGGGGCCCCACAAAAACGGCAGTGCGGCCGGGCCTGGGATGTACCGTGCGCGGGATGCGCGGCCACTCTGGTAGCGCATCGACACGCAGGGCTCAAACGCCGAACGGCCCCGCCCCGTCAGGGGCGCCCGGCACCCAGTGAAAGTTCCAACGACTACGCCGCTCGAGTGAGTGTACCGATGTGCATCATTGGCACTGCTGCGCAGCGTCACAGCTACCGAATATAGTCGCACGTTTTACGGATGAGCACATAAGCTTCCCAGGTAGCTTTTAACGGCTTGCGTAGGGAACAGGAAAGCCTGCGCGCACAATAGGCAAACAGAAACCAAGGGCCTTCCTGTGGAGGGATTGACTATGTCCTTTATCATGCCAATCAATACATCCAATGAGATGCGTGAGGCGAACAAGGAGAGAAAGACACTTCTGTCGCTCCCTTTTCCCGTCAGAAACAGTCACAGTGCCACAGTGGAAGGAGGCCCGCAAGAAAAATACATGAACCATATCGCAAAAGATGCTCAATGCCATGCCCACCATGGCGGTATGCTCAGATCCCCCAGGAGCGCGATGCTTCTTGTTGCTTTTGTAGCTCTAACAGCAACGGCGGTCACCCCCGTCGCCCCCGTGGACTTACCGGTCGTGTGCCGTCGCAACCGGGCTGCTCCGCGGCCATATGTGGGAGGGAAAGGTGTTACATAACAACGAAGGTGCCGGGCGGTGTCGAGTGTGGCGAGCTAGGGAAACGTCGGTGTTGCTCCTAGCGATCAGCGGCCGGCGGCGTGGAAGGAAGCGTCACGGTGCGTCGCCTGCGGTTTGCGGCCAGCGGCCACAGATTGACCAGAAAGCGCTCCCAAATAATCGGGCATAACAGAAACCATTTTCAGAATTTCAAGCCAGGAGACGTGCCTTAACTGGGCGTGTGACGGGAAGCTGAGAGATAGTGTCTATCCCCCCGACCGGATCATATGATCCGGTTCGGATCAAATGATCCGGTTTTTCGATGCGTCATTGTGAGCGAACCTGCTGGTCGGACGCCGCTTTTGACAGCAGAAATGGACTCAGCGGTGAGTCATTGACCATGGGGCAGCTGTTGGTCCCCTTTCCAGACTCTCTTCTGGGAAAGTAACTCCATGCAGTGTCAGAAATTCAGACTGCTTGGGGCGATCGGAACCCAGGACATCCGCCTCTTTTGGCGCCAGCGGGCTTGCCCCGCCAAGCGGCGGCACCCGAAGCCGCCCTTCTGAGCTCCTCTTTGTCAAATGCCAGCTCCTTCCTCACAATCAACACGGTGCCATACTCATTATATGTCCGTCCCCCGCGTGAGTGAGTGACGCGCGACGACCACCAGGATACCCGTGCTTGCCCCCTCCCCCTTATCCACAGTCCAAGCGGCCGCTAGACTGCTGCTCCCTGAGCAGGGATGGCACCAGATCCGCGCCTCGAGACCGGGGCCACTGTCCACGTCAAGGCCAGGCTCGTGCGCTCCGCTATTGAGTGCGCCAGGCTGTACGGCAGCAGTGCCGGCGTCAAGATGCTCACCGGGACGGTGACTGCTGCTGAACGAGTCAAGACCAGTACTAACCGCCGCTCTACCTGGATAACCATCCGGTTTGAGGTGCCTGGGAAGACCTATGTCAAGAGATTGGGTCCGCTCAACTACCGCCCCGGGCCCATCCCGGTTGATGCACCCCCCTCGACCGCGCCCCCTTCCCAATCCTCTGCAGAGGCTGAGGCCGCGAATAGTCAGACAACCGGTCTGCCCGCCACCACCGTTGCTCCAACGGAGCCGACGGCGTTCTCGCCCGCTCTCTCCCCCCACACCGGGACGCAAGCTATCCCCTCGTGCTTGCCAGCTTCGAAGAGACTGGCGGAGGCCCCGCGCGTGGCACCGTCGGTCACGGCACACGGCTTCGAGTGGCGCCACCAGGAGGAGCTTCAGCCTATTGGTGGCCCTGTGCCCCGTCGGACCCGGAGTGTGCGGACGCTTTCCGGGGACAAAATTGCGGAGGGTGGCCACTCGGTGGGCTATGGGCGCGGACGCACGCCAGTGGACCACTTCCTGGCTGTGTTTCCCCAACAGCAGGTGTCGATGATTGCAGAGTTGACCTCCGCCAAGCTCTCGGGGCGTGAGCGCACCCACAACGCCGGGAGACATCCTGAAGCTGTTTGGAGTTGTACTGCTCGGTACGCGCTTCGATTTTGGGTGTCGGTCGGACCTGTGGTCCACAACTCCCCGCACTAAGCACATCCCTGCACCCGCCTTTGGTGTGCGGACTGGTATGTCCCGCAACCGATTTGAAAACCTGTGGATCAGTCTCACGTTTAGCGTGCAGCGGGCGGGCGGGCCCCCTATTGGTGCCAACGGGTCAGAGCAGTTCCGGTGGTTGTTGGTCAACGATTTTGTCGAGGCCATCAACCGGCACCGAGCTGCTCATGTGACCCAGGCCGAGACCCTGTGCGTCGATGAGTCCATCTCCAAGTGGTGCGGGCAAGGTGGGGAATGGATCTCGGTTGGCCTACCAATGTACGTTGCCATCGACTGCAAACCGGAGAACGGATGTGAGATCCAGAACGTGGCCTGTGGGCGGAGCGGCATCATGATGCGTCTCCAGATTGTGACGACGGCAGCGGACCAGGCAGCCGACCTCTCTGCTACCGAGCGGGGCGTGCTTCATGGCACCGCTTTTTTGCAGCAGCTGGTGGCCCCTTGGGTGGGCTCGGGGCGGATTGTGTGTGCCGACTCATACTTTGCTAGCGTGGAGGCTGCAGAGGCACTGCGGTCCTCTGGCCTACGCTTTATAGGCGTGGTCAAGACCGCACACCGCCGGTTCCCGATGAAAAGACTCTTATCAAGAGAGATACGCGCGCGGGGTGACCACGTGTCTATGGTGCATGTTGACGCGACGGGGACGGCGAACAAGATGGATACCTTATGGGTCGACCGCAGCCGTCGCTACTTCATTGCCGCCGCCGGAATCTCGCCGGCCGGTATGCCCTGCGAGCGGTTGTGCTGGCGGGAGACACCAGGGGGGGCGTAGCGCGTGGCGATGACGGTGTCTCAGCCCGAAGTGGAGGAAATTTACTACACTTGCGCCGGACGTATTGACCAGCACAAGCGGTGCCGCCAAGATGATCTCTGTCTTGAGCACAAGATTGGGATACACGATTGGTCCCAGAGTGTCAACCTCTCCCTGCTGCGTGTATGTCTCGTGGACGCCTGGTTGCTGCACACGGGAGCACGCGGGCTATCGGCTACGATGAAGCAGGCTACATTTTATGAAGAGCTCGCGACCGGGCTCATCGACAACACTTTCGACACAGCCGGCTACCGCCCACGCGGAGGGCCCGCGGCCGGCGGCGCCGCCGCAGGATCTGGTTCCGCCGACCAGCACCCTGAGGTGTACGGATGGGGCACGCATCTGACACCAACGACCAAGCGCCGCCTCTCAACCACGGAAGGGCCGTCGTCTCACCTCGCGCAACGAGATTGGGAAGTTTGCAAGGTGCAGCGGAGCTCTCTCGCGTGCTCGACCTGCCGTAAAGCCAGCCGCGGTGGTGAGGTGTTTTTTTGTGCTCCGCGCACGGGTAGAGGCTGTTTTGCCATTCAAATGCGAGAGACACACGAGACTGAGCTTTGACGGGTGGGGGGTGTGGGCGGGAGGTGGCGCGCGGGGAGGCCGTCGGCCCGTGGGGGGCGTCGTGTGTGATCGGGGTTTCTTAGCACACCCGTGGCAGGGTGGGGGGGGGGAGGACCACTCAGGCATGCCTCGGACGGTTGGCAACAAAGTGTTTTTTTCTGTTTTGCCATCCTGTGCACGGGCACCCTCGAGAAGCGCTGGTGCGTACATTTATAGGGCCTTTCCTGGTTGCTTTCCTACGAGAATAGGCTGGAAAGGGCAATTTCGTCAAGCGGATCAAATGATCCGGGTGACCGGATCATTTGATCCTTTTTGTCGGGGGGATAGACACTAGTGTCTATTCTACCACGCCGTGGGATCAATTGATCACAGCGTTGTGATCATTTGATCCCACCCCCAAATCTTCGATTCCGGCCAGCCTACATATGTAAGCGGCCAGCGTACGGTGGCGCCTGTGCTTCTCAACGTCGACTTGCAACCTCTTCCGACTCGAGCGGCTCGCACTCAATATCAGTTTGATGGCAACAGCGACGAGAAAGGTTCTGCATGCGCGCTCTAACAAAAACACACGAGTAGCATCGGTCCTCGACTCCCCGAAGTGGACCGCCCCAGGGCGCTCGAACGTGCCCCCCCCCCCCCACCCCCAATCACCCATGCAGTGTGCCGTAGAGCTACATCAGCTGACAGACGCTTCCGACCTCGAGAGCCGTATTGACAGCCGCAGTGCAAGATATGAACAGAATACAGTGATCTACCCATTCGTCTACCCCCGTTCCCCCCCCTCCCCCCCTGGCCCGACTAATGCCTCAGCAACGCGGCGGGACCAAGAATCACAGGACTGCGTCGTGCGCGGAAGGCACATGAGATGAAAAGCAGTTGCGCCCCGTCTTAGCCCCACAGACGAACATCTCGCGGCAACCAAAATGTTAACGGCACTCAGAGCAGACAAGCGTGCTTGTGTGGGTGGTGCACAAACAACAGCGACGTTGCGCCAAGAATACCCCCGCACCACCCGCCGATGGATGACGACGCATGGTCGTCGGTGTCAGATGCACGCCTACACCATATCCCAGCGGAGGCGTGGGATGATTTTCACCCGTGGCGGCACGAGGCCGTGCGCCCGTTGAATCAAAAGTGTTGGCGATGAGACCGGATGCGAGGTCCTCGTAGAACGCCGCCTGCTTCAGGGAGGCCGGTCCTCGCGCCTCGGAATGCAGCAGCCATGCATCGAAGAAGCAAAAACCCAGGAAGGAGACATTCACTCTCTGCGACCAGTCGTGCGTCCCAAGCGTGTGCTCCAATCTCAGAACGTCTTGACGACACCGGTTGTGGCGATAAATATGCGCACAACAGCCGTAGTAAATCTCAGCCACCTCCGGCTGGGGCACCGAGACCGCGACACGCTCCGCCCCCCCGTCTATTTGACACCAGCGCAACCGCTCGCACGGGGCGCCAGGACGCGCAGAACCAGCGGTCGCGACAAAAACGCGCCAGTTGCGGTCCGCCCACATCGCCGCCATGAATTCCGGCGCCCCCGACGTGTCTGTGTGCACCATCGAGACCCAGCTTCCGCGCGCACGCAACTCTTGAGCCGCGAGAGAGGCCATCGGTAGCCGGCGGTGAGCCGTCTTGACAACACCAATAAGCCGGAGGCCCGTACCCTTGAGTGCCATCCCGGCCTCCACGCTTGAAAGGTAGGAGTCGGCACAGACGATGCGGTCTCACCCGGCCCACGGGCTAACAAGGCGCTGTAAAACGGCTGTGCCGTGCAGCACCTGGCTCTCTTCCGCGGACATGTTGGCGTATTGGTCGGCAGCAGTTGTTACGAGATGAAGCCGCAGCATGACACCGTTCCGTCCGCAGGCCGCATTCTGGATCTCGCAGCCGTTTTCCGGCTTACGGTCTATGGCAACGTACATAGGTAGCCCAATCGAGATCCACGGCCCACCGGGACCGTACCACTTGATCATCGACTCATCGACACAGATGGTGTCTCCCGGGGCCACGTGTGACTCCCGGTGGGCGTTCATGGAGGAGATGAAATCGTTGATGAGCGCCCACCGGTAGCGTTCGCCGCCGCTCTGGCCGTTGGCAGACCCACCGCCAGCCGGTTGCCGACTAAATGTCAGCGCCGACCACAGGGCGTCAAAACAGTGACGGAACATGCCGGTTCGGGCGCCAAACGCCGGCGCGGGCATGTGCTTGGACCGCGGCGCCGTCGCCCAAAGGTCGGCACGAGACCCAAACTGGAAGCGCGTTGCGATGATGAGGTTATCAAAAAACTTGAGAATCTCCCCCGGCGACGTAGGCGGTAGGCGCCGACTCTCCAACTTGGCGGTCGTTAGTTCCGTCACGCGCGTCAGCAGGTCTTGGGGGAACACAGCAAAGAAGTAGTCGAGCGCGTCCTCATACGACCAAAACCGACCGCGTCCCCGCCCTCGCTGATGATGTCGCCCCCAAGAGCCCGTAAAGACCACGGCTTCCTTGACACTGGGCCCCCGATGGGCTGTAGAACCTGTTGGTCGCGCCACTCAAATCTGGGCGCCAACGTCGGAGATGCAGCCGTCTGGGAAGCCAATTCAGACTTAATTTTTCCGGCCGACACGGGCGGTGGCGCAGGAGGCGACCCCCCCGCGGACGGTGGTGAGACAGGGGTGCCGACCGGTGGCGTCGGTGGGCCTCTCATGGACTCAGCAGCCCGGAACAGCAGGGCAGGCCCACCACCCACCGCAACTGGGCGCACAGCTGCCGAGTGACACGGACGTGTCGCTGGTTCCGCCATCTCATCACGAGACAGGTCCCGAGACGAGTCGGTTGGCGCCGTCGTAGGAGGAGTCGTCGGTGGGGCTTGAGTGAGAGTGGAATTCCCGTCAACTCTGGAATCAACCGGGGGGGGGATGGTAGTGGATGGAGGGGGGCATTGCAGATCAGGCGCGTCATCAGCACGAATGCTCCGCAGGCCCAGGGTCTTGACGGCCGTCTCGCCGAGGCACTCAAACCGAACCGTGATCGTTGTGAATGCACGGCCACCGATATTGGATCTCGTGACCTCCAAAACGACGCCGTTGGCCATCGACTGGTCAGCTCGGCTGCCCAAAAGCAGCGCGCACATGAATGCGGAGCGATTGTGCTTGACCATAGCATGCACGCGGGACCCCATAAGCAATCGAGCGTCCCCCATCGTGGGACACGGCCGTCACACGACGGGGTTAGCGCGTGGAGGGGTGCGGGGGGGGGGCAAAGAATGGGAAGGAACAGGGAAAGAGATGGAGTGCGGTGCGCTTGAAGCGGGCGATGCTCGGGGGGCAATGTCCTTCCCTCGAGTAAGGCATACCGCGTGTGACACGCCCGAATCAGGCCAACGAAACGGCAAAGGGTGGAGAGGCGCACGGGTAGAGGGCAGGGGGGTTGAACGCTCCCGATACAAGAAAAAGCGCGCCTGTCACGGATGTAGTGGGCTGTAAAACGCGGATGCACGGATGCATGCCTTCGGCTGAGGTCCGGGGAAGAGTGTCTCCTCACTCTCTCTGTTGCTGCGCGGCGGGCCGTGCCAACAGCACCCACGGCACTCCGACTCTCAGGCCACAAGACGCACGACAAGCATTCACACAGGAGGGGCTACCACTCAGCAGCCGCATACAGTTAAAGATCTTCCTCCTGCCCCAAAGCTAAACAGCCACCGCTGCGCGCGATTCTGGTGTCAGAGTCGAAATCAGACCAGCGGGTTCTGCGCGGTCGCGTACTCAATAGTGGAATCGTTTGATCCCATTGGGGTCAATTGATCACAGTGGTAGAATGTACACTAGTGTCTATTCTACCATGAGCGAGGATCAATTGATCCAGCAAGAACGATCATTTGATCATGTCAGGAATTCGTCGATTCCAGTGTTCCTTCATGTGAAAATGGCTGATCTGGTGCCTACAAACTCGCCTGGTTGCGCTTCCGCACGAGACCATACGTATTCAAAGCATCAGCCCAAGCTTTGTGGGGGGGCAACCACCTCAGTCTGGCTCCTACGAAGAGACCCCTCTCTTTACGTACCAGGAAATCCCGTTCTGGATCGCCAGACGTCGACAACCTGCCTCCCTCCCCCTCCAGAAGACCTGTGAACAGCGATTTCGTCGTGCAACACCGCTCAATCGCACTCCACGGCGACCCTTTCTGCCAGTCTTTGCTTCGGAAGCGGATGGCGACGAAAAGGAAAGCCTATGCGGACGCTGTTCAGAGGCTGTTGGCACCCATAGAAGAGAGGGCACTCCGGTCAGTGTGCGCCATGAGAAGTCCAAAAACAGCTGGTGTAGGACCCCTCTGACCCCGCTGTGTCCCCCCCACTCCCCCCCCCCCTCACTTTTCTTTTCCCATCCCACACCCTCGCATCTCTTTCTCTCTGACCCTTGGACGATCCTAGTGCAGTTTGGTGCTCCCGGCACAGCGCTCTGCCGCATCTGATTGCCCACATGCGCATTTTTCCGGAGGCGCTGGTCACGACCCTACAGAAAAGCGGGGTAGTGGCAGGAACTGGGCTGGCGCGGGCATGCTGCCTCCTCCAGGGGCTTACGCTCCGTACTTCCTCTCTCTCTGGGGCGAGGTGTAGCCCAAGGCCTTCCAGGAGACGGCCCTTTCCCCCCGCCATGGACCTCCTGGGCATGGAAAACTTTGAGGCTTCCTTGCTTCCCGAGGAACTTTGACCAAGAGTTACAGCTCCAGCTGCTCGCCCAGGACTAAACCGGCACCGCTGAACCCATTTCTGCCGTCAGAAGTGGATTGTGCTGAGCTATTTCTTCACCACAGCCCAGCCAAAACCAGGATCAATTGATCCTTGAGGATCATTTGATCCAGATGGTAGAATAGACACTAGGGATGGGCAATCGATAAATTGACATCGGTAGATATCGATGATATCGGGCCAAGAATCGTAATCGATTGGATAGCGATATTACCACGCTAACATTGGGTCAACCAAGTGTGGAAAAAGTGTAATACACAACCTGCCTCGGCCAGTCGTTGTCAAGTCTGGAGCCACAAATGTATGACTCGGAGAGAAAGTCTGGCTTTTTCGATCGCACTGTGACACGAGCGTACCGATGGCCGGACTCGCCAGGGTCCCCACCACCCTCGTCGTTGACGAATCTCAGAGCAATGGCGCGCCTGAAGCGTCCCCAGCTGTGCCCAGGTCATCTCAGTCCAGGATAGAGCGAAAAGACCTGCACGTTGTTGCCTTTTCGAATCGCCGCCGTGGAACCGCGCGCGGGCCACAAGCATGGCAGGACGGTAGCGCGACCCCAGGTTTGCCAGCGGTCTGCCGGTCACGCGCGCTACTCATGCTGGGGTCGACCGTACCTCCAGGCTGGTACCTGGAGAGGTGGTGAGGTCGTCTAGACGACTCCTTCTGGCACCCCGTGAGTCATACGTGGTGTCCCGACGGCGGGGCGCGGATGGGCACGAGCGCATCATTTCAACAAGGGGGCACTGCACATATACATGGTACTTGACAACGAAAGGCAGAGAGGCAGTTCCAGCCTGAACCGTGTCGGGCGACCCACAAATTACCCACATTCGATACCCACGTCGCAGTTGCCAAAGGTCTCTGATAGTACGCAAACGATGGAGTTTCCATTGCATATGAAGCAATGCTTTTGCTGGTTGTCGCATTACGCATCCCGGCCCACGCCCCTTGGCTGGCCAGGATGTCGTTGGCGCGCCGGGCGACGCGGATGACGTGTCACGCCCCGGTTCGGACAGGTGGCGCTGTCGGTGCTGGGTGGGATCTTGATTGATTGTGGGTCGTTTGCATTTGTATGTCAATTGCTTG
>Ga0115030_1000708_pt1 | contig 14169 bp, 14 predicted proteins | sample SidtaG_4_FD_87174 | JGI IMG/M metagenome (GOLD analysis project Ga0115030, IMG submission 87174) | Marine algal microbial communities from Sidmouth, United Kingdom - Sidmouth_Male1 metaG | ecosystem: Host-associated > Algae > Red algae > Unclassified | place: Sidmouth, United Kingdom | collected... | reverse complement strand
TATACAAGACGGAAGTAGCCTCCCAAAGGGCGAGCCACAAGTCAGTTCAATCCTCCACGTGAATACTGACCAGTCAGGGGGGCTACCGGGCTCAATATCCGAATATTAAGGAGATATGCTACAACTAAGCCCTGTGCGGCGGAAATTCCTGCTGGTCGCCACGTATTTCGTGCGGGTGTCCTTATGTTTGCGGTCAAGCGCCGCAGCCGTCCTTGCGCGAGCCACCACGCGGTTCTCGGCTGGCGTGGCCATTACGAACGCCTCTATCAGCTCGCTGCTCGTGCGGCGGCTCTTGTCGCTAGTCCTGCTACCACGGTAGTCGTCCCAGTGGGTCGGCGCCACCGCCAGGACTCCCTTGAGCTCCCCGATCACCCAGTTCGGGGCACAGGGCGCGGGGGGGTCCGTGGGCTTGCGCTTGCGGGAGGCCTTGCCCGTGGTAGAGCCCTTGTCATTGCCGCTGCTCTTGTCGGGCACGCCAGGAGCGGGATGGGGCGCCGACACGGGCGTCGCCGTCGCCGTGGTGGTGGATCGGGCAGCCATGGTACAGAATGGTGCGGGGGGTATGCGGGGTAGTGCGACGGTACGAAGAATGAATTGCGGGATGGGGGGGGGCGGGGGGGGGGGTGGCTGCGGTCCAAGGTGTGGCATGAGAGGAGTGGGTCAAAGCAAACACTTATACTCACGGGCGCCTCTCTTTACCAACGAGAGCGGGACGGTCGGAAACCCAGCTCACGGAGTCGCTCGCGCGCTCCCTGCGAAGATGAGGCGTGCGGGCGAAAATGGAGGGCTCGCCAGAAGGCGCGCGCCCAGTCAAGAAGCCACAGTGGGGCCCCGGGAAACGGGGTCACTCAAGACACCGTCGTTTCAAAGCGGGTGAGAAATTGTGCGAAAGAACTGGAGAGGGACTCGCTGATTGAGAAACGTATTTATGTGCACTTGATTTCCCACACAAGGCACCTCTCCCCAGTGCCTGGAAACGGGGTTCACACAAACACAAACCCAGACACAAATCTACGGGAACTGTGAATAGGCCTCTGTAGTGCAGTCGGCCGACCCTGCAATCGGGATCTGCGAGGGCCCGTACCCGTTACACATGGGATCGACAGATTCGTGCCTCGGGACGCTTTGCGGTAGTGAAAAGTTGTATGTTCCAATCGGTTGGGGTGCAATTCCCCTCCACTCCATTTCATCATGTTTTCTTTGCAGTTTATTACCCCTAGTGTAAATAAGCTCTGGTTTTTTATTATTATATCCTGCGGCATCATTCAACCAATGGCAGCACTCGAAACTGTTCTGAGCACGCAAATTGGTGTCTATATTTGTGCCTCACCCGTCGTTCTAATGTACTTCATTTGCGGCTTGTGCGTGCTTCGATACTGCGTGCATTCGCGGCGTGTTCGTGCCATTCGTGCGTGCGCGCCCTACACTCCGCCACCACCACGCAGCGCTTGTGCTGGCGACATCGCTTGCGTGGCTGCGGCATGAGAGGGAAGGAGAGGGGAAGTGTGGTGTTGTAGCTGCTGGGCTCGCCCGTACTCGCCGCGAGTAGAGGTATTAAGCGGCTGGGACGTGTTGTGCGGTATTGTTGGGTTATCTTTTCCCGTTGGTTAGTGGAGATGTGGTATGCTGGGGGGGAGCAGAAGCATGCATTGATAAAGAGAAAAAGAAAAAAAATCGACACGATGGCGACGGGTCGCGGCCAACAACGTCAAGTACATTGCTTTTTCAGCCGTGCACCCGCGCACTTCGAAACAAAGAAAATCAGAGAGAGCCGCAGCTGGTCACCGACCCCCGAGAAAGACGACAGGTCCTGCCCATGCACGTAGCACCAGATGTAGGCGAACGCGAACAAGCCGCGCTTGTACGGGTCTTGCTGGCGGGGCGTGTTGACCTCGTCAACCGCCCACTCATGCACCGCGACCGACGCGTCGCCTCGTGTGGCGCGCCACCGCATCTCGGCTTGGTGCGCAGAGAGGAAGAGCCTCGAGATGATGTGCGTCTTGGCCCGCGAGGAGTCCCTCGAATAGTCGTACAGAACCACACGCCCAGGCAGCAAAGACACAGTGGCGGACACCCAATGAACGTTGCCAATGTTCACAAGCATCACAATCTGGGTCACCGACGAGTCCCACCAGTCAAGCACATCAGGTACAGCCCTCAGCGCGGTCTCCATGCTTACCTCTTTGTCCACTATGTGGGTGAAGGATGCCGACTGAGATGTCGAGAGTACGGCCACTGGTAGCGAGCAGGCCACCGTCCGCTGTTCCATCTCCGCCAAGCCGCCGTCCAACAACGCGTTGCTGAGGAACTCCCGCTGGCCGGCGTCGCAAACGTCTTGCACGTTTGCCGAGAGCCCTCCAAAGGCGCCCACCTGCCGCTCAGTAGTGACTGCTCCGCGGCGGGCACCAGGGAGCGCCCACACACAGTCAGGGAGCAGCCGCCCGGCCATGTCCGTGCGGATCTCCTCCGCCATGACGGCAACCGCCACGGGCTCGCCCGTCAAAAAGCTGAGCACCGCGGGCAGGTGGGCGGTAGACGACACGAATCCGCCAACCCACGAGATGAATGTGTTGGACAACAAAATGGACTCGTTAAAGGCGAATACCGAGCCCATCTGCATCAGCGTCGACAAGAAGACGTAGACGGAGTCATGCTCGCCGAGCGTAAGCATCACAGCCAGCTCGTGGCCCACGGGGACGCCCCCAACAGTGGTGCGCTCGGCGGTGGCCAAGGCGTCGAGCGCCTCCTTGAGCTTCGGCCGGGACAGGATTACGCGCACGTTGATGCTAGCCCGGGCGGAAGAAGAGAGGGCCGGGCCAGAGAGAAGCACCACAGACGCAATCGTGGAGTGGGGTAGCATCGGCACGGGCAGGCGCCTCCACACTTGGTCCATGCGCATGCGCGACGCCGCTCGCTCCAGGGCCCACAGCGGCTCCGCCGCCGTGTGCAAAATGGGGCCCCGCCCCGCGCCATCCACCGCAGTGGCTTTGGCCACAGCTGCTGCCACCGCGACGGCTGCCGACGCGGCGGCGGCCACTCCGTCGGAGGCAGGAGCGGCCGCATTCTTGTTCTCTGCGGCTGTCACCGCCCGTGCGGCCGCTGCGGCGGCTGCCGCCGCGGCGGCGGCCGCCTTTGTCTCCATCTGCCTCACCTTCGCGTCGGCGGCCTCCGCAATCAGCTGCCCGTTGGAGGGATTGATGCTCTTGGCCTCGGAGCGTGCCCTCTTGCGGGCCATCGCCTTCACCTTCTTGGCCTCGTCAAACGGGTTCTTTGGTCGCAGTCGCTTCTGGTCCCCCTTTGCGCGGGCGGCCGCAAAGTGCTTCTCAAACACCATTGCGTAGAATGAAGACACGTGGGCGCCAACGCACACCGCCAGCCGCTTGCGGTCGACGCCATGGCCTGCCGACGATCAATTGTTGAGCGGCGCAAAGTGGCTGCCGTCGACGGGATGCGAGAAGCTGGGTGATGACGATCCGTTTCTCATCAGCGACAGCGGGCACGCGCGGGCCCAGAAAAAGTTCCGCACGTCCTTGCCGAGGCGCTCGCGCAGCATGTCGCCCGCCCGTGAAAATATGTCGGCCATGTCGCCGCAGGTGATCTGGCTTTTGCTCTCCAGCCCGCCCATGAAGAGCACCTTGTCGAGCTCGACCTTCCCCAGCGTCTCGGTTCCCAGACCGTTGTCGACGGCGGCCTTCATTGACGACCGCGACAGCAGCTCCTGCTCGGGATACAACACCGACGCCGATGACGCGGCGTCGTTGCCGCTCCCACAGCCGTCGTCCCTGTCCCCGCCCGACTCGTTGGGGGTCCCGGAGGTCCCCACCAGGCAGGCCGTCACCGCCAGTACGGCTGCCGCTCGCCGGGTTGGCCTTGGTCCCTTTGCTTTCAAGGCCGCCCAGCATGCTCATGTCACCGCCCTCCACGTCCGAGGCCTTGTCACTCCCGCCACCGTTGACAGATGTAGCCTCGTTCCACTTCCGAGGGCCTTCTTTAGCGCCACGAAACGACCACCAGTCGTTGGCAAAGTCATTCTCGTGCGACGTGTCCGTCCCGCGTGCAGCGCAGTCGTAGATTCTTCCGCAGTAGGGGCTCGCCTCCGACCCGTCACCCGCCTCCAGGATCAGCCACAGGCCCGTCCACTTGGACACCGCGCTCGCCAAGCTCAGTAGCTGCATGCCCGCGAGGCACATGAGCTGAAGGATAGATAGGGACCCGGCGTCATACGCGCTCGGGGGCTCGAGCGGCCGCCGCGCCTTGTTGCCACCGCCGTCGGGGGGGGTAGTAGGCATCTGAGCGACGGGCGACCCCCCGTCGGATACCGTGTGTCTTTTGCGCTTGGTCTTGATGTAGAACGCGCCGGCAGCCGAGGACAGCACGTCGCTCCCTGTGGAGGCGCCCGCAAAAGGTCGGACGGACGCCTCTCTCTCAGAGGCAGATGAGGGTGCTTGCGGGGGAGCACGCAGGGGCAGGGTTGGGGCCGGAGGCGGAGATGAGGGGAAAACAGGTAAAGAAACATGAGGTGGAGGGTGCCGTAGGGAGAGAAGAAAATCAGGGGGGTCGTCGGTGGGACGCTCACCGTCTTCGGTAAAGTGCGTCGTGGGACTGGTAGAAAGAGGCACGGGCCACAGCGTTGGCGACGGCGGCGGCGACCGCCGCCGCGGCGGCCGCAGCCGCCGCGGTGGCGGCCGTGGCGCCGGCCGCGGCGGCGGTGGCGGCGGCAGCGGCGGCGGCACGGCGGCGGCGGCGGCGGCGACGGCAGCGGCGGCGACGGTGACGGCGGCGGCTGCGGCGGCGGAGGTGGCGGCGACGGCGACGGCGGCGGCTGCGGTGGCGGCTGCGGTGGAAAAGATAGTGACAGCAGTGAGGAAGGTGACGGAGTGGGGACCGGAGAACGCGCCGCCGATGGCGGGGAGGGCCGGGGAGGTGACAGGGACGGTGGTGGTCGGTGCAGTGGTACGGAAAGCGGCGGCGAGCGACGCCGCGGTTGTGGCGGGGGACGCGGCAGAGGGGCCAGCAACGCCCCAGTCTCAGGTGCGGGTCCAAGTAACGAGGAGATCGGGGGCAAAGATGGGAGTTGTGAACACGCAAACTCTCCGCCAGGAGGGGGGATGCAAAGTTCAGAGGATACATGCGGCGGCTTCACAGCTATTGCGGCAGATGGTGTCAGAGGGAGTAGAGGTTGAGACGCAGTGGACCACACCTTCTGCCCCGCCGTCTCTCCCGGCTTGCAAACAGGCAGCAGCGACTCAACCCCTCCCCCCCCCAGTCCCACCCCCACGCCATTGCGTCCAAACTCGGAAGCGGCAACCTGCGACGGCGCGGGCTGTGACCCTCTCGGCAGTCCATACGGGCCCTGTGATCCCAAACCAGGAACCTGTCGAACCCATACCCCGCCCCCAGTCTCACCCCTGCCTGACGGCGCCTTTTCCATCGTGCACAGCCTGTGCAAACCAAAGCACCGACGAGGAGCCGCAGCCTGGGGTGTTCCGGCAGGTGAGCGCACGAGCACCAGCGCGCACGAGCACGAGCGCCCATGCGCCGAGGACCAGCACCCGCTGGCTGGCACCCGCCACGAATGCGGCCAAAAGAGAGCCGACGAGCCACGCCGTCCCCGATCGAGCCTACTGCACGGCGGCACCTATACGTCCTGCGTGGTTCACCACGGCCGCCTGAGGGGAAGCGCATGTAGTGCGTGTGCCCGTAGCACGCAAAAATGGCGGGATAAAGCGCAATGTGCCCTGGAGATACGCTTCACGGATGGGGGGCACACTGGGGAGCGCGGGAAAGCTCGGATTTCCCGGACTGCACGGATGTGCGGGGGGCGCCAGCGTGGCCATGAATGTTCCGTACAGGCGCCGCCCGGCAGCGCCGTCGGAACGAGAAGTAGACCACACCTCGAGGGGACACGACACGAGCCGCTACAAGTGGGCACGTGTCCGGCTGTCGGTGTCGACACCCCCCTCCCATGTGCGTGAAGTGGTGGTGACACCCGAGCTGTCGATATGCCTCCAGGCCTTGGAAACAGCGTCGACATTTGGCAGTGTTTTTTGATGCTCCAGTCTTGACAAAAAAACGCATATGAGTGGTCAATATGGGTGCCGCTGAAGGTACATTGGAATAACTGAGGGTGCTACTTGGGGCGTCATACGGGCGTTTTGGCTGCCTAAGGGGCGTCAGTACGGCGTCGTATTCGTCGCGCGCCCCTGGCGCCCCCCAAATAGGGGCGTCGTGTGCAACCCTACTCCGCCCCGACGCCCCAATAATAGGGGCGCTACTGCGAACCCTACCGTGAGGTTGTTTTGTGTGATGCGTTTCTCTCCAGTAAGTTAAAGTTCCTCAATTCAGAATGTACCTGACAGCGCAAATCGTTGGCTCCCACATCGACAAATAAGCCATTCTTGTTTTCGCCCGTGCTCTGCGCATTCAGTAAATCTCTGCCATCCGTGGTCCACACTAGACTTGATTGCAGGGTCAACTCGTCTCGCGTGGTAGTCTAAAGAATTACATCTCACTTGTTTTTCGTCATTCTCTGCAGGAACCAATCGCACCTTGTTCCTCGCCCGCAAACCTACCTCACAGTGTCGCTGCGGCCGCATACCGAGAGAAACGAGCGGAGGCAGCGTGCTGTCGTCACGCTCGCCACCCCGCAGCCTGCGCGGCCGCGCAGTCGGCGCGCGCCCCCCCCCCGACATTCCACCTTCCGCCCCGCACCCCTACCCCCTTCCTCCTCTACCTTTGTTCCCCCATCCCCCAGTTCCCACCGGGTCGGTCGACCAGTGGCGACTTGCCTCAGAACCCCCGTCACCGCGTCGTCAACTCTGTTCCCTGTGGTGCTGTGGTGTCCTCCACTACCAACCCACATTTGCACCTCCTACGGTGCACCTTTCCCTCGCCACTACGCTTCCTACGTCTTCCCCCGGAGTGGCCGCGCCCGCCCCGCGATGGTCAACTCACTGGCCATCGCGGTGATCGTCTCTGGCCTGTGCGCCGCTGCGGCGACGGTCACCTCCTCCTGGGAAATCTACATGCACCTGACGCACTATGTGCAGCCACAGTTCCAGCTGCACATTGTCCGCATCCTGGTCATGGTGCCCATCTACTCGGTGACGTCCTTCCTGGCCCTCTTTGTCGGTGAGTACTGGGCGCTGCTGCTCGACATTGTGCGCGACGGGTACGAGGCGTACGTCATCTACAACTTTGTTGTGCTGCTCATCGAATTTTCCGGGGGAGACCGGCGCCTTATCTACTTTCTCGAAACGCGGCCGCGGATGCACCACCCCTTCCCCCTACGCGACCGGCTGCCACCCATCCACCTCGGCGCGCCGTTTGTGTTTGCCGTTCGCGCGGCCTGCCTGCAGTTTGTGTTTGCCAAACCCGCGGGCTCTCTCTTCCTCCTCTACACTGCCGCGCACCCCGACTCGTTGTTTGCGTTTCGCGGTGCCGGCGGCCTCGTCTATCTCGCTAATAATGTGAGCGTGACGGTCGCTCTGTACGCGCTCGTGCTGTTTTACCACGCGGCTGAGGAGCTACTGCGACCGTACCGACCGCTGCCCAAATTCCTCGCCGTCAAGGCCGTCATCTTCTTCTCCTTTTGGCAGGGCGTGGCGCTGTCCGTGGCCATCCGTCTCGGCGCCCTCAAGGACGTTGGCGGGTACACAGCGCACGAGCAGGCAACGGGCCTCCAAGACGTGCTCATTTGCGTGGAGATGCTCGCCGCCGCTGTCTGCCATGCATTTGTCTTCCCCTACACCGAGCACGTAGCGGCGGTGGCGGCGACGGCCGCTCCCGAGGGCGCGTCGGTCGGGCCCGCATCGGGCCTCCACGGGGGCAGCCGGCGGTATGACAGTTACGGCACCCTGTCTGCCGGGGAGGATATGGAGGCGGGCTTCGGCGGGGCGTCCGCTAAGGGCGCTCGCGGCGCCAAGGGCAGCCACGCGGCGGCCGCCGAGGCGCCCGCGTCAGGGAGGCGACGACGCACACACCCCGCGTTGCGGAACTTTGGGGACGTCCTCGACGTGCGGGACGTGCTTGCCGACGCCAAAAACCGGTTGTACGGTAGCAGCGGCGGCTTTGAGCGGGAGCTCCGCGACAGCGAGCCGCTCGTCGCGTCGGCTGACACCATTCTCGGCGACGACGTGTCGGGGGGGGGAGGGTCGGGCGATTTGGTCGACGTGCGCGGGGAGCGGCGAAAGAGCCTTCGCGTCGCCGACCTCGCCCTGTTCCCGGAGCGGGAGGTTGGACAGGCGCCGCCGCCGCCGCCCCCAACGGCGCCGCCTCCCGTGGCGCCGTCTGGCGGGGGGCGACCGCCGCCGACGCGCGTGCGCGCGCCAGCTGCCAGCACGCGACTTGCTGAGGAGGGGCACAACGCCCCAGGCGAGGCGAGCGTCAGGGCGCCCACAACAAGGAGGTCACGGGTGCCGCGGGAGCGGCGGTGACTCGGCTGCTTGTACATAGAACAAACACGGGCGGGCTGTCTGGCCGGGCGACAGCACGGGCGGCCTCGGTGGCAGTACGGATGGCATCACGGACCGCCTGGGATGCAACACGAGCGGTGTCATTGGCCTTGTCAGCATCGGCAACGTGCCAGATCGCAACGCGGGAGTGTCCGTCAACCTCTGCGGTGGTCCCGCGGTGACACAGATGGTGGCTCACTCGAACAGCCACGTGGGGTGCCGCGCACGCCTGTGATTGCCTGCCAGAGGTTGTCGAGCGCACGGCAGTGTCCCAGACGAGAAGCACGTGCGTGAGATTACCAACGTGACGGTGGCGAGTGGTTTTTCGGCGACTCCGCAGGGGGAGGGTTGGTCGTTGTACAGAGGTTGGCGGACGCGGCCGGTCCGTAGTGGACTTGCCCTTGTGACCTCGTTTCCCTTTTTCCTCGTCGACTCCTCTGGCCGTGGCGGGGCTGTCGCGGCTCAGCGGATGGTCTCTGGCAGCACCGAACGCCGGACCGCAGCATACCCCGTGCATGCAACATGCAGCGCGCACCGAATGACGATCGGAGAAGGGGAGGGGCGGTCGAACACTGCATGGGCGGCGGGGGTTGACAGTATGTCCCCCCATTCACCCTCGTAGAAGTCGGCCTTGCCACTGCGTAGCAGCCTCACCTGGTGAGCTTGTGAGATGTGGCTTCATTCGTCATGGGACGGGGGAAGGGGGCTCACAGCGAGATGGGAACCCATACGGGGGCGTCGGCGTCGGGAGCGGGGTCGAGGCGGAACGAGGGACAGTTGCCGAAAGACATATGAGGATACATCGTGGGTGTTACTCGTGGTGGAGACAACCGGGCTGTCCATGAGACGGAAAGGAGATGCCGGCGGAAGAGGTGGGGCGATGCAGACAGGAGCAGTGCTGGGATAGGCGACGGCCTCTCCCGATCGGGAAAGACGCAGAAAGGCGGGTTGATGACTCGGCCGGAGTCAGCCAGCCATGACCTCGTTCTTCTATATTTGGGGCTCTTTTCAATATGCCACGTCACCCAATTCAAGTCTGGTGCCTCTTTACACCACCTCGCGAAATCTTCAAGCTAGGGAAGTTGGCCCCAAAGGGCCAGCTCATCCACTCACCTCCAGGTAGCGCGATCGAACCGACATGCGCCGCGCCAAGCCGTCGTGCTTGCGAGTTGCATCCACCCGGCGGCGGGTGAGAAAGGATCCCTCAAGGTGTGATTGCATTCGAAAGAAGAGCCTAGGCTCGGACCTGGGCTCGACAAGCTCGTTTACGGCGGGTCAAGGTGCTTTCGAGGTTAACAGAGGTGGACGCGGTGGAGTCCCGGACGGGAAAATATGCCGTTCATCCCGCAGCGGGTGGTGCCGGATGCTCGGCACCCGTCAACTCATCAAAGCCTTGCCAAAGGGTACCAAGCCCAGGCTGACAGAGGACAGGGGTGCGAGCCAGCACACCCACTGTTTGCCACGGGGAACTGGCATGTGGTTCTAGATTCCCCGCCGGACACGCCAATCTACCCAGGGAGGGTGACAGCACCCGGCGCTCGACACCCGTCGAGCAGCTGAGGCGTGGAAAAGGAATGGTGGGCTCTGGGCAACAAGGACTGCGGTGTGGGCAGACCGGCTGGGACGCCCAGGTATAGTGAAGCCATCCCCCACAACAAAAAAACCGCACCTGTACGTGCCATGAGTCATCGGAAAGAAGTTGTCTTGGTATGGTACGAGAACCCGCCACTGTGGCCTCCAGAGCCGCAGGGATGCCTTGTGACCAGCTATGTGGCTTCGAGAGCAGAACGCCTTCCACCCAATCTCCTCCCGCAAAGAAGGTGGATGGCCCATGCAGGTTAACGGGCCTCGGCCGCGCTCGTAGAACTCAATGGCAAGGGCACACACAATATTTAGTAGCTCGTGCTTGACACGGAAAATCCTGAAGGCCGACGTTTCCCAGGTACTCTCCCTGCATTTGTTCAAACCATACAGTATTCGCCGCAAACAAATGATGTTGCTAGATCCAAATCAGTTGCTCTACTGCAGCTCGCCAGCATCTCCTGACGAGAAGTCACAGCTTGGAGCCTCTTTCGACAAGAACGTCAAGATCAGCCATGACACCCGGACCGAAACACGCTCTGAGTTTGTGGCGCCGAGTTTGTGGCGCCATAATGTGGCACCACATGGCTTTGGACCGAGCCATGCGGCGCCACAAACTCGCCGCCACACACTCAAAGCGTGTCTCGGACCGGAGGTGCGTCTATCACGTGCATCCCAATCCATGGACACGAGGCCATACGTATCTCCTCCTCACGTTGAGGCTGCAGGTAGTAGGACGTTCAGCACTGTTTCATCACCACGTTTGTCCGCCAAGCAAAAAAACAGGCTGTGAGTAACAGCGCACACGTGCTACTGCAGAGTATCATTTAGGAATACTAGAAGGGTCCGAAGCGGACTCGGAGAGAGCTTCACATTGCTGCTGTCCGACTTGGAGAATATGGGAGACAGCGCGCTCGCCGAGATTCCGCGTATTGTGCGTCGGGGCAGATTAAAACCAGTGTTTTTATTCGATGCTTAGAACAGAGTGGATTGTCCCTTATACAGAACTCTCCAGATGTCCTCCGAAGCAATTCTGAGTGGCCGAACGAATTCTGTTTCTTTCTTCTTTATTGATCCAACGATACTTTCGGCGCGTCTTTCTATGTGCAGCCAACAAGGACCTGGGCCAAGGCAGCAAGAGGGCAGCGCGGGTGGGTGCCAATCGATGGTGTCCATGGCCGGGGTGCCGGGACTCTGCTCTCCTGCGTGCGTCCTATCTCTATAGCGCAACACCCACCCAGGCGAGGACATTGATTGTCGGCAGTGCTGGCTGGAGGATGCTCATTGCCCGCGGCCACGGCTCATCCTCCCACCGTGCTACTCTGGAATGGGAGCACAGAGAGCGATGCGTGTCCTGCACAGGCCTCTGAGAATGCGGCATTGCGGGTGGCCCGACGGCATTGTGGGTTGCCGGACGGACACGGCGACACACAGGACAAAGAGAGGCCGAGGAAGCTCCATTGGCAAAGCCGGGTGACGAGGCCCCGCGGCAGGATGGGCTAGGAACCGCAAGGCACTGTAACGGGTCTTTGGGCCCCCTGCCCCCCTCTCCGGGCGGGTGCGTAGGGTGGTCAGTGTCACCTGAGGATGCTCCTTTGCATCCGCCTTCCACGCCACGTCTTGACTTGTTCTCGGGCCCGTGAGCACTACAACACACCATGCCGGAGGTCATGACACACCAGCAGCAGCAGTACTCGTGCGGTATCTTCTTATTTGGAGGCCGTCTCTTCCCTCAAGAAGTTTTTCCACGAGACGCCAACCAACCCATCTTCCCCCTCTTGAGGTCTGAGCTATCCCGTCGTCAAAGAGCCGCCCCCCTCCACCCTCCCCGTCTGGTGCCTTCATCTCCTCCAAGATCACAATGTGCCACTACTTTGTGAACCACTATGCGTGTGGTCACCAGCGTCCTTCCAAGCCCTTCATTTGCGACTCCGCACTGGCCTCCGGAACTCCTTGCCAACAGTTCACGATGTTGGACGGTGTGTTCCTTGCCGAGAAATGCGAGTTCTGCGCACATTGTGACGACGACGACGACGTCGAAGCCGAGAAAAATGGAGACGTCAAGATCAAGAACAAGAAGGAGGTGTAGTTGGGGTCCCGAGAAGGACGCGAGCGGCCCGCGCCCCCCTTGTCGACCCCACAACTTGATTCCTGTCGATTGGTCAAGGGCTGATTGTTTGGCGGTCGCGAAAGGGGCATTTGGTGTGATGACGACTGTGTAGTTGCCACGACGAGAGCCGCTGGAGCAGTGCGCTCGCGTGTCTTCTTCCTGTGTCCGTGGCATGGGTGTTCTCTTGCTTGTATTAATGGGGTGGACCATCGAATGAGGAGGAGCCTTTTGAGTGACATTGACTTGATCAGGAACGGTTGAAAGGCGGCCGACCTAGCGGCCAGCCCAAGTGACTATTGTCTCATGCAATGAGCAAGAAGAAAACATAGGCTTCCTCATAACAGTGATGCTTGAGTGCAGGCACGAACAATCGCGAGTAATCCTCAAGCGCATGACATCCAACAAGCAACAATGCTGAAAAAAGCGCTGCGCTACGAGGGTTGGCGCGGAGCCTCGCAACGAGCACGCAACGAGTGTCTAAGCGGTGACACCTGCAGATGCATGCTGCTGTGTCACTGGGCCCATCTTCGTCTGTGTGGTTCGCCACTAGCCCCAGGTGAGGCCACCACCCGTTGCCCACGCATGAGGCCGCACACGGGTCGACGCGTGGCCCTCCACGCGCAGCATATGACGCGACCAGTGGTTCAGCCACGGTCCTCACTGGTGCTGGACCCGTTGCGATTCGCTACTGGGCGCACCGCAGATTTGACGGGTCTGCCCCGGTCTCTGCCGGTATGTGGCGGGATGTGGGGTGTCCGCGTCCCAACCGCACCGCCCATCCGTGGAAAGCGCGTCGACTTCCGAATCCGGAGGGCGCCCTTGGCCCCACCCGCGGACGTCGGCTTTGGACGTGCGGTTGCATGGGAATCCATCACCTGGCCATGGAATCGGGCCCGTGTCTGATTCTGCCCACACCGCTTGCTCGCCCATCCCGGCTGTAAGTGGAAGGGGAGCGAGCCACCGTTGCGCTGGCAACGGCGGGCTGGTGAAGCCGATGGATGTGATGAAGCCCCCCGGTAAGGACGGTAGCAGCCACCACATTGTGCGGGAAAGACGAGGGCGGTAGCGGCCGCCGCACTGCTTGGGGAAGTCAAGAGGGATGAACAGCAGCCCTGGAGATGGACGGCGGCGCCGAGGCAGAGCGCGTGACCATAATTCTCGTTGGCTCGCGCACCCTGTTCTACGGCGGATCGAAGCGGTGGCGGCGCCGCCGCCGTGTTTTGGTAACTGGCCGGACACGTGCGCCGGCAGACTGTGCCCGCGTGCTGGAGGCGCTGCTGGTAGTATACTGCTGTACGGATGCAGCCTAGCAGTGCGGGTATGGAGGGCCCCGCCAAGGTCACTTTGCCTCCCCCTTCCACCCCCGGACGACTGCCTGGCGACACTGCTTCCATGGCTCACCCGTCACAAGACACCACCAATCTCTTGTTTTGGGCTTCGGGCGACGGGCACCAAGTCCAGGGAGTGGCGCGGGGGCACATCCGGGGATTGCCTTGTGCGCCGCCCCGGAAAATGTAGGAAACACATGCCGGCGGCCGCGGGGAGTGAGCAGGACAGGGGGGGGGGGAGAGACGCCTCGCCACGCTACGCCACCTCCGTCCGAGCTGCGCGGCCGTATCGTTGCCGCTGCAACGGCGACGTCGGCGGCGCGAGGCGCCGGCGATGGAGGGCGGGGAAGCGGCGCCGACAGCCGCCGCCAGTCGGACCAGCCGTGTTAGACGATCCCCGCCATGGCATGCGTGCCCGCCGCGCTGCCGCGGCGGGACGTCAAGGGGCTCGGAGCGAGGGGGGGCGCGGACGCGCTCCCCGCTGCGGCGTCAGGTGCGCATCGATGCATGCCGGCGGCGGCAGCGGATCCGGTCGGCCATAGTCCAGTGGTTCGTGGTGGCGCCGCCGTCGCGTCGCGGGGGCCATCGAGCCGGTGGAGGCGGCGGGGGGGGGGGGGGGGGGGGTGCCCGTGGGGGGGGGTTGGTGGGCCCCGGGGGCCGGCGCCCCCCCCCCACCACTTGCTGTGGACTGTGTCTG
>Ga0115030_1000706_pt1 | contig 14190 bp, 6 predicted proteins | sample SidtaG_4_FD_87174 | JGI IMG/M metagenome (GOLD analysis project Ga0115030, IMG submission 87174) | Marine algal microbial communities from Sidmouth, United Kingdom - Sidmouth_Male1 metaG | ecosystem: Host-associated > Algae > Red algae > Unclassified | place: Sidmouth, United Kingdom | collected... | reverse complement strand
GGGGGGGGGGGGGGGGGGGGGGGGGGGGGGGGGGGGGGGGGGGGGGGGGGGGGGGGGGGGGGGGCGGGGGGGGGGGGGGGCCGGTGGGGGGGGGGGGGCCGGATACGCAATCTGATTCTGTAAATCTATGGAAATGATTCTACTGATTTTTACGGCATCCTGGACACTTGACGCCACATCGGGCCTGTCAGATGCCCGGGCCCGATCTCGAACTGCGCTTCGCCACACGTGGTGGCGGTTTGTGCGGGTCCCCCCGAGCGATGACTGCGCGCGCTTCGTGCACCCCACACGGGCACGCTGGCACAACCGACGTGGGCACCACGGCGCTTCCACACGCTATGGCGCCGTTCCTACCGACGTCGCCGACGTCGTCATGCACGCCTGGCACCACGGCCCGCCTTCGTCGCGGCGCATTTTACCCTTCGAGCCGCTACTCCGCACCGCCACCCCCTCCCCCTCCTGTGCGCATCTTTCCTCGAGGAGATCCTTGTGTTGTCTGCCATTGCCGTTGCGCTCCGCACGCTTGTACGTCCCCCCGGGCGCCCCACCCCCCCACCACTGTTCTCGCACCACCAATCTCCGCCGTTTCTCGTACCCGTTCTACCCGCCTCCAACCGTGATCCCCCTCCTCCACGGCCTGATCCCGGTGCGGTGTCCCGGTGCTTTAGACTGTATGTTTCCTCTCTGTCTGACGTGTTTGGGGTCTTGGTGTCATGCCACAGGCGTAGCCCATTTGCTTGGTGTTGACCTTTTGTACGTTGCTCATTGAGCGTCTCGCTGACCTCGGCACCCATCGTCCTCTGATCTGTATGGCTCCTCTCTTTGGCATTGGTGGGTTTTCTACGGGCCATGGGGAGCGTGGACACGGCTGCGCCCGCTGCTAGAGATGAGTATCTTGAGTTCTTCCGGTCGCTGGGGTTGACCAACAACACGAAGGTGGCCTTCCTGGGGCGGCAGCTGCAGACGTTTTATGAGATTGCCACAACGCTGGACGAGCACCTGAGCCCCACCGGCGCCGCGCTGCACACGGCCATCAGCCGCATGTGCTTACCCGACAACCCACTGCACGCGCCGCATCATAGATGGATCCGAGTGCACGACCGCCTGGGCTTCTTTTCGGACGAGGACGAGCACTCGAGCCGTATCGTCAACGTCGGGCTTTCCTACGCTTACCGGCACAAGGAGCTCGATGCTCTAGCCGATGCCAATGCGCTCCAGCTCGAACGGCTGCGGCTCAAGGCGCCTCTCTCCGGCGCCGGGGCCCCACCAAGTCCGAGGGCCCCATCCTGTGCAAGTGGCGACGAGACGGACGTGCCCATTGGCGGAACTTGTCTTCGTCACGGTTTGCCTGGAGCAGTTGGCGGTGCATCAACAGAAGCAGACGCGGGAGCAAATGGTGCTGTCGTCGTCAACACTGGTGAAGAGGACGAGCGGGACGGAACGGGTGATGGGGATGGGGACCTTGACGTTCCTCTCGGTGGTTCGTTGCTCCGCAGCAGCGCCGGCGCTACTGCACATGATGGCGACGACCTGGTGCCAGAGGAGGGCGGGCTCGTTATCGCGCGTCGCACTGCGGGCGACGCCCCTGGTGGACGCACCCCGCCCCCTGACGATCTCGTCGTTGAGGTTGTGGCTGTTACCAGGAGCACACGTGCCGAATCGCAACCATCGCTCGCGCCGTCTAGCACTGCCATCCGCTGCATCAAGGAGGTGCTCACTTCCGTCTCCCAACGCACGGATGCCAAGGACGTTCTCCGCCGCCTCTTGTGCGACGGCCTCCTGTGCTGGGCTCGCCTACATCACAGCCAACAGTCGAACGAGGCCGAGGCGGTGAAGAAGAACGTTGCGACCGGGTGGCCCGCAGTGCGCGCGCTCCTCGCGCGGTTCTGGCCGACATGGCAAGTGGCGGATGGGGAGCCTGGCCGCATGCCACCTGCCGGGTCGGTGGCAAACAACTCTCACGCCGGTCGCCCCACGCATTCGGGCAAGTGGGCCATCGCGGTGGACATGAGCGCGGTCAACCCCATCATCTGCAGCATGGCGACCAAGTCGCAACGATACTTCAAGAAGGGGATGCTCCCAGCGGTCTTCGAGGTCGGCCGCATGGGCGCCCATCACAAGCCCCCGCTTCCCACCACCGTGGCATGTATGCTGGTAGTCGGGACGTGGGAGGACGCTTTCTGCTCCATCTTGAAGCACCTGGCGCTTGCGGGTCGGTCGCCTGCTCGACAAGTGTCGCCGCTGGTGGTGGCCGCGTGCCACAACTTCGAGACGGCGGGGCTGGAGGAGTCACCAACACCACAGGATGGTGCTGTGGAGAGTGACGACGGATCGGACGATGGCGACGACACTGGCGACGAGTCGTTGGTCGGTGGATCAGGTTTGGCATCGGCGGGCGGTGCTTCTTCCGCCGGACCACCTGCGCAGCGCGTCGAGCGCGAGTGGGAGGCGACCAAGGAGCAGCGACAGCGGGAAATTGACGAGCTGTTGCGGGCTGAGAAGACCGCGCAGGTCGTGGCCAGCCGGGCCAAACGCATTGAGATCCGTCGTCAAACTCGGTCGTCCGCCGAGTCAGCTCCGCCCTCCGCTCGTGCTCGTCCTTGCCCTTCTGTGGCCCCGTCTCCTATGACAGCTGCCGCCCGAGCTCGTGCTGCTGGTGCTTTGCCGCCACGGCCTCGTGTCGCTTCCCGGCGGGTGGGGCCGACATCCTCCCGGGACCGGGGAGGAAAACGTGCCAAGCTATCACCTGTGGACGACTCTGCAACCGGCAGCACACTTGCCGGTCCCCCATCACCTGCTCGTGTGGGAGCCAGTGCTTTTTTTGGCGCCGCGTCTGCAGCGGCTCATGTCGGCGTCCCTCGTGCGCTTGAGCTGCCCTCGGCACTCGTGCAAGATGGGGCGGCCGGCGGGCCTTCCGGTTTGAGCTTGTCTACACCTTCGGTTGACAGCGCCGCGCCTTCTTTGCCTTCTGTTTCTCACTCCATGACTGATTCTCTTGCCTGTGTGCCGACTGTCGGTCCCCATCCCGTTGGGGCATCAGCTTCCGCTCCGCATGACCCGGCAAGTCGGCTGCCATCAGCTGAGGATCGGCAACCCATTGCCGCCAGCGTGCTTGCTTCACAAGCGTCGGTGTCCTGACTAACTGCCACGAAGCCATGAGCCATACTGAGCACGGCCGACTGCAGACCGCACTTGGTCAACCTCCACTACTTGAAAACTCGGTTGTCTCTCTAGGCTTTCTGCTGCCATGTTCAGGGTCAGATGGGGATGTGTCGGAGTTGGGTGACCGGGATGTCATGGCCATCTAGCAGCACAATAAATATCGAGCTCTGTCTCTTTTTCTCTACTCCTAGAAGCTGTCCACGGTCGTAGCAGGAAAGCAAGGAGGAGCATCTAGTCTGACACATTGTTCAAGGATGAGAAAGGAAAGAGCCGGTGTATTCCCTATCCTACCTGCTACCAACGGATGCTCACGCGGTAAAATCGTAAGGCCTCCGGGTCGGCAAGCAAGCGACTGCCGGAAAACGACCGGACATGCATTCTCCGCTTGTCGGAGACCCGGCTCATGGCCGCCAAAACCATCCCCGCGCCAAACGCCTCCCCCACGTCGAGCACAGCCTCCGTCAGCGTCAAGCTCTGCGACCGATGGACCGTAATCGCCCACCCCAGCACAAAAGGAACTTGCCGACGCACCGCCAAAGCACCAGGGCAAGAAAAAATACGGGCCTCAAAGTCAACCGGCGGGCAAACAACCTCGATCCAGTCCACGCCTGCGTCTCGAACACCGTGCGTCCCCACCCGCGTACCCGCCACGACTTGGTGGTTTTCAAAGCGCACCACAGGGGAGCCGTCACAGTCGTAGTCGCGCACATTCCCGATGCTGCCATGGAAGAGACCGATGGCGAGTAAATTGTTGCACACCAGCATAACGCGCGCACCACGGCAGTGCTGCACGCGCAGCGGCGCAATGCAGTCGAGCAAGGCGGCGTCTCGGGAGTAGGGGGAGACATTGTGCACGTCGGGGTCGCGTAGCGAGCGGTCGCGGTTCGGGTCCGCCTTGACGCTGTCGACAGCAACGAAGTCCTGGGGCCGGTCGCCCGGGCACAATCGCAGCAGGCACTTGGCATTGTGTGCAATGACGTCGTTGTGGCGCGGCATCAGATGCAGCACCGTGCACTCGAGCGCCTTGTACGCTTCGTCGTCCACGGAACACTCGTCCATGAGCTTCTGCACAAAGTCCGTGCACCGCCCCAGCCGAGCGTCGCGGATGGCCTGCACAAAGTCGGGCTGCTCTTGACGGTGGACACGAGTCAACTCGAGCATACCGTCCCCAAACAGCGGCCGCCAGCACCGCGCGGTGAAGGCCAGCGCGCCAATCGTCGGCTTGAGCTGCAAAAAGTCACCGAAGGTGTACACCACGAACGAGGGTGAGCCCTGCCGGCGTGACTGCCGCAGCAGCTCGTACATGACGTCGAGCTTGTCAGCCGCCACCATCGAGATCTCATCCAGCAGCAGCACCTCGACCTTGGCCAGCCGCCGGGCGATGAGCTTCCGTCGATCTTGGCAGAGCAAGTGCGCCGCCTCGTGCACCGGGTCAGCGCCCTTCATCTTGTAGTTCTTGGGGAAGCCAAAAAAAGAGTGGAAAGTCACCCCCTCGGCCGTCTTGGCGGCGCTGCCGGTGGGCGCCACCACAACCACGGCACCAGGCTGCGGCAATCGACTGCGCAAGAAGCTCGTAAAGCAGCACAAAAAGGTCGACTTACCGACACCGGGGCCACCGCTAATGAAGGTGCTCACACCGATCTGAAACAGCCGCGCAAACACCAACGTCCAGGACTGGTTGGCGGCCATATGGGTGAGCGAACCTTGAGGGGGAGGGGCGGCGTCGGCAGTGGCGTCAGCAGCGACCGCATTGGACCCGCTGCGGGCGACAAGAGCGCCGCCTCCATTACCAGCGGTCGTGTCCAAGACAGGCACAGAGCAGACGCCAGCCGGAGCGCGCGTTGCCACCATGATGGTCGAACACCGAGAGGAATCACACTCGTCGGTCGGCACCACTTGTCGCCGCGCGCACAGCGCCGCGTCACGGCGCAACGCCTCCTCCACGTCATCGTCCTCCCAGGCCGCGACAGAGTCCTTGACCGACTCGTGGATGCCGGAAAAATAAAACAAACCATCCATGCCGTCTTGTCCGACACCAGCCGGGTTGAGCGCCGCCGAGGGTCCGCCCGCTTCGTCCAGCCGCTGCCGCTTAGGGGAGGGGGGGTTGCTGCCCTCGCTCCCACTCCACGCGCGCCCACGTCTCGCGCCGTGTCCAACGCCACGGCCAGACGACGGCGACGGCGAGGCGCCAAGCGGGCCCGCCCAAAAGCCACCCCTCCCAGACATTGCAGGTGATGGAGGGAGAGCCGAGGCGGACCGGCATGTCGACACACTTGGCGTGCGACGCTTACCAGTGGCTCCACGCCTCGGGGACGCGCCCGACGCTGCACAGCTGCCCACAAAGCACCCCAGCTGCCCCGGAACCGCCCGTGATGAACTTGCCCCGCTCCGCGTCTCGCAAGACGACGCCCCGGCTGGAACGACACACTTGTCCAACGGCACGGAAACGAATAAAGCAGCGCCCGTACCACGAACGGGTGGGCCTGTCCGAGGCGGGACGCTCTTAACCTTGGGGGTTTGGGGGCACGATGAGGGCGGGGGAAGCAACCGACGACCAGGCAGACCAGCTGCCGACGAGGTCGAGTGGGCAGTCGCCACGAGCAGCTCGAGCATCGACGCCGCCGAGTCGCCGGCCAGCCACAAATAGGCATCAGGCCCAGCCGCAAACAGCGCCACGACACACGGCATCGACGTCACCGACCGCAGCTGTCCAATCACGCCGCCGACGCCCGACCGGTCAATCTCAAAGCACGAACGGGAGCCGTGAGAGATCACAGCCATCCAGCCTGCCGAGCCGCCCACCACAGCGCCAGCCGGCGTGCACTGCGAGCCGTCGGTCACGACGTCAATGGCCGTGGGATCCGTCAGCCAACAAGTGGCTGGCGCGGAGCTTGGAAACGCACAACACGACAACACGCCGCCAGGCTGCAGGGCCAACAACTGGCGGGCAATGGCCGACTCGTCCGACGCACGGAGGAGGATAGAAGTGAGGGGGGAGATGATACAAAGGAGGGGGAGGGGAATGGGCTCTCTCAATGCCCCAAGAGCCATTGGGCGCCGACAGACGGCGGCAGACAGCCAGCCCGTGAGAGCACCCCGCCAGAAAACTCGAGGAACCCGAACGCGGTCCCGGACAAAGGCGGCCTGCGCACGTGCTCCCAGTGCGCCCGCAAGTGTCACAAGCAAGTGGTAGGCGAGCACACACACAACTAAAATGGACCAACGCCTAGCTCAAACACAGACGGCGGTGGCCAACACGCGGCGAGCAGGTCGGGGAGCATGGGGTAATAACCGACCGCAACCGACACGACATGGGGCGTTCGGGGGGGTTGCGCGGGCTCTTTTCCCGCGGACAGACACGCTCCATGACCGATGAATGAGTGAAATTATGGGTTTGACACATTCATTATGAACGATAAGCACTCGGAGATGGCATTCTCTAGAAATCACAAAACTGCAGCTCAAATTCATGCAAACATCGACCGAGATGTGGGCTTGATCCCCACGCAACATCCACCCAGTATCACCCATCACCCTTTGGGCCAAGTGAACACAAGATTCAGTGAATATATATTTTCACTACTGTGTGGGTTGGCAATTCTGTCCACACTTCTGACATCGACGCAACCATGTCTCAGTCCACTTGTTTCAACCGCCGCGCGTGGCGCCTCCCGTCGATGGTTGCAACGGTCCAGCAACGGAAATTCTGTTCTGTATTCTGATCGCTGCCGAATCGCCATTCCAAAAACATACCTCGCAGGAACGGCATTTCGTCCACATTTTTTTGACCATCGGGTGGTGGACGATCAATCGACTGTCTGGCGGCAGTGTCGTCTGCGTGCCAACCGCCTGTTTTGGGCGTTCTGAACGGGGCTGCCTTGGAAGTGCTCCTGAGGGGGGTGGATCACAACCGATGCCTGGGGGGTCTCTGAGGGCGATTTTTGACCTGCGTCCAGGGCATCTCTGGCGGCGGTGTCGCAGCCGCGTCTGCCGATACGGGGTGTCTGGTCGTGGGGGCTGGGTTCCGGGAGACCGCCCCTTTGCTGCCCTTGGGTCACTGCAGCGCTCTTCCCAGCCGCTTCCGCAGCCCGCGGTGCCTCATGCGTGGGGCGACCAACCCACGCCGCGCTGTTCTCACGCCCCACGGTCACCGCTGCCGCCCATTCTCGTTGGGCTGCTTCGACGGCGGTGACACTGACCCACGCCTCCTGCAGGACGTCTGCTTGGCGTTTTCGTCGCCAGTTGTTCCCACCCTGTGCGTGGCGGGGCTCGCACCGGCTGCAGAGCTGGCCGCCGTTACATCACAGGCGATCGTGCCAGTGGCCACGATGACTGGTGGGTTGGATGGGGGAGTTGGGCAGAGGGAGGCTACAGCAGTCCGACCAGCGACGAACGCCCGTCAGTCGAGGGGAGTGGCGCAACTATTAGGATGGAGAGTAGAGTGCGGCGGGAGTGCGTCTTCCATCCGTTCTTATTTGTTACTTTGGGTGCGCTGTCACGTGCTGGGCGAAGAACCTCACACCTGCACGGGGTGCGTTATTGGCATGCAACTCTTCTGTGGTAGCTTTAACCCGGGCTGGATGCCTGCGTTCCTTCTGACACGGCTGATGCTCTCTAGCTCCCTTTCACATCTCTCCCCCACTATCATGTTGAGCACCCCTTCCATCTCTGTCCCCCCCTGCATTCGCCAGTGTCCAAATGGATACTGGTGGGACGAGATGTGTGAGCCCCGGGAGGTTCCCACTCGCCTTGCACCAAATTAGGCGCATCAGGCACACGAAGAGTACATGGCAGATAGCAAGAGACCGGGAAAGCCAGGCGTTCACGTCATCTTCTTACATGTCGTGGCCATATGGCTAGCTGGCTGCCCGCGCGCCATTGTGTCACCAGTTATTGCTACCGCGCTTGGTGCTTGGACGTTGGACGAGCCGCGCGTTCTCCCCGTGGGACATGGGGACTGTATGGTGATGGCGGTTCACGATTGTACAAGTGCCTGTGCTGCATACGACACCAATCGCATTTGTCACGACAACACGAGCTCTTGCGTGTTGTGCGAACGACAGTATGGTTCTCATCCACGGCGGGGGTAACGAGATTGCCGCTTTTCATTCCTATTGTGTTGCCCTCACTTCGACAACTATAACGAGCTGCTGGTGAAGAGGAAAAGCTGATAAAAAGACAAGCAACTTTAACTCGTTCCTAACGCGCCACCGAGAAGCAACAAGAAGCAATGCGTCCATAGCGGCCGGTGCTCACTACCAACAGTTGCCCACAGCCAGGCTGGAAAGGCACACGGGCGCGTCTGAGCAGCCCCACCAAGAACAACTAGTCGGTCTCCGTGTCAGCGTCCACGTCAAGTGGGAGCTACGACCCCGGGTCGGCCACAATCAGGCTGTCCACAAAGAGAGCCAAGCCCATGCGCTGCCGCAGTACACTGACGTCATCTTGCGAGAATGCAGCCGGGAGCCCCAGAGACAAGCAATCCGCAGCCGCCATCACAAACACGCCACAGCTGCCCGAGTCGTGCTGCCTCGGTAGACCGTCGTTGCGCGCCAATACCCACTCCTCGACGCCCCACTCAAGCGCCACCTCCTCGCCGAGCCGATCGACAACCTCGTCCCGTAGCCAGCACCGGATCGTGTCAACCACCGAGGCCCTGTCCCCGCCGAAGAGGGAGTCATAGAGCAGCAAGCTGCGTTCACGCACGTCGACGACGACGAGTACCCAGTGGGTGTTCTCAACATTGACGGGGATGAGCACCTTGTCGACCTCGCCAATGTGAAGACCGTTCTTGAATCCCCATGTCCGCACGCCCGCGTAGTCGTAACACCCCACGCGCTCCCGCAATCGCCCGAAGAAGAAGGTGTTGAACATGAAGACACGAGGCACGTCCACGAGTGCCAGCCCGCCGTTGCCGACAAGACCCCGTGCCCGCTCGGCGCGGAGGACTTGGCCGCGGTGGTTGATGAGCCCCACGAACGAGTTCATCAACGCGTCGTTGAGCCACAATGCGCCTTGCAGCCGAGTGTAGTCGAACACCGTCAATGTGATCTTGGCCTTGTTGACGGTCCGGACAACAGCAGTTGGTGGCCGGTCCGCGACCAACGCGTCCAATGCATCCGCATAAACACCCGGGAGAGGAAGTGTGCTCATTGGGGCGAGATGAAGTGCCGCATCGCCGTGCACGTTGGTGGCATCGACACCAATGTGGCCGACTGGACGAAGGAGAAGACGTCGATCGACGGCAGTTGCAGACACGACGCCGCGGTCGTCACTGGATTCATCCGCAGGAACATCACCTGCGCCAGAGCACGCCGTCGTGTCGACCGGCTGCGCCGGCGTTGCGGGTGGTTCACCCCTCTCCACGACGGCGGCCTCGGGGTCGGCCGACTTGTGCTCCACCGAATTGTCGTCCGCACGGGAACCTGCACAGCTGCAGCTTGACCCGCGCTGGCACTGGCGCGAGATGTGGGAGTGGAAGAAAGGCGCGAGCGGGACGTGGTCGTTCTCGCCGGCGACGTTGTCCGACGCCAGGCGCTGCAGCTTGCGAACATTCATCAGCGCCACCTGCATCATCGTGGGCAACATGTACGTCGAGGGATGCATGTAGGCCAAGCTCGTACGGTTGGCCACCGCAATTGAATGCGACACCTCGGCGGCTTGGGTGGCCACACCCGCCGTGGAGCCCAGGCTCTCATCCGGCATGTAGATGGGTGAACACGTGTGCGTGATGGAGTGAGGACGATCAAGGATGCACCGCACGCCGTGGGCGCGCAGTATGGGGCGCACTCGACGTAGAGCATTCTTGTCGAGTTTGCATGCGACATCGTAGAAGATGACCTCCGGAAGCTTGGGGAAGCGCTTCAGGACGATGGAGAGAGCCTCGCCCACGCTCTTCGCGCGAAAGAGGCAGCGGAAGCCGAGCGTCACGACGTGGGGGCACACCACGTTAAAGACGCCTTGGGTAAAGCCGGACTTGATAGAGAACGCCTTGTTGCAGGCGTCCCCGTCGCCCTCCACGTCGGCGGCATGCCGGTCCTTACCCTTGTAGCCTACGCGCCGTAGCTTGGCGGCGGTGTCCTTAATGCCCGGTCGCACGCGATCCAGGCCCGGAAACGACTCGTAGCTCACCAGGGGGTCGTCGAGGTCGAGCCCGCCCGCCTCTTGCTTCTCCCGCCAGCCGCGGTAGTCGGCGGGAGTTGGCATTCCACCCCACTTCCGGCAGTACTCGGCGTTCACAAAGCCGCGGTCCACATTCTCCTTCTTGATAGCCGCGATGGCGAACAGTTCGTCCACCGCCACCTCCATATCAACCGCGCGTAGCAGCACGAGCCCCAAAGCCATCCGGAACTCGACGTCCGCGTCAACGTCGTCGGCGAACCAGCCGAAAAAGCTGGTCAAAAACCCGACGCCGTCAATGGCCGCGGAGACGTCCCGCCATTTGCCGGATCCTTGCAAACGAAGCGAGTTGGAGAGCAGGCGCACCGCGGCCTCGTCATGCCCGGCAAACATGCCCGACACTGTCTCCCCCAACAGAGCCTGTAAGAAGGGGCGCACGTGTAGCCACGCGCCACCATCGCTCTTGGGGAACCGCCTAAAGTCCGGCGAGCAGATGCCGACGCGGTCGCGCCATGTCTCTGCTGCAGCCTTGACTGGCGTGCCTTTGCCACCCAGCGTGACGTTGCCATCCTCGTCCTTTCGCAGCCTGGATTCTAGGCCACCAGTTTGTGGGGCGTCGTCCTTGCCGACGGGGGAGGACTGCGGCGCCCGTTTGCCAGCAGCGCTGCTGGCGGCCGCATTCGCCGCCAAGGGAAAAAACCGGAAGAAAACGCGCGCCGCCGCCGTCTCGACGCAGGCCTTGTCGTTGATGGAGATCAGCTCGTGCCACGACTTCATCAGCACCACTTGTGGGCCAGTGAGTGGAGCCGACGACCGCAAGATCTTGGTGATGACGGCTCGTAGACGGGGCGCGGCGATCGCGCACAGCGACGAGGCCGGGATGTCCAGCACTGGGCACTCCTCCTCCAGCCGCGCGGGGTTTGCATCGTCAGGGTCGGAGCAGCCCAGAGCTTGCCCGTCGATCACAACGAACTTGGGGTTGGGACCGCACAAGGAGCAGATGGCCTACTCGGGGGGGATAACCAACGTCCGTAGCATCGCCGTGCCCAGCTTAACCACGTCTTGGCGCCGTAAATTGAATCAAAACACATCGGAAGACATGTGCCGGGTGGCGGCCGTGTAGGTCGTACGAGCTGTGATAATGTAGGAATACAGCTTGTCCAGCAACGCTCGAGTGAAGACAACCCAGCGCCTCCTCTTGTCCCGCCGCCTCAAAGCGAAAAGGCCATCGGCGGCGCCATCGTACTCCACCTGGCGGCCGCACCCCGGTCCGTCGCACGTCCATCGACCGATGATGAGCTGCCAGAGGACCAGTGCAGGCACAAAAAGGACAGAACCGCGCGAAACAGCAAGGCACCCATGTCAGCCACGACATTCATCCACCTCACGAGATGCCTGGCACTGACGCCAACAAAATGAACCCAGACACACAACGAACAATAGAGAAACGCAACGAACATACTTGCATGGCAGGCGCGGACGGGTGGTGTGTATAAAGCACTGCGGCCTCCTTGGTGACAACGTGCTGCTCGTCCCGCCGACGCCCACAACTGCCGCAATAGGACTCGACCTCTGGCTGCCGCAAGTGGTGGACCTGACCGGCGTTCCCCATGACCTCCATGATGCCCTTCAGCGTCGCGAGGTGATTTTCCCGGCCAGCAGCACTGCCGGATGCACGACGTAAGAAGAGGCCCCGCCAGTCCGCCGTCCTCGCCCAAACGTCGCCACTCTCAATCTCCCCTGCACACGGGAGCATGTTTCGACGCACACGTGCGGAGACGGCCGCCTCAGCTGCGTCAGTCGAGCTCCGTGCCGTGTCGCACGGCGCGCTCTCAATACCCACATCGTCATCCGGCACATCGTCAATTGCAGGAGGTTGATCCGCCCGCACTGCCGTCTTGTAAGATGCAGAGCGCGTGGTGTTCCCCATCGCGTCGCCGGCCGCCGCCGTTGCCCGATGGTCGTCGTGAAGAGGACGCACAAATGTGACACGACCACACCGGGACCGGAAACGACGACAGCTGGGCGCAATGCACGTCGCCGCATTGGCCGCCGAGAACGACACCAACGAGAAGACGGAGCGGTAGAGCACAACCCACACCAGCGACGACCCGAGCTGCTCCTTGACAGCAAAGTCCGCCGCCATGGAGCCCAGGTGCATGCGCGTCCAAAATCTGGTAAATGGGATGTTGGCGTCGGACAAGCACGACCGCAACGCCGTCGTGTGCTGACACGTCGTACTGCGCGAAGATGCCGACAGGAAGAGCGCGTTCTGCGTGCCCGCAAAGCACGAGCATAGAAGCCGGCCTCGACGAGACGCCCACAGGATGCAGCTGTCGTTCTTTCCAACACCGACCCGCAACAGGATGGCACGAGACCCCGACTGCGGGTCTCCAACGAGCACGGCCGACACAGGCAACGAGCCCTTACCGACGGCAGTAGACGACGGTAGCCCGCAAGCACTGCGGACACACGCGCGGAGGACCTCCTTGGCGTGCGAGTCGACCACGCGACGTACGCCACGTCGGTGACGCCGCAAAGGAGCGGCGGGAGCAGCTGCGGCGGCAGCAAGGGTGTCGTCCAGTCCACCGTCCGGTTCAGCAGGGTCCTCCAATGGTGCGGCCGCCGCCGCCGTCCGCCGACGCGTTCGAGCGGGAGCACTGGCGGGCGTTGCGGCGGCGGCCGCCGACGAGTCCGCAGCCGCTGCCGAGCCAGACGGACCACCAACATGAGCACGCTTAGCCCAAGCAACATCCACCGGCACGCAGTTGCAGCCAGCCACGTGCCGCCTGGCCACGGTGCCGACGCCGGCCACCGGCAGTGAGGCCAGATGAGCTGCGAAGGCCGGTGACGACGCGTCGCCCCCGGCATAACGGGCGACAACGGGGGCGTGAAAACGCGGCTTGCGGCAGGGCTCCCCGTCCGGCATGCCGGCCGCCAAACGTGAAGCGGGCGCCCAATAACGCCAGCGCTCATCAGAGCGAAGAAAAAATGGCAGCAACAATGGGACAAGAGCAGCAGTCGCCACGGGGTGAGGAGGGGTGGTCCCTCAAAAAAAAAGAATGGGGAGCGAGGTGGGAGGTAAAACGAAGCGGTGGTAGCGAACATGCAGCGCTCCGAGCAAACACGGCGCACGGACGTCGATGGAGGGGAGGGAGGATGAGCACCGCGATGACGGCGAGAAAAGCGCGGCGTTGACCAGCTCAGGTGCGGGCAAACGAACCAGACTGAACAAGCCCGTCCGCCAAAACAGGACTACCGACGAGCACGCACCCGCCAGACGGGGGTGCCCCCAATGAGCCGCTGAGAGGGTGGGCCACACCGGGGCTACATTCATTGAAACGATTGCAGCCGCCAGGTGGCGCCCTGAGGGTCCTGCTCAGCAATTTGGCGCACCAATCAGCGGCGGATCTGGCCGCCACGATTGGACTTGGGGCTGAGAAAGCGGTCAGCACGCACCCGCCAGAAGGGGGTGCCCCCAATGCGCCGCTGGGAGGGTGGGCCACACCGGGGCTACATTCATGAAAACGATTGCAGCCGCCAGGGGGCGCCCTAGGCGTCCTGCTCAGCAGTTCAACGTACCAATCAGCGGCGGATCTGGCCGCCACGATTGGATTTGGGGCTGAGAAAGCGGCCAGCACGCACCCGCCAGAGGGGGGTGCCCCCAATGCGCCGCTGGGAGGGTGAGCCACACAGGGGCTACATTCATGAAAACGATTGCAGCCGCCAGGGGGCGCCCTGGGCGTCCTGCTCAGCAGTTCAACGCACCAATCAGCGACGGATCTTGCCGCCACGATTGGATTTGGGGCTGAGAAGGCGGCCAGCACGCACCCGCCAGAGGGGGGTGCCCCCAATGCGCCGCTGGGAGGGTGGGCCACACCGGGGCTACATTCATGAAAACGATTGCAG
>Ga0115030_1000705_pt1 | contig 14199 bp, 8 predicted proteins | sample SidtaG_4_FD_87174 | JGI IMG/M metagenome (GOLD analysis project Ga0115030, IMG submission 87174) | Marine algal microbial communities from Sidmouth, United Kingdom - Sidmouth_Male1 metaG | ecosystem: Host-associated > Algae > Red algae > Unclassified | place: Sidmouth, United Kingdom | collected... | reverse complement strand
GGGGGGGGGGGGGGGGGGGGGGGGGGGGGGGGGGGGGGGGGGGGGGGGGGGGCGCCCCGAGGCAGCCGGGCGGCAGGCGGCGGCCGCGGGCGGGGCGCCGCCGGCGACGCCACGCGGGCGCCGTGCGCCGCCGGCGGTGGCGGCGCGGCGGCGCGGCGGCCCGCAGGGCGATCCGTGATCGCGCGGGCGGCGCAGTGGGGCTTTGACCGTGTAATACCTGGAAGATATGCGAATCCGCTGCAATTGGGTGTTGCAGCCTGCCTGCAGACCTGGGAAAGTGGCCGCATGAGCCACGAGCAGCATGGTTTCCAGCACCCAGATCCTGGCTGGTCCCGATGTCATCGAGATGTCATCGAAAAAGGGTACTCGATGGGAAAAAAGTCCATAGGTGACGATGTGTGTCAAAAAGATGTGGGGGCGGAACCCGATTGGGGGCCCGCGCCGCCGCCGAGCCGCCGGCCGGTCGCGCCGCGACGCGCCGCGGCCGCCCCCCGGCGGCCGCCACCGCCGCCGCGGCGGCCACCGCCGACGGCGCGGCGGCACGGGTGCGCCCGCACGGCCGCCGCCGCGCCGTCGGCGGCGCGGCGCGGCGCGGCGGGCCCCGCGGCGGCCGCCCGGCGCCCGCGCCGCCGACCGCGCCGTGCCGCGGCCGTGGGGTGTGGGCGCCCACGCCGCCGCCGGCGCGCCCCCGCGGTCTGCGGGCGGCGGCGGCCCGCCGCCGCTGGGGGCGGCACCCCCGCCTCGGCGGCGGCGGCCGTCGGGGCGGTCGGCGCCACGCCGCTGCCGTCGCGGCTGCCGCCGCACCGGCGGTCGTCAAGCGACGCGACGGCGTCACGGGCGTCGGCGGTCGGCCGGGTGGGGCCGAGGCGACCCCTGCGGCGCCGCGTCGTTCTTTTGGGTCGACGCGGGCCGGCGTGGGGGGGCGCCGCGCCTAGCCGGGCGGCGCTGCGTCGGTTGCCGCCGCCCCGCGCGGCGCGCCGGGCGACGGCGCCGGCAGCCGGCTGGTGCCAGGCCGGTCGACGTCGGTCGGGCTGGCGTCACGTAAGCCAGCCCGTGTCGGCCGGCGTCACGCCGTCCGTCATTGGGGGCGCCGCAGTGGTGCCGTCCGCCGCCGCCAGCGCGTCGCGGTGCTCTACGATGTGCGGCTCTGAGCCGGCGCCCCGCCGGTCGGCACAAACCCCCCCGCATCAAGCGCCCAGCCTCTCGTCGGCTGTTCGTCGGCGGGTTGATGGCCGGCCGGCCACTACTCAAAATCCACCAGAGGGCACGCCGAGAAGCAAAAAATGTACAGCAAGTAGGGCACCTCACGCTTTATCGTGTGCCCACAGACGAGAAAACAAGCAGACGCATCCCCACGCCGGCTAGGATTGCAACAACACACCCGTCAGCATCAGCGCGCCAAACAGCATGCTAAACGCGCCCGCATAGTAGGGGTAGGCTTGCGGGATGAAGCGTTCAAACTCATTGTGGAGGAACGGACGCACCGAGACGACCTCGGTCACCTCCACCGGCGTCAGCCCCGTGCGGTAGTAGGCCACCCGGAAGGAGTAAATGCCAATGACGTCGGGCACCCGCAGCTTGGCGGAATAACGCCCCGGCGCGCCAGCCGCCGCCAGTCGCTTGCGCACGTACGGGTTGAGCATGACCAGCTCTGCTTGCACGTCAGACGCAACGTAGGGCACCCACGCGCGCGAAGGGCCGTCCCATTCCTCCAGCGTCAAGCTAAACGCCACGTCGTCGCGTACACGGTAGGTGGCGGCTTCCTCGCCAGCCACCGGCGGGCGGCCGAGCAGCTGGTGCCCCACGCCACGAGAGCGGAGGACGCCACGCTCGCCGAGCGACCAGCCCGCCAGCGCCCGCATCGTCGCCGCATGGCCGGCCGGCGCCGTCGCCGTGGCCACGTTGGCCAGCGTTTCGACCGACCCCCAGTAGACGGCGCGGCCGCCCGACCGGCGGGAGGAGAGGATGGCGGCAAAGACGAGCTCCCGGCCGACCGCGACGGGCGTTTTGGTCACCCGCGATCCGGGGGTGCCCGCATAGGCCGCGTCGTCCGCCCACAAGACGGGGGCGACGAGCTCATTGTCGGCGGCGAGCGTCGCGGCGGGGCCGACAAAGTGCACGTCCGACGCCGACGCGGTGACGGCGGCGGGCTCCGACGCCCACACCGCCGCCGCCGACTCGTCACGCCCGCCGGCGGCAATGTACGTGTGGCTGCCGCGGTCGCGGCCGGAGACGGCATGCTGGTGGTCAAGGGCGACGGTCGAGTGGATGACGACGCCAATGGCCTTGGCGACCGACTTGATGTACGACGAGGGGGCGGGGGCGGCGGCCACAAAGACTGACCGGCCGGAACTCACAAACGCCGAGATGTCAGACGGCTGCAGGGAGCGGGACGACTTGGTGGAGGTCGGGCACAAGAGGAACAAGCCGTCGTATGCGTACTCGCCGTCAGAGATGAGCGACACCGATGCGTCGCCCGCCGTAAGGATCTTGGTAGCATAGCCACGGGCTATACAAAAGCAAAGGAAGAGCAGGACGGGCAGTGATAGTCCAGCGGGCACGGAGAAACACGGCGCGCAACAAAGGTCATCGTCAGCGTCTCAAGAGAATCCTGGCAAAGGAAATGCAATAGCCAACAGGGCGGACCATAACCACAAGGCGTCTTGGAAGTGGAACAATACCAAAGAACATGGAAGTAAAGGCGAAGGAAGCAACGACCATCCAACTCCCACAGAACGGGGCAGAACACACCGAGAGCTCAATACAGAAAGCCAACGTACCCTCCAACGATGACAAGAACTGGGAGTGCGATGAACGCATCGAAGCGTCATCCAAAATGACCAGTATGGTCCCACCGTCGGCAGACCGGGGCCCGACCGCCGCCACGCCCGACCAGCAGAGGGCGGCGCAGGTGGCGGCCAGGACACAGCTCGCGCGGAGGAAATGCCTCATACTTGCCACCATTGCGCCTGATCGTGGGCTCTGCTACCGCAGCAGCCGCGCAGCGGTAGCGGCAAGGAGGTAGTACGCCGACGACGGCGAACAGGCGCCAGTGGCAGCGCGGGGAAGAGGATGAAGAGCCACGGCCAAGTCGGCAGAGCGATGATGGCTGACCAAGGACACTGTAAGTAGGGATCACCCACAAGGGAGCTGGTCATCCAAGTACAGTAGAAACTACGTGTAGTTCTCTGGACTCTTGGACTAACAAAACCAGAAGCCATCAAGCGCAAATCATGGCTGTTCGTTCAGGCGCCGACCGCGCTCCTGGTTGATGCTACCACAGCATCGGACCCACCGCTGCTCCCCCCCAAGGCGCGTCACTGGAGCTGGCGCTGGTCTGCGACTTCTGCGTTCTTACTACCGGCCATGATGGTTGAGCCTGAAAACTCCAAGGCGTACAAGGAGCAAGCTTATTGGGATGGACGGTTCCGCACAGAAAAGTCATATGACTGGCTGTACGTTGTCGCGTTTTGGTCCTTTCCCCCTTTTGCAGCACTGGGTCTCGTCCCACAACCTTGGTGATACACTGGCTTGCTCGTTTCAGTATACCACTGTGAGTGCGCGTCCTAACTGGAGGCATTTTACAGTCTGGCATGATCTGTTCACCATGTTCCCACCCGTGCTCGCACACCTCACGGCGACCTGTGGCCACAGTGGTACGTACGAGACGCTGGCACCCTTCATCGACCCCCACATTGCACCCCACGCACGTGTCCTCATTGTCGGCTGCGGCAACTCGACGCTCTCCGCCGACCTCGCCGCCGCGCACCCAACCGCCCGCCTCACGTCGACCGACTACTCGCCCGTGGTCGTTGCGGCCATGGCCGCCGCGCACCCCCACGCCACCTACCTCATCGGCGACGTGCGGGGCATGGCCGACGTCTTCCCCACCGCCGGCGCCTTTGACGTTATCGTGGACAAGGGGTGCATGGACGCCCTCGTGGCGGACGAGGGGAGCCCCTGGACCCCGGCGCCGTCGGCGACCGCCGACGCGGCCGCCATGGCCGCCGAAATGCGGCGGCTGCTCGCGCCGGGCGGTGTGTTCCTGCAAGTCACGTTTCACCAACCCCACTTTCGGCGGCGTAACTACCTCGCCGGCGACGGGTGGGCGGTGCGGCCGCACCAGGTCGTGCCCGTCGGCCTCGGCTACTTTTTTTTTGTGTGTGTGCGGGATGGGGGGGGTGGCGATGGTGGCAGGGACGAGAGGGGGGAAGCCGCTGCGGCAGTGGCAGATGCTGTCGCGCTCGAAGAGGGGAAGCATGGCGAGGAAAGACGCGGGGGGGGGGTGGGTGACAAAGTGGAGCGTTACGCCGCGGGCGGAGGGTCGGACCAAGGGGCAACGGTGCCGGCAGCATCACCCAATACAGTGGAGGAGTGAGCTGAGCCCGACTGCGGTGCTGCCGACGAGCAGGTGGGCGGCTTTCGTCCGCTTCCCTCAGGAGTCGGCGACACTTTCTTGTGTCATCATGGACCAGGCGTGCAGCGGTCGTGGACGCAGACGAGGGAAGAGACAGGGACGACCACAGCCAAGCGAGGGTGGGCCCCAACGTACGCGTCATCACTTGCGACGTCTTCCCAACGAGAGAATAAAGGGACGTGTGTATGACACAGTGTCGTCGACTCAGGAGAGAGTTGCGGGCGCGAGACGACCGTACAGGGAAAAGCGCAACCAGGTGCACAGACTGAAAAAGGACCACGGGAAGACAACCGGTTAATCCCACCCAAGCGCTACCGACCTGCCCCGCCACCCACCAGGGTCCGCGTGGGGCATGCGGCGACCGTCATCCTACCCCCAGGCACATGCGCCGTGTGCCCCCCACGGCCCCAGGCAAACGGCCGCCTGCAGAGGCATCCCGCCGAGCCGCCTCAACGCGCGGCACTCCCCCCCCTTGCCCCAATGCCCGCGCACCCCTACGAGCTAAAGCAAAACCGTACGAGCCGGTTGGCGCGGATGGCTTCAAACACCGCCCCGATCTGTACCGCCGACGTGACGGTGACGCCAATGTTCAACCGCCGGTATCGGTCCGACGGTTCCTCGACGACCGCCTCGGCCGGGACGGGAACGCCCGTGACCGATTCGATGTCGGCGAGCACCGACCGCACAAAGTCCTCCCCGTCGCCAACGGCTTTGAAGCGGCACTCGCAGGGGAAGCTCATGGTCCGGGAGAGGGCGTGGTAGTCGGCGGCCGACGCTCCGGGGCGGGCAGCCCGCTTGTTACTAGTCGGGGCAGGGGTGGCGCCTCCGGATGCGAGGCGCTGTTGTGTGGCCGCCTCTAGGGCCGCGAGCCGCGCCTCCTCCTCATCCGCGTCGAGGGCAATGGCGTCGCCAATGACGCCAGCATCAACCGCCCCGTTGGCCGAGTACGCCGCTGCCGGGACCTCCCGGACGTTCCCAAGGGCAGCCGCGGCGCCCCCGGCGCCGGCAATGTCATCGCCCTCGTCGCCCTCGTACTTGTACAGCTCTTGGTAATAGGAGAGGTACTCGGATTCGTCGTCGGCGACTTCCGCGTCGGCCATGCGGGCCGTCGCCTCCCCCAACGGCGAATCCTCCATCGGCATATCTTGGATCTCGAGCGTAAGGCGGGCGAGTTTGGGCAGCTCCGCCGCCTCGTAAGGGAAGAGCTCCTCCATCCCCGCCGGCGGCGCCGAGTGTTTGCGGGACCACCGGTACATCTCGACGGGGCTCGCCGAGGTGCTCTGGTCATAGGCGGCGCGGGCAGCCCACTCCTTCGAGCCCGCGTCCATGGCGACCCCGCCACCCATGGCCGCCGGCCACGCCGAGGCGGCCGAGGCGCCCCACGCTGGCGTCGCCCGACGTGTCGCGTCGTGCTTGTGGAGGGCGTTGCTGCCACCGCCATTGTCCTCCTCGTCGGTTGCCGCCACGTCCGCGTCGCCAAATACAAAGCCCTCCCCCGGCTCCGTGATGGTCACATAGTTGTCGTCGTTGAGTGCCCACACCCGCCCAAACGACGTGTCTTGCGTGACCCCAAACTCGTCCGTGTCGCCCTCGTACTCCTCCCCGTCATTGGTGTAGTAGTCCAGGCCCATGGGACCGTCCGCCTCGTAATCTTCGTCGGCATCAAAAGCTGTCTGTTCCGCAGAGCGGGCGGCAGCCGACGCCTCTGGCGAGTCGGGCACGTCCGCAAAGCGGGTTGTGGCGGTGGCGGCAAGCTTGTCGGCTGCCGCACTGTCTCCACCTGTGACGGCCGCGGGAGGCGCATCGTCCTGGTGCGCCTTGTCGAAGAGGCTGGCGAGGTCGGCGCTGGCGCCGCCAGCCGGTGGCGCCAGCTCCTCGTTCGTCCACGGCCGGCTGCGGAGAAGCTGCGTCAAATCGATGGAGCCAAGCGCCTCATCTTCAAGATCCTCCTCCTCCTCTTCCTCCTCAGCGACTTCGGGAAGGTCCCCGTCGACCGCCTCACCAGCACCCCTTTGTGAGGGCATGTCCGGCTGCGAGGGATCAAAGACGACCGGGTCGTCCATATTCTCATCCGCGCCCACGAGCACGTCCGCGCCCGCGACGGCGAGGAGCCCCAAGTCCGCATCTAAGTCGTCCACGCCGTCGGCCAAGGGCTCTTCCTCCTCAACCGTCGAGCCCCCGAGGGCCGACACGTCGGGCGACGTCGGACGCTTCCGCTGCCGGATGGGCGTATCCACATCATCGTCGTCGTGCTCCCCAATGCCATCGTCGTCGTCATCGTCGTCGTCATCGTCTAGCGCCAATGTCCGCTTGCTCCATCGCCCCCCCCGCGGCGCCACGTCGTCGTCGTCGTCCTCATCGTCATCGTCCTCATCCAGCTCCTCCACATCGTCGTCATCGTCGTCGTCGTCATCCAAGTCATCAAAGCTCCGCACCGTGTCGTCGTCCTCCTCCTCCACACCGGCCGCACCCGCCATGCCACGGTCGCCATTGACAAGGCTGTCCACATCAAACGCCTTGGCCGCGTCCGCGTCGTCGTCCGCCTCCTCGTCCTCAAAGCGGCTATCCGGCTCGTCAATGTTCCATGGATCAAACAAATCGTCCCCGTCCTCGTCGTCCTCAATCTCTGCCGCGTCAAAGCCGTCGTCGTCGTCGCCCGCCGCAGGTGACCGCTTCTTCGACGTCGCGGACCCAGCAGCAGCCGTGGCCGCCCCACCCGCTGCGGCGGCACCGGCGCCACGGCCGCCGCCGCGGCCACGGCCGCCGCCCCCGCGACCAGCGGCCATCCACAGCACCCCGTGCAACGGCGGGAGGACCCCCGCCCGCCGCCTCGGCAGCGCACATAACCTTTGGCTCGGAAGCTGGGGCGCCAGCTGGGACCTCCTGGCGGCGGGGTAGAAGAGCGCGCCCGACGGGGCAGCTAGGAAGGCCGGCTGGCGGACGCCAGTAGAGCCAGCCCCAGGCGCCAGGGGACAGTCCCCAGACTGCCGCGCTGGGCGGCCTCTTGCACCACCAGTACCCCAGGCATGAGCTGACGAGTCGTGACGGCACGCCATGGCGTACGACAGCGGCGGCAGAGGCAGCGGCGAGGCGGCGGCGGGTCGACGGCCGGCGGCGAGGCGGGCGCCGTGGGTGTAGGCAGCCGCGCGATCTGGCGCGGCGGGACTTCGAGCACGATTGCGCGGCCGAGGAGGCCACCCCACCGGCCGGGTTGGAAGCCGAATTGGCCAAAGGTGGTTGTGAGATGAGCCCGGTAGTAGCCTGCCTTACTACTTGATCCGCTAATAAACACTATCCGGTACGATGATTCGAAGGGAATACAATATGCAATAGGAAGTTGACGCGCACGGTCCTACTTGCTCCCTCCTTGGAAGAGTCGAAGCGCTCTCAGCGGGCCACTCTGGTCCCTTTCGCCCTGCTTGTCGCTCAGCTTCTTCCCCGTGGTGGGATTGATCCCCGCCCCGTTCCCCCCCCTCGCCGCTGCCCTCCTTACCCTCTTCCTGCGCGTGTCCTCCCTCCAACCCCAATGACGTCGTCGAAAGGCGCGGCGGCCGCGACCGTGGACGTCGCCGCGCCCACCGCCCCTCCCACGACCGAGACTGACCCCGCCACCTCGGCGTCGGCCACCGACGCCGCCACCGGCGCGTCCCCCACCAACGGCGCCGTCCCCCTCCCACCTGTCCTCCCCTCTGAGGCGGCGGTGGATGCTGCCACCTCTGCGTCCCCACCGGCGCTGCGGGCGGCCATTGCGGGCGCGCGGACCGGCGTCGAGTCGCTCACTGAGTTTGTCACTGCCCACGCGTCCATGCCCACCGCGGCGCTGGCGCGGGCAGACGCGCGCGTGGACGGCGTGCTCTCTACCTTTACGGCTGCCCTGCGGCGGACGCGTGACGGCACGTCGTCGGCGGCGGTGGCGGCGGGGGGGGTGCTGGGGGGCGCGGCGCTCGTTGCCGCACCCATGGCGCTGGGTACGTTGGGGCTACGGGGATGCTGGGTTTGTTGCTGTGGTGACTGGTTGTGATAGCAGCTTGATGTGTGTGCTGCTGCGTGATGTGGTATCGTGATTTTCCCTCTTTTCCGCCCTTGAGCGTCTGGTGGCTGACTCGACACTCCGCTGTTGCTTGTGATGCCTGCTTTTGAGGCAATCGCAATCGGTGATTTTTCATGTTGTCGTGACTGTGGGTGCCGCTGTGTGCTTTCTGTTACCGCCCTTACGTGTGCCATGCCTTTCTAGTGGGTGGACCTGGCACCGCGATGCGCACCTTCGGACTGACTGTCGCCCTCGGCTCCGTCCTCGTTTACCCTGACGTGATCGCCCGCACGGCCGGCAAGGCCGCTGCCGCTCGTGCAGAGTCCACCCCGGCGCCGCCACCGGTGCCAGTGCGATCGACGTCGTCTACGCAGAGCTAGGCTGACGGCAGCCATATCAGATTCGTCGTGTGCCGACTGCCATTTGATAGTGTATCTGTGTGTCGCAATCGGTTGTTGTACCTTTTTGTTCTCCTGTCACGCGCCCTTTTCCCTTGATAGTGGTTCTTTTTCTCTAGCCTCTGCTGATGCCTGCAGCTCGGAGTGCCATGTAATCCCAGCTGCGGTCTGCCAATGTACGTTGGGGTGTGTGGGGCAAAGTAGGGCGTGGCGCTCGTTGGGGCATTGGTGATGCCCGCGCAAGCACCTAGAGGCCACTGGATTGAACGTTTGCGCGCGTCACGGCGGCTATCTTTTTCGACGCACGTGACGCAGAACACCAACAGGAGCCGCCCAGAGCGCCGCACGGGCTGAAGTGGCGCTACAAACACATGAGAGCAGTTTACAGTATATGCAACAAAATGTCCAAAAAAATAAGAAGGGAGTTCAAAAAGAACAGGCACGTCCACACAAAGGGAGAAAACCACGCCACCAGGGGGAGAACCCATTGCGGTCAACTACTCCTTTTTCCCGCCGCCCCCCCCCGCCCCCGTCATGTGTCGCCGACCAGCCAGTTGAGCATGCGGTTAACTCCCGCCACCATCCGCCCATCGTCGGGCACCACGACCGACCGGAACTGCACGTTGCGGACGCCCGCGCCGGCGCCCGCCCCCACCCCCCGGCCGATGCTGCCGACATTGGCGCGCGCGGCGGCGGCGGCGATCGCCGCCTCCCGCCCGCCGCGGCCGTGTTCGACCAGATCCCGCGCGAGGGCGCGGAGGCCCATGGAGAAGGGCGCCGAGGGCGTCACAAAGTAGAGGCCCCGCGGCCGCACCGACGCGGGGTTGACCGACGCGAGCGCCGAGCCGACAGAATCGCGCAGCGTCGCGTCTGACGTGACCGACGCGGCGCCCAGGGGGGAACGCCCGCCGCTGCCGCCGCCGCCGCCGCCGCCGACGCTCGTGCTGCTGCCGTCCCACGAGCCACTCGGCGCGGCGGCGGGCGACGGCCACAGCGCGTCGGGACCGCCGCCTGGGAGCCCCCCACCGACGCTCAGCGCCCCCCCGCCATCGACGACGGCCCATAGCCTCGGCGCCGCAATCGACGCGCGGAGGACGCGGTCAAAGCTGAGGAGCTCCCCAAACGACGCACACCCGTCGCCGGCGGCGCAGCAGAGCACGAGCGCGTCGGGGCGCAGCAGCCGCACATCGTCGAGGAGCATCCGCCGAGACGTGATGAGCGTCCGTCGCAAGACGGTCAGGCGGGCGGGGATCCCCCCCGGGAGCGTCACGTTGGGCCGAAAGTCCGTGCCGTCCCCATTGCCATTGACGCCAATGTCGGCGGTGGGCGCGGTGCCATTGGCCGCACCGGCAGACGCGTCGGCCGCGCCGTCGGCCGCGGCGCCGCTGGCTGCCGCGCCGCCCGGCCCGCCGGGTGGTCGCAGCGGCCACTTGGCACACAGCTTGCGGACGAGGCTCTTCTTCCCCACCGCTGGGGGCCCCACAAACACAATCTGCAGGGTGCTGTCGAGCGCCGCCACCTCCCGCTGCTTGCGCGCCGAGATCAGCTCGCGGAGCGACAAGGTGCCGGCCGCATCGGCCGGGGGCATGCCCAACGCCGCAGCGGCCGCGATGGCAGCTTCCGCATCATCAACGCCTGCCTCGGCGTCGGCCGTCAAGAGCCGGATGCGCCGCACACGGGCGCGGCAGGTCGGACACCGCCGCTTGACCAGCCGCACAACGCAGTCGAGGCAAATGTTGGCGTGTGTACACGGCCGCAACTCCACGTTGGGTGCCCGCTCAAAGCAGATGATGCACCACGCGGCGGGGTCATCGTCCTCGTCCGCCGGTCGGGAGCGGTCGCCGTCCGCACCCGACGCAGCCGCCTCGTCGCCGTCGCCAGCGCCGTCGCCAACGCCGTCGGGCCCGTCTGGATCTTCCCGCAGGGACAGTCCACGGACGGCTGAGTCCTCATCGTCGTCTAACGCCTCGTCGTCCTCGTCAAGATCCTCCTCGCTGCTCGATGGGACCCGAGCCACCTGGGGGGAAATGCCGTCCGACGCACCGTCGGGGGAGGGGGTAGCAGACGGGGAGGCGGCAGCCGCTGAATCGGCCGCGGCCGCGGCAGCGGCTACGGCCGCAGCGTTGCCGACCTGCCGCCCGCCGGCGCCGCCGCCCGCAGACACGGGTGTCAACACGTCATCTGCATCAACGATGGGATACGCAAGGCTACCGGGCGACACGTCCCCGCCTCTTACCGCCCCGCCGCCGCCATCAACGTGCGTCGTCACGTCCCCATCCCCAACGGGGTGCGCATCACCGACTGGGGATGGCGGCGACATCATGGGGAACGGGGTGGGAAACACCTCAGAGCGGCAACGCGGGCGGCGACAGCCACCCCGGCGGTGGGACAATGATCGACGGCGGAACACGCCAAGCGGCTGGCCAGGTCCCCCCCAACGCCGTACCGCGTCAACGGGCCCGTGGCGAGCGACGAGCACCGACCACAACCGCGAGGCACGTATGTGTTGGCAGGTCCCGGTACAGCAAGAGCTCACCTTTCCGGCCGGGGTGAGCCGTCAGCACCACCTTCCCCCGCGGCGCCGGACCAGCCTGCTCGTTCCCCAGCGCGCGCCCCACCCGCAAGAATCCAGTCGGAGAACAAGGAAAAAACAAGAGCACGTGGGCCCAGCTCCCCCCCCCCCCCGCCGCTCTGCACGTCACGTGGCAGGGCGCGGGCCACTGGTCGACTGCAGAGAAATGCGACGAATTGCCCACACGCGGACGCGGCCCGCCGCGGCAGCCACCGGCCCGTAGCCACCCCTCAGACCGCGTGTCGGGCGGCGGCAGCCGCCACGTCGCGCAGGCCGCCGGTCTCCCCCACCCCCCACCAACCCCGCGTTTGCGCCGCCGTTGAGAGTGGGCGGTCGGGGAGGGACGGGTCCCAATCCCGCGCCAGCGCGCCCGTCCCGCTGTGATCGGCCGAAGGTGGGACACGGCCCAGGAGGTGAAGGCCGGCGTCGCGGGGGGGAGAGGGGGAGGGTGAGTAGCGGCGGCCGCACCACCAGTGTCGCGGCGGGCACCCCTCTCGCAGCGTTGCCCGTGGAGGCGACCCGTCGTCACTGCGGTGCGCGTCGGGGGGGGGTGGGTCGCGAGGAAGAGCGACGGTGCGGCAGCTGTTGGGTTGGGCGTGCAGCGAAGAGCAGGCTGCGTCAGGCGGCTGGATTCGCCTCTGTGGGGGGGGGCCCGGTGCGCACCCCCCCTCAGCAGGTCGAGGGGGCCGCAGGGCGGAAGGCAAAAAACCTGCTGAGGCGGCGAAATGGCGTGGCTCTGACCAGTCCCTGCGCAGCAAGTGATGTCCAGCCAGTGTCGAGCCGGCTGCCACAAGGCGGCCGAGGGGGCGCCTGTCCACGGGGGCGCTTGCAAGAGTGACCTTGAGAGCCAGCAAAATATTTCCTCTGGTGACATCACGACAGCGTGGACGGCAACTGTGACATTGGCAAGAAACTTAAACCGCCAAGCACCGTCGGGACCCGCTCAAGTTCATGCAATTCCCTCCTAAGAACTTTTGGGTGTGGACCGCGCGTCGCCCACAGAGACGGGTGAACACGCGCGATCCACCGAAAACGCGCCGCCCGACCGTCTCCTTCCGCCACACCCCCGCCCGCGCCCCCCCCGGCGCGGCGCCAGGCGCGTGCATGGCACCCCCACGATGCGGCCCGCCGTCATGCAGGCGGCGGCTGTCCCCTCCCTATCCCGTCTAGCTGCAATCCCGCGGTGGAACGGCGCTGCCGCCGCCCGCGGCGTGTCGTCGACCGCTGCCGCCGCCGCCGCCGCCACCGCCGCGGCGGCGGCGGCGCGGCTGGCGGCCCCCCCCCCCACCCCCCCCACCCGCCGCGTCCTCATCACCGGCATTGGGTTGGTGACCCCCCTGGCGGTCGGGCGCGACGGCACGTGGCGGCGGCTGCTCGCCGGCCACACGGGCGTCGCGCCGCTCACCGCCTTTGACGCGGCGGGCCTGCCGACGCGCTTTGCCGCCCAAATCCCGCGGCGGGCGCCGGGGGGGGCGCCCCCGCCGGGCGGCCTGTCGGATGGGGAGCTGTGGCCGCCCCCAGACGGCAGCGGCGGCGCGGCGGGCCTCCCAGACTTTGTCCGCTACGCGCTTGCCGCGGCGGCCGAGGCGCTCGCGGACGCGGGGCTAACCGTCGCGCCACCGCCCGGGCGGCCCGCCGGCGGCGGCGCCACCCCCACCACCACCACCGCCACCCCCCCCACCGCCGCCGCTGCCGCCGGCGCTGGCGCCACCGCTGGCGACCGGGCGCCGACGCGCGGCGACCGCGTCGGCGTTTCGGTCGGCGTCGGCTTGGCGCCCATCCCGCCCATCACCGCGGCGGCGGCGACGCTTGCGTCGCCGCGCGGCTACCGGCGGCTGTCCCCCCGCTTTGTCCCGTCCATCCTCCCCAACATGGCCGCCGGCCACATTGCCATGGCGCACGGCCTCCGGGGCCCCCTGGGGTGCCCCTCCACCGCGTGCGCGGCGGGCGCGCACGCGCTCATGGAGGCGGCGGCGGCGGTCGCCACGGGCGCCGCCGACGCGATGCTCGCGGGCGGGTCCGAGGCGGCGCTCACGCCGATTGCGGTGGCGGGCTTTGGGCGCGCCCGCGCGCTCGCCGGGGGCGGGTGGAACGCGGACCCCGCCGCGTCGAGCCGCCCCTTTGACGCCCGCCGCGGGGGCTTTGTTATGGGCGAAGGCGCGGCGGTGGTGGTGTTGGAGGCGGCCGACGCGGCCGCGCGGCGGGGCGTCACCCGCGCCTACGCCGAGCTGCGGGGTGGCGGCAGCAGCTGCGACGCGCACCACATCACCGCGCCGCCGGTGGGGGGGGAGGGCGCGTTCCGGGCGGTGGCCGCCGCGCTGGCGGCGGCGGGCCTCGTGCCCGCCGACGTGGATTACATCAACGCGCACGCGACGGGGACGGTGGTGGGGGACGCGGCCGAGGCGGCGGCGATGCGGCGGCTGTGCCGGGGGAATGACCGGGTGGTCATGTCGTCGACCAAGGGCGCGACGGGGCACCTGCTGGGTGCCGCGGGCGCCGCCGAGGCGGCCGTGACGGCGCTCGCCGTGGCGCACGGCGTCGTGCCGCCGACGGTCAACTTGGAGGAGGTCGACGTGGGGGGGGACGGCGCGGACGGGGGGGACGTGTGGGCCGCCGACCGGTTTGTGCCGCGCACCGCGCGGCGGCGGGCCGTCGACGTGGCGGTGAGCAACAGCTTTGGGTTTGGGGGGACCAACGCGTCGTTGGTGCTGGGCGCCGTCCCGCCGGGGCTGCTGGGCAAGTAGTTGGCCAGGGGGGAGGGGGGGGGGGGGGGGGGGGGGCC
>Ga0115030_1000703_pt1 | contig 14222 bp, 15 predicted proteins | sample SidtaG_4_FD_87174 | JGI IMG/M metagenome (GOLD analysis project Ga0115030, IMG submission 87174) | Marine algal microbial communities from Sidmouth, United Kingdom - Sidmouth_Male1 metaG | ecosystem: Host-associated > Algae > Red algae > Unclassified | place: Sidmouth, United Kingdom | collected... | reverse complement strand
CCCCCCCCCCCCCCCCACCCATCCTCCTTTCTCCTCCAACCCGCTCCCTCTTCGACCAAAAGCGCGCCCGCCATGTCATCCAGCAGCGACATCCAACCAACTCTGACGGCTGCAAGGGAGGCGGCCGGGCTCGCTGCCGGCAGGCGTTCGTCATCGTCGGAAGAGGAGGACACCCGGACCAGTTCCCCTGATCTGGCTCCTGGGACCAGTCCCAAGACGACGGCCGAGGACGGCCGAGTGGCCAATCCAGGTGATGAAGATGTGGCGGAATTTGGCGCCCCCCTGCGGCTAACGCTTGCTCTATTTGTGGCTACCGCCGGCGCTTTGCCGACGATGCCCATAACTTTGGCACATGCGAGGCGAAACTGAATGAGTGTACGCATAGCCCGAACGTTCCCGCTCGATTCCGGACGCAGGCGTGCACGTGCTGGGCTGCAAGGGTGAAGCGTTGTGCCCTTAGAAAACAGTAAGTGTTTGAAGTTCTCGTTCTTTTGTCATCTTGGGGTGATTTCTTTGTCGGCCTGCTTGACTTGGGAATCTTCTGACCACTATCTTTGTATCCTTTCGTATCTCTGTGTCTCTCTGTCTGTGTAGTAGCCATTTGTTCTTGCAAAAGGGCCACCTTCCCCACACTTTTTCGTAGTCCAAGGCGTTTGGTTTGTCGTTTACCCCCACAGGTAAGCACTCGATGCGCCGCAAGAAGGGGGTCCAATGGAACGTGGCATCAATGGTGTGTGCGAAAACTACGGACGCTCACATGAAGGAAGTCGCGGCCGCTGCTTTTCGGTCGGCCACTGCCGCCGCCCATGAAGCGCAATCCCAAGTTTCTCGGCGTCGGGCTGCTCTCCGATCTGACGTTGTCGAGCAGCAAGATGTGGCTCGTGGAGCCATTATGGCTCGAGCAGCGACGGCGCTATCGGGTCCAAACGCCCGAGCTGCAATGTTGCGGAATCCGCTCGGAGCGACCTACGACTCATCGTTGGCTACTGGTTTGGCGGCGGGGATGCCGCGTGAAGTGGCACTGCTGTTTGCTGGAGCCAGCCAAGCAGGTGTCGACTTTGGGTCACCGTCCAGCGGGGAAGTCCCGAATTCGTTCGTGGTGCGCCGAGCAGGTCGCAAGAATTTGGCGGAGACTGCGGCGGAGACGCGAATCGCGCAGGTTTCCAATGTCGATGGCTGGCTCGGCAGCGTGGGCGGTGCCAGCGCATCTATCCGCGTGTGAGTTCTGCTTCAATTTCTGCTGAGCATGATTGCTTTGTGCCGAGACTCCCAGTTCTCAGCTCAGGGGTGTGCCCTCGTCTACTTGCATTTTTACCTGACCTTCTAATCCTCCATTCCGCTTCTATCGCCCTCTATCCTGTCCCCTCCTTTTGTTTCTTGCATCTGGTCAAACACTTCACAGGCGGGCCCTCTACGCTGGAGACAAACCACCCCCCCCCGCCCGGATTCCCGAGACCGCCTTCGCAGTCGGTGCTGCTGCACCAGGCGGAACTGAAACGGCAGGCACAGGGCCGCGTGACAGCGCGTTTCGGCAGCTGGGGGCAACCGCCCTCGCCAAGGACCTGGCTTCTTTCGCATTCGTGCGTGAGGACGATTCCGAGCGGTCTTCGTTCATGGAGAAGGCCCGTCGGGGTATGGTTTCCGGATTTCTACGTTGATACACAGTTTGCGGTTCGACTGTGAGTGCGATGGATGTCGTAGTTTTGATTCTGTCTAAGTGGGGTGAGCAGGGTGAGCCGCATCGGGATGTGTCGTCCCTCTCTCTGGGACTGCGTGACTTGGTTTTACCGTGGGTCACGTTCCATCGTCGTTAGTGCCTTGCTGCTATGGTCATCTGATGGAACTTTAATCCATTGTACATTGGTATTGTTTCTTTAACCGCACACGTCCGGCAGAGATGCACAGAGACCTTACCACGGCCCATCAGCCCCACACAACTCTGGAACGTTTCGAACAGCCTCCAACAGGCTATGCTCAATGTGCGACGCAGTGTTGGGGGCAGTCAACTTAGACAATGCAACTGCGTGTAGAAGCGCCTCGAGCACCCCGGGATACGACTTGTGAGCCATCTTGAGCTGGTAAGAATACTCCCTAAACACTTCCTCTATCGGTTGGAACTCAGGAATATACGGTAGAAGACGCAGAGGAAAGATGCCGTTGGTGGCGATGAATGCATCCGCCTCCGCCGAGTGGATAGGTGCATGGTCATAAAGTAGAACACACCGGTCTCGTTGCAACCTCCACGGTAGACCGGGCAAGAACCGGTTCATTGTCGGCGACAGACCGTTGAGGAAGAGTAGCCAATCGTCGGAATTCTGAGACGGGGGGGTGGGGGTGGTGACCGAGTGCAGCACCCTATCCGAGTAGGAGACCGCCATCATCGTTGAAGTCCTCAGCATCGACCTCCGGTCACGCGACTGGCACTCGTAACGCACACCACGTAGCCACCGACCACGTCGTCGCCGCAAGTCCCCGCCGTCCTTGTGAATCTCGTCGGCTGACACGAGGCACCGAAGCGGGATTGACAAGAATACCTCAGCGAAGGCCGCCCGCCTTGCTTGATCACGTTCACGACACATGCGGTAGAGCTGCTTGTAAGAGTAGCCCTCAGCCAGGAGCACGCGGTCGAGGGTGGGTATTGAGCACTTGTAGGAGTCGCGATAACCAGGCAAAGTAGAGAAAAAGAAAAATTCGTCCTTCACTTCGCCTAACAGCTGCTCCGGGTCCGACAGCACGACGACATTCACAGCGCGGACAAAGTGCTCGTCAAGACAGACACTGTCCCCATGACGATTGCTGATGGCCGGGTCCGGCCACCACTTGCCAGTGTTCTTGTACGCCTTGACCCACGCAGCCGCCGTGATGCGGTCGCACACCAAACGTCGTTTCGCCTCAGTGGTGCTCACGCCTGCAAACAAGACCCTAGAGATGACCAACATCCGCGCCGTGTCGTCGATCATGATGAAGAAGGGCGTACGCACACTCCCAAACATACAAAGCGGGATACAGGGCGTCCTCAGAGATCCTTCACTGGACCTCGCCATCCGCGCACTAGGGACCCAGGTCGAAAGTAGCCCCTATTTTCTTGTGGGAGAACAATATGGCATCTTTACGTGATTCTGTTTTTCTGTACTCTGTCGACACCAGATGACAAAAAAGCAGTGGAATGACACGTACTCCTTGACGGGTTGGACTGGAGTTTCTCAGCGATCAAGGACTGCCCCGAAAGCACTTCGATGGAGTTCGGAGGCCGCTTGATCCTTGCTGTCGAGGTGTGACGAGTACGGTCCTTCAGGGCTCCCACAGTACTGAATCTCTTTCTTGTTCAGACGTTGGCACCACGAGCGAGTGGGGTTTGTACTGTGTCCTCTTCTGTGGCAGGATTTCTCTGACGGCCTGCGCTCTTTGAGTCTTCACTTACAAGTTACCAAACGTCCATGATGGCAAGGACAATGAGCTCACAGTCGTTTCGGGTCCACGGCAATCACGCATCCGTGGCTAGTCTTCGGCTGGTAGGCGCGCCGCTGACGTACCCTTCGGGAGGCCTCACCCCGACCGAGCCCCGTTAATTCTGACTCGCTGCGGCAGCACATGTGGCCGCTGGTGGTGTGAGCGAAAATCTGCGTCCTTGCTGTCGCCGATACTTATGCGAGTACCGCCACGGTGCAGAGTGAAACGAGTGCGGCGCGCCTCCAAAGCGGCTCGTGTTAGTGAGTGTGGCGGTGGCAACGGCGATGGCAGATTATGGAGTCGCAGTCGCCACAACACGTCTCCCTAACAGGCGAGGCTTGCGCTCGCTGCTGTTTTCTAACGCAGTCTCCGCTGCAGGCGCTCACAAAATGTTGTCTCCGGCCGTCGATAGGCCTGAAGCTGCCGGCTGCCGGCTGCCCTTCTCTGTGCCACAGGCGTAGATACTTTCGGTTGCCCTGGAAGCGTGGTAATGAAGGGCGCACGGTGGGAAAAGGAGAGGAGACGCTCGCCCACGCACGCGAGTGGAAAATCCACGATCAGCGGCGGTGGGGCGAAGGTTGTCGTGCGAGGACGTGGCGGCCGCTAAAGAGGGGATACTTCGTCGCGGCGTGGCTGTCTATCGACGTATTCACGGCCGAAGTGCACCCTAGCTGTTTACGGCCGGCCGGCGGCCCAGTGGCGAGACACGGGTACGGTTGACCGCGCCTCGGGCGCCGCAGCCACCACGGCGCGGAGCGGCCACAGCGGATGACCTCCTAGTGCGTGGAGGATAGTTCTGCGGTACGCAAAGAGAGCGAAAGAGCGGGGAGGGTGGTACGCGGCCGCAGCTTCGATGTGCTCAGCCGCGGCGGCGGCCACAGCATCAGGCCGCTCGGGGACTGGTGCTCACATCCTCCCGGTCGCTATTCTGTCTTTGATGATGGCGTTCTCTCTCACCTCCCCGCGCCAAGAACAGCTGTTTCTTGACAGAACTGCCTGTTTGCAGCAAAACGAGTCAACGCCATGGCACCGGCTGCTACGTAAGTGGCGCGACGAATGTGAATCCGAGGCTGTGGAATGTCGAGTGTAAAGCTTATTGAGAGGCACTGCGGCGGGCAGCAGGTGGCTGCATGCTTCAGTACCACCGCGATGGATCCCCCCACATCGTTGACCAGCGGCTGCCGATAATCCATTCATTCCATAGGCAGAAGCACGTACTGCCGCCTGCCCGCTTGCAGCCCGCAGCCGATGGTAGCTGTAGTGGTATTGGCGGGCGGCGCTTCCGCAGCTGGGCCTGTCTCCTTCCCTGTGTCGGTGGCTAACGCCGTTACCTGCGTGCGGGAGTGCCATGCGTCTACAGCGAAATAATCGAAGCCTCCGGCGGTGGCGCAGATAGGCGGCGCTGACATTCACTGCGTCGCACTCACCCAAAACATCGGAGAGTCATGACCACCGCCTCGTCAGAGTGCTACTGCGGTGGCACAGGGGAAGGCGGGTAGAGTCTGGCGCAGCCGTTACGCTACCGCTGCTAATTCTGCCGCGGCTTCTGAGCCATAGCGACGCTGCTGCGTTCCACCTGATCCCCCCTTGCGGGCCCATTGCCACGCACAGCGTCAGTGCAGTGGATACTGCACGAGGCCGAGGGGGTGCCGTTCCCCTTCTTCATTTTGGGCTTCCGGAAAGGTCTCCGTTTTCATTTAGCTTGGTAGAGTTATTAAAGGGGGGGGAAGGAGTGCAGCGATACTGTTGCAGCGCCTTTCGGCGGTCTGTGCGACACATTTGGGCGCCACCATGCCCCCCTCGACCAAAGGGGTCAGCCACGTTTTCTGCGGCGGCTGTCGGGCGTGGATGACGATTTTCCTCTGAGACGCCTGCCAGCGGGAGGCCGGCGGCGGCAGGCCTCATCTACTGCCGCATTGGCCGCCACGCCGGCCGCCGTAGTTCATTCACGCGACTGCAAAGATTTCGCGAGCCGGCACCGCGGCGGGAATTGCGAGCGAGAGGGGATTTTTGCTTGCGTGGACCCCCCCACCCGAAGAGAGTTCCAAGCGCAGTGGTGACGGCTGTGGCTCCACCGCCGGTGATATATGCACCCGGGATTTCCAGCAGCCGCCAGGTGGCAAACGTCGGTTGGAAGAGCGGACAGGCGGAAAGGCGAAAGACCCGTACTGAAAGTCCGACGTGTCGGGCGCCGAAAAGAGAGTCTGATTGGGCGCTTCCCCCGGTGAGAGGCGCGGCTTCTACCCGCCGCCTGGTCGCTCCCGCTCCTCTTCCAGCGCCAACGATCCTGTCTGGAAATAGTGCGCAATCTCAGCCTCGGACGCGTCGAAAGGAAAGCAGGGGTCGTGGAACTTGTGGAGCAGCAAAAATGGGCATCAAAGTTGGCGGCACGTACCGTGAGGGGCTGCTCGAAGCCCGCCTTGAGTACCTGCCCCGCCTTCGCCTGGAGGACGTCCCACTAGAGATCCCAGCTCAGCCACGAGCACCAAATGGACTGAAGCAGGGGAATAACCTGCGCTGCGTGAACAGAGACTCCCAGCCGCCACAGCGCCGAGTCCGCGCCCGGTTCGGTGAGGGCGCGCGGCGCTGCTCGCATCGCCGCATCAGCAATCATAGACAGGAGCCAGTAGAACCAGATGCACAACTAAGCGCCTGCGTTGGTGTCGCCGTGCTGCAGCAGGTATAGGAGCGCCATGTTGTTTGCCGCCACATGGAGGCGCTGGTCATTGACGACATAGTGGAGGCGCCGCACCGCCGTGGCCGCCCCACCTTTCGGGTCGTGGAACACGGGACAGAGGGAAACCCGGAAGTGTCTGATTCCAAGCACCAGCATGTTCGCCGTCGCCTCGTGCATCCCGACGCCCGGAAGCACGTACGGCGGCGGCATGTTGCCAGATGTGTAGAAGATGCACCAGTCATTGACGGCAGCCGCGATGGACAGGGGCAGGAATAGCGGCGGTGGGGCGGCCTCGATCGGGCGCACGTTCTCGGGCTGCACGTGGAACGTGCGGCCGCCTCAGTCGAGCGGCACTGCCACTCTGACGCCGTCCAGCGTCGCCTGCCGCAGTACCACCCCCGCCCGGCCGTTGAGAGCCACTGTGGCGAGACCGTGGAGCACCACGGAGAAGCGTGCCATCAGGTGCGCATCGGAAACTAGCTCAGAGACCAATAAGAATTGACTTCCAGTTGCAATCGCGTGTCAGATCATGTGAATACATAGATTCGTCACTGTCAGCCTTGGTGTCAACCTCCCGCACGGTGTGATGGGGGAGGCCTTGGCGATGGCTACTGACTTTTCGTGGTGGTGGGTTGGGGCCACTCGCGTCCTCTCATTGGCTGGAGGGGCGACACCGGTGGTGGACAGGGTGGCGCCATTTTGCGATTGTAACATGTTCTTGCAGGCCTAACATCACTGGTAGGACCCGTTGTTATCTTGATGTTTGACCCGGCGCCTACGTAGTGCTGTCGGAGGGCCCTGGCTGCTGTTAGAGCGGCGGGCTTTCGCTATGTTGTTCGCCCCCGGGAGAGATTTGGAAACCACAGCCTTCAGGACCGTGCTGGACACGATCCGGAAGGGGGGGCAGGATTTTGAAGGGGGGGGGAGCCAATGGGGTGAGTCCCTGGGGGCAGCTTTGGGGTATTCTTTGCCCCCGCTGTAGGCCCCCTCTGCACGTATCCAGACATGGCCCCACGTTCTGTTCTTTTCTTCGTGCTCTCGCACTTCTGATGTCTTATCCACACGGACGGGGAGGGGGTGCAACCGTGGTCGTAGACGTGCACTCGGAGGGTGGTTGAAGGGCGTGGTATCACTAGCAGCTTGGCCCAGATCTCCTCTATTGCCACAACCAGAACACTGTCTTCAGCGCAGATCGCTGAGACTGCTTCATCCAATGAATCAGACGTACCTATGGTGACACTGTGAAATCCAGTGCATTCAGTCGTTTCGCTCTCCTACCTTCCTACAGAGTCTCCCATCGTTTGTTCAAGAAAAAGCATCCTTGCACGTCTCTCACAATGGCATGGGTCCTTTCTGGACAGCTATGAAAGAGATGGAGCTACCAAGTAAGCTTTTGCACGTCTTCGTTTCCTTCTGTGTATTGTACCAGACGGAGGTGCATTGAGAGCATCTCCACAAATGGACCCAACCGTCCAACCCAACGGCCACGTGTGCACAACGTGTGGCGCTGTCACTGGCTCTCCAAACGCAGAGCCAAAACTAAGCAGATCACGTCTCAAACTTGGGCTCGTCTCGACGTCTCTGGCGGTGGGCGTCTTTTGTGGAGCGCCAGTATCCCCACGGACGCACTACAGAGAATCTACATGACTGACAGATCGTCTCGCAACTGTCTGCAAGCCACGGGTCACGCCGGCGTCCCTCTATCCTCTCCCAGAGGCAGGCGTTCCCCTTTCGTCGATGCACACGCCGCACTGCTTCCTTTAACGGCCACAAGCCAACGCACGGTGCCGTGCGGCCCCCCCACCAGCTTGAACTACGGTAGACTCTTGGCGAAGACGGGGAGGCAGCGACAGCGACAGCAGCCAGGATTGTCGGCCACAGTGGCGGCCGTCGGGGGCGGAAGAAACAGCGGCTGCCGTCAGCGACGGTAGCGCCAGCAGTGACCGCCGATGGAGGTGGCGGTGGCGGCGGCCGCCGGGGGCGGCAGCGACAACAGCCGCCGCCGGGGGCGGTGGCGGGAGCGGCAGTCCCTGGGGGCGGCCGCAGCAGAGAAAACCGCCAACGGTGGCAGCGACACAGGTAACCGCCGGGGGAGGAAGCTACAGCGGAGGTCGACGCGGGTTTAAGTGACAGCTGCGGAAGCCGGGGGCGGAAGCCACAGCGGTAGCTGCCGGGGACAGCAGAGACAGCGGGGAGCGCAGGGGGCGGCAGTGACAGCGGTGAACGCAAGGGGCGGTGGCGGCAGCGGGTGCCGCTGGCGGCGGTGGCAGTAGAGGCGCCTGCCGTCCGCAGTGGCGGCAGCGGCGGCTTCCGACGGCAGTGGCTGTAGCGGCGGCCGCCGACGGCAGGGGTGGTAGCGGCGGCTGCCGATGGCAGTGGCGGTAGCGGCTGCCGCAGACGGCCGTGGCGGTAGCGGCGGCCGCTGGAGGCGGACGGGACAGCAGCGGCCGCCGACGGCGGTGGCGGAGATCTCTTGCAAGCCATCCATAGTGGCAGGGGTCACGATGTGGATGTCAGCAGGCCCGAACAGAGCGTCGCTTTTCCATCAGCCTGTTGACACTGCAACCATCTGATGGATGCTGGGAGGCCACTGATATGTTGCAAGGTGGCCCCACTTGGCCAGACGCACCTCACGTGCTGCCAACGCGAAATCTGATTGGTCAACGGGCCTTCAGGATCGTGCACGAGCCTTCAGGATTCTGAGCAACAATACTGAAGGCTGTGGTTTCCAACGTTGCCCGGGCGTGCGGACGCGTGCGCCCTTGTGGATACCGCGCGGGCACCCGTCTGGGGCCCCTCTGGCACCTTTTGGCGACGCCTGGAGGGCGGTTGGGGACCGGGGGGGTGGCCGCGCACGGTAGAGAAGAGGGGCCGCCGGCACCGGCTAGCGCGCGGCGGCCTCCTGCTCATGAGACTAGACATCGTAAAGGCACCACAACCGTGTTGAGTGTGCGTGCTTGGATGTGGGCAACGTTTCCCGCTTCTGTGTCTACGATTCCTGTCGCTGTTTTTCCACAGAACAGCTCCAGTGCAGGGATAAACGCTGCCATGCCGCTACTGCCCAAGTAAGGATGTGCACCCCGCGAGCACACGCACGTGTTGCACAACGTCGTATGTGCAGCTGTGATGTGCGTGAGGCACAAAAGCTGCGGCACACTTTGTTACCCGTGAGGTGGACTCAAGTAGGCGGAAGCGCCCGGCAACAGACGACCTGCCAGAATATCCTTTGAGAAATAAGATTTATACTAAATATTAAAACTCAGACACCTGGACTTGTTTCCACGGCATTGGATTTGTAGGCTGATACATGGAAAAAACACTGTTAAAGTGACCCCGTTGTCGATCTCTGCTTTGTTGACGAGAAAGTGTATCATACAGTTGCTCAGCTCATTGCAGTGTTATTCGGAGTCGTTGAATCGTCGGGAACGCACAAGCACCAGCGACCAAGTCGATACGTCACGGGAACTTCTTTTCTCCAAGGAGCGCATGTATGACGCACGCAATCAAGATACCATCCCAGCACTGACTCCTTCATGTACGCTGCCATCCCGACTCGAGCGGCGAAAGTGAACATGCTGGATAGAGAAAGCTTTAGTGTCGCAAACGGGAAGAGCAGCGATGAGAAACACAATCGAAAACCCATGAAAAACATGCACCCCTCTCAGCAAGCGAGTGGGCTGAATGACAGCCCAAGCATAAAGAACTCGTCCCCAAACTGTCCTTGCAATCATGCAAAAGAGCTAAGCAGCAGGTGACAACGTCGCACACATCATGGTCACGCGCATTGTGTCAGTGACAATATCAAAGCACACCACTCGGCGGGATCGTTCAGGTACGTCCCATTCGGACGAGCAGAAAGAGGAAATGTGGTGTGGAAGCAGCGTTGCGGCCATTGCAGACCGAGAGGGAAGGTCGGATGATACAACAGGAAACGAGGCATGTGCGACAGCAGTGAAATAACAAAGCCTATTAACTTTCGCATACGCAACGACACTCATGCATCTCGTCATGATAAAAATACATACAACGACAAGTGCTCATCATGCCAATAATCCCGGTGCCCACCCACATCCTCCATGAAAAATTGCAGTGGTGCAGCAGATAGGAACAAGACACCAAGAGCGCGCGCAGACGTACCATAGGATACAGATGTTCGCATAAGGGGCAACTCGTGTCCCGGCGGAGAAGACCGGACGACGACGTCGACGACGTGGACAACTGTCGTTAGGAAGGAGATTGTCAATGGCTCCACAGTACCCAGTGCGTAGACGTACCATGGGTCACAAATGCCCGCGTAAGGGGCAACCCGCGTCCCGGCGAAGAAGACCGGACGACGACGTCGACGACGGGGACAATGGTCGTGAGGAAGGAGATCGTCCATGGCTCCACCGTTCTCAGCAGGGTGGCGGTGTTCCGATCGGAGATACGCCACCGAGGACTGATCTGCTTTCGTAATAATCAACGCGGGCCACACAAGTTCGCAGCATGGTACCACTCTTCAGATTTCGCGTGCAAATAAACACGCTTTGGAGCAAATCTGTCACAATTAAGGGGCATCGACCGGTCTTTCGATCGCTGTGTGGTGAAACCTAATTAGTCCGTCTATCACATCGGGCTCTTCTGTGCTTCGCTGCTCTTGACTCTTTCTCCCTTCCGCTTCGTGACAGTGACTATATTTCCTACTCTGCATACTGGGAATGAGAGCAGTGCTTCTGTGGTCGTCGCACTCGATGCGACCCCCTCTCACTGCAAGGGCATCTCCAAGTGGCCACAGGCACGATCCGCCGCATCCCGGACGACCACGCAACAGAATTTGCTCAGGCGTGAGCGCGCGCCGCAGTTCTCCGAGGCCGTTCGTAAAAAACTGGAAAGGCGCGCCCCACTGGGCCAACAAAAGTGCTGCCGTGGCCCATCCTTTCGAAAGAGCACTCAGACCGTCTCACAGACGCTTCTGGAAGGGTAAATGGTGGAGAACTGTTGATGGCATCTCTTGCCGAAGACACCTGTCGCTGGACGCTCATTGGTCTGTCGCATTCAAGCATGGGCGACGTAACCAGGCCGCCAATGACCGCTGGCTGACCTTTGCACTTCTGTGGCAGAGTTTCTGACCCACTTCAACAGTCCTGTGTCCTGTTGTCCCAAACTCACTCTAGCTGATCCCAGCAGCGGCTGCATGGGACACGTCAGCATTCGGGGTATGAATGAGCCCAATCACCTGCAATGAGGCGGAGAAAAAGAGAAGTGTGTCTCGTGAGGGCGTCCCAGGACAGCCTCTCACTGCTCATGCAGCGTGGTGGTCCGCAGCAGTCTTAAACCATCTCATGAAAAAGAGCTTGCTCGGAATAAATTCAAGTAAACATTGTCGACTTTGCACGAAGAGTGACTGTTGAAGGACATGTTAGCATGTGGGCCTGAGGGACGTTTTGGAGAACGACTGTAATCCGGTGGTTTGGTGTCAGATCTGCACCATCCCAACGTTTGGTGCAGCGTATGGGGGAAGCCCGCGATCGGAAAGAGTCAGGCCATTGAAATGCGACCAAATGTAGTGCATGATTTTGTACCACGACGCTCGCAATCCCGAGCTGAGCGCTCTGCGCGTGCCAAGTGTCAAAACGCCTCACTGCCACACCATCTTTGAGTGCCATGATGTTGATCCAACATGCCTTTCCAGGCCACCAGGGCGGGGCATGGCAAAGGCATGAAAGGGTGTTGTGCATTTCAAATCATCACCTCGCACTGCGAGAAAAGAGACCGATCGCCGCCGCGGCCGCCACCGTATACAGCATCACCTGCCCACAACGCAGAGGGCCCAGAACCGTCCTCAACAGCACGTCTGTTCTTGCCTGCTTTGAGCCGCTTGGTGAGCCGTGTTCCGGTTTGAAGGAACAGAATTCCCTTGCAAAGAACAGATCAATCCCCCCTGACAGGCTCTCAGAGCCCGTCCCATGCGGGGTCTTTACATACTTGTGTTTGTGAGAACACGAATCACGTCTCACTGCACTCATAGCGCTTGCTAGGAGAGCGACAGATGCTTCTCCATCTCTCTCTCTCTTTAGAACGGTGAAGTGCATACGTCTCTTGCTGTGTCTCTCTCTTTACGAGTGGAGATGCAACTATCCTGGCGAACAGATTAATTTGGCGCCCTTTCTGGGAAAAATCAGCCTTGACAGAGCCCTAAAGCCTGTCTCACTTTAGTAGACGCATGGCGAGGGATCCGGATTCTCCTGTGCATGGTTTTACCTCTGCTTGTGCGATCCAGCTGCAAATTGGTGCAGAGTGACGCTAGGGCCGCACACTTTTATTATGCAGAACATGGTGTGCATCCCGTGAAGGAAACTGCACTACAAACACACATACGTCAGAAAAAGAGAGACGATAACGTGTGTTTTCCCCTTCGTCGCACTCCTGTAGCTTGACATATGGTCGACAGGCCCCGATTTCTTCGCAACATACAGAGAAGGAGCACAAAAAGCAGTTCCCGGGCTTTCTGGTGACGTAGGGAGCGCTGCATCAGAACGGGGGTGTGAAAGACACGACAAGAGAGATAATGGCAGTCATGTATTACATCGTGGTTCAAATCGCGCACAACTACGAAATGGGAATGCTCACTGGGGACTTGATCCCCCTGACCTCTTCTGTTGACCGCCTGTTTTCTTTTTTTTTTTTGTCCGGATCACGATAGATCAGACAGTGCGCGCGCGCGCTTTGTGCCCTGGGTCGCAAACCTTGTCCATTGAAGCCCCGCAAGCAATCCAGTGTGCTGCGTGGTGTTGCTGATGCGCGATCAGGACCCATCCCACGCCTTCCCGCCACGTCCCTCGCCCCGCCTACCTCCCGCCCCATCCCTCGCCCCCCCCCACCCTATTCCCCCCCTCCCCCCCCACCCCTTCCCCGGCGCAGGTCCTCGAGCCGGATGAGGCTGAGGGCGACGGCGTGAACTGGGGGTCAGATGGGGAGAGCGACGTTGATGGCGGGGATGTGTCAAGGGCGGCGGGGTCCGACTCGGACATAAGCGACTCGGACGGGAAATCGGAGGGATCGTCAGCGATGGAGGAATAGTAGTCGTACGTACGCGTTGAAAAGGATCTCAAACATTGGCGCCAAAGGGAACTGATTCTACCGCACCTTTGAAGGCGCACACCCGTCCCACCCCGTCCCGCGTCCTCCCCTCCCATGGATTCACCCAGTAGGCAGTGCCCGGTCATCGGCCAGCTGAGGTGCCAATCGGCAATTCGCGCTCTCCCCTCCTTGGTGAATGGGCGCAACGGCCACGCCGAATCGAAACCGTTGCAGGCGCGTTCCTAGCGATCAATCCGAAAGGGCGCTTCACTCAATTGTTCCGTTGGGCGACAAGCAATCGTCCAGTCTCATTGAACAAGTAGCCCCAAAGAATTATTTGACCTCGGGATGGCGCTGATCTCAAATCGCCACGGTGTCACGCGATCAACCGACTTCGTGAGCCCACAGCTACAAGAACAAGGAGATACCCACAGATGGTATGGCTAGAATGCGCTTCTCGGCCGACCCTCTCGTCTGCCGAGCCCAGACCCTCTACAGAAATGGACTACCAAGTTTGCGCACCGCCTGACCTGATCTCGCCAAGATGTGCCCCTTTTTTGGGGCGTCTAAATGCATGAGAACGACTTTAGGGCGGATGGCAGACTTTCTGTTGGCCCCAAAACACTCAAAAGCAGACGTGCTTCTGAAGACGGTTGTAGGCCCGCTGCACACGACGATGATGAAGAAGAAGTGCCTCAAAGAAGCTGAGCGGGCTCGTTGGGATCCATGACCACGACAAATAGGGCGTCGTGGGAAGGGGGGATTAGGGGTCGTAGGGTTTGCGAGGCATGCGACGTCGTGGTCGGCTCCCAGAGTCGGCGGCGTGGACATCGCCACACTGTGCCGCGCAGACGATAGATGGAAACATGAGATACCATTGGATGGAAGGTACACAATATGGTGCGTGTCCCACAAATGAGACATGCGCGTTTTCTGGAAGACTGACACATCACTTCACGGGGGCAGGTGGGGTGGGGTACGAGAAAATTCTCGACTGGCCTCCATGGAAAGAGCCTCTCCCGAGGCGTTCTTGGCT
>Ga0115030_1000696_pt1 | contig 14267 bp, 8 predicted proteins | sample SidtaG_4_FD_87174 | JGI IMG/M metagenome (GOLD analysis project Ga0115030, IMG submission 87174) | Marine algal microbial communities from Sidmouth, United Kingdom - Sidmouth_Male1 metaG | ecosystem: Host-associated > Algae > Red algae > Unclassified | place: Sidmouth, United Kingdom | collected... | reverse complement strand
TGTTGTTGTGGTTGATGTGTTTGTGTTGTTCCTTAGTGTGCTGGTTGGCCGCGGGGCGCGGGGGGGGGTGGGGGGGTGGGGGGGGTCAAATTCGACATCCTTGACAATTGGGATTGGCGATTTTCGCGTCGCAGTGTCCTCTTCGGCCTCCTCCGGCATCATTGACAGGGCTGGATGGGAGTGATTGGGGCCCGATGCCATCTGCCGACGGGGCACGCGCTTCACCCATCTGGCCGCGGGCTCCCGTCAGCCGGGACGATGGCGCGCTGTCGACGGTCCCAGCCGTCCGGGAGGGTGCGGGCGGGCAAACGATGCCTCCTCGCCCACGTATCGGCGTCAATGGGGTTGCTCACGTCACGCTGCCGGGGTGTGCCTGCGTGCCACCCCGTCCCCCCCGCCATCCGCAGACCCATGCCTACGTACCGCACCTACCCTACTCCCCCCCCCCACCCTCCCGCCGACCTTGTTTGGTCGTTGCGTCCACTTGGAACGACTCATCGACGTTGCTCTCATCCGGGTACGTGTGGTTGGCGTTTTCCCACGTGTTCTCACTGCATCTCCCTGAGCTCTCGGTCCATCCCTTCTGTATTCTTCACCTCCTGTCTGCGTTTTTTATGTCACAGGCACTGACGGCGTTTCCGTCATGCTTTCTTAGCACCATGTGATGATCTGGTTCTTGGTCGGCCTGCGTTTTCCACAGCCTACCGCGAGACTCGTCATGACCACGTCGCAGCCAAGCGCGGTCGCGCAGCCAGCAACCTCCGAGCCACTGTCGGCCGCGGCGACGGAACCGCAGTCCACCGCGGGGACGGAGCCGCCGCCCACGGCGGGGACGGAGCCGCCGCCGCCCACGGCGGGGACGGAGCCGCCGCCGCCCACGGCGGGGACGGAGCCGCCGTCAACCGCGGAGGCGGAGCCGCCGCCCACCGCAGCCACGGAGCCCCCACCGACTGCGGCGGCAGAGCCGCCGCCAGCCGCGACGTCGCAGCCGGAGATGACCAAGACGGAGCGCCGGCTCTACATCAGCTTCTTTGAGAACTTGGGCATTGCCGACGACAAGGCCACGGCTTTTTTGGCGACTTTGCTGCGCAATGTGTTCGAGGCGTCGTCCAAACTTGACGCCCACTTGGCGCCGCATGGGGCGTGCCTGCACTCGGCGGTCAGCCGCATGCAAGTGTCGGAGAACCCCCGGGAGGCGCCCACCCACCGATGGATCCGCTTGGTCGACCGCATTGGTCTCTTCTCCGACAACGATGCCCATGCCGTGCGCATCATCAACTTGGCGCTTTCGTTTGCCTGGCGTCATGTGGAGCTCGACGCTATCGCCAAGGCCAATGCTCTTATCTTGGGCGAGATGCAGCGGACCGTGGACGTCGCGGGTGGAACGAACAAGGAGGCCGTGCTGCCGCGGGGGGGCGTCGACTTGACGCCGGTGGGCGGCGGCGCCGTCGTGGCCGCGACGGGCGAAGAGGAGGGCGACGTTCCCCCGATTGACGACCCCATGCAACAGGGGGATGAGGACGAAGAGAGCGCTCTTCCGGACGGGGGAATGGCATTTCTCAACGTCCCGCCGCCATCCGGGTTTTCCAACGGTGTCGGCCCATCCAATGGGCTGTCAGCCTCCGCCATAACGACGTCAACAACGCCCGGTGGTGGGAGAGCGACTACCAGTGGCGGACAAGAGGCGCTGCTGCCAGCCGGGGGGATTGAGATCAACCTGGACGAAGCCGCACTTAGCGGAGGGGGGCAAGATCAAGACGATACGGACGAGGATGCTGGCCAAGGTGACAACTGCCCCCCCCACGTCATCCACGACCGGCAGCCCACTGTGGTGCCGACAAACTTTGCGGTGGAGACGGTCACCGCAGTGCTGACGGGTCTCCAAGACCGAGCCGACGGTATTGCCGTGCTGCGTCAGCTGTTGGACGATTCTGTGCTCGTGCTAGGGCGCTCCTCTACGCGTCCCACCGTGAAGTGGAACGGCAAGCCGTTTCCAAACGGCATCAGGGGCGACCGCATGGCTCTTGGCCTGCGGACGGACAAGTGGTGGCCGCAGTGGCACGCCCCGCAAGATATGGACAAGGCGAACTCCTTCCCGCCGGACGGGACCGTTGCCCACGCGTTCAACCGCCACCGGCCGACCAGCTCCTCAAGGTGGGTCATCCTGGTCGACATGACCGGCATCAACGACGTGATTAAGGCTCTGTCCGTGCGCTCTGCCCGTTTCTTCCCCAAGAACGCCCTCGTTGAATTCGAGATGGTGTCGCGCATCTGGGGCAAGGCGCCGATGAGATTGCCTGTTGTGGTGGCGTGCATGCTGTTGCTGGTGACAAAGGAGGAGGAGTTTGGCGTCAAGTTGGCGCACCTCGCCGCCGCGGGCCGCGCGGCCGTCCCAACAAATTCACCCTTGCTGTCGGCATCGTGCCACGAGTTTAACACCTCTGGCCTGGCGGCTCCGGATGCAGCCGCCGACCCACCCGGTGGTGTTACCGGCGGTCGTGCCGCTGCAGCGCCACTTCCCCGCCTCCCCCATTGCAACCCCGAGGATCTCGACGGCAGGTATGCCGAGATGGACCTGGCGTTGGCCAACGAGGAAAGCGCCACAAAGACGCAGAATAGGGCGAACCGCATTCGAGCTCGGACGGCCAAGGTGCAGGCCGCCGCCGCGCAGGCGGCTTCATCGGCTCCCCCTGCCGCGGTTCATGAGTTTCCCACGACAGGGCGTCCCCCTGCGCGCTCTAGGGCGCGAGCGGCTGGCGCGCTGGCGCCCCGCCCGGCGATTAAGCGGACGCGCGTCACCAAGGGCAAGAAGTCGGCAGCAAAGACTAAGTCAACCGCGCCGGCGAGCGCTGCGGCACGGAGCCAGGCCGCCGTCGCGGTCATCGGCAGCGGGTCTGGCGCTGTCGGAGCAGACGCAGCTGCGACCAGTGGCGTCGCTTCTCCCTACGTCCGCCTCGTTGTCGCGCCTCTGGCAGTGAATCCACCACATGCCAATGTCGTGGGGCCCAACGTCCATCCTACCCATCCCGCCGCCATGAACGCTGAGCGATCGGTCGCGGCAGCAGCTGTTTATGGCGTCCGCCCCGCGCAACCGGCGTCTGCTGTGGAGGGTGGTGCGACTTCAGTGCCCGGTGCCCCATCCCCGACCGCCTCGCCTGCTTTTAATGCTGTCCCCAACGGCGGGGCATCCCCCTATCCCCTGCCGGGTGCCCCATTGCCTTTTGTTCCCCATATTTATCCTCCTTCACTTTCCAATGATTGTTTATTACCGGGTGGTCTTCCTTCGCACGGCGCTGCTGCACCTGCCCTCGTCCAACCCCACCCGAGTGCCGCTGACTTCGCTGAGGAGCAGAGACTGCGACGTGAGCGCGTTGAGGCCAACTTGCGCGACGCACACGCATCAGTATCCGACATATTGTCTTCTAGGCATCAGTCTTGGGGTGGTGGAGGGTCGACTTAATTATTCCTTTTACGACAACATAACAACTATGTCCACACTCCTATAGGCGCCGCCACTCGTCGTACAACTTCAATGCCCTCTGGTCAGCAAACAAACGGCTGGCCGCGAAAGACTTGATGTGCAGGCGCTCCTTGTCCGGGACGCGGCTCAACGCCGTGTGCACCATGCCCGCCTCGAAGCATTCAGCCAAGTCTAACACCGCCTCGGAGATGCTTAAGCTCTGGGACATGTGTATCGTGCTGGCCCACCCCAGCACCAGCGGCACCTGCGTGCGCACCGCCAGCACACCCGGAGCAGCGAGCACGCGAGCGGTAAAGTCAACCGGAGGGCAAGCGACCTCAATCCAGGAGTCGCCAATGTCGCGCAATCCCCAACAGCCCCGCTGGATGCCCACTGGCAACACATGGTTGTCCAACCGCACGATGGGACTCCCGTCCGACTCGTCGTACCCCACGATGCACCCGATGCTCCCGTGGCACACGCCCAGCTCCTTCTTGCGGTTGGTAATCACCATCACGCGCGCATGGAGGCAATGGGCCAGCGCACGAGGGGCGACGCAGTCGGCCAAAGCGGCCGTCATCGTCTTGACGTTGACGCTCTCCAATCGGGGCGCCTTACGGGTAACGTCCCGGTCAGGGTCGAGCTGCAGCGTGTCAATGGCAGTGAAGACCTTGGGCGGCACACCCGGGCTCAGCCTGGACAAACAGTCCCGGTTGTGGTGGATGACCGTCTTAAGCCGCGGCGACAAATGCAGCACCGTGGTCTTGATCGCGTCGTAGGCGCTCCCTTCCATGTGACAATCCTTGACCAACTGCTTGACCGCCGCGGAGTAGTTGCCAACCCGGGCGTCACGAATGGCTCGGATGAATCCCGGGTCCCGTTGGCGAAAGGTTCCCGTTAACTCCAGGAAAGAGCCGGCAAACAGGGTGTCCCAGCAAGGAGCCGTGTACGCCATCTTGCCCTTGACCGGCCCGAGCTGAAGAAAGTCACCGAAAGCAAACCAAAGACACGGGCGCGTGTCTGCCTGCGCCATTGAGAGCAGCTCGTACATGACGCTGAGGTTGGCAGCGGACACAAGGGAAATCTCGTCCAGCAGCAACGCCCGCACACGCCGCAAGCGGAGCTTGATGGGCCCGTAGCGGTCGGTCGCGAGCAGACGCGCGGCCTCCTCCTTGGGATCCTCCCGCTGCGGCACATACTCGCGACCGAAGCCAAAAAATGAATGGTACGTGACGCCGCCAGCTGTCTTGGCCGATGTTCCCGTCGGGGCGACCACCACGACCTCGCCTTCCGACCCGTACCTCGCTACGAGGAAGGAGTGCAGCGTCCTTAGTAAGGTCGACTTCCCCGCGCCCGGACCACCCGACACGAACGCACTGTTGATGCGAGCAAACAGCTGCTCGCAAACGTCATTCCACAGGCCCCTGGCCGCGAGGCGGCCAATGCTTGGCGGCCCATCAGGGCCGTCGACGTATTCATCGGCGCCTTCGAGAACGGCACGCCCACGGTGCGGGCGTCCTCCCGGCCTCCTTGCCGACCCGCCACTGTAGACCCCCACTGGCGCAGTGGCCTCCCCAGAAAGGTCACTTGGCGCCGGTAGACCGAGACCGGGGACAGCATCCAGTACATCCGCACTCACCGACCCCCGCGAATGGCGAGCCGCTCGCACCTCCACGGGTGCCCCTCCCGCCGACTGGGAGCGCCAGCCGCTCGATGCCCTTGAGCCGGCCGACGGAAGCGAGCGCAGCTCCAACTGCGTCATGGAGGCCATGGGGGCTGGCTTGTGCCTTTTCGGCGCTGCCAGCCGCCCCCCCACCGTGGGCTGTGCGACACGCGGCGACGGGGCAACGCCGGAGCAGTCCAGCTCGACAAAGTCGTCGTCCGAGATGCATGTCAAGTTGTCAGTGCTGGAAGCCGCGTCGGCTGAGCGCTTGGCCGGCAGCACCGAGCGCGCCGCTACGACTAGGGCCCCGGGCGGGCGGCTGCAGGACGCCCGTGAGGCGCTTGTCGCAGGTGCAGTCGCCGGCACCCGCGCAGGAAGAAGGCGAGGAATCTCACGGAATGGGTCCGCCGCACCACGTGCCGCACCAGGAGCACTCACGGAGCAAAGCAAAGCATCCAGCTCCGCGCCCAAGTCCGTCACGAGCCACCTCCACGCGGAGGGAGTGGACTCAAATCGACGGACGATGCAGGTGCCGACGACGGCGTCGCGTACCATGGCCAAAGCCGAGGCGCAGCCACGCGCATCGAGACCGAAGCAGCTGGCAGACGACTGCGTCCGTAATGCCAGGCAGCCGCCGTCGTCCGAAGACAGCAGGAGGTACTCGTCCGGCGCTGCCGCGCTACTTGAAACCGCCGCCCGAGTGACGGGGTCAGTGAGCCAGCACAAAGCGTCCCGCTGCGTGGGAAAGCACCTCGTTGCCAAGACGCCATCAGACACGAGGGAGAGCACGCGCTGCCGGATGTGCACGGCGTCCGACCAGTTGAGCATTGCGCATGTTGCTTGGGAGAGCATCGCGACGTAGTTGCTCCCGAGCGGCCCGACCGGCGACATGCTCCCGCACCGTGACCACAACGCGACGAGGGGGTGATGCCAAAAGTGGGGAGTAGGTGACCCAGGGCAGGTACACCGTGCTGCGGTCGGGATAAAAGTGAGATGCGGGGAGCAGTCGAAGGGGGGGAAAGCGGGAAGGGAAAGCAGAGGTGAAGAGCTCGTGCTAATAGATAGCAGGATACAGCAGCGCAGGGCCCCGGGTGGGTGGGGACACGCCGGTGTGGGGGAGCGCGGAGGGGGGTGGTGGGAGTAGAGGCAACGTCAGACAAGCCGACTGACAGCACGAGATGCAACAAGAGAAAAGAATGAGTGGGACTGGCCCACGCCTCGTGCGAACAACCCGTAGTCCGGGCCGTTCACTCCAGACCGCCAGGCGGGTTGGAGCGAGCGATGCTGTACCTATCCAACAATGCACTCGACACGTCACGAGTGGAAAGCACTGCACAAGCGGCATACCTGCAATGGTAAGAGACGGGGGACAAGGGCACAAACCGACCACCCAGGCGTGGTGGTCGGTTCAGAAGTCTCCCCAGGGGGCGGGCGGGGTGCTGCTGGTTGAGCCCAAGACAAAAACGCGCGCAGCAGCGGACCCTCGTACTGAAAAAAGAGCGCGCACGCAGAGGTCCACGATCTTGGCTGCCCCGCTGTATCTGTGCACGGGTGCTACGATAGTGTCCGACCGATAGTTTTCTGGGGCCACTTTTTAAACGCCGTGCCATACAAGATCGTGATCCGGTTGTGCGATTGGCCCACCGCAGCCGTAGCAGTGGAAGCACATGAGCCACAAAAACACGGCCCAGATCGCCCGAGCTAGGGTTGTACCGTTCCGCTAGGGTTAGCGCAGATGGCCACGTCGCGGCTCCCTCCAAGACACAAGGCCTGTGCGACCGACCATGGACTGGCTCTCAGCACATCTTGGCGTAGACGGGCTGGTAGAGGCACCCTGGGATTCCGTGTGCTGCGCGCTCCTGCTGGCTTGTGGAGCCGGGAGAGCCACTTCGCTGAATGCTGAACGGCGGACGTGCAGTGTTTGTCTGGTAGGAAGCAAAGGATGGAGCCCCGAAGAGAGAGCAGTAATGAAAGAAAGCAGCAGTCGCTATCATCTTCGTAGAGGACATGCTGTATGACGCTGTCAGTAACTGTGAGCGCCAGGGAGCAGCATCATCGACAGAACAGGCGTGGGCCCAGGTCCGGAACGTAGCCCAGCTAACTGGTTCGCCCATCGTTGTTCCATCTGGAAAGCAGCAGAGACCGCTCAAGGGCATACATGCCCACCGAAGTGACGCACGCTCGGTCGTTGCTTTCTGTCACCAGGCATTGCAGTTATGCGAAAGCGCCCGGTGCCACTCACTCAATCAAACAGTCAGAGTCTCTCGGGTGTCTGTGGTAGCTCTGCATCACGCATAGCTGAATCCTACTCTGGCCCCCCATCGGATACAGTGCCAAGTCACTCTGACCGCCTGCGCAGGCCCCGACGTGGACAAATGGACAGCGGGGGGTCACAACCAGAACAAGCACTCACGGTATCCCTCCTGCTGTACCTGTATAAGCTCCTGTCAGCCTCGCTGCCAGGAAACACCATTTCCAGTGAGCACTCACCGGGTGCTGCTCTGCTCCACCAAAATGCAGGCATTCCCGAGTTCCCGGTACCGCTCTTGCTACTTTACGACCTGAGCTTCACGGGTGGGTGTGGTAGCTGTGTATGGTGCAGCGACATAAATGAGGCATTCTCGCCCCCGCCCGCGAACAAACACTATCGGGCAACTCTGTCACCCTGGCCAAGGTGCGGCGCGGTCGTACGGGCCGCGAGGAGTGACAACCAGAACTCGGACCCACAATGTTCCTGCGGTGGCATTCGTGGCAGCATCCGCCAGCCCGCTGCCTAGCACTAAGAGAGCATGTGCATTAACGCCCCCATCATCCTGGTCTGACAGCAGAGAGAGTGTGAGCAGGGCACCTGTGGTAGGCGTCCATGGCTTGGGAGCCGGCGGCAGCGTGGCCTCCGACGCAGCCTCGAACGGCACAGAAAAGAGAGTGGCGGGACGGGAGGTCACCGACACCGCGACGGCGAGGCGGGTGGCTGACTTTGAGGTGGGAGTCGACTGCCGACTCGGGCGCAGTGACAACTGTCAGGTACCGCATCCTGCAGTTGTTTCTTCTTGACGTCCTTGTTTGCAGGTGAGTTGGGTTCCTTCTTCCCTACCTACCCGAGCAGACAGCAACCCGCGGAAAAAGTGACGCCAGAACTATGATTGAGTGTGACAGGAGGACAAAGCACCTTTAAAGCATGCACAATCTAGAACCTATCGGCATCTAGCCGCCTCTCACTCGCACTGTCCGAAGACGAGTCATCCCCCCAACCTGCGTGCTCACCTCTTCCATTTCCGGTATCCTCCTCTGTCGCACTCAGCCCAGTCTCGGCCATGTCCCCCGCCCCCTCGTGCGTGGTCCCGACCACCCCCGCCAGACGCTCGCCACCCCAAGAGTCGTCCGGTCTCAAAACCATCTCCTCCGACTCCCCCCCATCTCCCCCGTTGCCTCCCGCCTCCCCGCCCTCCTCTCTGTTCTGGTCCACAACCGAAACCCGTACTTCAACGGTGTCCACCTTGTGGTCCACGTCCCCCATCTCGAGCGCATCCGCGCCGTCCATCTCGTCGTCGTCCGACACGGTAGGGGTAGTTGCGCCGCTCGAGCCAGTGGACAACGGGATGTCGTCTGGAAAAGACAAGTCGTCAAAGAAAAGGGAGAGGGCAACCCGTTGGCGCAGCGCGCGAATGTGGGCTTGCGTGAATGACAGCGGCGCCCCGAGAGAAAAGCAGTTGGCAGCGGCCAACACAAAAATGCCGCAGCTGCCGCCGTCCCGTTGCCGCGGAAGGTGCTCATCGCACACGATGCTCCAGCTAAAGACGTCCCAATCGGCCGCCACGATGGGCCCCATGCGCGCGTTGACCTCCTCGTGCAACCACTGCTGCAGCACCGCCACATAGTTGTGTGTGTCGCGCGTCGACAACGAGTCGTAGAAGTGGAACTCGTGCTTGTCGACGTTGATGCAGACGAGCAGCCAGTGGCTGCCACCTTCCAGGATGGGCACCAAGATGACGTCCACAGCATTCAAGTTCAAGCCGAGCTTGATACCCCAGCGGCAGACGCCGTCGTAGTCGATGGGGCCGTGGCGCGTTGACAGCCGGGAGAAAAAGAAGGTGCTGAACATCACCGCCCTCAGCTTCTTGGTCATCCCATCCGTGGGCTGCTCGTCGACGCCGTCCGCGGCCGCCCGCGAGCGGTGGTTGATCAGAGCCCCGAACGAGTTCATGAGCTCGTCGTTCATCCACGCCTCGCCGACCATGCGTTGAAGATCCGCTCCACGGAGGAGGATGCGGGCCTTGTTGTAGGGGCGGACTGCCTTTCCGGGTGGACGGCTTGTCAACTCATCGAAGAGTTGCACCTGCGCCCGCGGAACCCGGCTGGTGTTGAGGGCAGAGTAGCGGCTGGGTCGCCGCGTCCCCACCCACGCATCGAAATCTGACAATAGCCGCGTGTGGCGCAGGACGGCCCACCCGTCGGCCTTGTCAACCAGCGGCTCGGCTTGGGCTCCACCCGGCACCGCATCTCGAGCGTCGAAGGCCTCCTCGGCGCGTGCACCTTGATTTCCGTCCTCCTCATCAGCAGCAGAGACCCATGGGTCTCCGTCCCCGCGCGCCGCGACGCCGCTGCGATTTGGCGTAGATGCGACCACGGCGTCGCCTGTGACTCCCTGGCCTGCCGGGCAAACTTGGCCGCCAGCCGGCTCCACCGCGTGCTCCTCCAGCGCCTGGGACGAGTCGCTCCCGCCTACGCCGGCCGCCGACGCACAGGAACAGTGCGCGACCCGCTCGCACTGGTGGGCGATCTTCGCATGGAAGAAAGGGGAAAGCGGCACGTGGTCGTTTTCGCCTGCCCCATTGGCTTGTTGGAGGCGGAAAAGCTTGCGCACGTTGACAAACGCCACCTGCACCATCCGGTGGTACATGTACGTGGCGGGTGACATGTAGGCGAGACTCGTCCTGTTGACCACGGCGATCGAATGCGAGACCTCCGCAGCTTGGGTGGCGACGCCGGCGGTCGTGCCGAGGCACTCGTCGGGCATGTAGATCGGCGAGCACGAGTGGGTGATTGAGTGCGGCCGGTCAAGGATGCACCGCACGCCGTGGGCGCGCATCAGCTGCCGCACCCGTCTCATCGCATTCTTGTCCAGCTTGCATGCTACATCATAGAAGATGGCCTTGGGAAGCTTTGCAAACCGCTCGAGCACGATGGAGAGGGCCTCCCCCACGCTCTCGGCACGGAACAGGCAACGAAAGCCCAACGTAATCACGTGGGGACAGACGACATTAAACACACCTTGGGTCAAGCCCGCCTTGATCGAGAACGCCTTGTTGCAGGCGTCACCCTCCCCCTCCAGGTCGGCCTTGTGTCGGTCCTTGCCGCGGTACATCACGCGGCGCTTGGCGGCCTCCGAGTCGCTGATGCCGGGGCGCACCCGGGGTAGCCCCGCAAAGTACTCGAAGGAGATCAGCGGGTCGTCCTCGTCCAGGTCGCCCAAGTGCACCTGCTCGGCCCTCCACGTCTTGTAGTCGGCCGTGGTAGGCTTGCCCATCCAACGCTTGCAGTAGGCAGCGTTCTTCCACCCCGCCGCCAGCGTTTTCTTGTCGTTGGCCACCTCGTTGAAGGTGTCGTCGACGTACTTTTCAATGTCGACGGCGGCGAGGAGGAGCCGCCCGACGGCCTGACGCAGGCGTGGCTCCTCGTCAATGAGATCAGCAAACCAGCCTAGAAAGCCAGCAACAAAACCGACACCGTCGACCGCCTTTGTCAAAGACCGCCACGTCCCACGCCGCATAAGACGGAGCGTGTTGGCGAGCAAGCGGACCGCGCGCTCGTCAAACGCTTGGAACATCCCGGTGACCGTCTCCGTCAGCATCGCCTGAAGAAATGGTCGGACGCAGATCCAGAGACCGTCGTCTTCGCGGGGGTAGCGGCCAAACGCGGGGGCGCAATGCCCCGTCCGGTTGCGCCAAGTGTCAGTCGGCTTCTTGGCTGGTGGGCCCGTGCCGCCGAGGACGAGGTTCCCGTCTTTGTCCATCCGCAGGGCGGCTTCCAATCTGCCGCCAGCGGCTGTGCGGGCGCGCTTGGGCGGGCGCCCACTCTCGTCCGGCCTTGCATCATCGCCCGCTGCTGCCCCACAATCTCCGCCTTGATGAGGGGCACCCGGTGCAGTCTGGCCGACGGACGGCTCGCGACCAAAAGGAAAGAAGCGAAAAAACACCGTCGCCGCCGCCGCCTCCACAGTTGGCGGACCAGGGGCACCGACTTTGTCGTGCCACGACCGGAGGAGATCAACTTGTGGAGCTGTCAAAGGTGAAGACGTGCGGAGGATCTTGCTGATGGCCATGCGTAGCGGGGCGTGCTCAATGGTGCACAGCTTGGGCGCCGGGATGTTAAGCACCGGGCAGTCTTCAACGGGGCGGAGCGGGGTGGTGTCATCCGGATCTGAGCACCCGAGTGCTTGTGCATCAATGACGATGAACTCGGGGCTTGGACCGCACAAGGGGCAACGAGCCGACTCCGCCGGGATGCGAAAAGTCTTGATGGCCGCCGTCCCGATCTTCACAACGTCTTGGCGACGGAGGGTGAACGAGAGAACGTCCGCAGAGAGGTGCCGAGTTGCAGCTGTGTAGGTCGTGCGTCCGGAGATGATGAAGGACAAGAGCTTGTCAATCAACCCTCGTGTAAACAGCAGCCACCGCCCAGCCCTGTTGCGCCGCTGCATAGAGAAGAGGCCGTCGGCCGAGCCGTCGTACTCCACGATGCGCTTGCATTCACTCGTACTGCACGTCCACCTCCCGACAATCACCTACACGAACAAATTGGCAGAAAGGCGGCACAAGATTGGAAGGAGCAGCGCAGAGGCGTTAGTCACCGGTGTCCCGAAGGGGGTCGATGCACTTCTATGTGCACCAACAGTCAACCTGATGATCAAAGCACAAGAAGGGATCAGCAGTGGGTGAGCAAACCAACGTACCTTAAGAGGCGCCGCCGTCGGGTGGTGTGTCGACAACAGGCCCGGATCAATGTCCACCTTGTGCCGCGGCTCCCGCTTCTGGCCGCAGCTCCCGCAGTTGGGCTCCACGAGCGGCTGCCTTGTGTCCCGGATAAAGTCACCTCGTAAGGCAGACTTGAGCACCAAAGCCAGCTGCTTGGCGCCCGCCTGACCGTCGCCTGCCGGTCGCTGGCGCAGCAAAGTCCTCCAGTCCGCTGTGCGGTTCCACAGCTCGCCTTGTTCGACCTCCCCGGAGCAGGGCAGGAGGTTGCGGGGCACCCTTGCGGCAAGATCGACTGCGGCCGAGTCGAGCGGACCACGCACAGTGTCCGACGCCAACATCTCGAGCCCTTCGTCCTCTTCCTCGTTCTTGACGACACGGTCGTACGCGCGCACTGCGGGGCGCCGCGCGTCCACGCGGGCCTTGACCGCTGCAGGTGCTGTCCCAAACTTGGGGTCATTAAACCCATCGGGACCGAGTCGGAGCCGCGCCACACGGACGTGACCGCAACGACCGCGGAAGCGACGACAGCACGGCGCGACACATGTGGCGACGTTGCCGCTGCTAAAAGTAACGAGCGAGAAGACCGAGTGGTAGAGTACCGACCACAAGACCGTCGACCCGTAATCCTCACAGACAGCGAACTCCGCAGCGTCCGCGCGCAGGCGCATACGCGTGCAAAACATGGCGGAGCTGACGCCGGAGGATGAAAGTGCCTTCCGCAGCGCCACGGTGTGCGAGCACGTGGTGCTCCGAGACGACGCGGACAGGAAGAGCGCGTTCTCGTGGCCTGCAAAGCACGAGCACAAGAAGCCGTCGCGGCTCGACACCCACAGAATGCTCGAGTCGCGTTTGCCCGCACCTTGTCGGAGGACAATGGCTCGGGAGCGCGAGTTTTTGTCGCCGATCACACGAGCAGTGATCACCGACGCCTGCTTGGCCATCGCGCGCGTTGACGGCAGCCCACAAGTGCGGCGGATGCACGCGGCAAGTGCCTCTTCGACGTGGTCCTCAACCAGCACGGCATTGCGGCGCGTGCGGTCGCGAGGAGCGCGAGGTGCTGGGGGTGAACCGATGCCCGCCATAAAGCTGCCTCCTTCGTCGCTTGAGCCCCCACCGGCAGCGTGCCCAACTGCAGTTGCGCGTCGCGGAACAGCGGCACGTCGGCGTCGGCTGGTCATGAATGTCCCCGTCCTCGGTCCTCCCCGACGCGCATTCTTAATCTGCTCGGACCACCCATGAGCAACTTCCCCACCGGAAAGTACCTCGCCATGATGGACGACGTAGCCGGGTAAGGTTGAGGGGAGCAGGTCGACAACACGACCGGCGAGTTCTTGGGCAGCTGCACGTGTGCCCACAAACGGGAAGCTCACGCACTTGGCGGGCAACCGCGCCGGTCCTTGCTCACTGTCCATCCCCTGCATGCGGACCGTTGATCAGCGACCAGCTGCCGCAGTGTGCGCCCCCGCGGCCGACGGCGAAGAGCGTGCCGCTGTGCGGATCAGAGGGCCACAGCGTGACCACTATGAAGAAGAAGATCAACCCCTGCCCAAGAGCAAGCGCACGGGGAGCGGGCCGCCGACGCACGTCCCCGCAAAAACAGGCGGCCAAAAAGGCACCCCGCGCACCACCGGCCTCTGCCGCCGACGTCGGCAAGCGTGCCGCCGCGCAGATCGAGGTGCCGCCTATCGTGTCCGCGTACCCGGCGGGGCGGCGGCGGACCGCCGCCGCCTGCCCCAGACAAAAAAAAGCGCGCCCGAAACCGAGCGGCGGCGACGGCGGTGGTGGCGGCGTAAAGGCGACGGGGGCCGTGGCGGAGGCGAAGGAGGTGGCGGGGACGGGGGCGACCATGGGCGGTGGCGGACCGCCGCCGCCTGCCCCGGCCAAATAGAAAGCGCGCCGGAAACCGATCGGCGGCGGCCGCGGGGGTGGCGGCGTGGGCGCGGCGGGGGAGGTGGCGAAGGCGGGGTAAGCGGCGGGGGTGGGGGCGACGACGGGCGGCGGTGGACCGCCGCCGCCCGCCCCTGCCCCCAAAAAAGGGAAAGCGTGCCCGAAACCGCCGCCGGCGCCGCGTGCCCGGACCGTGGCAGCGAGCGAGGAGGGCGCGAGCCGCCGACGTGGCGTAGGGAGCGGGGATGTCGCAGTCACATGGGGAGGAATTGGGGGGGGGGGG
>Ga0115030_1000694_pt1 | contig 14272 bp, 17 predicted proteins | sample SidtaG_4_FD_87174 | JGI IMG/M metagenome (GOLD analysis project Ga0115030, IMG submission 87174) | Marine algal microbial communities from Sidmouth, United Kingdom - Sidmouth_Male1 metaG | ecosystem: Host-associated > Algae > Red algae > Unclassified | place: Sidmouth, United Kingdom | collected... | reverse complement strand
CCCAATTGGCAGCCGGCGCGTTCTTTACATCGTTACGGGCCACGAATCCTATCCCGCTCGTCGAATGCTGTGAATCCTAACCTGCACATCCTGCGCGAAAACTATCCCTATGGACCACACCCGTATCCGTTGGCACGGGTGGGGATCGCACGTGCCTCGGCAGTCAGCCAATCACGGTATCGCAAGCACCAACTGACGCCTCCGCCGGCACCAGTCGTTCCGCCAAGCCGCCACCGCCGCCATTGCCAGCGCCACAGTTGCGACCCCCATCGCCGCCACCGTGGCCACCCCCATCGCCGCCACCGTAGCCACCCCCATCGCCGCCACCGTGGCCACCCCCATCGCCACCACCGTCGCCACCCCCATCGCCGCCACCGCCACCGTTCGCACCGTCGCCACCGCCACCCCGCTCATCACTCCCTGCCCTCTCCGTCGCCCCACGACTCGCTCACCCGTGTGCCAGCCACGGTGCTGACATCGTCAAGCATTTCCCTGTCCCCATCCGCCACCTCCTTCTTCCACCCCTCCTTGCGGCCTGCCCACGTCTATCTACCCTTTCTGCCCAACCAATCCTCCTCGCTCACCGTCTGGTGCTCCCCACCACCGTCGCTGTCACCGCTGCTGCGGCCACCGCCATAGCGCGTGTCACGCCATGGAGCCTCGAACAGACCCCCCCCCCCACCATCCGTTGTTGGCGCCGCCGCCGTCCGCAGCCGCGGCGTCGGCGTCACTGACGCGGCGGCCGCCACGGCCGGCCTCGACGAGCTCGCGCGCATGCGCGCGTGGGCGACCACCCCCAAGTCCGAAGCGCGCATCTTCTTCTCTGGCCTCCTCTTCCTCACCCAAATCCCCTGCGACGCGGTCGCCGGGTGTGACCACCACCCCGGCTACTTGGTGCTCGCGTTTGCCTACTTCCCCGCCATTGGCGCGGCCATTGGCTGGGCGGGCGCCGCCGCCTACGACGCGGCCACGGCGGTGCTCGGCGGCGCGCCCACCGTGGCGGCGGCGGCGGCCACGGTGGCGACGCTCGGTGTGACCATGTGCCTCCACGAGGACGGCCTCGCCGACGCGGCCGACGCGACGCTCGGCGGCTGGTCGCGGGCCGAGGTGTTGGTCATCATGAAGGACAGCCGCGTCGGCACCTTTGGGTGTGTGGCGCTCGCGCTCGCGACCGTTGCCAAAGTCGCGCTGCTCGCCACCCTCGGCCCGTCCGTGTGGGCGCTCGGCGCCGGCGCCGGCGCGGGGCCGGCGCTCGTGGCCGCGCACGCGCTCGCGCGCGCAACCGCCCCGCCGCTCGTCGCGTCGTGCGCGTACATTGTGGATGAGGAGGACGCCAAGGGCGACTTTTACGCCTGGTTTGGCCGCTCCCGCCACCTGCTCAGCGGCGCCCGTGTCGGCGTGGCGCTCGCGAGTGCGGTGGCGATTGCGGGCGCGGCCGTCGGGCCGCGGCCGGCGGCGGCGGCGGCGGTGGCGGCGGCGGCGGTGGCGGGTGCGGGGCGCTGGTGGGGGCTCCGCGTGCTTGGGGGGGTGGCGGGGGACCTCCTCGGCGGCACGATTGTGGTGGCGGAGCTGGCCGTCTACGCGGCGGTTGTGGCGGTGACCGCCGAGGGGGGGGGGGTGCGCGCCGCGGGGGCGCCCCTGGCCCGCCTGCTCGCCACCGTGGCGGGGATGGTTGCGTTGGCGGCCGCGTCACGGCGGCGGGGAGGGGGGATTCAGCCGGCGGGGGTAGTGGACCGACCACGGGCGGCCACTGGCTGAGAGGGGGGAAGGGGTGGGAGGAGGTGGGGGGTGGGGGGGGACTCGAGCGCCCCGCTGGGAGATAAATGAGCGGGAGACACGGGGCGCTGCAGAAAACGACGCCAACGCTGGGAAAGTGCACTCACTCAGGCACGTTGCTTGTCGGGGGCCACCAGCGGGTCGCCCCCGACAAGCAACGCGCCGTCTGCAGACGTGGCGGTAGGTTCGCCCCCCCCCCGCCCCCCGTCACTGTCCTCTTGTCCCAGCAGAGCCGAAGGGCAGGTCCTCCGATGCTGCTACTGGTCGTCCTTGCTGCCGGATTCACACAACGAGCGACCTTGGAACGGCACACCTCTGAGTCTGGTCAACACCTACAACTCCGGGAGCCATGCCACGAGCGGCCGGGAAGGCGAGGGGGGGCCCTGACGAGGAAAACCGGGGCGGGGACGCGCGCGTTTATGTACTACTCTGTGAGCTAGCGCTAGGGCAGCACCTTCCTGTTTTCCCGGCGACGCGCGTAGAGGATACCCCCCACCGCGCCCATGAGGAAGAAAGCAGCCGCGGTTTCGCCCGAGCGCAATGATACGAGCGGTGGGAGAGGCATCACCGCGACGGCGGTGGTTGGGAGCGCGAGCGTCGTGCTGACACTAGCGTACATCAAACTGCGCTCGGTGTCGGTTCTCACGTGCACCCGCCGTTGTTCTGAGTCACGCAAGTGAAGCAGACTGCCAGGTCGGCGACCCACTCCAGCGACGAGCTCCAGACCCAACCCCGTTCCTCGCTACACAAGGGGAAATGTCGCGCCTCGCTGAATGGCGATAGGTTGCGTGGCCAGGGGTGCGACCGCGACCTCCTCCGCCACACCGGAGCGGCTGCCGCGTGACGAGCTCTGGGGCAGCGACAGCACACATCAATTGTCGATGCATCCATGCCAACGGATCCATTGCTTTTCACTCGCTCAGCAAGTCGATCGATCTCGATCGCCCCATCGCTCCGAGCGTGCATCTCCGCTGTGGATCACCCACCAGATTCACCCAGAGAGGGTGCACAGGGCCTGTGAGTGGACAAGCAGCCGGATCAGGCGCGCATGCATCTCACATCGCTGTGGGAGGGGGGGTGCGCCCACAGTGCCAGGATCGGCCCGTCCCACCACCGCCCTTGACCACCGCCTCGACAGACCGTGCCAGCTCTCGCTCCCCGCATCCCGCAACCTGCATCTTTTCGTCCCCGCCCGCTTCCACCCGACCCCGCTCGTCCAGGCCTCCCCATCCGCGCTTACTCGTATCTCTTGTCTCCTCATCCCCTCTGGCATCATGGCGTTCGCTCTGCCCCCGCTGCCGTACGCGTACGATGCCCTGGAGCCGTACATCGACTCTACGACGGTATGCTTTCTTGTCAGCAGTTGATGGTCGCCGAGGCGGTCCGCAGCCTCTTGGGTCGTCTCTTCCTTTGAGGGATCGCTATGTAGCTCAGGAGCAGGAACGTGTGTGCCGATAGTTTTTGACGGGATTGGCGATGACTGCCACTCTTGTTTTTTTTGCTGGAAACTCACCCTGGAATGCCGCCTGTCAATTGATGCCCTTGCTCTTGTGGATCCTTCCTGTTGACGGCGTGATGTGCATGGGCCTTGGACACACACTCTCTCGCCTTGTATCGCTGACGCGCAGATGAACATCCATCACGTACGTTCGGTGCCCTTCGTGTGGGCATTCCTTGTGTCGGCAGCCTCTCAGTATGCTTTTTCTTGTCCGGCGAACAATTCTATACCAAGTATGCTCGATGCCGTGTGGGCTATTGTCCTCTGTTCATTCGTGGAATGACCGACTGCTGACGTGCTCGTGTCTCGGCTCGCCTCGGACACTCCGCCCTTTGACCAACCCCTGGTGTCGCCGTTCCCACAGACTAAGCACCACAACACCTACGTGACGAACGTCAACAACGTGCTCGCTGGTGAGAATGGTGGCAGCCTGAAGGGCCTGAGCCTGAGCGCCATCCAGAAGGAGGTTGTCTCCCTGCCTGACTCGATCAAGACGGCGGTGCGCAACAGCGGCGGCGGCCACTGGAACCACTCCTTCTTTTGGAGCGTCATGGGCAAGACGGGCTCCATTGCCGAGGCGCCCTCGGGTGATCTCAAGTCGAGCATCGAGTCGACGTTCGGCTCCCTCGACGAGATGCAGAAGAAGTTCAACACGGCGGCGGCGACCCGCTTTGGCTCGGGCTGGGCGTGGCTGTCGGTCAACGCCGACGGGAAGCTGTTCATCAGCAGCACGCCCAACCAGGACAACCCGCTCATGGAGGGGATTGTCGACCAGCCCGGGACGCCCATCCTCGGCCTGGACGTGTGGGAGCACGCCTACTACCTGAAGTACCAGAACCGCCGGCCGGAGTACATTGCGTCGTGGTGGAAGACCGTCGACTTTGACGTCATCGCCAAGAACTACACGGCTGCCAAGTCGGGTGGGCTGCCGGCGTTCGACACGCCCCTGGCCTAAGCCGCACGTCGGCGGTTTGGCGCGGCTGCGCTCCGCTTGCGCTGAGGGCGGGGCAGGCGCTCCCGGAGTGCAGCAGATTAGTTGGGGGTGGTGGCGATCTGTGTAGCACTTGTTCATACTCTTTTTTCCTAGCCTTGTTCGTCCCCACGTTGCTTGGTGCTGCTCCTGGTCCTCCCCTTCTACGCTCTGGCTGGACTGCAGCGAAGCCATCTCCATCGCCCAGGTTTCTCTGCACGTTGCCTACCACTCGGACTTACGTGTACAGGCCAGCGCTCGTCCTCCGCGACCCCATGTCCCACCAAGCGCCACAGCCAAAGCGCGGCCACCGCTCCCATACCCACATGTCACCTCGATCGGACCCACACCCGCGCGCCACCCACACCCACGCATGGCCACTCTCGCGCGCCTAGGATCCCACCAGTCCCTCCACGAACATCACCGGGTCAAAGTCCCGCAAGTCGTCCACCGACTCGCCAACGCCAATGAGCTTGACTGGCAGCCCGAGCTCGTCCACAACGGACACGACAAAGCCCGCTCGGGCGGTGCCGTCCAGCTTGGTGACGACCAGCCCCGACACGCCGACCTCGTCGGACCACGTCCGTGCCTGCGCGACGGCGTTGCGCCCAATGCTCGCGTCGACGACGAGGAGCACCTCGTCTGGCGGCGCGCCGTCCCGAAACTTGCCGACCACACCAACAATCTTTTTGAGCTCCCCCATCAGGTTGATGTTGGTGTGGAGGCGCCCAGACGTGTCGACAATAATAACGTCCACGCCGTCCTTGACGCCCTTGGCCATGGCGTCGTAGCAGACGCCGGCGGCAGACTTTTGGCCGGTTTTGGGCACGACGACCTCCGCGTCTGCGCGCTCGGCCCACGTTTCCAACTGCGCCACGGCGGCCGCGCGAAAGGTGTCACAAGCAGCCAGCAGGACGGTCTTGCCCTCCCGGCGGTAGCGGGTGGCAAGCTTCCCAATGGTCGTCGTCTTGCCCATCCCATTGGCGCCAATAACGACAATGACGGTGGGCCCGTCCCCCTCGGGGCGCACCGTCAAGTTGGCAGACCCGTCCTTGCCCCCCCGCCGGAGGAGGACGCGCACGAGGGAGTCCTTGAGGCACGTCGTAATGTCCCCCCGCGCAGTCAGGCGGGCGGCCTTGGCGTCTGCCCGCAAGTCGGCAAGCACCGAGTCGACCGTGTCCACCCCCAAATCCGACGTGATGAGCACCTCCTCCAGCTGGGCGAGCGTCGCGTCGAGGCCCGCCGAGCCGCCGCCGAGCGCAGACGCGTCGAGGACGCGGGTGAGGTCCCGGGCGAGCGCCTCGCGGGATTTCGCCAGGCCGTCACTAAACTTCTTGACGGTGCCGAGGTCGCGGGCGGCCTTTTCTTTGGCGTAATCGAGGCCCCGCCCGGCCTTGAGGGCGTCCCAGGCGTCGGCGCGCTCCCTCGCAGCTTTTTTGAAAAACTCGCCAACGCCCATGGTGGGAGCACTACGGGTAGTGTGGCCAGCCGCACAGGGGGGGGTAGCGGTGGAAGGGCATCGCCGGGTGGGGATGGAGGCGGAAGGGCAGCCAGCCACGGGCTGGCCGCAGACAAAGGCCGAGTGACGAGCGCTGGATACTGGCGGCGTCGCCTGCCGCAGCGTACCAGCAACGGGGGTGACAAAGGCCGCACCTTGCAGCGAAGATGGTGAGGATGACATGGTAGCGCCAGTCGGGGGCGCAGCACGGCGCTGCGGCCGCGAGTGCATCGGGAATGGAGGCGGGGAGGATGACAAGCGGAGGTTCAATCTGCGGAAGCAAAGCAATCTCGGGCAATGCAACGGCCTCTGCGCACGCAGTGCGATGCATCAAAATATTTTTACACAAAAGAAACGTAGAACATGGTATCTGACGTAGTTTCGGAGCACGTGGCAGTGATGAAGTCAACAACCTGGCAGTACAGTCAATCCTCGTTGATGGCCCACCCCTATTGTCGTTCCTCCAAAAAGTGGAGAGTCCAGGCCTGTCAAAGAGGCGCTTTCGTGCGTTTGATTGGCCCAAACGTCGATCCGCCTGTCTGGGACTGTCCAGCTTTTGGCGCAACGACCATATGGCGCGAATTGAACCTGCCAGCACTATTGCCACAGCCAGTTTAGTACGCTACTTCATCAACAATCGTGGCCAGAACCTGCCCTCCTGATGCGATCAATGCAGGTCGATCTCTGAAATAGTGCTCAGAGCCTTGCGCGACCTGAGATTGTGCCTTGATCGCCTCTGTGGTGGCGATCGGCGGTCGACTCGTTAAAGACCCACTTGGGCCTTTAGCAGGCGTGACAAGGTCGGGGATTGACTGTACACCGCGTTCTTGTTACAAGAGACAGCTGATTCAGCTCAATATAAACAAAAGTGGCCTATATGGACTGGAATGGAAGACTCGCGACCACGCCGGCTACTGGCAGGTGGCCATCGCACCCGAGGACCGGGGGAAGACAGCCTTCGTGTGCCACGAGGGGGCCCACGAGTACAAGCGGATGCCGTTCGGCTTGATGAACACCCCCGCTACCTTCCAGCGAGCGCTGGATATGATCCTCTCCGGGGTCAAGTGGAAAAGCTGCCTCATCTCCCTCGACGATGTTATAGTTTACTCCAAAACGGAGGAAGAGCACGTCGGCCACGTCGACCGCGTCCTGCGCCTTCTGCGGGACGCAGGGGTCACGCTCCGCCTGCCCAAGTGCCGGATCTTCCGCAAGACCGTGGAGTACCTCGGGCACGAGATCAAGCCGGGCCGGCTCGAGGTGATGGACGCCCACACGCGCGCGCTGCGAGAGGCGCCCTTCCCCACAACCCGCACGCAAGTATGGAGCTTCGTTGGAATGTGCAACGTCTTCCGGCGGTTCGTGCCGAATGTCTTCCGCATGGCGGCGCCATTGACGGACCCCATGGGCTCCCCCGCTCCGGTGCTTGTGCCCCCAGCCACACGGCTGCAGCAGCAGGAATTTGACCCGCTGAAGGAGGCCCTCACGGCTCCCCCGGTCCCCGACCTCCCACGACGCGGGCAAAAATACGTCCTCGACGTGGACGCGTTTGGCACCCAAGTGGAGGCCGCTTTTCTCCAAGAGCAGGACGATGGCAAGCTGCAGCCCGTCGTGTACATCAGCCGCCGGCTGTCGATGAACGAGCTTTCCTAAGGGGTCACGGATCAGGGGTGCCTGGCGGTCGTATGGGCGTCTCCCAAACTCCGCCCCTACCTCGAGGGTGACCGCTTCCTCGTGCGCACGGACCACGAATACCAGCGGTGGATCCTCAACATCAAGGGATCGGGGAGCCCTCGCCTGGCTCGCTGGCGCTTGCGCCTTAGCCAGCTGGAGCTCTACGTCGCCTACATTCCAGACATGGCGCACTACATGGCGGACAGCATCTCCCGCCTGGAGTCGCGGGGAAGCGACGAATCGGCGTTTGACGATGCCGTCCCGGTGTTCGCCGTGCGCGCCAACACGGTGCGGGGGCAAGATGCCTCCAACTACGTCGGCGGCCCCACGGTCCAGGGAGTCAACCGCGATGCGGTTCTCTTGGCCCAAGCCGAGGATGGCTACTGCCGAGAGATCTTCAAGGCCCTGAATGCTGGAAAGATCATCCAGTTCTTCGAGGACCACGACGGGATTCTCCGTCACCGCGCAGCTCCCGACGGTGCGCACCAGGTGGTGGTCCCGGTCTCCTTGCAGGAGCAGGTCCTCCACCTCGAGCACGACGCGACTCTCTCAGGCCACCCCGGGGAATCCCGCATGTATGCGGCGATGCGGCGGTACTACTACTGGGTGGGGATGGCAGCTGACGTGATCTCCTACGATAGGAAGTGCAACAGCTGCGCGCGGCAACGCGTCCGCCTCCTGGCTCGGAGGTCTCCTCTCACCCTGTTCCCCGCCACCACGCCCTTCCAGGACATCGCGGTGGACCTGTAAGGGCCCCTCTACCGCACGGCAGCCGGCCACCGGTTCATCCTAGTGATCACGGATCGGTTCACCAAGCTGGTGCGGGACATACCAATGGACGGGACAACGGCCGTGGACTGTGCCTCGGTCGTCCTAGACTACTGGGTGGCAGCTTATGGTCCGCCGGACCGCCTCCTCTCCGACGGGGGACCGGAACTCACCAGCCAATTCTGGGGGAGAGTGTGCAACTTGCTCTCCATTGAGCTCAAGGTGACGTCGCATTCCCGCAGACGAACGGGCAGACGGAGCGACTCAACCGCACGATGCACACGATCCTCAACCACTTTGTGGCGGAGCATCCACGGTTATGGGACCCACTCCTCGGGGCGCTCACACGGGCTTAAACAGCCGGCCTCACCGGAGCACTGGGGTCGCCCCGCTGGAACTGGTCAACCCCATGGGGGTGCCGAGCTGGGCCTTCATGAACGTGCTCCGACTTGGAACGGAACCACTCACGGCGCAGCGCGGCACTGCCGCCGAGAAGCGGGCCCAAGCCACCCTGCTGACCCGCCTCTTGCAACTCATCCCGCATCTCAGAGCGACTCTCAGGGCGACGCAAGGGCGCTACAAGCGCGACCACGGCAAACGCCTCGCGCTGCGCGCAAAAAGGTTGACCGTCGGCTGCTGCGCGTGGCTGCGCGACCACGCCAAAGAAGAGGGAACCGGCGGAAAGCTCACGCACGTCGCGCGGGGTCCCTACCGCGTGGTTTCCTCGGACGGACCCACGGTCCTCCTGGAACTCGACGGCGAGCACCGGCGCGAGAAAGTGGCTCACGTCGTCCGCGCCTCCGCGGCAGCCGCCACGGACCCCGCCCAGCATCCTGCCCTGCGGATGGCCCACTCCTTCCACGGGAACGAGACCGACGGCCAGCATTACGCCTCCGACCGCATCGTATACCACGCCACGCTGCCCCAGTGGACGCTCCGGGTCCAGATTTACTGGACCGGGTATCCCCATCCCACATCGATGGACGCCGCCGACGCGCAGCACAAGACGCTGCGCGTCTACCTTCGCCGCGCCGCGCGACTGGGGCTCGCGCACACCTCTGACGACCCGCTCCCAGCGGCGGGTCCTCGCGTTGGCACCCCGGCTGCCGCTGGCGACTGCGACCCCGGCGTGCCGCCCCCGTCCCCCCGCGCCTGAACCATGAGTCAGGCGGGGTAGGCCAATGCGGGGGGTGGGCGTGCTGGCTTCGGTGGGGAGAGCGGCGGCCGCGCCGCTCAAGAGCGCGGCTGCGGGAAAAGGGCACAGGAGGAACACGGGCTGAGCCCAAAGCTATACTACGAGGCAAACTACGGCCTAAAGCCGCCCTATCTAAGAATCCATCTGCAGGCCATGGCGGTACGCCGAGCGACGGGACCGCACTCGTACGCGGGGCGCGGGGCGCCGACAGCTAAGGGCGCCTTCCTCAATCGCGGCAGCGGTACGCCTGCAGGTGGACGAGGATGCCAGCTTGACGCAACACGCGCCGCAGGGCAGCGTGGAAACGCTTGGCCCATGTGCGGGGCTCCTGCAAGAATGGCGGCAGGAGTGTGGCAAACCCGAGAAGGGCGTACTCCACCATCGCGCCGATGATCTCGTGCGGGCCCACGTCGTCCTAGTTGATGCACGGGTCTAACCCGAAGAGAGTCCGGACGCGCTGGGACTCCAGGGAGTGACGCAACGTCGTGGCCGTCACCCGGGCCGGCGGCTCCCACGACGGTTTAAGCCACCAGTCGTGCTCCACGTCCGGCTGCCCCGGCACGGCCGTCGCGGCGGGCCCCACGACCCCGAATTCCATCAGCGGCTCCGGCGGATCGTCGTCCGCGGGGCCGGCGCGCGAACTAGCATAGCCGGACACGTAAACCGATCCCCCGGGATGCATCCCAGCTTTAGCGCCGCCGTCGCTGCGGAGATATCCCCCACCGGCGCAGACGTGGTGGACGCGCCACTCTTGGCCGTCGTGACCGCCGTCGGCGGACCCGCCGCCATCGAAGCGCCCGCCGTCACGTCGGGCGCGGCGCTCGTCGTCGCCGCTATCGCGCCCCTCGCGGGAACCGCTGTACTCCGGCTGCAAACCTTGGGCGTCAAGGCCGCCGGCACCGCTGCCGCGGCCACCGCTGTCGGACCGACGCCACGCGCAGGTGGCGCATCCGCCACAGACGGGTCCATCGAAGAAGGAACCACCATCTGAGCGGCCGTCCTTTGCGTACCCGCCGATGGGCGGCCCGTCGGCGTCGTAGCCGCCGCCGGCGCGACTGTCGTCGGCGTACCCGCCGTCGGTGTATTCACCGTCGGTGTATGCACCGGCGTCATGGGCGCGTCGGCCACAAAAACAACCGCCAGCGGCGGACCCACCACCGGCGTCGCGACTCACGGGGTCGCATTCTCTAGCCTCCTCATCGTCCTCCTCGGGCGCGAGCTCCCGGGAGGCAGCGGGTGACCCAACCGTGCGGCGCGCCACCGGGGCGGCGTCCCGCGCCCTGGGCGCGGAGGAGTAGGGCTCGGCAACGCCGGAACCGGCCTCGGCTGGGTCGGTGCGTGCCATCTCGGCGTGACGCCGCTTCCTCGCGCTGTAGACGACGGCCGAAGTCGCCTCCTGCGCCGACGGCGGGATACTACCCGGGTCGGGCACGAAAGCGCCCAAGGGCACCGCCCTGTCTTCCCTGGTGACGGGCAGCTCCGGTGCAGCGGTGTCGGCGAGCAGGGGCTCTGCCAGCAGAATGCCCAGCGGGGCGCTCGGGGACGGGAGCACGCTCATCACGCGTACGTAGAGACAATGGCTGTCGGCGACCGTACCGACTTGGCCGGCGGGGCGGCCGATGGGACAACCACCCCAGGTGCGGGCGCGGACCCGTCACTGCCGGTCGCGGGCGTAATCGAGCACGGCTCCATCTTTGCCGGGGGAGATGTCGTACTACGGCGCGTCTCCGACCAGGGCGCCACGGGGGCGTCGTGGAAGTCGGAGGGCTCACGTCACGCCCGAGGACCGACGGGACGACGGGAGCCACGGCACGCGGGGCGGTGGTGGCCCCGGGACGACGGATCTCGTCAAGCGACGCTTGGCCGGCACAACGACGGGGGGGCCGCGGGCGCGCGCCCCACTGGCCGGCGGCGGGAGTGGCTCCGCCACACCCGCGAGGGGGCTGGGCGGGAGCAAGCAGGGTAGCCGACAGGCGACCGGACGCCACGCGGTGGTTGCTGCATGCAACGCATGGAGCAGTTACTCCCCTTCGTCTTTAAATGATCGCTTCAGGGGCCTTGATGTGCATGGAGGGAATTATCTGCATGTTTTGGTGGTAGCCCGGGTAAATTCACATCAGGGGAATTGAGCCCGAGAGACGGTTTCCTCCTTTTTGGGACGAAGGGCGAAGAGAGTGGGAGGCACCCTCGTCGCCGGCAAGTAGACCGTGCCTGTTTGTCTTGGCGACCGATCGGCCTCACTTCCTGGACCTCGAGTCACATGGCGGGTGTCGCGCGAGCGGCTCGAACGGCCGTTACTTCCCTCCACCGGATGTAACCCCGCGTTTTGTTGTACTACAGCGGGAGAGAGCGAGAACGGGCGCACGAACTCTAGCCGGGCGCGCTCGTGAGAGACCCAGCCTCTCACAACAGGTTATGGGCCCAGGCCCTCCATTGGGTCTGGCATCGGCCCCTGGGATCTTGCTGCCGTCGGCGCGTTTACAGGCGGCTGGAGATTCGGGGTGTACCGGGAAGACGTGGGTGGTCTACGCGGACGACGTCCTCGTGCTGCCCACACCGGGACCTACGACTTTGGGGACCGAGGTCGCTGATCAGTCGGCGGAGGCGGAAGACGCTATCGAAGGCACGACGGTGACACGACGTCAGTAAGCCGGGACGGAACAAGGCGAAGCGGTGTGGCAAGGCCACGCGCGGCGCATCCGTCAAGATCTCGCCATTACGAGGCGGGAGATCCAGTCGATTGGCGCACGTAGCGGCCGGTGATCCGGGAACGACGTGACAAACGGGATCAACCGTTCGGCAGAATGACGGGCGACGGCGTCGAGCGCGTCACCAAGTTGGAAACTGACAAATATTTACAGTGGGCGATCGAGATTGAACACATTATGCGATTAAAGAGCTGCTGGGTGGCTGTGGCCCTTGAGGGGGACTCGACCCCCCATGTGGGCGCGACCCCTCCCCGCGTCGGTGGGGAGGTGGATGCCGGGGCCGATGCCTCTACTGACGCCGGTTCGAGTTCCGCGCACGCTGCGGCCTTGAAGTTGGCGTCCAAAGCAGAGGAGGCCCTGGCCATCAAGGAGGAGCAGGCCATGTCCCTGATTTTTCTGAACATGAAGCCGCACCATATGTCCACCTTTCGCCGCCACGCTACGGCGCGTGGAGCCTGGGAGGCGATGGAGCGTGAGTTCCGTTCCCGTGACCCGGCGCGGATTCTCAACCTACTCCGGGAGCTCACTACCTCCAAGATGGGGCGCAACGAGTCGGTCTCTCGCTACTTCAACCGTGGCCGGGCGCTCTCTTGGGAGCTGGATGCTCCCGGCGCCGACGTCGGTGACGAGCAGCTCTTCACGGTGCTGGTGGTGGGACTACAGGGCAACTACGACCTCGTCGCGACGGTGCTGGCAGTGCAGCCAGGCATCAAGGTGGTCATGGCGCGAGAGCAGCTCCAGGTGACGGAAACGCGACTTGGCCTGACCAACAGAGCTGACGTGGGGAGTGCCCTCGCGGAGGCTGATATGGCTCGCCCCCGAGCCGACAAGCGCGGACGACGCGGCGACCGCCCGAAGCGCCGAGATATGGCGGTTGTGACTTGCCACCAGTGCACCCAGATTGGGCACTACAAGCGCGACTGCACCAAGAGGGCCAACGGTGGTCTCCCGGGAGGTGATGGTGCCGGCGCAGCGAACCTCGTCATGATAGCGCTCGTCACAGACGTCACACCCGCGCTGGGCACGTGGAGCATGGACAGCGGAGCCTCCCACCTTATGATGGGGGAAGCGGGGCTGCTCACGGACGCCAAGCAGTGAGCGCCGGTGCACATCCTTCTCGCCGACGGGGGGGGGCGCGTGGCCACCACGAGTGGGAAGGTGCACTTGACCATCCAGGTCGACGAGGGAGAGACGGCTATCTCGCTCCTGGACGTGCTGGTTGTGGCCGGTGTCGCATTAAGCGGCACCGGTACGCGCCCCTTCGCTGGCCGGGATGTCTGCGCGGCACCGGGCGGCGCGGATGACGTGGCGTGACCCGGTTTGCACAGGTGCCTCTGTCCTTGCTGGATGAGATCTTTATTAATTGTGCGTCGCTTGCATTTGAGTGTCAATTGCTCGAATTATCTGCTTTACGGTAGGGGGGTCCACTGGTATGGATCCCCAGGTCTCCCCCTCGGGAGGCTACTGTGTGGGATTTGGGGCCACTTGGGCCCGCTTGCTCGGATAGCTTAAGGGGACAGAGGGGCGCCCGTGGCCCGGCCGCTCCCCGAAAACAAGAACTGCGCTCTCCCGACCTTCGTCCCTCTTAGAGCCTTCGGGTGTTTTACTATGTGACCTTGTCACCGGGCGTGAGAAGAGCAAGGGTTTTCGGGCGGGCTCCCTCAGCTGGGAAGGTGTCCCTATCTGTTTCTGTGGGCTGGGGTGACACGGCGTTTTATACGACACCCGGCTTGACGAAGCACGTCTTTTCTGTGCGCCAGGCGTCAGCGCGCAAGTAATAAATAGAGTTCCATCAGAACATTGTGCTCTTGAAGCAAAAGGGGACCGCGGAGCTGCAGGAAATTCTGCGCGGAAAGCTGTACGTGCTGCCAACGGTGGACGAGGCGGGTGCGGCAATGATGGCCGCGCCGCAACCAACGGCGATGATGTGGCACCGTTGATTCGCGCACCTTGGCGCCACTCTGCTGAAGCGCACACCGAAGTTCTTCGACGGAATGCACATTAAGAAGGCGCAAGTCGCGGCGCTGCGGGAGCATAAAGGAAACCCTGCAATCTTTTGGCAGGCTGGGGTCATCGGCCTCCACGGGCTGCATTGGACGCCATTCCAGGCCCTACGGGCCTGTTGGCACGCCTGCCCAACGTGCCAGTCGACCGTGCCAAAATTTCATCCAATCACAACAAGAAGATT
>Ga0115030_1000691_pt1 | contig 14295 bp, 10 predicted proteins | sample SidtaG_4_FD_87174 | JGI IMG/M metagenome (GOLD analysis project Ga0115030, IMG submission 87174) | Marine algal microbial communities from Sidmouth, United Kingdom - Sidmouth_Male1 metaG | ecosystem: Host-associated > Algae > Red algae > Unclassified | place: Sidmouth, United Kingdom | collected... | reverse complement strand
GGGGAGCCTGACGTTTGACATAGACTCGAACACATAGCTGCCCAGAGCCTGGAAACGGCGGCCCAAAATCGATGAGTGCACTACATCTGGGGGCTCGAACGGGAACTGGTTTTATCACCCTCCGCCGTAGACAAGGTATCAGCGGGTTTGGCGTACGGTGACGCACAGTGCGCAAGCGCACACGGCCGGCACGTTGCGTCGTGGCATCGCGACCGGGATCATGTAGGCTGGCAACAAAAATTGTGACGGCAGATCCAGCACGCGGCCCCACCGATGAACTGTGCTGGCGTCGCTTCCAGGCCAATCGGCAGAGAACTGCCCTCCCGTCACAAAAAGTGGCGGCGGAGCCGAGCCAACAATCCGCCGCACGGCAACGAAAGCGCCTGTCGTGCAACGGCGGGAGGTTCGTCGTGCCGCGAGTCCAGAGGACAGTGCGAACTGGCATTGGAGGGGTGCCTCTGGGCGCACCGAGGAGGCGACGGCGTGACCGACACTCCAGTTCGTTAGTTTTGCGGCTGCCCCTCATTCGGGCACTGCGGGCCCCTGCCAGACTGCGACGATTCCTGTCTGGCTGCCTGGAACGGGGGGGTGGCTGTCACTTCCGCAAGGCGCCACTCGCCGCGGCGAACGCGTGTGCGAGAGCTCAGCCAGACGCGAGGGAGGGCATGTTTGAGCGGGGGATGGAAAAAGCGCCAGACAGCAGCCATCCACAAGGTGTCAACAACATGTGGAATCGGGGTTTGGCCCCGGGCCGCGCTACGGTGGCCGCAGGCCAGCACTGCGAGATGGTTTCAATGTTGGCGCCTTCATACTAGCGAGGGTGCACGCGTCTTGCAATGTAATAGAGCAACGTAACAGGCGCATGTCAGCAAGAGAAATACGCCTGTTGCAGTCAGGCCAAGCCAGGAGGGGGAAAAATGTGGCATTGCAGCTCGTCGCACACGTCTGCTGCACACATCGGAACAGGATATATGGGGAAAAAGCGTGACAGAGCTCAAGTGGGAAAAGAAACGCCAAAGCGTACGGGCACCTTTACGTGCGCCGCCGCTTGGTTGGGTTGTCGTCACTGGCGTGAGTTCCACCCCTCCCATTAGCCTCTACGGGCGGCGGTCCGCCCGGCAGCTCCCTACCTGCAGCCAACCGACCTTGCGCGCGTTTGGTCTTGCCTTCGCCACTCGGCGGTGGCGGCGGTGGCGGCGGTGGCGGCGGCAGTGCACCGTCGGCCGCGGACGGCTTCCCCCCGCCCGACGGCGTGCCGGCGCCGCCACGGCCGCCACCTGAGGGTGGATGAGACTGCCGGCCGCGGCCGACTGGCACGGACATTGCGGCAGCGGCGGCTAGCGCGTGGGCCGCCGACGGCCCCAGCGGCGACCCACCGCCGACCCGGTGCACTCGCCGCGGCGGGGGCTTGGCGCCGTCCCGCCGCGCGGGCGGAGGCGCCAGGCCTGGTGGCGCCGGGCCGGGTGCAGGAGCTCCTACAGCCGACGATGAAGGTGGTGGCGGTGGTGGCGGCGCCGCGCGAGCGCTCGCAGCACGGGAGCCGCGCACGTTGGCTAGACGCGCCGCCCGTGCCGCCGCCAGCGTCGCCGCCGACGCGCCGCGCGACTTGCGAGGCGCGGGCGCTGACCGGACGGGAGGAGGCTTCAGGCCGTCTCCCACCGTCGCGCCCGCCGCCATTGCCGATACGCTCGCAGAAGGCAACCCAGACTTCGCAGCAGCTCCGTCGGGGATGGAGCCGCGACCGCGGGCAGCGCCGCTACCCCGGCTGGCAACGGCGGCGACACCGCGGCCCCGCACGCGAGAGGTCTTGCCGCGGCCGCTCGACTGAGGCGGTGGTGGTGGCAGCGACCCGTCTGCGGCCGAAGCGGCGGCAACAACCGCAGCAGCAGCAGACGCCACCGCGGGGGAGGCCCCCCGCGACTCGGGCATCGGCTTGATCTCGGTGGACCGGCCCTTGGCCTGTGCCCACTTGGTCCACGACCGCGCATAAAACCCATCCGTGTCTCGCCGCCGCGCCGTGTACGCATACGTGTTCATCGTCTCGGCGGTGCGGTGGCCGAGGCCACAGTCTGCCCGGATTTTCTCCCACTCGCGCCACCCGTGGCGCGCAATGCCGATCTGCAGCCTGCTATCGTCCTCGGCCGTCCATGGTGTGCCGAGCGTTACAACTCGCGGCTTCTTTTCCACAGTGCCGCCCGGGGCGCCAGGCGTCGAACCAGCGACGCTCCCGCTGTCGATCGACGACCGACGAGCAGCCGCTGAGCCGACACGGCTACCCGTGCTCCGCGACCGAGGTCGGGGGGGGGGGGTTGGGTGGTATGCTGCGGCACTGCCGGGCGTCAGTAGCGGCGGTGGAGGGGGCGGCGGCGGCGGCAGGCCAGTCATGTGCAGTGAGCCTCCCGCATCAGAAGCAAGCGCCTTGCCAGCGCGGCTCTTCCGGACAGGTGTCACACCGGTGGAGCGGCCGCCTCGACTTGTAGTCACGGGCTTGGCGACCCGGCCGTCCACCACGCCCGGCGCGGGCATCCCGCCGACGCCGACGCCCGCACTCGCATCTCCACCTCCATTGGTCGACGCGGCTGCCGCGGCGGCTGCCGCCTCGGCCAGCAGCACGCTCTTCTTCTTACGTCCCCGCCTCTCAATACGGACAGGCATCCCGTCCGGGCCCATCCGCATGCCGTCGGTGCGGGGCGGCAACGTCTCCATTGCCAGGGTGTCCATTGGTGGCCCGCCACGACCACGGCCTACGCGCAAGCGAGCGGCGGCCGCGCGCTCCGCCGCCGCCGCCAGCCGTTCGAGCGTCACCCGCCCTCCACCAACAGCCAATTCACGTACCGCCATGGGCGTGAGCCACGACGGCACCGCCCCAAGCTCAGCCAATGCCGTGAGAAGGATGGAGCGGAAGGTGACACCGGCAGCGCCGCCGCCACCACCTAGGGCGGCGGCCTGTGCTACCGCATCGGCAGCGGCCGATGCAGCAGTTGCCGCAGCCGCCGTCGCACGTGCATCGGCGCCCGTCGTTGTCGGGCCGCCCTCGCTGTCGCCATGGCTCGCAACCGCGGGTGCCCCAGAGGGGCCACCTACGTCACTGGCCGGCCCCGCCGGTCCACCACCATGACGCGACGCAGCCGCCACGCCCGCGTCACCCGACGGTCCCGCCGCCCACCAGTTCGACGTACTGCTCGGCGTCGGTGGTATTGGCGAGACACGTCCACCGAGCATACCGCCGCGGCTGCCACGGCCGCGGCCACGGCCGCGACCACGGCCGACCCCCCTGGCAGGGCCTTTGCCCTTCCCCCGCCCGCTGCTGCCCAAAGCACTGGGCGGCGGCGCCACCGCCGCAGGGAGCAGTACGCCCGTTGCTGGCGCGGCATCGGCGGCCACAGCGCCGACCCCACCCCCTCTCTCGGTCGGCACAGCCAGGGGCGGCACCATCGGCTCTGGTGCGGGGTGAATCCCAGCTTGCGTGCCGCCGGAGCGCGCCACCGGCGTCGAAGGGGAAACGGTGGGGGGCATTGAGAGCGCCGCGGTGGGCGGCGTGGCAGCGAGAGCCGCCATTGGCGCCGCCCGGGGGGTGGGCACCGCCGCCGCGGTGGTGGGCGCGAGGGACGTGGGAGACGAGACGATGGCAAGATGTCCGAGATACGATCCGAGGTGGAAGGAGAGGATCCCGCACACGGGGGGTCAGGGGGTGCGAGGAGATGAAAAAAGAAGCGCAAAACTGCTGAAGGTGGCAGGGACGAAGTGGTGGGAAAACGCACAGCAACGGGGGAGGTAGTGCACGCACGATGAAAGAGCACAATGGGGGGTGGGGGGAACAACGGATGAGGCACAGAGGTGCAATGAGCAGGGCCAACAGACAGAGGGTGTGGTGTACGTGTGCAGTGGGGGGCGAGGGGGGGGTGGGTGGCAGGGCTGCAACAAAACGGTGCGGCACAGACAACACGGTCAGGTGCGGTTGATAGGGGCAACCGCCGTCAGGGTGGCCAACTCCACACCCACCGGGCGAGAGGCCGCGTGCTGGCCCGGCTCCCCCGACGCGCTCATGCTGTAGTGTGGCGGGGCACTCGTGGCACTGGGTGGCCAACGCGTCGCACAGGCACGCGTCGCTGCCCCCCCCATCCCAAAATGCACCACTGGCGCTCGCTCGCTGTGCCGTGTTCCCCCCCCAACCCCCCCCCTCAACGTGCGGCGAAAGGATGATACGCGGCCCTTGCGGGCCGTGGCCAACGCGCGCGGGGCCCGTCGTCGGCGCGTAGGCAGCCGCCGCCGCCGCCTGACGCACACGGGTCACATTTGGGGTCCACGCGCCGGGCGCCCCCCTCCCCCCGGGGAACACCCTCTCTGGGGGCATCAAGGGCGGCTGGCTGCTACGGACACTGCCAGTCGGCAGGCAGCGCACAAAAACCAACGAAAATGCGGGTACACAACGAGCGATTGGGCGGGGAGGATCCCGGTGCGCCGCAGCACCACGCTGTGCGCCAAAGGAAGGGGAGAGAGGTGGGTGCGGCTACGAGGGGGCGCGCACGGGCTTCCCTCGAGGGGGGGTTTCCTGTCGCGGCGTCGACACGCACTCGGGCCGTGGCAGTGTCAATCCGGGGCCCGGCTGGTCACGAATTCAACTCGACTGGACCGCGCACACCAGACAGCGTTCAACGGGGCGGCCGTACGAGCTCCCTGGCGCACACGCCGTAGCCCATCACATTTTGCGGCCAGCCGCGCAGCCCTCGCACCCGCTGGGCCACAAGCGGCGGCGCCGCTCGGCCTATGGCGAGCGCAGGAGAGGGAGTACCGGGGATGGCCCGCCCGATGGGCGTAGGCCCATCAAGGTTGGGTCTCAATGGTGGGGGGGCCCCCCGCGTATCTCGCCTCCGCATCTCCCCCGTTGTCGACTTCAGGAAGTTTCTTCCGTGGCTCTGCCCCAGATGACCAAGAATGTGACTTGTTTACTGCATTGGTAGGATTCTGATGGTCAAACGAGGGCGAGCTACAGCCGCGCCGCCCTGCGCCCGCCCGCGGGGTTGGCAGCGGCGTCTGCCTACCTCTGGGTTGCCCATGCCGGCGCGCGCGGAAGCGCCACCAAGAGCCCAGCATGCAAGCACCAGTGGCGATGCAGTCAGATCGCGATCCATTGCCCTCGTCCTTGTCGGGCCGATTCACCTGCGGTGATGGCGGCGGTGCACGTGTGAGCAAGCGATCGTCACCGAAGACGCGTGCTTCTCGTCGGGTTCGGGGCCCCGAGCCCCAGCGCCCGATCAGCGCAGGTGGAGGGCACCATCTGCCGTCCGAGCTTGGTCCACCGGCTTGGTCTGGTAGCTACCGCGCGGTGGCCGGCGGACCAACCTCGGGTGGCAGATCATGCGCTTCACCAGCGCTGTGTCGCTCCGCGCAGTCTGCGTCCGAGCTTGGTCCACCGGCTTGGTCTGGTGGCTACCGCGCGGCGGCCGGCGGACCGACCTAGGGTGGCAGATCCTGCGCTTCACCAGCGCTGTGTCGCTCCGCGCAGTCTGCGTCCGAGCTTGGTCCACCGGCTTGGTCTGGTGGCTACCGCGCGGCGACCGGCGGACCAACCTCGGGGGGCAGATCATGCGCTTCACCAGCGCTGTGTCGCTCCGCGCAGTCTGCGCACAGGCGACAGGAAATGTGCTCCACCTGCGTTGTGGCGCTACTCGCAATGCGCGCCCGGACGGCCGGCCTTCTTGGCGTTGTCGCGACCAGAGTTTTCAAAGCACAGGCCCTCCTGCGCACGCAGTTTTATAGTGTACAACCCCCGCTCACGTGCGACGCACACACACTTCGGACGTGGCCTTGCCGCTGCCGACGCGTTTGGACCACCGCCCCCCCTGCGGACAGCCGATCGCGTCGGCAACGTCCTGCAGGGTGACCCCCCCCGGGTGGCGCGCCGCAAGATCGGCGAGCTGCCGCATGTCCCCCCCCATGCTCCCCGTCACTGACAGCCGGCGCAGCCGCTCAAACGCGTGGAAGGTCACAGCGCGCGTCGCCCCGCCGATCGGCTCACGGCGCCACGTGTCACGGCGCACGCCCGGCACGGCCGCCGTCGTCACGGGCCCCGCCGCCCGCGGCAGCGCCGCGACCCGGTGCACGCACATGTAGAGGCGCTGGGAGCCACAGCGCGCACACAGGGGCGCCGTTGCCGCCTCGCACGACGCCGCCGCGGGGCGGAGGGCGGCGACGAGGGCGCGCGTCAGCACGATCGCCGCGCCTTGGGGGACGGGCGGGCAGCCGCGGCGGCAAAAGGTGTCGGCGCACGCCTTGGGCGCCGCGCGGGGGGGAGCGGCGCCGCCCCCACCGCCGACCGACGCTGCGGCAACGGCGGCGGCGGCAACGTCGGCCGACGTGCGCGTCGCGGCGGCCACCGCCTCGTCGGGCAGCGTGCACGGCTCCCCCCCCGCGGCCACGTGCGCGGAGCGAAAGGCGGCGGCAAAGACGCCGCCGTCCCCATTGTCGACGCGCGCGAGTTCCAGGGCCCCCCCCCACGCCAACGCCGACGCGTTGGCGAGCGCCGCGTGCCGCGCGAGCGCCGCCGGCAGGGCGCCCGGAAACACAAACGTGTCATCGTCAACGAGCGCCAGGTGCGTCACGGCCGGCGCCGCCGCGAGCGTGTAATCCCACGCATCCCGCAAGCGCGTCAGGTGGCTCCACGCCGACATGCGGGGGAGGTTGGGCTCCCGGTCGGGCTCCGCAGGCGCCGTGACGGTCACCGCCACGCCCACGGGGAGGGTGTCGAGGGCGGCGACGGGCGGGATCGCGTCGGTGTGGACAATGACCGCGCCGGGGGGGACGCCGGGCAGCCATGACGCCGCCACCGCGGGGATGCGCGACGCAAACGTGGCGGCGCCCGACAGGATCGCATAGTGCACGACGGGGAGGAGGGGGGGGAAGGATCGCCACCCGCCACTGGCGGCGGCGGCGGGGGGGGGGAGCGACCCCACCGGCGCCGACGGCGGCAGCACGGGCGGCGGCGGCGGCGGGTCGATGGCAGCAACGACGCCCGGGTGGCGGCACGCCCCCCCCCCCGCCACGCGGAAGAGGCGCAGCCGCAGCAGCGCCGCCAACGCGTCGGCCCACCCATCCGCGTCGCCCCCCCCCCCGGCCGTCGGCGGCCCGTCGGCCCCGGCCGGAGTCGCGTGCACGAGTACCTCCCCAATGACCCCGCAGCCGCCGCCGAGCGTCAGCAGCCGCAGCGCCGACGTCAAGCCCCCCACGTCGTCGCCGTCCGCCACCACCACCGTCACGGGCCCGGCGGGCGCCGACGCGCCGCCGTCGCCGGCCGCGCCCGCCCACACCGCCGCCCCCGGGCGCACGACGCGCACGACGTGGGGGCCGACGGCGACCATCTCTACGGCCGCCCACGGGCGGGCGGGGGCCGTCGACGAGCTGCCGCCCGCGTCCGCGTCGGCGGCGCCGCCGGCGGTGGCGGCGGCCGCCCACACGGTGCCCCGAAACGGGCCGCCGCCCCAGCCGCCGGGTGGGCGCCCGCCTTCGGCGGCGGCGGCACGCGCCGAGCGCTTGGCGCGCTCCGCGCGCGCCACCGCCGAGGCGCCGAGGAAGAGGAGGTGCGCGGGCGGCGGTCCCGCCGGGCGCGTCCCCCGCGACGCGCGGGTGGGGGGGGCGGCGCCGCGGCCACCCGCAGGCGCCCCCGCATCCGCAGAGCCGATCGCGCCGCCGCCGCCGCCGCCACCGCCGCCGGCGTCGACGCTGCCGCTGCCGCCGCCGCCGCCGCCGCCGCCGAGGAGCAGGGCACCGATCCAGAGGGTGGCCACCACCGCGAGCAACCCCACCCCCGACGCGAGGAGCGCGAGCCGGAGGGCGCCGCCGCGCTCAGGCCGCCCGCCCGCCGGCCACGCCAGGGGGAGGCGTTTGCGGTGGCGCGCCACCGTCGCGCCGCCGGTGGGGACGGCCATGACCGTGCCGTCGCGCCGCCCGCTCGCACCGCCGTGGTGGGGGGGGTGGCATCCTCGTCGGCCGCCGGTCGGGGCGGTCGGCGGGGCACCCAAAAGCGGCGGGTGGGTGACGGCGCGTCGGCGGGGGCTGCGGGGATCGCGCGGGGCCGCCCCACGCGTGGTGTCGGGCTGCCACCGCCTTCCGAGGCCGTAGCCGCGCGTGCCGTGGCGGCGGGAGTGTGTGCCGTTGCCGGGCATGCAATCGCGACAGCGTGGTGCGCTGCCTGTCGACGCCGCGGGGGCGGTGGGGCGGCCCAGCGGCTGCGACACGCTGCTTGCCCCCCCCCGTCGGTGTGGCCACCGTGGGGGTCCCGCCGGACCCGCGGGTCGGGTCGCTGGCCAGCGCCGTGCGTCGGAGGGCCGCGGGGGCTCTGGGACAAAAGGGTGTGGCCCGCGCGGCTCGTTCCGCCGCTGCCAGTGGCCGGAGCACCGCCACCTCCTGACGGGTGACCCGGGTCGTGCCACGATTGCTGGCCGCCGATTGGCCGCGGCTGGGCAGGGTGCGGAGGTGCGCCAGCGGCAGCGGCTTTTGCACAAACCCGCTGTCGAACAGCGCATCATGATGGTGCGGTGTCGCACCTGCTCCATCAGCCGTCCACACCTGCGCGGTCGTGGAGCGGCCGCTACGTTCTTGTGCGGCTGTGGCTCGAGCGGGCGGTGCTCCCCAGTTCCAGGTGTCCAGTCTGGGATTCCAAGGTGCGACTGACACCGCCGTATGGCGGTAGTTTTTTTGCGCTTGGTTTCCAAGTTGCACTTGCGAACAGAGTCGACTATCGGATCATGCTCGCAGTCAGTCTCGATATTGAGGCCTAGTTATCAGGGGTGCCACTATACGATGTCTCAGGTCTGACAGCGCTCCCACCGCGCGCGCTAACCAGGAGCGGATGCCCCTTGCTCCCCCTCTCCGTGCGACACCACACCGGTCCGCGTCTGCGTCACGGTGTCATTGTGGTTCTGCCCCACCCGCTCCGGCAAAGAGGCGGGCTCTCGCTGCATTGTGCTTGTGCCTGTTTGCGAGCTCGGTCCACCTCTCTCTCGCTGCGTAGGTCTCGTTCATCCTTGTTCGCCTGCCCCCTTCTTCCCACAGGCCCGCCTCGCGTTGTTGGTGGCTGTTGGTGCTCTCGGTGGCTGTTGGTGCTGCTGGTAGCTGTTGGTGCTGCTGGCGGTTGGTGGCGGGCACCCGCTCACACGTCATGGCGGACACCCCGCGACCGGGCGACGCTGTTGCCGTCTCCGGCGCCGGTGGCGACGGCCCGTCGGCCGTTGCCGCCGCCGGCGCCCCCAACGCGGCCGTGGCCGCCGCGCCGGGCGCCCCCCCCCCCCCAGGCACTCTCCCCCCGTCGGCGCGGGCGTCGCGCGCCGAAGTCGCCAAGCGGAAAATCGAGTCCCAGTTTGCCAAGCTCAAAGCCGAACGCGCGGACCTGGCGACGCGGCAAGCCGACTTGGAGCGCCACCTGGAGGCGACGACGCTCTCCCCGTTGGAGAAGGACGCGGCGCGAAAGGAGCACGTGCGCAAGGAGACGGCCTTCCTCCGCGACCGCCGCCGGCCAATGAGCGAGGCCAACTTTGAGACGCTCGCCATCATTGGGCGGGGCGCGTTTGGGGAAGTGAAGCTCGTGCGCAAGCGCGATACGGGGGAGTACTTTGCGATGAAGAAGCTCCGCAAGGCCGACATGCTGCGCAAGGAGCAGGTGACGCACGCCTGGTCCGAGCGCCACGTGCTCGTCGCCGCCGACCACCCATTTGTGTGCAAGCTGTGTTTTGCGTTTCAAGACGCCGTGTCGCTCTACCTGGTCATGGAGTTCCTCGCCGGCGGTGACCTGATGACACTGCTCATCGCGCGGGATACGCTGACCGAGGATGAGTCCCGCTTTTACGTGGCTGAGATGATTGTCGCGATCGACAGCATCCACAAGGTCGGTTTCATCCACCGGGACGTCAAGCCCGACAATATCCTCATTGACGCGCGGGGCCACTGCAAGCTGTCGGACTTTGGATTGTGCAAGAGCTTTGCGGGAGACGTGGCGGCCGCCACAGCCGCCTCGTCGGCCGCCGACCCAGCGGCGGTGCCGCCGCTGTCTGCCACCTCGCCGGCCGGCAGCGCCGCAACCGGCGTGCCCGTCCAGTCCATGGCCGAGCGAGCGGCCGCGTGGAAGCGGTCGGCGCGCAAGCAGGCGTTCAGCACCGTGGGCACGCCCGACTACATCGCGCCCGAGGTGTTGCTGAAGCGGGGCTACAACAAGGAGTGTGACTACTGGTCGCTCGGAGTCGTGCTCTTTGAGATGCTCGTCGGGTACCCACCCTTTTACGCTGAGGATGCCGTCAAGACGTGCCGCAAGATCCTCAACTGGCAAGACACCCTGCGGTTTCCCGCTGAGGCCAAGGTGTCGTGGGCGGCCAAAACGCTCATCTCCTCCCTGCTCTGCGATGCCGAGTACCGGCTCGGCTCCAAGCGGGGGCTCGACGACTTTCGGGATCACCCGTTCTTTGCAGGCATTGAGTGGGACCGCCTCGCGTCGTCTGAACCGCCGTTTGTGCCCGAATTGTCGGGGCCGACCGACGTGCGGTACTTTGACGAGGTGGAATCCCTGGAGGCACCAGGCGGGGCGGTGGTCGGCGCGGGCCCCGGCGGGGGTGGTGGCGGCGGTGGCGGCGGCGGGGGCGCTGGCGACGGAAAGACTGCGGCAGCGGCGGCGGGCAACGGCGAGTTTATCGGCTTCACCTACCGGCGGTACGATAAGAAGGCAGCGGCGCGACCAGCACTCGGCAAGGGGCTGTTTGACGCCCCACCACCGCCGGCGGCTGGGGGGGTTTGAGCGGCTCTTTTTGGCGTGGGGAAAGCGAGAGGAGGGGCCGAGGGGGGGGGGCGGGAAGCGCGAGGGTGGGAGCGGACACAATGTTGTCGGTCTTGAGTTGAAACCTTTTCATCCTTTTGTGCAGTCAGCTTCCCTGCACCTCGCTCTTGTGGTGTGTCCTGCCGCCGTTATTTTCTTGCGAGGGTGAGGGCGGAGACATCGCTCGTGAGCAAGAGGCGTTCCAGGCATGGCAACGTAACGACGGAGGAGGGTGCGCGGCCTCAGGGGTTGCTGTATGCTCTGGGGCGTGGTAGGTGACTTGCTGTGTCACTCTTGGCTCATGAGCGTAGTGGCGTCTCCATCGACAGAGCACATGGCGATGGCAACAGAGCAAGCAGCTCCGCTGCAAGGCAAGCGGCTTGCTGACGAGAAAAAGTCGAATGCACGCACCGACGCACACAGCCACGAACCCGAGACCACAACAGACTCACACCTTCTTTGGCGGCAGGCCAAAGAACTGGCGCCACGACTGCCAGGGCAGAAAGCCACCACACGTACGGCAGCGACGCATGAAGCGGCCCTTCTGGACGAGACCAGAACCCTCACACGTGGGGCACCGGCGTTGCCGCACCTGCAGCGTGTAGAGGGGAAAGGAAAGGCAACAATCGATTGAAGACACCGAGTGTAGAGTCAACCACGTCAGCGTCCAAACCGGAACCAACGTCAGACGACGGCCTGGCAAGCAGATGGCCAACAAGGGAAAAGCCTGTGGAACCGCTGTTACACAGCATACAGCAGCAACAGCCATCGGCGCGAACTCTGCAGAACAAGATGAATGGCAAAAAACGTGGCCTTCGTCGGCACGACAATGGCCAGCGAGACAAAAGAATGCGCCAAGCGAACCCACAACTGACACCGACCAACGTACAATGCGCTCGCCAAACAGTACCGACGCCACCACGAATGGCACGCATAGCGCAATCGACCCGATAATCACCTCGGCGGTCGGCCCAACGTCATCGACAACAGCCGTCCACCGAGGGCGGTGGGCGGCAGCGGCGGCAGTCGGCCACGGTTGTCGTCTCGACGGTGCAACCACAAACGTCGATGCCCGCAGCGCTGAATGAGACGTTGCCGCCCGAGACCGCTGCTGCCGCAGGGCACGTGGTCTCCCGGTCAGGGCCGAGGACACAGCCGAGGGTGCGGCGAAGGCCGCGGCCGGCACGGACATTGAGACGGGGGTCCGTGGGAGTGAGCCAGCCGTTGTGGCGGTGGTGGCGGACCACAGCGGGTCGAGCTGAGCAGCAGACACGTCGGCGCAGGAAGAGGGAGCTGGCGGAGGACAGGGCCGGGGCGAGCAGCACAACAGTCGAGAGGGGAGGCACAGCTGTGTCCCCTGCAGCCACAAAACCACGCGAGGTGAGGCCACGGTGGGCGTGGAACGTGCGGATCACAGGGGCCACACGGCGATCATTCGGTGGGGTGCGGCAAAAACTTTGATTTTCGGACCGTTCGACCCTGTGCGGACACGCTTGACGCTTCGACAACCCCGCCTCAGGTGCCCCGACCCCGCTTCCGCCCCTTGCGCTCTGACTTGAGGGCTGGCGGCATGTTCTTCATGTTAACTCCCTGTTCGCATCCACATCACCGGCAGGAACAGCACCAAACCACACAAAAACCCCAGAAGGCACACCCAGCAACACACCACACCCTAACCTCTGTTGTTAGTTTTCCAAGTGTCGGTGTCAGCGACGCCATGCCCGAGACACAGAGCCACTCAATACCCTCCTCTCAACGGGGTCTCGCCAGGTCGAAGAAGCACAGAGATGTGCGGCCGGCATCAATGCGTGCATCCCCCCCCAAAAAGGGGCACCAGCGCACTACCTCAAGATACACACGCGGGCCACACCGAGCCACCCCAACGTACAGCCTCCTCGTCCGTCTCGATGCCAATCTTCTCGTACAGCTCGGCCGGCTTCTTATTGGCGCCTTCGGATATGATGGCCACTGCCTCGACAACGATGCGCTTACGTTTCTTCCACGCGTCCTGCGCCACGCCAACGTGAACAGCACGAAAAGCACAGATAGAACGAACCACCGGTAGAGGTCACTACGCATGTCAGAAATCGTTGCGCATCGCAATGCAAAACACCCTCTGCTACCATCGCCGCCTGCCGTCCACGGCTCGACCAGCTCCATCCGGTGCTCGGTCACCCACGTGCTCCGAGCAATACCAAAGAACACCCCCTCGACCATCAACCCCGCCCTCACTCCCCTCGCGGAACGCGCCCCACCTCAGACATACCATCACCTCGGCATACTTCCGCTCCAGCGCCGCCCGCTCCTCCTCGCTCAGCACGACCCCCCCGCCAAAAGACGCAACCTTGGCCTCCAACTCGGACCGCTCGACCGCCACCTCGGTCGACCGCGCCAACGCGTCCGCGTCGCTCAAGGTCGCGTGCACTTCCCCCGCGGCGGCGTTGGCGCTGGCCACCGCCGCCTCCCCGTCGACGGCGGCGGCCTCGAGCTGCGCCAACCGTGCGTCAATCGCAGCCCGCTTCTCGGGAGAAGGCACGTCGATGCTCGACTGATTGGTGATAAACACCTTGGCCTTGCCGTACTCCTTGAGCGTCACGTCTCCGCGGGCGACCAGCGAGGCGGTCGCGCGGTCCACGGCCGCCTTCTTCAGCGGCGTCGGCGCCGCCTGCAAGGCATCAACGATGTTTGTGACAGACTGGGGACGGTTCGTGCGCACGAGGAATTCCTGGACGAGCCGCTCCTCCTGGAGGGGCGTCGGCTTGGGCATGGGGGGCCGGCAGGGGGGGAACGGCTCAGAGGAGGGAGAACAACAGGGGGGCGAGGAAACAAAGAAACAAAAGGGACAAGGCAAGAAAGGAAAGAGATGTGGGACACACAGTGCAAGAATGGGTACACTAGAGACGAAAGAAAGGCCGCTAGCTAGGTCGCGTCGACAACACAAAACCCCGGTGTCGTGAAACACGGCAAAGAGGAGTGCATCCGCGTCGACACTGCTCGACATCTGATACGTCCACAAATACCCAGACGAACCATGGGGAAGTACAGATGCACGCCATTGGACTGGGACAGGGGGGCCACCATCCCAGTGTCTGTTGATTGACAACCGGCCCGCAGGATCGGCACTCGCGCTGGCGCTGCAACCGACACCCAGAAGCGCAGTCGCCGCCGTCATCGCCTGCACACGCCTCGGTCGCTGCTCCTGACGCGACCTCCCCCCAGCCGCCCCACCGCTGTTGCGTGGGTCTGCGGCAGTGCATCCGTGGTGCCCCTCGGCGTCCGTGGGTCCACCACCCGCCGCTGCCGCCACCGTTGATTGCCAGCGCGACTGGTCGGTCGCACTGTCCGACCCCGCCACTGGCTCGGGCGTCTTCCTTGCATTTTCCATCCCCCCCCCCCCCCCCCCCCCCCCCCCCCCCCCCCCCCCCCCCCCCCCCCCCCCCCCCCCCCCCCCCCCCCCCCCCCCCCTCGCCCCCCCGCCCCAGCCCCCGCTCCCGCCC
>Ga0115030_1000688_pt1 | contig 14319 bp, 11 predicted proteins | sample SidtaG_4_FD_87174 | JGI IMG/M metagenome (GOLD analysis project Ga0115030, IMG submission 87174) | Marine algal microbial communities from Sidmouth, United Kingdom - Sidmouth_Male1 metaG | ecosystem: Host-associated > Algae > Red algae > Unclassified | place: Sidmouth, United Kingdom | collected... | reverse complement strand
CTGGGAACCCCCCCCATTCTCAGCACGCTGGTGCATTGCCACCGACCCCCCCCAACTCCCCCCCCCCGCTATCCCTCCCGCCCCCACCGCGAAAGAATGCTACTGAGCGCAATCTCCCCCCCCCGATCTCGACCACACCGGCAGGCGCCCTGCTGGACGGAAAGGCGGACGTGGAAGCTCCAGCGGGCGCCATGCTGGTCGCCGCCGTGGCAAAAGCAGACGCGGCGGATCGCAGAGCGCTGGCAGGCGTCACGCCGGCAGGCGGTGGTGCGGGTGCGCCGCAAGGCGTCACGCCGGCAGGCGATGCGCCCGCAAACGGTGGCGCGGCGGTGGTGGACGCGCTGAGCAGGGGCGGAGAAGCAGCGGTGGACACGACGGGGAGTGGCGGAGGTGCGGCGGAGTCAGACGGCGACGGAGACCACGTTGCAGGCGCGGGTGTCTGTCGCGGGGAAGCTGCAAACGACGGGGGCGGCAAAGAAGCGGCGGGCGCCGATGGCGCCGGTTTCGGTGGCGGCGGAGGGGGGGGAGCTGCGGACGACACGGGGGAGGAGGACCGGGGGGGAGGCCAGGAGGACACCTCGCTGCTGCCCCACTACGTGGCGCTGCCACAATTCGTCGGCTCGGGCATGAACAGCCAAGCGGTGGCCTCTCTGGGTAGGCGGAACCGAAACCCCCAACGGGAGGCGCAGGCATCTTTGCACGCGGTGATGCTTGCTGAGTTGGGGGCGAAGCAGGCGCGGACGGTTGTGTCCTCGCGGGAGGAAGTGAAGGACGTGGTCGACCTCATGGTGTCTGGCAGGAGGAAGGTGGCTCGCTCTGACGTTGGTCATTTTCTCTCTTTGATGCGCTTTTTTGTAGCTTCTCGATTGGGCGTGCGTGTTCAATCCTGTGTGTATCGTTACATCCTTCCCCGCGTGTGCGTGGGCGTCGTTGTGGAGTACTCGTTACCCAAGAAGCAAGAGGTAGCATTGAAGCTCGACAACCCGTCGAAGAAGGACGCACTCGTGTGGGGGCTGGCCCTCATCATGTACATGGCCGTGCACGTCAAGGATCCCTTCTACATCTACGTCCTGCACGCCTACAAGCGTGGCGAGCGCGCTCCATTAACAACACGACATGCTGGCGTTGTGGAAGTTGGAGCCGGCGCAGTTGGTGGAAGTGGGGGAGGTGGGAGCGCCAACGATGGTGCCAACGATGATGGAGAGGCTGCGGCTGCGGGTGCAGACAGCGTGGACAGGGCACACGCCGACGACGGGGATGCGGGAGCTGATGAAGCCGCCGTCTGGCGTGCTGTCGGTGATGGGGGAGCCGCCGCGGACGGCCATACCGCCGGTGATGGGGGGTCCGCCGACGGCCAGGGTTTGGCCACTGGTGGGGCCACCGCCCACAGCCATGCCGCCGGGCCTGCCGCGGGTGATGATGGAGCAGCCAACAGCGCGCGTCCGGCTGCAGGTGGGGCGGCCGCCGACAACGCACGTGCGGTCGAGGGCGGAGACGCCGTCGACGGACGCGCCGCCGACCGGCACGCCGCATGTGGGCACGGATCCGCCAACGATCAGGGTTGGGCATCCTTTGGGGCCGCCACCGACGGGCGCGCCGCCAACGGGCGCGCCGCAGGTGGGGGGGGCGCCGACCACCGGCGTGCGGAGGAAGGCGGGAGAGCTGCCGGCGGGCGTGCCAGAGGCGGGCGCGCTGCAGATGCGGGGGGGGCCGACCAGCAGAGTGATTATGAATGCGGGGGAGCTGCCAGCGGGCGTACCAACGACGGGCGCGCTGAAGATGGGGGGGGGAGCGACCAGCAGCGTGCGGAGGAAGGCGGGGGAGCCGCCGACGGGCGTGGCAACGACGGGCGCGCCGCAGGTAGGGGGGTGGGGCACGACCGACGTGCGGAGGAGGGCCGGGGAGCCTCCGCGGGGCGCGCCGCTGACGGTGGTGCCACCGGTGGTGAGGGACCGTTATACAACGAGAATGAGGCCCCCGGTCACGGGCGAGCAGCCCGGCGTGGCTCCACTGGCGGCGGAGCGGTAGTCGACGGGGCTCAGGACGCCAGGGACGGGCGGGCGGGCAAAGCAGGCCGTGCGGCCGACGATGGGCGAGCCGGAGCGCGTGGGCGAGCTGCTTCTGGTGAGGTTGCGGTGGTCGGCCTGAGGGCATCAGGGGCGCCGCTGACGCTTTCTCCCGCCTCGAGCCCTGCTGCCACCACCGCACGGGCTCGGCTGGACACGCCTTCACTGCTGCCGTCTCCAGCTCTGAGGATGATGCCGCCCGGCTGCGCGTCCGAAGCGGCCGGCGGGAGCGCTCTTGACGGCGCCATGCACGGCGCCGTCGGCCCCGTCTTTGGTGGCGCTGCGGCAGCTCGTGTCCGAAGTGGTCGCCGAGGGATCGGCCACGGCGGCGGCCTTGCCGTTGGCGGCCCTAACCACCCCGGAGCAGCCGCTGGTGGAAGAATGGCTGGTGCCAATGCTGCAGCTGGCGACGCAGCTGCCCTCATCGGTGGCAACGAAGCTGGCGGTGGCCACTGTGGAGTAGGTGGTGGACTGGGACGCCGCCCTGCAGATGCAGCCATTGATGCTGGTAATGAGGGGAGATCACCGAGGAGGCGCCTTCGGCGCTGTGATGCGGCTCCCCCTACCAATTCTCGCCCGACTTTCGTTGCGACCCTTGTCCCCCCAGTCCCCCTTCGGAGTGACTATTTGGTGCCCTCTTGTGAGCTGCAGGTGGACTTTCCCAAGGAGCATGCCCTCCATGGGCAGGAGGGTGGGGTCATGGCGGTTGGTCTGGTGCAAGCTGACGTGCACGAGCTGGAGGGCGTTGTCTTTTCGGCCGAGTATGTGGCGGTGGTGCCCTCGCGCGTTACGACCGCGCATGTGGAGCTCTTGGTGCCCGTTTGCGCGAGCGTGAAGATTGTTTCTGCCCGTTTGGGCAGCTGCGTGGGCGCGTACGTCCTGTGGCCGTCGCTACTGTTAGGGTACGTTTTCTGTTTGGGCTTCATGTTGCTTGTGGGGGTATCACTCGCTAGCCTTCAGGGTCAGTGCCAGTGACGGATGCGACCGAGCCGCTTTCTGACGGATGATTGTACACGTTTGTGCTTCACGTCGGACGATCGTTCTAAGTCGCCCCGTTTCTTGTTTTCTTCTATTGGTATCTTGTGGCTCAGTCCGAGGGTCAAGCTCTGGGACCGGCCACCGCGCCTCCCCTCGGCGCGTCGTTTGGGCACCGCTTTTTTAATTGGGCCTGTGCAGCCCGCGTCTTCCACCGCCCGTGGGGATCCCATTGACGCCGTCAAGGTTGCGCAGTTTATGCCCGCCGTCCGCCTGCATGCCGTAGAGCTGGAGGCCGACGCGGGCGTCGTCGACTACACGGCAATGGAACTCTTGTACAACACCGACGCGTACATGTACCTGCTCCAGCAGCACTTTACGAGCAAGCGGCTGCGGCCGCCTGTCACCCTCAACAACCTTGTGCAGGAGAATGACAAGCCAGCGTTGATCTTTCTGTGGGACCGCCGGCATCTGTCCTACAAGTAGGTGCCCCCCATGTTGTTATATGGTCGCGTGCATGTATATCTTTTTCTTTTTGATGCTGCTGGCAATATGCATCCTTTCTGTTCCACGGTGCGCGGGCCATGTTGTTATGCTTCGTGACAGGCAGGTGAAAGCATTTAGGTATTGACACACGGCGGGCAGACATCCCGCCAAACATGACAAGAACAGGGATCATCGACTACGAAAAAGAAAAGAGAAAACAGGAAAGCGATACACGCGACGACGCAATGGGCAGCGAGACGAAAGAGCATCCGCAATCACGAGAGCACATGGGCCAGACGATGACAACAGTGCCCATTCAAAGCACACAACCGCAGCTGGTCCAAAGACAGCGGCGCGGTCCAGTCCTTTGCCCGCAGATGGCGCTGCAGAGGAACCACCTCGCCTATAAACAGAAAGAACAGGTCAGAAAGCGAAGAGCGCGTCGAAAAAATACGAAGCGGGTCGGTCACGAGGGCATCGACGGCGATGTCCTCGATCCTGCTAATATTGGGGAAGTGAGGGCACAGCACCTTGTACAGGGTGGCGTGGCCGATGCCCCACTTGAGCACGCGCTTGTCCCTAAAAAGCTCCATCATCACCGGCGACACGCCACCCATGCGCACCAAGTGAAACACCACGGACCGCCATTGCGAGGTGACAACAACAAAGAGCGCGGCGGAGCCACGGCCGGCCCACCCCACCTCGACTGCCAAACGCGTCGGTTGTGCTCGTGAGCCATCGCTCTCGAGCAGCCTCGCCGCGTCCCAGAGCAAGATTGTGGCGTAGCCATCGCCGTCGGGCAGCCTCCAGCAGTAGTGGATTGTGTGGTCCACGGGCAAGGAGGCCTCACGTCGGCCACTAGGGGCACCCCGCGTACCCTCCACTGTTGCTGCTTCCCAGCAGGGCCCGTCCCCGGCCAGCTTCAGAGCGGAGCGCCGCCCAGGCATGGTGGCGCTGTCTTGGGGGGGTTCACAAAGAGGGTGAAGCGAGGGAGGCGCAAGCGTGGCTGTCCTGTGGACGAGCGACGGGGCGCTCAGCGGGGGACGAAAGGTTATTCGGTGTTGTCTCCGCTCGCCTCGGCAGCCGCCAGCGAGGCCACAGGTCGTGGGTAGGAGGGGGGAGCGTGGGGGTAGGCAGCGGTGGCCCCACAGAGGCCGCCACGGCCTTGTGCGGTCGCCGGCCGGCGCCTCGACGGTGGCCGCGGCGGCAGGAGGCAAGGGAGCACAGGTCTTGGGTAGGAGGGGGGAGCGTGGGGGTTGGCAGCGGTGGCCCCACAGAGGCCGCCACGGCCTTGTGCGGTCGCCGGCCGCCGCCTCGACGGTGGCCGCGGCGGCAGGAGGCAAGGGCGCACAGGTGGGGGGCAGGGGGAGTGAGGGAGTCAGCACGGCAGCCGCAGCCGCAAGCAAGAGAGCACAGGTGGGGCAGGGGGAGAGGGTAAATAGGTCGTGGTGGCCCCGCGGAGGCCTTTCGCAGGTGTACCAGCTCTGAGCGGTGACCGTCCAGCACCTTGGCGGTGACGGCGCCTCGGCGGTGACGGCGCCTCGGCAGTGACAGCGCCTCCGCAGCTGCCGTACCTCGGCAATGGCCGTACGGCGTGACGGCGCCTCGGCAGTGGCCGTCTCTCGGCAGTGGCCGGTAGCGGCTGCGGCGGCCGAGGCGAGGGGTGATGACGCACAGGTGGGGGGCAGGGGGAGCGGGGGCGTTCACCAAGAATGAGCGGCCTCGCCACCCTGACGGCGGGGGCCACCCTGACGGCGGGGGGATCCATCAGCTCGTTGCGTGTGATAAGGAATAAAAGGCGGGAAGAATGGCGGGAGCCGACGCAAGTGTGGGGATCCTAGAAACGAGCGCCCGCTGGGCGCCGCAGGTCATGAGAAACAACCTGTTGCACTCCCATTGGGACCCCTGTCACTCGGTGCCGTGACGGCGAACTCCTCCGACGTCGGCGCTCAAATCCAGCTATTCCAATCAGTGTGTGTCATATGATTACATTTGATGGTGTTGATAGTGGAGTTATATCCCACCCACGCAAAATTACGTCTTACTTCGAAGGGGTGAAGGGCACTTCTGTCGACGACTGATGCAGGCCGTCACGAGCGCCGCACCCCAGTGCGGACGGAGCCCATAAAGGTCCCTCACATGGGTTTTTGGCCGCGCCAGGATACATCGGAGCACGTTAGTGGGCGGGCTGGCGCAATACCGGCCCACCCCTAGCCAGCGACTTTCTCGTGGCACGCACTAATAGCTCTCTCGCCATACCAGGACACACGCTGCTGTCTCCAAGGTGCGACCGCGTCCACTGCTACGTCCCTGTTTCGCCCGCAGCCTTATTCCCCAGTACAACGTGTGAATGGCTGCTGCTTTTGGACGCTTCGCGGCAATGGTAACCACAGACTGTTCGCAAGTCCCTCCTCGCTCTCATGCTCAAGAGGTCTAAAGCATGATACAACCAGACAAGACGATGCGTCCAGAATGCATCGAGAGCCACTCATCAATCAAAGGGACCCGTGGGAGTGGTTGCGCACCACGCTTCTGCACCGGTCACTACTATTGACGCGGAGAGCGTTGGATGCTCTCCAGGGCGATGAGTAACGCATATGATTCGTGGGGCTAACCAAACAGACCTCAACCTGCCATTTGAATGCACCAGCCGGTCCTAGACGGACTGGGACCCTCTCAGAGCGCCCTCGCAAGGAGGGGCAATCCTAGAAAACTATCTGTCCTGAGCGTCACCACAAGGGTTCCTTTCCCAGAAGAACTGGTGCGCATGGACCTTTGGTACACCTAGAGTGTACCTGTATACCGGTGGATAGGGTACCAGTTGCGGAACTCACAGGGGCACCTATCTGTCACTTTGGCTGTTTTGTAGCAGCCGGTAGATCATGAAGGAAGGATGTGCTGCCCATTCCAAGCACATAGCGTGAAAGAGCACCATCACTTTACCCAGACTGCACTATCCCGAAAATGCGCGACACAAGTTCGGTTTTGACTTGCACACGGCTGGGTGCCTCCAGACGTCGTTGCAAGCCGGTGCACGGCGGTAAATACGGGAGTCATGAGGTCCCACACGCATACCAGATTTTTGCCCTCCCTTGTGCTGTATTGCAAAAGAGCATGTGCCGGCTCTTCATAAGGCCTGAAAAAGACCAAGAAAGCACGCTGCGGTGGTGACACACCCCTTGGCATGCCCTCTCCATCATGTCAGTGGGCGTCCTGCGTGCACTTGCTGCCTATCTGTCTCTCGGGAATGCACTGGGGGTCCGAAAGTGATATTGACCATCGAATAGGGGGTCCTCTGCTGTCACTCGTCGCAGTGGAGTCAGTCCTGACCGCTGGCGCCGCTCCGTCATACACGTAGCCGCAACCCTACCAGTGTGTAAGGGTGCTTCCTGGCTTTTCTGGCAGTCCACCTACAAAACAATGGTATGAGATTGTTGTACGGATAGTGGAAGCTGCCCATCATTATCTCTCGTGCTCACAGCAGGGCCGAGCACAGTAGGGAAGAGCAGTCGGCTCCGCTCGGAGGGTACGCGAATGAAGCGACCCACATCAAGTGCTGCCACTTCCTTGTCTTCAATTATGTATTTACGAGCCGAGGTCGCACTTAAGCCCGAGGATGGAGCGGATGCTTTCCGGCCAATGGACGAGGCCTACCGACGACACTGCCTAGCTGCCTCATTTTTGGATCGCCCGGCTGTCGCTCGCTTGCCCAACGCAACGGCTCTCGCTGTTCCTCGTGCCACGCTGCGGCCTCCATTGAGCGCTGTCTTCTCACAGCAAATAAGCGCTGCGACCTTCATGGCGCGCCATCGTGCGTGGCTGACACGCCACGTCGAGTTTCTTTGAAAGCAGACCTGTGTCAATGTCCTTAGTCCATTGAGTACGTTGCGCCTGGAGTCCCCTGCACCGAACTGTCAACGGCAGGGTGCGTCGCTGGAAGCGGGCGCGGGTGCGCTTCTTTGTTTCCCGGCTTGCCCATCTCGTCGGTAGCACCGTGATCCTTGAAGTCGTCTCGCGCGCCGATTTTCAATCTCGCTTTGCCGTGCGTTTGCTGTGGTCGGGGGCGTGACAGCCGGTCATGGATTGCGTTCTGGATGCTGCACAAGAGAGAGCCATGACGATGTTTGACGGTGGGCGCAATGTAGCAGTCCTTGGCCGCGCGGGGAGTGGGAAGAGCGTGCTCCTTCGGGAGATGATGCTCCGTGCCGTGAGTCGGTGGGGCAGGGGGGCGGTCGCTATTACCGCACTTTCTGGGACGGCTGCGGTGGGTGTCGGCGGCCAAACCATCCACAGCCTCTTTGGATGGGACGTGAGGCCTTTGAACAAGAACGACTGGCTGGAGCAGGCCCGGGGGAAGCCCATGCTCTGTGACAAGCTCAACCGCGTTCGTGTGCTCTTTGTGGACGAGGCGCCAACCATGGCAGCGTCGCTATTCACGCGCATGGCTCACGTCATGCGGCACGTGGCGCCCGCGCACCTGCAAGGTCGCCCTTTTGGGGGATGCCAGATTGTCTGTACGTTGTAAGAGCCTTCTCTGTGAGAGGCTTGCGTGGGCTTTTTCCTCTCCTTCGCGTCTCCTCAAGTGTGTCCATCTCGGAATGGGACCTCGCTGACGCCATTGGGTGCGTTTCTCCTGTTTTTCCCCGCCGCCGCCGCTGTTACCGTGCTGTGTTGCTTGTCTGCTTGTTTTCCAGGCGCGGGCGATGTTCTCCAGGGCGCCCCCGTCAAAGTGACAGACGTTTCCATGGACAGTTGGGTCTTTGCGTGCGCCGCGTGGAGGTCGGCGTTTCACGGCCACTTTGGACGAGTGGCTTGTGTCACCGGCGGGCACCGGCAGCTCGACGACGCCTTCCTCGCGCTGCTGGACCGGTTGAGGTGGGGGTGCCACACGGCGGCCGACGTGGCCGCAGTCAACGCCACGTGGGAGAACTTTTGCCCCCCCCCAGGCGTCGCCCGCGACGACATCACCAAGCTTCGCATCCGAAAGGCGGCCGTGCACGACATCAACCGCGACAGGCTGGGAGCCATCGACGAGCCGCTGTTCACGTTCCCCAGCGAGGCGGTCATGGTCGCGACCGACCCAGCGGAGCAGGCGCGGGCGCTGGTGGACCTCCACGAGTTCCTGGACCCGACCTTCTTGGCCAAGGTGTCGAGCCCGGTGATCTTCACGCGGAGGGTGGGGCGCTTCCCGACGGGCACACGTGGCCATATCGTTGGGTTTGGGTCTCGGGCTGGTGAGTCGGGGGAGGGGCAGTCGATGGCGTTCATTGTGTGCATGGTGGAGGGGGAGCGCGTGGAGGTGGAGCGCCAGCGCTTCTCCGTGTACGACGCCGCTGGCAGTGAGCTGGTTTTTTGCTACCAAATGCCGCTGCTCCTTGGCTGGGCTCTGACCGTGCACCGTGCGCAGGGCTTTAACCTGGACGCCGTGGAGGTGGACTTCATGCAGGACACGTGGTCCACGTGCGGCCTGGTGTACACAGCATTGTCGCGGTGCCGCACGCTCGCTGGGCTGCGGGTGAAGGGTCTGACAAAGGCGCTGGTCCAGGTCAGCAGCACAGCGCGAAAGTACATGGCCAAGGAGATGCATGCTGCCGGTGTGCTCGATGGCAATGCGACTGTGTGGTTGCCGCGGGAAGCATAGACTTGACATTCGATCGAGTTCTTTTTTTGAGGAGGCGACAATGGCAGGGAGTGTACGGAGCATCGGTTGGGAGGGAAGAAAAGTAAAGTCAATGGCATACAGGCAAGAAAAAAAACAATGGTGTAGCGGTCACTCCAGGTCACTCTGGGTCGGGGTCAGGCCAGACGAAGAAGAAGATCCAGAATGACTCGTGGGGCAGGGGGATTCGTACCCGTCAGCACGTGGAGGCAGGCCGGGGTCTGTGTCGACGCCCTCGGCGCTACCGTCGGCAACTAGAAGCACGCCGCCGTCCCCACCGCCGTCCTCGGCACAGCCAACGGCGGGCCGAATCAGGCCGGCGTTCCCGTCGCCGTCCTTGGTGCTGCAATCCGCGGGCACAAGCACGCTGACGTCCCCGTCACTGCCGTCCGGCGAGTAGCCACCGTCCGACGACGACGTCTCCCTCAGCGACTGCACGCTTCCCTCGTCGGCCGAGGCCGGCGACTGGATGTCCATGTCGTCGACGTCGTCGGTTAGACGCGCGGCCAAGTCAATGCAGCCGGCGCAGGAGAACTGCGAAAAGTAGTCGCCGGACACGTCGGCATCGTCTGGTAGCCGCTTGACGCCCAACTTGGCCCTCATCTGGGCCTCGTGGTTGAGCGTGGCCGTCTGGTAGGCCAACAGCGCCGTGTAGTTTTGCACCCCCATCCCCCGCAGCGAATTCTGGATGTTCCTGATCGGCGCATTCCGCTGCTCGGGAGACCCGGTGTCGACGCCGTCCATGGCCGTGTAGGAGCGCGGGTCAAAGAGGTCGGAGCACAAGTGATTGAAGATGTGGAAGCGGTCGGAGAGTATCGTGCAGTCCGCAATGAGCCACGCCACCTTTCCCAACGCGGCCCTGAAGGCGCCGCACCCGAAGTCGTAGATCAAAAAGTGGGGCATCTTCCCAAAGCGCGTGACGAGCATGTTTAGGAGCACCTGCGGGGCCTCCTTCCTGTCGAGCACCGAGAATGCTAGGATGAGCGGGTTGGTACAGGCGCAGCAAAACGTCATGGCGCCGGGCGAGAACTTGTGCGCGTGGGCGTAATGTTTGGAGCACATGCCTGTCCGGACCACCTCCTGCCACAAGAAGGGCTCGGGGCGACACTGCGGCAAAGAGGGTGCACAAATGCCGGTGCGTTGAGGGAGTGAAGATGCCCCCGGGTACCGCCGCCGAAACTTGGCCGCCAGCTCCTCTTGGTCTCCGTTCCCCGCCGCCCACGTCTCCTCAAACTTGACCGTCGCGTCGGGCCCATTCCGCCACGCCTTGGAAAAAGCAACGATGCAGCCATCGACCGCATCGAGACAAGCCGCCGAGTGCACAGCGAGCGCCTGCATCTGTCCAAACAAGTCTCGGGCCGCGCTCAAGCCAATGCGTAAAAAGCGCAGGTCTCGCAAGACGGTCACAGCAGGGACCGTGGGCGTAGCCGTGGGCACCGCCGTGGCTGCCGCCGTGGTCGCCGCCATCGTGGACGCCGCCGTCGTCGTCTCCGCGGGACCCACCTTGGGTGCCGCCGTCTGCGTCGCCGTGGGCGCCACGTTGGTCGCCGGCGTCGACGCCGCCGTAGGCGGCACCGTACGCATCGTCGCTGCCGCCGTCTTGGGTGCCGTCGCCTGCTGGAGGATCTTGCCGATCGCGTCGGCTGGCTTCGCCGAGCGCAAAGCGTTAGAAAGCTCCCGTAGTGCCTCTGCGTGCGACCGCCTGAACGGCAGCACGACGCTGTCGATCGTCACGGCCGTGATAAAGGAGAGCAGCTCCCTGCGCGTGTCCTTGCTCATGGCCAGGACAGCCGGGTGCAGGTGTGGCGATTCCTTGGACTTGGCGGCCTTTCCAGAGGAGAAGGGCTTGCGGCCGCATGGTGCCCTCTTCGTGTGAGCGGCGGTAGCACCAGGGGCCTTCGGCTGAGCGGAAGAGACGGGCAACAGCGGCGTCATGGCGCCCGGAGCCGCCGACTTGTCGGCGCCCGCGACCAACGACGCCGCATTTGTCGCCGTCGCACCTGCCGTCTCTGTACGTGCCGCCACCGATAGAGCGGGTTGACCTTTGCGCGGCGCCGTAGCCGACGCCGCCACTGGAGTCGTGCTGGCCCCGGCCGACGCGGGCGACGCCTTGACCGTCGCTTGCGCCATGCTTGCTTCGGGCCGCGCGGGCGACTCCTTGGCCGCCAAATAGTCCGAAAGGTGCGCGGCCGCGGCGACGCGGTGGGCGCACTCGGATGCGCTCCTCGTCTTGTACTTGACGAGTGATACTTTCAGCTGCTGCAGGGTGCTGGCGACCGCCTTGTCCACGTCCCATATCTGCCGCAACACGTCGCGGATGGCCACCTCGTTGGTAGTCAGCGATCGTACGCGCATAGCCGGCAGGGCCCCGGGGACCAACAGGCCGATCGCCATCTCCACCGCGCGCAACGTCTTGGAGTATATCTTGACGGCCTTTCCCTTGGGGTTGAGAATATCCCGGACCACGCGCCGCACGCTCTCGCCCCGCACCATGTACGCTGCCCTGATCGCTTCCTCGTTAACCGGAATCTCCTCGGCGACGCGCTCAAAGCGCTCGTTCTCCGCCGCACGGCTGCCGTAGCCCACCCAAATCGAGTCGCCTGCGACGCACTTGTACCGGCCGTCGGTTCCCAAGCACCGCGTGCACGTAAAGAGTGCAGGGTGAAGGTCGACCGTCATCAGGTTCAGGCCGGCCAACACCACCTCCCGCAGCGATCGTCCGCTCAACGGCGTGACGCTCCGAGGAGGGGAGCCCACGGACGCCTCCGCGGCGTCCTCCCGCCGTGCGGCTCGCAACCACATGGTCGTCGACGTGGTCAGGGCCATCCCGAGCGACGCCATGTTCGCCATCGACCGCACCCACACGGCCGTGCCCGCGGTCGTCCACGATAGGAGGACAATGTGGTGCTCGCGTCCGTCCCGCGCGACCAGCTTCTTGCACGAAGAGCACTTTACCAGGTGCACCGACAACGCGCAAAAGCCCCGGGTGCACGCAATCGTCCCGTTGCGCACGTAGTTGCCGCTGACGGTATGGGCCTTCTTCCGCCGCGTGCACCCGTCACAGCTCCTCGGCGCCGGCACTACAAACGGCTTGTCGATGACCGCCAGCTGGCAAACCGCGGCGTTCACACGGACAGCCGCATGACAGTCGTACAAAGGCTGGGACAGAGACGAAACCGAGGTCACTTCCAGGCACATAGTGTCGAGCGACCGCTTGGATGTCACGTCCAACAAAGGAGCCCCACTAGCGCGGGCGTCCAGGATATGCGAGCACTCCCTTGTCCGACCGCCAGCGCAAAAGCCGCAAGACGCCCTCTTGGCAGTGAAATACAGCGGGACGGGCAGAGGAGAACCGAGATGGGAACACACGGTAACGTACAATCCACCCACGGCCCGAAACGCCATCGCCGATGATGCCGTCATATCCGCGTTGTTGGACAGGAGGTGCTGCCTGACAACCGCCACCGGCTGCTGCATGACGCCGCAAAGCTCCTCCAGCGCGCCGTCAAAAATGGTGGCATGCTTGCAAGTCGTGCGGCGCTCGTACATGCAGTCGTCTCTAAAGACGTCGCTGCCAACGCACGTGCAACGGACATGCCCATCGCCGCCGAGCCACACGCAGGCACTGGCACACTCCCCAAACTCGTCCCGTCGCCAAGCCCCCCACCTACCCACCACACCAAATACTCCAGGGATGAGCCACACCTCCTCGCGACCAGGCAACGACGCCCACTCCTCCATCCGCGCGATGCTGGCGTTGGCCACGTTGATGTGAATGCCGCAGTCGCGCGCCATGGTTTCCGCCGTGGCATGCTCAAAGTACGATCCCAATGCCCGGCGCAGGCCGGTCCCAAAGTTGACCTCGGTCTTGCGGCCAGACCCCCGCTTGCGCCCACCCCGACCGTGCCCTGGTCCTCGGCGCATCTGCACCAAACCGCCGGCCTGCTGATGCATCTCAGACGCCTTTCCAAACGATAGCGTACCAGAACCGTCACCCGTACCGCCACCCAACGGGGCAGTAGGAAGAGGAAACAGGGTGCCATATCCGATGGCAGCGGGCGATGCTCCATCTGCGGGCACGCCGCAAAACTCCATGGAGTCACTACCGCCGGCTTGTGGGTCGTCGCCGCCGCCGTCGTGAGCATCTTCACAATCGCGTGCTTGTGCGTTGTCACAGCCACCAGCGACGATTGGCGCACGGCCGCCGCCGCCGCCCATCATGGACAAACTGCTGCCCGACGAGGCGCTGCTCAGCGCTCCCAGGGCAGGAGAAGCCCCGCTTCTCTCACGTGCTCCAACGGCAGCGCTCTCAGCCACCGCCCTCCCCATCGGTTGCAGCAGGGGGACCAGCACCGCCGATCCATCGCTCTGATCCGACAGCGAGCCGTCCATTTAGAGAGAGCCCGAGATCCCCCGGCCGCCGCCGGTCCTCCCAGCGTCCAATGACCGCCACCCCCCGGCCCACTCGCCGCCGCCACGCCGCCGCCGTACACAGGGATCTGGGGAGGTAAAGAGGACGGCACAGCGGTTGCGGCCACGGGTACAGCCGATGCCACGGGGATGGTCGTGCGCGAGGGAAAGTAGAGGGAGCCGGAGGCGGAGCGGGCCACGGCCACACAGGCGGCCACGAGGGCGTGGCCAGCACGGGAAGGAGAACAGACCACGCCCACGGGGGCGAAGCCTGGGGCGCCGGCGGGGGTGGCGGCAGGAACCCCCTGGGGGCCCCCGACGTCCGGCAGGTTAGGGGCGGGCGTCGGCTCCGGGGCGGAAGCGACGCGACGGCGCGACGGCCGGCAGGAGCGCGGCCGGTCCGTAACCGCAGCCGCAGCCGCGCAGCCGCAGCCGCGCAGCCGCGGCGGGAGTAGTAGGAGGAAGATCAGGAGGCGCGCGCCGCGGAGAGCGGCAGCGGGAGCACAAGCGGCGCAACCGCAACACGGCAGGACCAGGCCGCGGGCGCGGACGTGGGCGCGGGGGAGAGCCAGAGCCGATGCCGCGGCAGCCAGCGGCAGTAGGAATCGGATCGCGTGTGCGCCGCACCAGGTGTGACCGCCGGCGTCCCCAGCCCCCAAGAAAGGCGAAGGGGGAGGAAAGCACGGGAGGGGGGGGGACGAAGAGGGGGGGGGGGAGGGAGGG
>Ga0115030_1000687_pt1 | contig 14324 bp, 19 predicted proteins | sample SidtaG_4_FD_87174 | JGI IMG/M metagenome (GOLD analysis project Ga0115030, IMG submission 87174) | Marine algal microbial communities from Sidmouth, United Kingdom - Sidmouth_Male1 metaG | ecosystem: Host-associated > Algae > Red algae > Unclassified | place: Sidmouth, United Kingdom | collected... | reverse complement strand
GGGGGGGGGGGGGGGGGGGGGGGGGGGGGGGGGGGGGAAAGGGGGGGGGGGGGGGGGGGGGGGTGACGCCCGCCGCCGCCGGCCTGGCGGCCGGGCGGGGCGGGTGCGACGGGCGGGCGGCCGCGCGCAGCGGCGGCGGGCGGTGGGCGTGCGCGCGAGCGGCGGTGTGGCTGCCTGCGTGGTCTGGTGGTGTGGCGGTGGGTGGGACACTGTCGCGCCGCTGGCCGCCGACGTTGGGACGTGTCTGTCACCTCTGCCAGTGCCTGTTGATGCGCCCGCGGCAGCGTCGGTCCGAGCTCCAAGCCCGATACGGTGGTTTTCTGTGCGTCGCCGAGACGGGATGTGGGCGCCCGGCGGCAGGCTGTGGTGTGCCACGGCCGAGTTGCTCACGGAACGCACGCGGTACGTCGGGAGCTGCTGTTCGATGGCAATCAACACGACGACAGGCGGTGCCAAGAGACCGACCGCCGCTTGTAGCCACCCGTGTGCGCACGCACAAGGACAACCAGAGACGCGTGCTAGTCAAAAAAAAAAAGAAAGGAAAAAGGACAAAACGGTACATGGCGTAAACAGAAGAGAACAAGAGGACGACACCAAGCACCATCACGGGCGCGAGACCGACACAAAGCGGGCGTGACAAGCCCGAGGCGGGCCTACAAAAGATAGCTATCGAGATACCGGCCCAAAGGGAAGAGCAACACCACGCACGGACGCCAGGCACAAGAGACACCGAGTCCTCCAAGGACGGGATGCGGCAGGCCGGCTGGCCACATCGCCCCCAGTCCACGTTGACGCCCGGGGTGCCACGCACCTGCACCGCACAAACGCGTGACCCGCCGCACGCTCCCAAGGCACCAACGACGCCGCACCGCACCAGCGCTTACTTGCTCACAGACGACTTCTTCAGGCTCTCGATCAGCGGACCAAAGGCCACATCGTCGGCATTGACCCGCGTCGGCTTCGTGCCACGCTGGACCCGATACGCGGCGGCGCCGCCGCTGGGGCCTTCGGCGGCCATGGCCGGCACCGAGGGCGCCGCCGCCGCCTGCATGCCGCCGCCCATGTACTGGTTGGGGTTGCCCCCAAAGCGAGCTGCGTGTGCCATTGCCATGGGGTTCATCCCAGCCGCGCCGCCCATCGTCATGGCCATCCCGCCCCCCTGCTGCTGCTGCACAGGTACGAGCGCCATGTTGCCGTAGCCGCCGGCCACAGACTGGTAGGCTTGCATGTTCATCTGGCCGCCCATCTGGCCCATCTGGCCACCCATCTGGCCGCCGCCCATCTGGCCGCCGCCCATCTGGCCGCCCATCTGCGTCGCGTACATGTTTTGGCCACCCATCTGCGTCATGTATGCCTGCTGCTGCATCATTTGCTGCTGCTGCTGCATCATGGCCATCTGCTGTTGCTGCTGCTGCTGTTGTGGGTTGCCACCACGGGGAGCCACGCGACCGCCGTTCATCAGGTTCTTCACGTTGTTGACGCGGTCGTCAACGGTATTCTCAAACGTCGCGGGCGAGTACATCCCCGCCGTGCCCTGCTGCCCATACACGGTCAGCGCGCCAGCGCCGCTGCCGTTCTGAGACGGCTGCGGGCCACCAGCGCCCTCGATCCCCAATAGGTCGGCCAGGGGGTCAAACGCACGCGGTGCGGGGGCCGGCGCCGGAGGCGGAGCCGGGGGTTCTTCCTCCTCGTCAGACGAAGACGAAGAGGAAGAGGAAGACGACGAGGACGACGAGGACGACGAAGACGAGGATGAGGGTGGCGGGGGCGTTCTTGGGCGGGGAGCCACCTCCCGCTCCTCCTCGGAGTAGTATTCCGGCTCCGGCTCGTAGTACGGCTCGGGTTCGGGCTCAGGGTCCTCGTAGTCATCCTCCGACTCGTACTGCGGCTCGATGCGCGCCTCAGCTGGCCCGTTCTTCACGTACTCACTCATCGAGTCGAGGAGGTCTAGCGAGATCAGGGATAGCTCCGGAACCGTCCACTTCGGGTTGAGCTGCCGCGCCGACTCAAAGAAGGGCCCCGCTTTCTTGACAATTTCAACGTAGCGCCGGTAGACGTCGAGGCCAATGGTGGCCGCAGGGGTCTCCATCTTGAAGAAGAGGTCCAGTAGCCGGATCATGCCTTGGGCAAGCGTGACCCACAGCGTCGTCGCGTCGCGGAGGATCATGGAGAAGGCGGGGGTGCCCACAGGGGAGAACCGCACCTGGCCAGAAAGGTCGAGCCCAAACAGCTTCTCGACCGAGTCCTGCAGCACCGGCAGCTCGGCAAATAGCTTCTCAGCAGCGGCATTGCGGAAACGCTGCGCCTCCGCCTCGGCACCTTCTTTCCCCTTGCCTGAAGGGAAGCTGATCGCTGCCTTGGTCGCACACCACTGCGTGAGGTAGGCCGAGTAGGTGCGGATGAAGGGGGCAGATGCGTAGCCCTCGGGCGTCGGGTCGTTGAAGCTGGTCATCTGGAATATACCACGCGCGTGGGTGGCCACGTACACAACAAATTTCTCGTTGCCCTCCCGCAGGATGTGGTGGTAGATGGTCAGCGCCTTGGTGACCACAATCCACTCATGCTGCACGAGACGTTTGCGGAGGTGGTAGAAGATGGCGCCGACGGGGCTTTCCCGGTTGGTGATGCTGCCGCCCCACTGCAGGCCCTGCAGGATGACGCGGACGTGTTTGCCCTTGGGCGGCGCCGGCTCGTGGTTGGTAGCCTTGTTGACGACCACCTTCCAGTTGTCTGATTTGGCCGCCGCCATCGCATTCTTCATCCCGTCCTTCCACTTGCCACTGAGCGCCGACGACGCCGGGCGGCCACGGGACATACCAAAGTGGTCCCCTTCACCGGCACCGCCGACGCCGCCGCCACCCCCACCACCGACCATCCCCGGGCCGACACTGCTCGCACCACCCACGGTGGACGCGTACGCTTGCGACGCATACGGGTTCGTGGTGGGGGCAGGGGCCAGGGTGGCCCCACCGCTGACGCCGCCGCCAGCCATGGCCCTCGTGCCACCACCCCCGCCGCCACCGCCGCCGCCGCCCTGCGCAAAGGAATCATAGGCGGACAGCCCAGCGGGAGGGGGCCGCGGCGCCGACGATGCCGCTGACCTCCCCGCTTGGTAGCTGCCAGCGGGACCACCACCGCCACCGCCATACCCGGAACGCTCCCCACCGCCGCCACCATACTGAGCGCGCTGGGGCGGCCCGTAATCGTCATCACCGGGATAAGCTGGACGCCTGCCACCCGTGCGGTAGTCGTTGTAAGACATTGCGGCGAAGGTGGTGACACGTACCGCGTGAAGCGGCAACAAGCACCAGACACAACCCGCGGTGAAACGCCGCGACGCAAACACTCGGTCGGGGACTCGACTAGGCGCCCGGCCACCACGGCCAACCGTGCAGCAAGCGACACCAACGAGAAAAAAAAAAAGGGCACGGGAAGATATCTCGGCCGACAGCAGTACCACACCGCCGATCCGCCGCCGCGTGATCGATCAGGCGACGGCACCGAAGAGGAAAAAACAAATGCCGTCACCCACGAGGACCGGAAAACCACAACCAGCACCCGCCCGACAGGTCACCTCGCCTGCAACCGCAATGCGCACGCTTGACGGCTCGATGCCGCTTCTCGTCTCGACTCGCCCTCTCTGCGCGCCCGGCACGCGCAAGCGGCGGCACAGTCCTATATCGTGCTTGCGCGTGGATGTCACACCGTCAGCGGCCAGCGCACGCGCAGCGTGCGCCATCTAGCAAGGGGTGACTCCCCAACCTCAACGAAACGGACCACGATTGGTTAGGTCAGGTCGTCCTTTTACTTTTCACGGCTCTCACTGGGCTGGCCTGCAGGGAGAGGCGGCCAAGGTGGGTGCGCTCAAAAGCGTGCAAACCGCGATCGTCTGATTTCTCTACCAATCAGCTCACACTGAACTGCTTCATATGACCGTACTTCAGATGTCCAGTCATATTCTCCAAATCATCGCACGGCCTCGGAATCATGTCTCAAGTGACAGAAGCTGTAGGACTTATTCAGAATTGTTTCTGTAGGCCTCTGCTGAGACCTGGACAGCAGTCTGGCTGTTGCCGGCCACTTGACCATCGCCCCGCTGGCTCTGTGGTGCCATCGCCGTCCCCCTCTGGTACCGACCCCCCCCCCCGACGCGGATCAACACACCGCGCACTTGTCTTGCTGCTGCTGGCTTGTTAGTCCCTCCGTTTCCGCAATGTTCCTCACTCGCAGCGAGTATGACCGGGGTGTGAATACCTTCTCGCCTGAGGGGCGGCTGTTCCAGGTCGAGTACGCTATCGAGGCGATCAAGCTTGGCTCCACCGCTGTGGGCATCTGCACGACGGAAGGGTACGTTTTTCTCTGTACCTGGCTGTTTGTCCTGGTGCTGCGGCTGTATTGATTCACGTCATTTCTGGCGCTGGGCAAGAGTGCTCCTTTGACAAACTACATCCTACGGATTGCCATCGATTCTGGGACAGGAGGATGTCTACATCAGGGCTACACGACATTGTGACCGCGCACGTTTTCCTGCGGGGCGACGCGCAGGTGCTTTTGTGGCGTGCAACTCTGGCTGTGTCTCCAGTCGCTGCGTTTCACCGTGGGCCCGACGACACGCGATGCTTCCTCCCAGTCTCCTGCAGCCGCTGGCGCTTTGGGAAGGTACTAGATTCTCGAGGGTGGTATAGGTTGTTCCGGTCGACGACAAGCCCCGCTGACATCCTGTTTTTTCCGCCCTGTGTCTACTCTGTACCTTGTTGAATGCTTTCCCCTTTCTATTCTCGTCCCTCCCCTCTCAGTGTCATCCTGGCGGTGGAGAAGCGGCTGACGTCCCCCCTCCTGACCCCCTCGTCCATCGAGAAGGTGCTGGAGATTGACACTCACATCGGGGCGGCCATGTCTGGCCTCACGGCCGACGCGCGGACGCTCATCGACCACGGGCGCATCGTCACTCAGGAGCATCGCTTCACCTATGACGAGCCCCTCTCTGTCGAGTCGACCACCCAGTCCCTGTGTGACTTGGCGCTGCGGTTTGGGGAGGATGGCCGCGACGATGGCGCGGACGCGATGGCGCGCCCGTTTGGCGTTGCCCTCCTCATTGCCGGCGTGGACGGTGAGGGCGGCCCGGCGCTGTACCACACTGACCCGTCTGGGACGTACGTCAAGTGGATGGCCAAGGCCATTGGGGCCGGCAGCGAGGGCGCGCAAACCGCCTTGCAGGAGGCGTGGTCGGCGGGGATGACCCTCGCCGAGGCGGAGGGGCTCGCCCTCAAAACCCTGAAGGCGGTCATGGAGGAAAAGGTCAGCGGCGAGAATGTCGAGGTGGCGGCCGTGACGGCGGAGAGCGGCAAGTTTGAGGTGTACAGCAAGGAGAAGCTGCTCGAGTGCATTGGTCGGCTTTGAGGGGGGCGCCAGGGATGACGGCGGGGGGGCTCGGGCATAGGTGGATCCACTTTTTTTTGCACAGGAGGAAATCTGTTTTGTTGTCCATGGACATGGCAAACGCGGCGTCTCTCCCCGGAACACGGGCAGAATTCCTCTTGGCCGCGGCAGTGGCGCCGTAGGTTGGCGCAAGGGCTCCAGCTCATCACGAGCAAAAGTACCCAACAAGCCCTTGAACGGATCGGCGCCAGCAGCTTGCTTGTTCCTGTCTGCGCGGCGCGCACGTGCCACGCATGACCGCCCTGGACCGAGCAACATAGAAGCCAACTGCGCCGTGGCAGCCCCCACCGAGCCTACGGCCAGAAACGTACCACACACGTCGCAGGCGCCGTCACCAACCTCCGTGACCCCCACCTCCTCCACCATTGCCGCAACGCGGACCACCGCGGACCCGTACAGCAGCACCCCGTGCCGCCATCGCCGCCGTCATCCCATCCAACAGCCGGCCTCGACCCCCCCCCTAGTCAACGCCCTCGGCGAGCGCGTCGTCCCCCTCCTCCCACTGGCCCTGCCGCTCAAAGCACACGGCTATGACGAACAGGGGCGACACGTCCTGCAGGGTGCTCTCATCCAGTGCCGTCCACCCGCCGCCGCCACCTCCACCGCCGCCACCACCACGGCCACCACCCCCACCGCGGCCGCCGCCACCGCCGGCGGCGGCACCACCGGCACCAGCGCCGCCTTCCCCGCCGCCCGCCTTGAACATCAGGCGGGGGCTCCCCGACACGCCCGCCGGCGCCGGAAAGAGGCGCCCCGCTGTGGAGTGCAGCAGCTCCAGCGTCGCGGCGGTGGCGGCAGCGATGGACGTTCCCGGGGAGGGAGCAGGAGAGGAAACGTACGCGATGCGTTTGCCGCGCTGGAGGCGGAACGGTGCCGGTGGTGGGGCAGGCGGCATTGTGGGGGACAGGGAGGGGGGAGGAGGGAGATGATGGCTTAAAGGTAACGCAAGGCGTGGTGGGGGATGGGGCACCGCTGGGTATCGCTTGGGCACAGCCAAAGCCGCAGAACAAGGCTACAGGGCAGGAGGGGAGGGTGGTGGCAGTCCTCGTACAGCACTGCAGCATCGCCATGAGGCGAAACCTCGGACTCCCGATTGTTGAGAAAGTGAAAAGTGAGTTTTTGCTTCGGATCGAATATCTCTGGCGAGAAGATGTAGCTTTCGTCTTGATCCGACACACTGGTGCTACTTGAAGTCGATCGCGGAGGGGACAGCATCCCCGACAGCACCTCTGACTGCCACCAAGCTCGGCATCAAGGACAGCAACACCGCTGCCAACCCTGCTTCCCACCACGCCGGCACCCGCTGCTGGTGCCAGACCGGTCGGCGGATCCCGCCACTGGCGTCTGTCTCTTCTCCTCGCTTCTTCTTTACCTTCCTTTTCTGCTCTTTTTTCGGGTGTGCGCTCGAGCCGGATTGCCCACCGCCGCCATCATGAGCGGCCTGCGGCTGACGGAGGGATCGCGCGGGCCGGCCGCGTCGGTGGCGGTGGAAGGCGCCCCGTTGACCCGCACGCAGGTGCCGTATGTGATGGGCTCCAGTGTTCTGGGCATGAAATGCGCGGATGGCGTCGTCATTGGGTGTGATACGTTGGGTACGTTGCGACGCAGGGGGGCGGCGGGTGCTGTACGACGGGACCGAGGGCGCCAGTCGAGGTGGGCTGGTCACGCTGCGGAGAGAGCAGCTGCATTGTCGTTTGGGTGGTTATAGGGTCGTCGCAGCGTCGGGCAATGCGTGCTGCTTCCATGGGTACCCGGCGTTGGCGAATGGCGGTTACTCCCTTGTGTCGAGCCTGGGTCCGCACCCGGTCACGGCGCGGGTGCACGGGGCCGATCACTGGCGGGGTTGGTGGCTCAACCACGCCAGTTGCCGCTGGCGGCGTGCGGCAGCAGCGAGTGTGCGTTAGTTAGCTCTGGCTCCATTGAGTGTAGCTCTGACTCTGCTGCCGGTTCTGTCCCGGTGCTCCTTGTCTATTCCATGTTATCTTTTTCTGGTGCTTTTACCCACCGTCGCGGCATTCTTATTGACCGTAGCGTCCTACGGATCCCTGGCCCGCTTCAAGTCTCTGAGCCGTATGCACCAGGTCTCGCCGAACTGCATCCTCGGCGTCGGGGGCGACTACTCGGACTTTCAGCAGCTGCAGACGATGGTTGACGCGGAGATGACTGCCCAATACGTGGCCAACGATGGGCTGACGCTCTCCCCAAAGTACGTGAGGGCTGCGACGTCCAGGACCGATATCGTTTTTGGCGCAGAAGTCATGACCATTGGGGTGGGTCGGTTGGGTGTAGCGCGTGGTCCTCTAAGAGCCAGCCGCGTCATGAACCGCGCCATGTGCCCCGGTCAGCAGCGCCAGCCCCTTGCTCTCCGCAGCTCGTGAGCCACACATCCACGCACCTTCTAACTCGTGTTCCATATGCTTCTTCTACTGGGTCTCCTGCGTTACTCTGTCGTGCTTGGCTGTGGTGTGTCTGGCGGGTGTGCCCTTCATTGCCTCCACGACTGTAGGGCCATCCACTCCTTCCTCGCCCGCCACATGTATCACCGCCGGTGCAAGGTGGATCCGCTGTGGAACACTGTTATTGTCGCTGGCTTTGACAAAGGAGAAGGGTACGTTGCTTGGCAGGTCCCGGGCGTCGGCCTGGATGCCTCGGCGATGGCCTGGGCACCGTTCACATCTGTGTGGCGCTTCGCACGCGATGCAGCTGCTACGCGCTGCGATGGTCGACGGCTCGTTGAGCTTGGCCGATCCTCGTTTGTCAACACTACTCTCGATCACGCACCATGCTGACCTCTGCTCTTGCCATGCTTGTGGTTTTGTTGATTCTCTGTACTGGTACTGTGCCACCCCCCATCGAATTGGCCTCGTCTCAGGGTGTTGTCGCTCGTGGATCTGTTTGGCACCGCGTACTCGTCGGATGTGTTGGCGACGGGCTTTGGCTTGCACCTTGGTCTGCCGCTGCTGCGGAATGCGCACCGGCCGGACATCACCGTTGCGGAGGCCAAGGGGGTTCTCGAGAACATTCTCAAGGTCCTCTATTACCGCGACGCGCGCACCAACGACGTTGTGCAGCTTGCGTCTGTGACGGCCGCGGGCGTGGAGATTGGCAAGATGACCAAACTCAAGACGGAGTGGGGCTACAAGTCCTTTGTGGAGGGTGCGCGTGGGGGGGATGAGAGCTCTTGGTAGTCTGGTGGTCCTTGCTCTGCACCTCTTCTATCCTTCATTGGCCGCGCAAGCTTTTTGACGTTTGCACAGCACTGTGTACCTCATGTGTCGGTCTCGTTGTACGTTAGTCTCTTCAGGGACAGAGGCCGTGCCTCCCAGATGGTGTTTGTCCGACGGGCGCCTCTGGCCTCGTGTTTGGCCACCTCTGTGCGCTTTGTGGCATTGACAGCGCCACGTGGCATACAGCTCGTTCGTGCCCGCGAGCTTTGTTCTGCGGTACGCCGACACTCTTTAGGCTCTGTGCCGACCATGCCTCTCTGCCAATCCCCCCAGTGCTCTTGGGATGTCGCAACGGCGGCGACAACTGCTGCATTGCGGCAGCGGCGGTGTCGTGGCTTGTCCATCGCCGTGGCGGCGCCGCTCCGGTCGCGTGCCGACAAACGGTTGCGGCCCCGTCACGACGGTGCCTCTCAGCAACAGCTGCCGCCAACTGGCGCGGCCGCAGGTGCCGGCGACGGCGCGGAACGGCGGCTCATCCAGCGTGCGGCGCGGGGTCGGCCGCCCGGCTGCCGAGCTTGCCCGCGGCGGCGGCCACCACTCGTGGCACGCGTCGGGGAGCCACGCTGCTGCCGCATCGCTGCCACGTGCCGCCTGCCCGCCCGCACGCCGCGGCGCCTGGCCAGGCGTGCCGTCGCCCACTTTGGTCCGCCGTGTCGTGCCCCACCATGTCGGTCCAATCACGGCCACTGCCACCGCCGTATGGCCGTCCAAGCACAGCCCGTCCGGCCGGCGGCTAACCGCTCGCCGTGACAAGCAACGGTTCACCTGCGTCTCTCACGTGACCGCGCTGAGTGCGACCATCCGGGGGGCCCCCAACCACATCACGGCCGACCAGGGCGCCGTATAGCAGCGACTTGTCATCGTCATCATCATCGCCGCAGCCGCCGATATCGCTGTCGTTCACCGACTGCGCCGACGTCTATGGCAAGATGGAGGCCCTCGTGGAGCGCGGCTCGTGAGGCGCCCTAACCCGTGCGGCGGCGCAAGAACAGGTAGCGTCAGACGACGCAGGTAGGGATGTGAGCTCGTACTTTCTGAGCCGTATGTATTTTGGTGCGGTCCCAGTATCGATTCCCGAGGCGTACCCTTCTTGTCCTGTTGTTTTCTTGAAGGGTTGCCCGCGGCACGGGCAACCAGCCATGGAGCAAGCTTCGCATGCCTGTTGGCTACTTGATAGCACAGCAGAGCCACAAAGCAGGCACCAGCGCCAATGAGCCGACTGCATTGAGTCGGCCGAGCTCGCATCGAACCATTTGGTGAGGCGCGCTCGCGCCACCGCTGCCGGCCGCTGCCGGTGGGACACTGGCGGGGAGACCGCGTGGGCTGCGGTGTTTGGCGTCGCCCCGGGCGACGGCGCGTGGGACTGACTCGTCGGCTGCCGTCTGGCGGCCTGGCGGCGGCGGCGGCAGCGGCGGCTCCCGTGGCGCCGGGCGGCGACCCGCGCGCGCCCGACGCGTCGCGCGGGCGGGTGCGAGGGGCACACCACCAGCGGAAGCACGACGGCTGCCGACCCCCGCAGCCCAGCGCTCTGGGGGGGGGCGGGGCGGGCGCCGTTGCGGCCGCTACGCCCGCGGAACGGCGCCGGCGGCGCGGGGAGCGCACGTCAAGGACCACTGCGGCGTCTGATACGCACTCAAGAGGCCGCCCAAAGAGGCTGGTCTATGGTCCTTCCCGTTCAAACTGCATGATGCGTACCTGGATCATCGGTAAGAATCGCGGCGATTGCCTGGACGATACCGATACTCGCGGATGTGTTGGTCGTGGCAAGCGCTTGACGAAATGTGCACCGGAGCACCGGCGAGACATGCGCCATCGCCAATGCCGCACACGCCAATCGTCAGAGCTGAACTGGAAAGAGCTTGGCCCCGGTACACTGCTGTACCGCGCCACCTCTCTGCCGATACCCCCGATCTGTCCAAGACTGAACAGCCACACCCCAGTACTGTACAGTATTATAGCGTCGACGCATCTGCCACGTCAAGTTCAACCCCGCAACGTACAGTCGGTACCCAATTTTATCCGTACGGCAAGAAACGAGATCCGTGCGAATCATATCTGACGAGAAGCAACCCATTGATTTCAGGCCCTGGGCCCGTCAGTACTTGGTGCCGGCACCCTGCACGGCTATCACAACCCGCACACGACGGGGCATCGACTCCGCCAGAGCCTTGAAAAATGACGCAGGAGCTCTCATCTGTGAGGAGCCCAGAAGCCCACTCAGCCATCCAGCCATGGCGCTCTGTGGCCCATACCAGGCGCTTGGCGACATTCATGGCCGACTAGAAGGGTTTCTTGGCGGCCACCTGGGACTGGAACTCCATGGCTCAGACGGCCCTACGGATAGTATAGATCGACACTGTGCCCTTTTTAGGCCCACCCGCAGCCTGGGAGCGCGTAGTGTTGACCATCTCCGTCAGGCACGCCATAGAGAAGAACCCGTTGTTGTCCATCGCCCGGTTGAGGGTGCGCAGCTCACAGTCAGTTAACTCCTTGCGACGAACACGCTTGTACACCCTGGCGCGGGCGGCCCCCGCGCGCATGGCCATAGCCGCGTAGACGACGGTGCTTGTGGCACGTCCCAAAGCCGTACTGATGGCCAGAAGAGTCTTCCCCAGTTGGAGGAGGGCGGTGATGGCAGCGCGCTCGCCATCGGACAGAGGGAAACATTCTGACCCCGTCATGATGCCTTCCGACCCGGGCGTCGCCCTGGGCGCTGAGCTATGAGCTGTTACAGAGGGACCGTGTAGTAGCACTTGGAAACAACTATTCTGCGAGGCGCGGCTACGTATCGAAATAGACTCCACCAGCGGTCGGGTCCTGGCACCCCTCCCTAAAGGCTGGAAAGAGGCTCGAACGAATGTGCCCTCAGGCCTGGGAAACACCGATTTATCGCAAGAGGGCCTCGCCCGAATCGGAGACTCGAACGGCGTTTGCCCTGATGAAAAGAGGCTCGGATGGGAACTGGTTTTAGCATGTACAAACATAGGCACGTTTGGCCTCCCGATCGCTGCAGCGAGGAACGATGGAAAGAAGAGACGGAGGCAGCTGCCTCCGTCTCTTCTTTTCATCGTTCCACGCGCGGCAAGCCCTTGGTCCGTCGAGCCCTCCACCGTGGTCGAGCCGCCTCGCGGCGGCCCGCCCCGCTCGGGGCACTCCTGCCAAGGCGGGCTGGCGCCACAGTGTATCCCCCCCACTTGGAGGGGGCGGATGCGCTGTGACGCCGACCCGCCTTTCTGCGGTGTGTGTGTGACGCGCCCGGCGGCTGCGTGCACTTGGCCGCCGGGCGATTCACACACACACGGCAGAAGGCGCACCGGGTGGGGCGGCCCGTGGAGCGACGCCGAGCGGTGGCCATTCCACCCCAGCAGCACGGCTGAGGTGCTTACGCCAAGGCGCCTTCTCCCCTCCTATGTGGAACGTAGGGGTGCCTCGTGCCGGCGATCGTTCCGGACCCGACCCGTTTGGCGGCTGCATAGGAGGGCTGTGACGAGCGGAGCGCGCCCCGCCCGTCGGCACCTGTGCGCGCGTCTTTGCACAGGCTTGGCGATTCTCGACAGGTGGCACCAGCAGGGCTAGTCGCACCTTACCCGGCACACCACACGGTGCGCTGCCGCAAGGGGCACTGGCGCTACGCCCGAGCTCCGCCTCCCAGCCGAGCCATCCCGCCCCGCCCTGCCCCCGCCCACGCCTATAAAACCCGTCCCTTCCTTGGCCTTCCACTTGATTGCCAAGACACAACGGCCCGCAGCTGCCCCATTGTCCACACAGCTGCCTTCACCCCGCCCCATTCCGTGTCTTCCCCAACCCCCCCCCCCGTAGTCGTCTCATCCCCACCCACTCCCAGCGGTAGCCACCACCATGATGGCCCGCACGCTCGCCATCGCCGCCGCCATCGCCGTGGCGGCCGCGACGCTGGTGGCCACCCCCGTCGCCGCCGGCCCGTGCGCCAACGCTGACACTCTGTGCTGGCACCTGGAAGCCGTCCGCCTCGTCAATGACATGCGCGCGCGGCTGGCGCGCCTCCCCCCCCTGGCCGTCGGCACCTTTTCGGCGCTGGACAATGCCGTGCGCCACTCCCGCTTCTTGGTCAACGGCCCCTTTCGGCACCAGAATCTCGCCGCGGCGACGCGCGAGATTGGGTGCAACACCTTTGTGTCGGGGGAGAACATTGCCAAGGGGAGCCCGGGCCGTGACAACCCGGCGGCGACGTGCGTCCAGATGTGGGAGCACTCCAAGGGGCACCGTGACAACATTCTGAGCACCACACACAAGGAGACGGTCGTCGGCATCGTGTCAACGGGTGCGGGGTATTGGTGCACGCAGACGTTTCAAACCCGCGGGGAGGGGCGGACGGGCCCCAGGTGCCAGCCCGCGGTCCGCGGTCGCCGCGTTCTGCCACCAGTGGCGCGCGTGTCAATGGCGGCGGGGCGCGTCATGGAGCAGACACCGGTGCAGGCGCCGCCGCGAATGGAGGAGCACGTCCTCTAACCGCCCATGCCGGAGCCGCCATAGGGGGAGGCGCCCGCCCCTGAGAGGGGGCGGGCGGCGCTCTTGGAGTTTGTTGTTGCTGGGGGGGAGCAGATTTCCTCGCGAGGGCGTAGCCCCTCGACGAGAGTGTGGGGAGTGAAAAAAAAGGACCATGCATTGTGTACACAAGCAACACTGCCAGCAGTCACCACGAGGGAACGGCGCTCCCCAGTCTCTGCGCGCTGGGTGTCCAAGACAACCCGCACTCAACGGCAAGCGTTCACTGCCAGGGTAGCCGTTGACCGGTGCAACACCCCAGCATCAGAGCACGCATCAGCCACTCGACCACGGTCATGTTGTCTGCCAAGACCACAGACACAGCCCCCATCAACGCGCTACGGCTCAGTCGTCGACGACACCGACGCATCTTGACTCTGTTGATCTGCAGGTCAAGCGCTGCCCCGCTGGAGAGCTCCCCCACACACAAAAAAAACAAACCAAGAGGGCCTGGGAGGAAGGGCGCGTGGACCACCACCTCCAAGCAGAGCACCGCGGTACGCAACCCTAATGCCGTCGATCAACAACAGCGTTGACGAGGACCCGCCCACGCCGACCCGCCTCGCCGCTCGGCTGCGGGCGCGCGCCACGGCGCGGCGGCCTCGGATCGTGGGCGGGACCACCGCCGCCACCGCAGCGGCGATGGGAACGGGTGTCGCCCGCCTGTGGAGGGCACAGCTGGGGGAGCAGCCCGGGGCGGGGCTCTGGGGACCGGCGCGGAGGCTGCCCGCACCACCACGTCAGACGAAAACAAAAACACGCACCGACGCACGCGAAATGAGCCCCCACCCCGTAGGATCGCCTGCCCACGCGGGCGGCAGTGCCGCACGCCCGGCGCCCGCTGCGACCAGACGCCAGAGACGGCCGCCCGCCGCCGTCGAGGTGCGCCGGGGGCGGAGTCGCCCCACACGGGTGGGCCCCCGCCGCACGCCGCAGCTGCCGACGAGGAGCAAGCACCGCCCCGAGACGGCGGCGGCGCGACACACTTCCGCGGTGACAGCGCGGCACACACCCCCTCCCCGCGTCGGCGACCCCCCCCCCCCCCCCCCCCCCCCCCCCCCCCCGCCCCCCCCCCCCCCCCCCCCCCCCCCCCCCCCCCCCCCCCCCCCCCCCCCCCCCCCCCCCCCCGCCCCC
>Ga0115030_1000686_pt1 | contig 14326 bp, 14 predicted proteins | sample SidtaG_4_FD_87174 | JGI IMG/M metagenome (GOLD analysis project Ga0115030, IMG submission 87174) | Marine algal microbial communities from Sidmouth, United Kingdom - Sidmouth_Male1 metaG | ecosystem: Host-associated > Algae > Red algae > Unclassified | place: Sidmouth, United Kingdom | collected... | reverse complement strand
GTGGTCGTGATTGGTCGGGTGGCGCGGGGGGGGGGGGGGGGGGGGGGGGGGGGGGGGGGGGGGGGGGGGGGGGGGGCCCGGGGTGAAGCCGAGAAGCGGGTCAGCCAAACGACGCAAGCCGCGGAGGAGGCAAGCCACAAGACCAGCAAGGCGTGGGGAACAGGACCCACAGGGCGTGGGGAACAGGACCCGCAGGGCGTGGGGAAGAGGACTCACAGGGTGTGGGGAACAGGACCCACCGGGCGTGGGGAACAGGACCAGCAGTGCGTCGGTACCGAAACGGGGGCGGGAGGACGGAAACACGGATCGCAGTGCGGCAACGGCGGGGGCGCGAGTGCTGCGCGCGCCGTCAATCGCCGATGCAGCCAGCGGCTGCGCCCGCGTGCAGCCCGCCGGGGCTTTGTGCAGGCGCTGTCGTTTGCGGCCGGCGGCGGCACGCGGCCAGTGCCGTGCGGGGCGGCTTGCCCAACACGGCGGCGTCGGGTGTCACGCCAACAAAATGCCAGCGCCGCGCCGCCACGGCCCGTCACGGCACACGCGCCGGGGGGGGGCTGACTGTTGCCCCCACCGACGCGCCGCGGCGGGCCCGCCGCGGCGGGGGGGTCATGGCACCGCCGCGCGGCGCCCGCCCCGCACAATACAAAAAACAGGTGCTTCGCCGCACCCTCGCGCTGAGACGGTTGCCGGGGCCCGTCCACGGCTCGTGTTTGCCCCAAACAAACCGCCGAGGACACTCGCCACCTCCACCTCGGCGGAGCTGCCGCCATCCGCCACCCACTCGCGGTGGTGGGGCTCTCGCCATCCGCCCACACACTCGGGCGGCTACGCCTATCGCAGCGACCACGCCGCCGGTGGGCGCCTCCCGCTCTCTCCAGCGCGGGGGTCACTTCACAGCCAAGAAGCGGGGCCCCCCGCGTCGTAGCAGCTGGAATGAGCTGGCACTGGCGGTGTCGTCGCCCAATCCGGTTGCGATTCCGGCGGTGTCGGTCAGCCTGGCCGCGCCTCCACCCCCCTGCTCGCCGGTTTGGCCCCAGCGCGGGGCCCTGCCGCTATTGAGACCCGCGGGCCAATTTGAGCCGTCGCGCTTTCCTCGCGGTCCTCGCGAGGACGCCTCCAGACAAAGGCTTGTGTGGCGCCGCAGGGGGGCTGATGAGGGTGCCATCCACACCACTCCGCTGCCGGTCGCCCGTCAACTGCTGCGTTGCGCTACGGGCTGCCCCCCGTATCGGCGGCGTGGTGGCGTCCAGTTGGTCTACGCGAGCGTCAAGTGGATGCAAACAACAAACATCAGTCGAGGGTGCACCTGAAGAGACTGAGCGAACTACATATGGCTTGAAGCGGGGTGTGGTGGCGGCGGTGTTTGAAGGGGGGACCCAAGAGGCGGCGATACCCGACGGGACGGGGGCGGAAACGTCTGACACTGGCTCGCCCCTCGCTCAATCGAGGATTGCACAATCTGTGATTCAACCATAGAACGTGGGTGGACCGCATTGGTCAGTCCAAGATGTGTCGTCGCGACGAGCTCAGGTCACCACGGGCCCAAAAGTGGACGAAGAAAGCTGCTGACGCGTTTCGACGCCAGGGAGGCCACTGCTGACGCGACCAGTGACCTCGTCCTCTGACAACAGGCCGATTTAGGCCGGGCGCGTCGCCAGAGGACGACACCCTTTCGCGAGCCAGCCTTCCGGGTTGTGTCTACGTCTCGGCTGGAAAGGCCGGCCACGCCTGACATGCGGACAATGAAGTACGTATCGACCATTTGGACGCAGTCACCATCGACCCTATCGGTACTGCCTGCGAAGTGCTGGCAAGGACAGTGCCTGACCCCACCCTGTCGCCCCAGAGAATCCACGGCATGCCAGCACCAACAACGGGGGGGTGCGCTTGGTGCACTCTTGTGCCACCCGCCACGCAGGACCGGGTTGTAGGTGACGCTGGCACTGCTCTACGTGGGTCCCCTATCACGCCACGGCTCCCGCCCGCCATCAGAAGGCTGCCTTCTTAGGCTTTAGCGCGTCCCCAGGGACTGCGTTCGTACGGCATACAGTAGGCTACAACGGGCACTGTTCAAGAGTTGGTAGCGAGCAGCTGCCACGTCGACCGCGAATTGGGGCATCCGTATTTTCTGCGCCTGTCATGCCTGCCAAAACCCACGTGCTCAACAGCATGCAACGTACGCGATCGAGCCTCGCCAATAATGCTCGCTCAGCAACACACGAGGACCGACCCCGTTAGGCAGAGGTACGTTTCGTCAATCATCGGGGCGGGGTGACACTTGGTGGGGTGGCTCGGGACGCGGGACGGGAGGACGGAAGGACGGAAGGAGTGGCGTCCCGTCACGTCCGCAGTCGGTTGCCTTGACTTACTTTAAGTCGTACCGGATCATGAGCGACTGTGTGTAAAGCTGTTCGCAGCGAAGAGGGGGCTTCTTTTCATCATTTGACCAATCCATCCGGAAGCATCCAGCCGTTTCTTGACTGTTCCCGAGCTCTCCTTCGATGGACGCTCACTGCTGTCCGACGTCCTCCCCCAACCACACACCGTGCTCTTCCATCACCGCGACCCATGACGATTGCAAGGACGCTCGTGGCGCCCAGGTATGGAGGCTAACGGATGGCGCTGAGAAGGCACCGTAGCTGCCTATAAGAGCAGTGCTGCCGAGCGCCTCTACTCTGCAGTACCCTTGTTTCCTCATCCTCCTCTCTCTCCCACCCGTCACCACTCCCGCTCCCTTTCCTGCCCGTGACGCCGAACCACTTGGCCTCATCAAGCATCCTACGCACCCTCTGCCGACATTCAAGAGCCAAGTTCATCCCTCTCTTCTTTTCCCTCCCACCCTCGCTGCGCGTCCCCATGGAGGTGCTTGCCGCAGACTTCTTTGCGCCCTGGGCCGCCCCCGTCCGCGGCAGCGGTTGCCCCCGCCGCATGTTGGTTCACCGCGGCGGCGACGGCGGTGCCTGCCGGCGACCGGTGGTCAAGCGCACCCCCCCCCCCACGGCGTTGCCTTCGGCCCGACGCCACGGCCGCGCCAGGGGGTTGCCCCCGCGCTGGTTGGTTCAACGCGGGGGCGAATGGGGGGCCCTCCTGGGGTCGGGGGGCCAAGGCACCCCCCCCCCCCCGGCGTGGCGGCCGGCCGCACACGTCGGCCGCGACGAGTCCGACGGGTCGGTGGTGCTCCGGTTTGAAACGCCGGGCTTCCCGCGCTCTGCCCTCGGCCTCAACCTTTCGGAAGACGCGTCGGTGTTGACCGTGTCGGGCAAGCTCCTCGGCAAGCGCAAGGCCCCAGCGGTGCCCGCGGGGGCAGCCGAGCCGACCGCCGCCCCGGCGGCCCAGGCGGGGACCATCAAGGAGACCGAGGCGGCGGCGGCGCCCGTGGTGGCGACGCCGGCAGCGGCGGCGACGGATACGGCGGCGGGTGTAGCGACGGTCGACATTGATGCCGCCTCCGCCGATGACGCCGAGGTGCTTCAGTCGTTTGAGAAGGCGTACCGGCTGCCCCGTGATGTGGACGCCGAGTTGGTGGCCGCTACGTACGAAGACGGAGTTTTGACTGTGCGGGTGCCCAAGAAAAAGCGGCACGCGGAGAACCGTACTATTCCCATCTTTGGCTGAGTTGGCTGGTCCCGGCGTTGACCAGCGGCAAGCTGGACTGTATCCTGGTGTATTGATGCAGCCTGCGGCACTTTGACACATGCATGTATTTTTTAGATTCTAAAGCACACATCCTTCTGCTCTATTTTTTCAGGTCGTGTCTGTATTGCTAGACGTGGATAAGCGTCTGGGACTGCTCCTTCCAGCAGCATTGCAGCATGAGCCCATGATGGTCTGGGGCATTCGATGCCGTTGCACGATTCAAGTGCGTCCACATCGAAGCCCTTCCAGCTCGTCTCAGCCCGAATTTTTGCAGGATCAAGCTCTTAATCGGGTCGATCGACCGTCGCTGTCCAACGCCACACGCGCCGCTGCATGAGACCAGACTGTTTCGTCACCGCGAGCCCCCACCCGCTGGCTCGGCACTGGCAGCTTGTCCATCTCCCGCTCCAGAGTTGCTACTCGGTGCCACCACGCGCACCATCACCTTGACCGTCGGCCTCCTCCCCCGCCCCATACCTTGTCATGGGCATCGAAGCCATGACCCCCTCGCCCGACCGGGCGGCCGTCAAGCAGCTGGCCGACGAGCGGGACGCGCTCGAGCGGGAACTCTCCGCGGTTGTCGACGCTTTGTCGGCACCTGGTGGTGGCGGGCTGTCTGGCCCGCTGGTGGATGCGGAGGGGTTCCCGCGGGTATGTTTGGGGGCTGTTTTTGAGGACTTTGTCGGGTAAAGGGCGTCGTGCGAGTGGGCGTGTACGGGGGGTGTACAGTACTTGCTGCCCCCCGGGTGGCCCGTGAGGTGCCTGCCCCCGCCAAGACGAATTGAATGGTCGCACGAGAGGCAGCGGTGCTGCTACCTGGAGCACCTGCGACTGACGTCTCGGTTCTCTTCACGTTTCCAACTCCCTGTTGTCTCGTCCGCTCCCCTTGCTTGGTCACAGACCGACATTGACGTGGCGCTGGTGCGGACGCGGCGCAACCGGGTGGCCACGCTCCGCACGGACGTCGAGGCCCTCTCCAACACCCTCCACTTGAAGCTGCAGGAGGTGCTCGCGCCCCGCCCGTCCGCCGACGCGCCCGCCGGCGCCAGCTCCTCGGCACCCCCGCCCCAGGCCGAGCCGGCACAGCCGCCCGCACCGCCGGCGGCGGCGCCCTCGGCCGCGCCCGCGGCCGAATCACCCGCAGGTGCTCCCCCCTCCCCCCCCCGCACCCCTCTACCCGTGCCGTTTGCCCAAGTCGACGCCGTCCACGCCGACTCGCCCGCCGCCGCGGCGGGCTTGGCAACGGGCGACTTGCTCGTCGCCCTCGGGTCCGTAACGATGGAAGGCAACTCGGCAGCGTCGGCCTTGGGCGCCCTCCCAGCCACGCTGGCGGCGGCCGTTGACGCGGCGCGCACCCTGCCGGTGGTCGTGCTGCGCCGCGCGGCGGCCGTGGCGCCCGCGGCCGCGGGTGCTGCGGGCAACGGAGAGGCGACGGCGGCAGCGGCGGCAGCGGCGGCCACCCCCGCTGCCGACGGTGACGTTGACGCGGTACGGTTGGAGCGGGTGGAGTTGGTCCTCCGCCCGGCGTCGTGGGGCGGCCGCGGCGTCCTCGGCTGCCACGTGGTCCCCGTGCGGGTGACCGAGACGGGCTTTCGGCCGCAGGTGGCGACGGCGGTGGCGCGCCACGGGCAGGGGGAGTAAGGGGCAACGCCGCGTGGGTGCGACGCCGACGGAGGGCAGGGGATGCGTCCCGCCTGTTGGGTGAGGAGTGAGCGCGGTGGCGTTTGGGTGGCTGGCCTCGGAGGCGTCCAGGGTGTCAATGCTTCCGAGTCGTAAGAAAAAAAAACAGTGTACAAGAGACAAGTGAACATCAACCACGTGGCCTGTACATGCAGACTGCGGCCATCGCCTCACCTGAAGGGGTCAAAACAAAAAAAGAATCGCAGCATCACTACCCGTCTGGAGCTAGTCGACCCCAAACGCCGGGTACACAAACAGACAAGACGCTTGCCTGCAGTGCCCTCTCCCCCCACCGCACCATGACCACCAGCAAACCTACGCTGCCCGCACCGCACCGCAGACGTGCGGCCAAATCATCGTACCGTCCGCATGCCGTTCGCCAGGGGCGCCCCTCACCGGAACGTGATCTTGCGTGTCTTGAAGACGCTCCACTTGAAGCGCTTGGCGTAGAACATGGCTACCGTCAGCAAACCAAACGTCGCAACCCACTCCATCCCCATCTTCTTCCGCTCGTCATGCTCCGGCTCGGCCGCCCACGCGAGGAAGGTCGACACGTCCTTGGCCATCTGGCTGGTCGTCGCCGGCGTCAGGTCGTCAAACTCCACCCCCCCGTCGTAGAGCGCGCGCGCCATTGCAATTTGGCCGCCTGCAAAGTACGGGTTGTAGTGGAGACCCTCCCGCACACTGATGCCCTCCGGCGGGTCCCGGTAGCCCGTCAGGAGCGCAAAGATGTAGTCCTCCCCGCCCTCCCGCGCCTTGACTATCAAAGACAGATCCGGCGGGAGCGCCCCATTGTTGGCGTACCGCGCCGCCTCCTCGTTGGCGTACGGCGCCGGCATCACGTCCGACAGGCGGCCGGGGCGGGAGAAGGAGAGCCCCTCGTCGTTGGGCCCATCCTCCACCTCTGTCTCCTCGGCCATCTCCTTGACCTCCTCCGTGGAGAAGGCAACGTCGACGAGGTTGCGGTACGCGATCCGATTCATCGAGTGGCACGACGCGCACACGTTGCGGTACACGTTGTAGCCGCGGCGGATAGAGGCGGCGTCAAATGACGACAGGGCGCCCTTGTGCGACCAAGGGAACTGGGGAGGGTGCAGCGCATCGTCGTTGGCACGGAGTACAGTCGAGCCGGTGGCGAGCGCCAGACCCGTCGCGCCGGCAGTGGCGGCAACGGCGGGGAGGCGGCCGCCGAGGCGTGACCAGGCCGCCATGGCGCAAGTGTGCGGGGGATCGCCCCCCCCAGCTGCAAACTAGGAAGGAAGAACGGTAGAAGGGCTCCAAAAGAGGCAGGAGATGCCGCCCACAGCGACAGGGACGGGTGCGATGGGGGGGAGACGGGGCCAACGATCCGCCGCTGACGACACCCTCGTCCGCCGGAGGGGGGAGGTGGAGAGCGCCGGGTGCGCGACCAGGAGGCCAAGGCAGAAGGGGGGCCACCGGAACGAGCTTCTTGAATACCATTCTATGTCACCGATTTTCGTAAAATATACGAAAATACAAAAAAAAGGTTCCCATGCTTCGACCTTGTGAGCACGTTGAGCACAGCTACGGTGACGCAAATCGCCCTGACCAGGAGACCTTGTGAGCGGCGGCGTCAGCTGACGCCGAGGTGTTCCGGCATGGACCACGGCCTCTATCACATTCAATTCACAGCGTAGCCTCCTGCTGCCATGACACGATGCCTCCAGTCTGAGAGGCGCCCATGCAGTTGGATTGTATGGCCTCAGTGAAGTCGGTTGAAGTGGAGCTGAATACAATGGCTTCTTAAAAATAGAGGAAGAAGGACAACCAACCCCCTCACTCTTGTTCCAGCTGTTGGTACACCGTCCCCCAATCGAGCTCATCTCCCTCCGCGAGCACCTCCGTCCCGTTGATGACCTCTACCAGGGCGTTGCCATACCGCTTCCCCCCCCCGCCGTCCTCCCCGACGCCCTGCTCGACCACCAGGGCCTGAACGACCGCCTCTGCAACGTCCATACGGCTGACACCACGCGCCCCCCCGCCCCCCTCGCCCTCCGCTGGCGCCGTCACTTCCACGCGCAGCCGCCCACCCGGTTCGTCCGTTAAACGACCCGCCCGCACGATCGTCCACGGCACGGCACTGTCTCGTAGGTGCCCCTCCCCCGCCCGCACTGCCGCCTGCTTACCACCAAACCGCTCCAGGAGCCCGTCCACCCCGCTGACGCGGCTCAGCAGCACCGCCCGGGAGACGCCCGGTGTCGTCGCCGCCGCGGCTGCCACGTTGGCCACCCCCGCCGTGTCGACAGCCGTGTACGACCCGAATCCACCGGATACGGCCACGACGACGGCGCGGCAGCCCGCCAGCGCGTCCTGCACCGACTCGGACGAGGTAACATCACCAGACACAACGGTCACATTGGTACCGGCGGGCCCAAAAATCTCCTCCACCGCCTTGACGGACCGCGCCAGGACGCGGACGGGTAGGCCGGCAGTGCGCAGCTTGAGCGTGATCCACGTGCCGACAGGGGAGCTAGCCCCGATGACCAAAACCGGTGGACCGTCGGGGATGCGGCGGCCGAGGTCTTCCTCCTCAACAGACTCATCGCCCTCTGCATCACGCGCCTTCTCACCGTAGAAGATGTAGCCGCGGCCATATTTCTTGTTGATGAAGTCGTCCAGAGCGGCCCCAGCTTTGACCATTCCGTCGGCCTTTTTTGGCTTTTCATCCGACGGCGGGGGGGTGGATGCCACCAGCGGACGCCGCCGACAGCAGCAAGGGGAAATGGGGGCGGGTGACGCGGTCACTGGCCGCCGCCGGTCGAGGCACTTGGCAGCGGGAGAACCACGGAGCTGACAAGGGAGACCATGGCTGGCAAATGCCATGACAAGGCAACCAAGAATGCACCAGTCTCTCACGGGCCACAGGTGCAAGGGGAGGCGGGAAGCGCAGCGGGCGGGCGGAGCCAGGTAGGCGGACGCCGGGAAGGCGGCAACGTGAGGCTCGATGCAGGTGGCGGCGGAACTCACCCATCGCCTGCTCGGCGATGAGGTCCGAGATTGTGAGGACGTGAAGCCGCTTGTGCGGTCGACTGTATCGCTTCTAATTGGCCCGATCACTATTGTGCTTATCAATAAAACTGGACCTCGCGGCATCAGCATCCGTTGCAAAATCTCTGTTTCATTGGCTCGGGAGGCGGTCCATGTTTCTGCAGAGGAAAATGCGGATCCAGTTTTCGTGATAAACTCTAAATATACAAGTAGTCTCGCTGGATCAGAGTACGTACGAATATGTGATTAATTACAACGAGACAAGTGTCTCGGCAAACAACTGGCAGGCGCGGCTTTAAATTCAAGCAGAGCATGTCATCCCCTGCGAAGCCCTTCAATTGGCCCATATGCGCTTCATGATTGAATCGGAAAATTCATTGTCATGCTGTGCATGACCCAATGTCGCTGGACAGTACAGTCTTTCTCCATGGCTGTGACATCCCTTCCTAACGCAAAAACCCTAAAAAAAACCTCCTAAATTTAGGCACCGTGCCTAGTAACGAATGTAGATCGACCGGCCTCTACGGTGCGATCAAGGCCGATTCTGGTCTGCGATCGTCTGCCACGTCGACAAATCGGGTGCCACGTAGGCAGAATACGATCGCCACAAAGGGTGCCCAGCAGTGGAGAAAGACTGTATTGCCAACCTCCAAAAGATGGCGGTTGCAGAGAGAAGGAAGGCAGAGCCGACGACAGGGCGTAGAAATGAAGTCGGATTGGCTGTTCGACGAGCCACGATCGAACTATTGGCTGAGAGTTGCCGCCAGTAATCTTGCAAGCCAATCACCGTGTCTTGCGGGAGTCACACAGAGCCATTGCAACCCACAATGAGATTTCCTGAGATTTTTGGGCCGCTTGCTTGGGCCTGACGAGGGCATGGAGGGCCAGACCTATGATTTTTCATGAGATCAACAAACCTCTTAAGGTTGCTTGAGATCCTGATGTGCGTTTCCAGTGCGCAGAGCTGCATGGGGAGAATCTGTAAGGAGTTCAGATAATTTCTAGCCATTTCATTGGTCCACGTACGCTGTTGAATGTTTGCAACCACTCTGCAACCGCCATTTTTTGGAGGTCAGCAACAGAGGGATTCTGCGTGTCGATTGGTGGGTATCTCGCGGGTATCTCGTGGGTCCGCGACTGTAAGAAGCTACAGAAAACTCGAACTGACGAGACATGCCACCGAGTGATTCTGTGGGTCGACTTTTCTGTCGGCCGTGGGTCGGCCGTGGGTCGCGCGCATGCGTGCGCCCTGGCACGACTCCATCGCTTCGTACTCCTATCTGCTGGAACATTGTGTCCCACAATACGCGCCGTGATGTCTATTGGAGGCCATGGCTACGGTCGATGGGTTAGCCGCCGCCGAGCGCTTGCCGCTCGGCTGATCGTCATGCACAGTATGGGGTGTTTCCTAGATGAGCTTGGTGTGTTGCTGCGTGCATACCGGCGTGCCTCAAAGGAGGTTGCACTCCCTAGAGACCGTCCTCTGCACGTGACGGCCGCTTCTTTGAGCCTTAAGAGGTCATCGCTATGGGTCCAACGGCGACGCGTTTTTTCTTCTTGCTTGACCGCTCAGTCTTCCACACCTACACCCAAGTCGCCACACCCCTCCTCTACAGAATCATCTGGCAAGCAATCCTCGTTCCGCGCGTTCCCATCGCATGCTAACCCAGCCCTCCCCCTCTTGGGCGCCCGACAGGGTGATGGCCTCCACGTGGCACAAGGGAGGAGTGCGGCTGCAACCAAGAAAAGAGAAATCGCGCCAGTCCACGCGGCGCCAGGGAGCGAAGGCGTGTGTGCCCAAGTCCCGTTGTTGCACTCGGTACAGCAGCCGAAGCACCAGGCAAGAGAACTGGAAGCCCCCCGCCCTGATGTTCCTCTGAGGTGTCCAGCGATGCAAGTGAGCCGACCGAAGGCTTGTGGGTAGACCCCTAGATACCCACGTGTGGGTCGGGCTTTTCTATCGGAGGGGCTTTGTGTAAGCAGCAAGTAGCCGTAGTATCCACGAGATAGCCACGAGATACAGAAAAGATGCCCACAGAATCTATCTAGTTACAGTCGTTCTGCGCTTACAGTCTTTCTCCATTTCTGTGACATGCTTTCTTGGGCACTGGTGCCTAGCCATGGAAGTAGGTCGACCGCTGGTGCTCCCACGACCTCTGCGATCGTTCTCATACCCATTGGAATGATGACTCATCAGCCGAGTGAGTCGACTCCAAACTCCTAGCGCAGCGCCAAAAAGATTATGGCGGGGGCGGCGCTCTACCGGGCCATGCCTGATGATGCGCACACACTGCGCCGCAACAACCGTCGGGAGGGCAAGTGGACAAAACTCGACGCACTAGTGTACAAGTAGTATCTAGCCGTTTATGCACTTGGTCATCGCCGAATACCGATCACCACCGCGCTGCTCCAAGAAGCAGCGACAATAATTGCTGGTCGTCTTGACATTGCAGGGTTTTCGGCGAGCCATGGCTGGATACGGGGCTTCTTCAAGCGGTTCGATTTGTGCAATGTGACCATGCATGGCCAGGCGGCGGCCGTCAACTTGATGGCGGCAGTCGCCGCGGTGGACGAGATCCGGCGCCGTTTAGAGGCTCCCCGTGGCCATGATTTTCGAGGCCGCCAAGCTGCAATGCTTCCGTCGGGACGGAAACGAGTGCGCGCTCCCCTAATTCGACCAAAGAAGGGCGTGGATGGACCAACTTGTCTACGCTCGGTGGTGGACTACTGTATTCCTTCCGGCTGTGTGGGAGCGACACCGGGGTGCGAAATGCTCTCTGATGATGGACAACTCTTCAACGCACGACGTTGAACTATTTGCCGACCACGTCAATGTACTTTATCTTCCCCCCAACACCACGGCCGTCTACTGGCGAATGGACGCTGGCGTGAATGCGGCGCTCAAGCGCCGTTACAAACGACGCCTATTGGCTATCCTGGTACAGCGGTTTCCTGTGCCGTTAGATCCACTGCCACCCCCCGACACGCCGCCTCGTACTCCCCCCACTCCCTCCACCCCCTCCTCGTCAACCCCACCTGTTTCCCGGCCGTGTACTCCCCCGCCGCCACCATTTGGCTTCAGCGCCGAGAACGCGGCGCTATGGGAAAACCCTACAACATACGTTCTGCAAGAGTTCGGCGCGCCGCGGTTGGCCGGGCTTGAGGTCATGGACGAGGAATCCGACGCCGAGGCACAGGCGAGCCTTTTGGCCGCCGTCTTTCCCCCGCCGGACCATGAGCCGCGACTTGCCCGGAATTTCGGACTGGCTGGGCACGGCCAGGCCCACCTCCTGGTTTCCGCAACCTGCATTTCCGAGGAGTGGGACAAGGTGACGAGCGAGTCTATTGTTCACTGTTGGGTGAAATCGACTATTTTGCCTGTTTCTATGAATGCTTCTGTGGTGGCATTGCACGCCGAGTATCGGCAGGGGTTTTCAAGTGTAGAGGATGATGTGAATGATGTGCTTCCCTTTCTGCGGGGGTCTTCTTTTGGACAAGAGATGGTGGGGGGGGAAACAGAGGATGACGCGCGGGAGGGCATGCGTGCTTGGTTTGTGGCAGAAGACGAGGAGGACTCCATCGTAGATATACAGCTGATTTGATTATTTTTCAACCAGGTGGGGCCTTGGATGACGAGCATGGGACGTCTGGCGATGAGGAATAAACCAAGTCGTTTAAAATGAGCGTGTAGAACTGGCGGGATCTGTAGCACCTTGAGCGCGACGCACACAAACAAGGACGAGACTGGGGCGATGAACGAACCAGCTGAGGCTACGAGAGGACCAAGAAACACGGCTCTGAGAGAATGCATGAAGGCAGAAGGGGGGGGAAAGTGGCAGGTGGCGACATAGGCACGGCTCACATATTTGCGTGGGTGGAAGGTGGTGAAAGTGGAGGCAGGAGGTGGTGGGTAGACTGTCGGGCGAGGCTCATAATTTGGTTTGCTGAGGATGGGACGACATCGAGAAAAAGTCGCGGCGACTCGAGCGGGGTCCACAGTTTGGCTGTCTGGGTGGAGGTGGGAGTGGAGGAGGCAACTGGTCGGCGACAACTCGCGGAGGGGCCGTACTTGCGTTTGCCTAGGCGTGGCTGTAAATCATGGGGTTACGACTCGGGCGGGGCTCACTGTTTCACTGGGTAGGTGGCGGTGGAAGTGGAGGTAGCAGGTGGTGGGTACACAATCGGGCGAGGCTCTTAAACCCGTTTTCTGGAGCCGTGACGACGGCGAGAAAAAGTGGCGGCGACTCGAGCGGTGCCCGCAGTTTGGCTGTCTGGGTGGAGGCGGGAGTGGAGGAGGCAACTGGTTGGCGACAACTCGCGGAGGGGCCGTTCTTGTGCTTTCCAGGGCGTGGCCTCTGTGGATGAATGGGGTTGCGACGCGGGCGAGGCTCAGGGTCTCGCTGTCCGGCTGAGGAAAGCAGGACAGTAGGAGAGTGACATGGTCGGGCTCCATGAGTGATCGCATCAGTGGGTAGAAGTCTAAAGGCTGAGTACAGTCCGGCACCGCACGCACAGAGGTCAACACCCCACCAGAAGCATTCACTACCGCCCGAGGCCACCCCCCCACAAAGAGACAGACCACACTCCCCCCCGTAAACGGCCTGCCGCCAGCCCAGCCCCGCATTTCACCTCCTTGTCTTTTCCCTTGTCGCGCACACCCCCTTTGCCTTGCACTGAGCACGTCTTGAAGCACGAGCCCGTCCGGTGCGTCCGCCGCTGTTGCTTCTAAGAAAGATAGAGAAGAAGACAGTGTGAGAAGAGGGACGTGCTATTGCTAACCTCCAAGAAGTGGCGGTCGCAGAGAGAAGGGAGGCAGAGCCGACAACAAGGCGTAGAAGTGAAGTCGGATTGGCTGTTCGACAAGCCACGATCGAACTATTGGCTGAGAGTTGACGCCAGTAATCTTGCAAGCCAATCACCGTGTCTTGCAGGAGTCACACAGAGCCATTGCAACCCACAAAGAGATTTCCTGAGATTTTTGGGCCGCTTGCTTGGGCCTGAAGAGGGCATGGAGAGGGTTCTGGGCCAGACCTGTGATTTCTCATGAGACCAACAAGTTTCTTCAGATTTCTTGAGATCCTGATGTGCGTCTCCAGGGCGTAGAGCTGCATGGGGAGACTCTGAAAAGGAACTCAAATTAGTCCTAGCCTTTCCATTGGTCCACGTACGCTGTTGAATGATTGCAACCACTCTGCAACCGCCATTTTTTGGAGGTCAGCAAAAATGCTTTACCTGTGTACTAAAAATAGAAACACAATCGCTACATGCATATATGCGCACCGAGCATGCGGCAGTGGAAGAGAAGGAGGGCGCATTAGGATTGCTGCAGGATGAAGCGCACGTCACCTCACAACGTCCGTCGCTCCCCCCACCATCCGGCTCTCCCAGGGACCAGACCTACGCACAGAGAAAATGGACAGGGTATTCACATCATGACTATGGTCATGCAGAGCGCAGGGAGCCATGGGGAACAGAGAGGTCTGTAGCATATCTCCTTAATATTCGGATATTGGGCCTGGTAGCCCCCCTGACTGGTCAGTATTCACGTGGAGGACTGAACTGACTTGTGGCTCGCCCTTTGGGAGGTTACTTCCGTCTTGTATATCTGTCCTTTCTTTTATCGTCTCTATTTTGGTGGTTATTCGATCTTTATGATCGCTCGGTCGATCGGCCCCGCCCCTTTACCGTCTGATAATAAAAGCACCATGGGACCGGGGGTCGCCGTCGTCGGCACCCCCGGCTCCCCATCGGATGTTGCACGAACAAACGTTCTTCTTCCTCGCCTCTAAGGCGATAGCGTTCGCTTTATCGCGCGTCTACGGTCGGTCGCCATTTACTGGTTATTTAACCAACGTCATTAATCCCACATTTGGTGGAGCATCAGGGGATACTCTTGCCTGCCGCGTGCATCTGCACGCGGTGCCCGAGAGCTGTCTCTTGTTGCCAAGTGGCACGGTGACGGGTATTGCACCCATTGGCTTGACGCGCGGGGCGCGTCTCCCAC
>Ga0115030_1000681_pt1 | contig 14401 bp, 18 predicted proteins | sample SidtaG_4_FD_87174 | JGI IMG/M metagenome (GOLD analysis project Ga0115030, IMG submission 87174) | Marine algal microbial communities from Sidmouth, United Kingdom - Sidmouth_Male1 metaG | ecosystem: Host-associated > Algae > Red algae > Unclassified | place: Sidmouth, United Kingdom | collected... | reverse complement strand
TTCCCCCCCCCGTCCCCTCCCCCTCCCCTGCCGCCATCCCCGCCGTCTTTCTCTACCCCCTACCCCATATAGCTCCCCCGTACACCCCCCGCCCCACCCACTTCCGCGGCGGCCTCGATGCGCTGCGGCGGCCGCGCGCCTGCCCCAACGACCGCCGGCTACCGCCGCGTGCCTGCCCGACCGACCGCCGGCGGCCGCGACGGCGCGGCGGCTTCGACGCTCCCTACTGCTTGGCGCGCTGCAACGGACGGCGAACACGCCCTCCCCCGCGCCACCCCATCCCGGTCGCCTCCCCCGCCGCGGCCGCCCTGCGCCTCCTGCCATGGTTGGCGCCCCGCGCGCTTGTCGGCAGCGGCGGCGGCATCGCAACCGCTGCCGCCCGTCCAACTGGCGGTGAACCCACCCGCAGCGTGCGTGGCGGGCGCGCGACCGGCCGGCGGCGGTGCTTTCCTTCCTCCTTTTTCTTCCCACCGAGGAACCCCGTCATTCCCGACGACGCGAGATGCGCGCGCTCCTCCGCCCGCGTCCCGTACGCACCGTTGCCAGCCGTGTGCGCCCCGGGCGGCGGGCATGGCGCTCCCTTGGTGGTTTCTCGCGCCAACCACCTCACTGGGCTTTGCCGCCGCGTCGACTGCCGCTGCACAGTCGGTCGCAAGCGGTGCGCTGACGGGCGGCGGCGGCGGCGGCGGCGGCGACAGAGGCGCGTAAACGTCTGCGGACGGCGCCGCGGTGGCCGCCGCGCGGCGGCGGGTGACCCCCGCCCCCTGGGTGGTGGCGGCCACTACCGTGGCCTCGACGCCCGCCGCCGCCCACCTTGCGTCCGCCGCGCAGCGGCGGGTGCGGCTGGGGGCAGCGGGGCCAGGGGAATGGCGGCTGCCTCTGCGGGCTCCCGTCGTCTGCCGGCGGCAGCTGGCGGCAGCGGCGGTCCGAGACGCCGCCTGCCGCCCCGTGGCCGCCGCCGCCTCGGCCCGCCGCGCGACGACAGCGCCCCCGGGAGAACGCCGCCCTGCCGAGCGCCGTCGTCCATCGCGCCTGCGGGGAGGGCGGTGGCGGCCGGCTGTCCGGACAGACGCCGGCGCAGGGCAAGCGGCAGAGTGGCGGGGTCGGCGTGCGCTGACCGACGGCGGCTGTGTCGTGCGGAGCGACCGCTCGATGGTGCGGCGACCACCCTGCGCGGTGGGCGCAGAGGGTTGGACGCGCAGGCAGCCCGGTGTGGGCCGCACCCGCCCCCGCGGCGGGCGCGGGGGGCTCGACCGGCACGCTGCCCGCGTCGGAAGCGGCCTCGTCCGACGGCTCCGTGACGCCCGGGCCGTGGGGGGCCGCGACGGCGGCCGGTTGTGGCTCGGCCGACGGCGCCGCGACCGGGGTCCACTGCCGTCACTGTGGCCGGCTGCGGTGCGGGAGCCTCGTGTGAGCCCGGGTGGCTCCGTGACCGGCCATAGGGCGCGTCGGGTGGCATGCGTCTTGGGTGGGCAGAAAAAGGCGGCGCCGCGGGCGAGTGCGGGCAGGGCGGGGAGGGTTGAAGAGCAAGTGTGTTGTGGTTGCGACGTGCGGAGAACATGTCTTATTCAGTTTGGTTATTTTCATGTCCCTAGGCCAGGGTGTTTCCGCGAACGCGCCCTCAGTGACGAATCTGCGGCGAGCTGCTCCTCTTCTTCTGGTTGCTGCCAGCGGTGGCGGTGGCGGTGGCGGTGGCTATTGTGGTGGCGGCGGCAGCGGCGGTGCTGGCTCGTCGACAGCCCGCCGCCACCTGGGGGTGGGAATAGTGCTCTCGCTGCCGCCACGGGCACGCTCTTGGCGACAGCGGTCGTGGCAGCAGCAAACGCCGCGGCCATGGCGCGGCAGCCGACACCGGCAGAGCTCCCTCCCCCCCCCCGCCCCCCCAGAGTCCTGGGTGCAATCCTCACCCCCCCTCCACTCCCTCACCGAGCGTGGCGCCAAAGATGTCCGCGTTTTTGGCGGAGCGACGGTGGGTGTTGGGCCGCCGCCCTGCCCTCGGCGCCCAGTACGCCGTCGGGGGGGTCCCAGCAGTTCGACGTTTCCCAGCCGAAGCAGGCCGACCTCCGCATGGTACAGCCGTTCGCGGGTGCCGCGACCCCGTCAGCATCGGCGTCCACGCCCAGTGCGCTGGCTTCTCAGCCGTCCCTCTAGGCGGCTCGCCCTTTTTGGCAGCAGGTGTCGCGTCGTGCGGCGGCACGCCCCACCCGCCATCGGTGGTAAACACCTCAGCGAGGCGGCTCACCTCCCGCGTGCGCCGCGGCCCCACGGGGTCGTTGCCGCCGCGGCCGCCGCCGCCGCTGCCGCCGCCGCACGCTCGGTGGCGACGCGGGCGAGGGATCCCGACAGGGCGGCGGTGGCGGAAACCCCCGGCGCCACTTCGGCTTTTCTCGCCGCATCATCGGGCGAGACGTTTTGGCTCGCCGGCTCACCCGCCGGATACGCGTCGGTGGCGGCCTCGGGCGCAGCTACGTCGGCAGCAGCGGTGGTTGGGTGCGGTGCCGCCTCTGTGAGTTCCATGGCGGCGGCGGCAGCGGAGGCGGCGGCGGCAGCGGCGGCACCTCTGCCAGGCCAAGGGCGGGAGTGGAAGGGGGGGGGGGCCGAGCCGGACATGGGGCAAGCATGGCGGTGGGGGGGTAGATGATTGGGGGGGGGGATGGTGCGGGGTGGGGATGGCGGAGGGGGTGGATGGCGGAAGGTGGGGTGCCCAGTACGGCGGCAGCTTGCGGCAGGCGGCAGGGTGGCATCCTTAGCGGGCGTCGGAATGCCGCCGGGAGGAGGAGGGGGACGGCGGATGGATGAGGCGCGGCGGACCTGTCGGCAGGCCGGTGGCGGTGGGCTGCCGGCTGGGATGTCAGGCACTGTGCTAGTCGTTGTCCCTTTCTTTCTCCACTGCTGTGCCCGATTAGTAAAACAGTACGAAACTGCTACTCTCCCCATTCTGCTCTACTCAGACAAGCGCCTCTTGCGCAGCTTAGCCACGGGAGCTTCCTGCTCCGCCGCTGGTCCACGCAGACACGCCGGCTGCTCGCCCTCCGTCCTGCACGCGGTCACTGCGAGTTTCATGGCGGCGAGGTCGTGTGCCGCGTGGCCCAGTGCCTCGTCCGCCAGGGAAATGACGTCTTGCAGCAGTGTCATAATCTCTTCGGCCTCAGCGACGCGCAGGCGCGTCCTCTGCTGTCGATGGCTGATGGAGAGGCTGTTGTCGTCGCAATGGGCAGCGCACTCAGCCTTGACCTCATTCTGGAGCAGCGCGGTCATCAATTGCACCCGAGCCAGTGGCGGCTGGGACTCCCAGTTACAGGCAGTCCGCTCGTGCCGGCCGCACAAAGTACAGCGCTTCCCTATGTTGGCTGCACTGTCGAAACTCCGCTTCTCCACGGCCGCCACGTCACCCCGAGACATTCCGCATGCATCCACCGGCACCCTCTCTCCTCGCCGCCTTCGTGCACATCATCGATGGGAGGCTTGCTGGGGCGGTCCCCCGCACCGGCAACGACGCCACAGCCAGCCTCACCACCGCTGTGTGGTTGGTCAACAGACTCACGCGGCTGGTCGGTAACCCCTCAGGTCCCTTTTCCTCCTTGTTCATCGTTGCTTTTCCGGGCACCACCACGCGCCTCCGTGACTGCTGGCGCACCCAGGTGGCCTACATGACCAACGGCCGTGCGTCCATTGAGCACCAAGCGCCTGCCACGGCCGGTAGTGGGTGCGATCGTGCCCTTCAGGGCGGATGTCATTTTCACTCGGAGGTTCTAGAGCAGGAGGACCGGGGAAAGGGACACGGGGAGTGATCGTGGGGGAGGAGGGTAGCGCCGAGACGGCAAGGGAATATGGAGTGGTGTTCGTCCTTTGGACGGGTGGTGGCTTTGTCCCGCTGCTACGGGGGTACGCGAGCTTAGCAATGAGAAAGAGACTCACCTATGACAGTCGTACGCCGACTCGCCCCCTGTACGATGCGGGGTGAGGGACTCAGCTCCGACTCTTGTAAAGTAGCCGTAGGCGGAGCTGCCGAGCTCCTGGGGTCTCCTGTCTCGTCCACTGCTGGGAGGCTGGTAGGAGGTAGACAAAATGCGAACACCCGCACTGGAACTGCGGCACACAGTTGTAAGCCGTCAGTGTTGTGGTCAGAGCCGGTCGGCTGACCACCGGCAGCGGCTCCCTCAGCATGTACTATTCCGTCGTGGGTGATCATTCAAGCGGCCCCAGTTTCTTTGTGCGGCGATGCGGGAGCCTGCCACACATTCGAGGGGCACCTTAGGGGGACAGTGCCAGCGACGGGAACGCCAGCGCTTGTGTGGCTGGCGGGCGGTTGGGGTTGGGAAGGGGAAGGATGTCGCTTATCAAACCGGTTCCTTTGGCCTTCATGACATGGAAGAAAACTGGGGGAGGGGATGGGTGCGGTGTGGAGGCATGCAGGGGTCACACTGCCATACGTGAAAAAAAAAGCGCAGCCGTGGTCGCCCGGGAGGTGCAAAATTGAAGGCAGGGATTGTCATTTGTGTCCCAGTTAGCGCCGGCCGCAATGACGTGAAGGCAGTATCGAGGGTTGTTGGCTGCGCTGCGGAGGCACCTGGGGTGCACACGGCCACGGGCGGGAACAGCAACGCTGGTGAGGCAGATGGCGAAGCGGGAAAGAGCAAGGGAGGGGGGTCCCGCTCGTACAGCCCTTTGCCTTTGGCCATGAAGAGGTGGTAGCAACATTGGGGGGCTCGCACTGAACTGTCGAGGCACTCGGGGGGCAAAGAACTGGCGGAGAGAGCACCAGCCCTAATCTGGCAGATAAGGAGGGGGTGAGGGAAGGGAAGGGTACTGTCCCTCGTGCCGCTGTTTGCCGTTGGACTGACCGGTGGAGGAGTTATCAGTGTGGCAGGTTCTTGACAGCGCGGCCGCCCGTGGAACATTTTGCCAGTGCAGGGACAATGATGGTGTGGTGAGCAGGCTCGGGGATTTTTTTCGCGCGGCACGATGTCTGTCCTCCTCCGACCAGCCCTGCCCACTCCGTGTTCCCCTTTTGTTATCGTCTCATTCAAGCGCTGTTGTTCCAGTGTACACCCCCCACCTCCTAGATGGAACCACGGTTGACCCCTTTCTGACGCTCCGCGCGGGTGAAAAGTTTTTCCTGGAGATATAAAGAGGCCGGGTCGTTCAGCAAAGACACCGCCCTCCCCGGCATCAAGCACTGCCGGCCAGAACCGCCCCCGACTGCCACGGGAATTGGGTCTCCCGTCGTCGCCGCGTCGAGCTCGCAGCTGCCCCCGCGCATCAGTGCTAGCCATCCGGACGTCCTGCCCCCGGCCGTCGCGACCACCACCACCACCACCACTGCCGCCACCGCTACCAAAACCTACGTCGTCGTGCCTGCCAACCCGATGCCGCTGCCGTCATGCGAGGTGCGGTCAACTCACGGCTCAAGCTGCTCCCACCCCTTCGCCGCGGACCATCGCCCGTGGTACCGCCTCCCGGTCGCTGTCCTGGTCTCAGTCGTAGTCGCTGCTGCGATCGCAATTCGTGTTGACACCGCAGTTTCGGCGAACGCCCCCACCGCCGGGGCTGGTGTTGTCGAGACAACGGTCGCCTCTGCCGCCACCGCCCGCGCGGCCACGACATCTCTGTTTCAGAAGCTCGCCACGGCTCTGCCTGTCATAAACATCCGGGATCGGGCGAGAGTGGTCTGACAGCGTCGAGCCGCGGCCTGATTCCCAGGTGGTCCGGGGCTTCCAGGTCTGCGACTCGCCGGTGGTCACCTAGAAACCGACCAAGACGCCGCCGCCGCAAACGGAAGCCTATGCCGTCAGCCGGGGTGCCGACGACGCGTCTCGACACCCACCGTCGACGGCTACCGCATTGTGCGATGCAGACGCCGCCGTGTCGATCCCGGAGCCCTTGGCTGTCACGCCTTGTGTGACATCTTGGGACTTCCGTCGCCGCCGCCGCCGTGAGCCGGGCGCGCCCGGGCGGGGCCGCCGCAAGTGTGCGCCACTGCGAGGCGGCCGGGACCCATGCCTCCCTCCGAGGGCGGGAGCGTGGAACGTTTCCCCGCCGCTGGCGCCCACCCGCGCCGCAGCTGACGCGTCAGCCGTCAGCGGCGAGGGCGGCGCGAGGTGCGGCGTGGAGGCGGCTACGGCAGCCGCGGTGGCGGCAGCTGTGACGGTAGCAAGGAGCCCGCCGGCGCCGCCATCATCGGGCAAGAGGGTCGGCGAGATTTGGGATGTTGGAGCGGGAGGCGGGCGATCTTCGGTGATCTTCTCAGTCAGAGCAGGCTTTGAAAAGTGACAGAAAAGAGGTAAACACTTGATTTCTTGAACTACATAGTGACGAAGGAATGCACGTCGGGAGATCCTATGCATCGAGGAGCTTGGCGCGAGAGAGGGAGGTTAAATGCGGCGCACTGATGACACATGACTACTCTGCCTGCTCCTTCTTTCCGCTACGCAAGCTGCTTTTCCACCACATTATGTGCGGACACTGTTCTCTGCCAACCAGGGGCTTCGGAATAATGATTCGGATAAAGCACCGTTCTGTGAGCAGCCGCATCCTGCTCGCAGCAACATTTATGTTCATCAGACTTTCCACGAAAAGCCTGAGCAGGAGGTGAGCTTTCCAGCAGTGTCTTCCGTTTCGCTCTCACATTGAATGGCGAGAAGATTCCAACGGATATATCCGGATATATCTGGATATATCCCAGATTCTGCTGAAAACCCCGGATTCTGAAAGGCCCTGCTGCCAACCTCTTGTTGCTCGACACCGCACGGGAGGACCGACTTGGCTCTCCACTGATGGTACGTGGCACTAATCTGCAGTTCCTCTCCATATACAGCTCGGTTGAGCGGCGAGCCTCTGAAGAGCGACGGCACCGGCCACTTCTTGCGTTTGTGGACACCCACCATCCTTTCTGAAAACTGACTGACTGTATTGGTGCTCTTTGGCTTGCTTTGACAGTCTCATCATGAGACTTGAAAGGTCTCCACGAGGCTCTATGATAGAGCCTCGTGGAGACCTTTCAAGCCTTTCCGACGTCAAATCACGAGCACGACAAGGGCTGTACCTTCCCACTGACGCAGTAGCGCCATGAAGGGCGACCACTTCGCGTCCCAGGAGGCGAAGTCGGGCTCGGTCGCAGCCTATCCGGCGGGGGCCCGCTCAGCGGCTGCGGGGTCTGCGGCAATGGACCCGGCACCAGGAGGACCGTAAGCGGTCAGGTTGGCTGCGGGCGGCTCGGCAGCGGGCATCGGAGCGGAGGGTAGCACAGAGCATGCTAGCTCACTAGCGGCGGCGTCTGTCGGTGCTTCGGCGTTTCTGCCGCGCAAACGTCATGCGACGGACAGCGACGGGCTGACCGAAGCCGTGCAGGACGACATCGACACGATTTTGAGCCTTTCCGGGGTCGCTAAGGAGATGCCCGAGTCTGTCGAGCACAAGGGGATTCCGTGCACCATACAAGAGCCCAGCAACACGGGCAGGACGAGCTCGAGCGCGTGGAGCTTCTTGCAGGTGAACAAGAAGCCCGACGCCAAGGACACAACCGTGATCTGCGTGATAAGCCACTTTTTGGGCTCCCGCAGCCAGCTATTCCTCGCGCAATCCAACATCACGAACGCTATCAAGCACTTCCAGAACCTGGGCCGCGGCAACACGCCCTCTCTGTCCCAGCTGGTGCACGCGCGCGCAACGATGTTCACGTCCAAGAATGTCTCGGGGGGCGATAGTATCAACCGGGGCATATTCCAAAATCCCATGGACCGCTTCGTGGTGCCCAAGACCGACAAGCGCTCTTACCACCTCTACTTTGTTCTGATGCAAGTCATGTCCCTGTCGCCACACGCACTCGCCACCAACGACTACATGGGCAAGTTCCTCAACAACGTGGCGTCTTACCACCCGCCGTCGCCCAACACTGTCACGCACCATCTGGCCGAGCTATACTCCTTCGTTGCCGCCGCGATACGCGGACAGCTGAAGCATGCCAAGGACCTGTACTCCGGACTTCCTTTTTTGCACATTGTGGCTGACATGTGGACGGAAGGGCACACCAAGACGTCCTTTGGGTCGCTTGTATTGCGTTACGTGAGCCCAGCGGCGGGCGACATGGAGGAGTTGCACCTCGGCGTCTCCCTCTTCGTCGGGCGGCACACGCGCGGCAACATCAGCAAGTGGTTGCTAGGCCGGCTGCTCTACTTCGGCCTTGACCAGTCCGACATTGCGTCGACAACTACAGACTCGGGTTCCAATATTGGGAAGGCGTTGCGCCGTCTGCCTTACCCGTGGAACCCCTGTGTCGCCCACTCCCTGAACAACGCGGTCATCTACGCCCTCGGAGCCGTATCTGAGCTCCCGCAGCGGAAAGACGTCGGAAACGGTGAGAAGAAGCGTCAACCGGAGCGGAGCAGGAACCCATCGGCCCGAGCGCCCATGTCGAAAGGGCCAAAGCTTATCGGCCACTTCAACCACTCGGAGCGGAGCGTGGCGATCTGCAAGGCTGCCAACGTTCCGCACGACGGGCCATGCCGCCTGCTCATCACGGAAGTGCCCACGCGGTGTAGCTCAACATACATATCCATGGCTCGGATGTACACGTGCTACTCGACGCGCGCCGTATTCTTTTCCTCAATTGAGGTCGGGGCAGGGGCGCGGAAGCGGCAGCTGACGTCCTCGGGATGGGACCGCCTCCGTCCGATATTGGGCGTGCTGGAGGGCATTTTCGAGGTGTCGACGAGGTCTCAGAGCGCCACAAAACCTGTTTCGCACTTGCTTTCGCTGCTCGTGTCGTTGTGGCGTGTTTTGCACGACCAACGCTTTTTTCTGCCCGCTCGCGCAGGTCTACCGCCCGCTTTCGGCAACGAGGCGATTGAAAGTTTCATTGAAGAGCACAACACTGCGCCGGTGATTGTTGTGGACCAATACCTCTACCCGGCCGAGTATCTGTACGTGGATCCACCGCCCGGCAATGATCCTCTCTGCGAAGATGCGGCGACCGCTTTGCGCGTTCTTCGGAAGCAGCTGGATGATCGACTCTTCAACAAAGACGACCACTCCCGGCATATCCTAGGAAGCGACTCGGTCATCATGGCGTGCAAGCTGTCGCCGCGGGGCTCGCGGAAGATGCAAACGCTCGCTCGGCTGACGGGCAACGTCGACCCCAACTCCAAGGCTGTGTGGCTGCTCAAGGACCTTTGCGACAGATTGATCTCGCCCACTCAACCCGCACCCATCCGTCCTACCTCTACCACCACAATCGCCGCCACTAAGGCAATGAGGCGTGCCCGTACCTGCTTGGTGGAGTCGAGTGACGATGAGGAGACGCAGACCCACGACCAGCGCAACTTGGCGGAGGTGTCACACGCCGACGCGGCCAAGGCCGAGATCCACGCCTCCTTGCAGCTGGTGGATGGCAACAAAAAGATGGACGCACTCGAGTTTTGGAGACACCAGAACAGCAAGTTCCCGTTGCTGACGTTGGTGGCCTTCTCCGTGCTCGGGGCGGTCGGTATGTCCGCGGCAGCGGAGCGGGCTTTTTCGACGGCGGGCAACATCATGACGCCCAACCGGTCTTCCCTCTCGTCGCAGCACCTGGAGATGCACTTTCTGATCCGGGGAAACGCGCATCTGCTCCCAACGCCCCTCGGCCAGGTCCCCGTCCTGTCGGCAGTGGATGAGAACAAACTGCGCTCCGAGATGCCGTTGGCTGGTCGCCGTCAAGTGCCCGGAGATGCCGACGACATGTCCTCAGCAGACGACGTGCCAATTGGGGGTATGCTGTAGGCGACGGCGACGCGGTGTTTGACTGTGTGTGTAGACCTTCGGGATATCTCAACTATTGATGGGGATGGAGTAGTGGGGATTGGGAGAGTCATTGTGGCACTGCGGTGCGGCATCCCCTGCGTTTCCAAGATCACCCACTTGGAAACGCACGGGCCGCTACCTCAATGGCGCGCACATGAGCGACCGGGCACAGGCACATCAACAACCAGCGCCCCCGGGCGTACATGTCTTTCTGTCGGTAGCTTTCCCCTCCGAGTCACCCAGCCGTGGCCTTGTGCGGAGCTGCTATCGAGAGTGACGACTGTGCCCGCCAGCAGTGGGTCGGGTCGCTCCCACGCCAGACAGATGGCCGAGGTCGAGTCCGACAGTGAAAATTACCCGCAGAATACGCGGTGTGTTTCTCAGGAAAACATACCCGGTCACACATCTCGGTCGAAAAATACCCACAAAAAACGCTTACTGTTCACTGGCTGACAATGTACGCTGGGGTGGAGCTCTCTCTTTCCGGCACGCGGTTGCTTGACAGGAAAAATCTCAAATACGCAGACGCTGGCAGAATATGAGTACGCTTGAAGACCCTTGGTGTTAAGATGATATGCTACGGCTGCCATACCCCATACCTGAACATATTACACTGTGAGTAGATTTCCCAGCCAGGGGCACAGCACGTGTTGTCGAATGTACGCCCAATTCGGCCTTTGAACCCCTCGGAAAGCCGGATTGGAGACAACGTGGTTCGTGTCGTGCCGGCCAAAACGCATCTCATTGCGCTTTTGGAAGGACAGTGCGCTTAGCCGCGCTGTGCAGCTGGCTTCGAACACGGGAAGGATAAATCTCCACCACCAACCACAAACACGATCAGCGCCGACGCGGCCACCCACCACGCGCATCGCGCTGCAAGCAGCCACCGAAGTTCCCAAGGCGGGCCGTTTCTGTCAGGGCGTCTGCCCTGCCGCCGTTTCGACTTCTGTCGCTGCCGCTGCCCTTCCTGTGATGCCGCATTTATGGTAGACGGCAGTGGCTTGCTTGCGCAGCAGTAGAGATGGTGGTGACAACTATGGTCAACTGGCAGAGCGGCCTGCGGAGCACCTTCCCAGTCTATGAGAAGATTCCAGATCAGAAGAACCTGCATCAAGGTGAAACAGGCTCAATGAATAACAGTCAGACACATTTCCCTGGACTGTTTCCCAGGAGTTATGCTCAGGGTACTATACACACCCTCACGTTAAAGAATAAGTTACCACTACGTTATGAGTTAGACTGACACGCATCCCCCCTCCCCCCCAGGCCCGCCCCTCCCTCTGCCCTGACCCTGCACTGTCCCGTGCAACTGCCCTACTAAAAAACGTACAATCGGTCTTCGATATCCTTCGCCATATTAGTCCCACCACTGGAATACGGCAACAGCAGCCTGGGCGCATTTAGAATCGCCTGCGGACGACGGCCGCAACGACGCGCGGGCAAGACGTGCTCCGTCGGATCAAGTCATCGCCCACGGCTCATCCTGGATCGTCAGGCACCCCTCTCAAAGAGCCCTCACAGGAAGAAGTGGGTAGGGGTGTCACCCCCGTCACAGGGGTCTTGGAGGCCGATACAGGGGACGTCCCCTGTTTCGTCGTTCACAGCCCCTCTGAGAGGGGTATTTCGTATTGACCACTAATATTTTAGCACGTTGCAGCTTTCCTTCTCATACTTGCGATGTAGTGCTCATACCCAGAAGAGCAGTCTTAACTGGGCGTGCAGGGGGCCCTGTGGAAGGGGTCGGTTCTGAGTTTTCAAACAGGGGGTCGGGTCGGCGCTAACTGTACGGCTTCTCGAGCGATAGCGGCCGTTCCTGTTGCGCGTGTTCGACCGGCGCAGCGCGGTGCGGGCCGCGGACGCCGAATCCCGCCGCACGATGCTTTGCGACGCCCTATGTCCCGCTGACGTGCCACGCGCTGCGCGGGGCACGCGTGCGGCCGACCCGCGGGTGTTTGTTCGATCCTACACAGGTGCGTGAGGAGCGCAGCGGTGCGTATCGGCAGAAAGATAGGGGGTGGCGGGGCGGTGAGATGCAGGCGCGGGTGCGAGCGAGGGTGCGGGTACGGGTACGGGCGCCGGTGCGGGCGGGCATGAGGGCGTGGGCGCGGGCGCGGGCGATGACCTGTAGATGCAGTGCCCTGTTGTACACGATGTAGGGTGTCATCTTGTGCTTGTATTGCAAGAGGTGAAATGTGGGACTGCTCTATTGATGAGTGTGCGGTGTCATGATTGACTTGTGTCCTCTGTCTCTCTGTTGCGGAGCGCTCTTTCCGCCAGTCGTGCTTCGTTCAATAAATATTTGATAAGCTGCCAAGTCCAGGGTGTTTTCGCAAACGCGCTTTCAGTAAGACTATGGGGTGCTTTCCATACCCATACGTCGAAGAAAGAAGTCCGTTTTTCTAGTGCACGTTACAAGAGTACTTTAAAAAACGTTCTTGGCGGTCCGTTTGCTACCTACGCCGTGGATGGACGTCCCCCAGCGCTTTCTTGACGATGGGAACATGCGCCGGGGCTGCCCGCATCTTTCTGTGAAGTTGCTAGAGGTGGCGACGTCATCATCATCCGTGCGGTCTGCAGAAGCATAATAGTGGTTAAGAGGGTACTTGAGGGCAGGTGCGGCGTTTACGGGGCCGTGGAGGCAGGTGGACGCAGCCACGAACGGCCATGATGTCGCAATTCCGCTGTAGATGGTCAGAATCCGGCTCTGGGGGCCCTGTGGGAGACGTCCGTTCTGAGTTTTCAAACAGGGGGTCGTGTCGACGCTGAGTGCGCGGCGGATTTCGTGGTCGCGTATGTTCCCGCAACACACGCGCGCGGTGGGTGGGGGCTGCGGCCACCGCCGCTGGCAGAGTTGTCGCCGCGCTTGCCGCCGACTCGGCGTTGGCCGGTGGACGACCGCGCGCACCACCCGCGCCCTTACGCGGCGACGGGCGGGGGCCATGGCCGCGGCGTTTTCGACCGCGGCAGTAGCCACCGTCACGGCCACGTCACCTTCCCGCCGCTGCGACGTCGAAGATCGCGCGCGCGCGCCGCGGCGGCGGCCGGCCGGCGGGCGCCGCCACGGCCGCTCGCGTTGGGATGCCACGGAGCGGCCGACGGCGGCGCCAGCGATGGCTTTGGAAGCCCTTCTCTACGGCGTGGCGCCCGACCGGGGTTGGGGCACGCCGGACCCTGCCCCCCCCTGCGGATGGTCGTCACCCCCGCCGGCGGACGCCCCCCGTCGACGCCGCGCATGTGCGTCCGTTGGGCGAAACCGCTGTTGGCATCCCTGACGGTTGCCGGCACCTCAGGGTCGGCACCACCTCACTCCGCGTGGCAGCAGCAGCGGGCACGAGTCAGCAGCCCCGCCGACCGATGGGGCGGGGGCTTCCGGTCGGGCGCACCCCGAGCCGCTCCCCGCACCGAGGCGCCGCGCGTGTGCTCTCACGGCCGCAGCAGCAGTGGCGCGCCACCGACGCCTCACGCGCGCGGTTGAGGTGACCTTGTGTCTGAGAGGCGTTGCAAGGTGTCAGGCACACCCTCAGAAGGTGCTCGTGACGCGCTTGTCTATCTTTCGTTGTCTGAAAATGGTTTTTTCGTTTCAATTGTCCAGGGTGTTTTCGCGAACGCGCTTTCAGTTAATGGCAACCATACGGCCTGTGTGAATCGATGATTAAGTTCTTCAAGTCCACACTGACGGATCTCGGCGATGAGAGAAGCGCGGAGGCCACTCCCCCCGCTGACAGCCAAGAGTGGAGGCCGCACAGGGCACGTAGCGAACATCTCAATGGAGGTGAGGGTGGCGCGACAAAAGCGGCAGTTGAAGCGGCAGGCGTGCCGTCAGCCAGCACGCCGGCGGCGGTCGGCTCCTGTTGTGCGGTTGGGGGGACGCGTGGAGAAGGCAGCCCGAGGGCGGCCGGGCCGTGGGGACCAGCACCGTGCCAGGCCACGCTCCGAGCGAGGCTGCAAAACGGTTGGCGTCCCTCCTTTGCCTAGGGCTCCGCCTCCTGCCCCGTGTCCCCGTGCATTTGGCGGTTGGTGGCGCGCGAAACCGCCCCTGATGCACGCCCGCAGCAAGGCACATGTGCGAGGCGTGCCGGACTGCAGCAACCAATGGGGGCTCCCAGAGGCGGGGGGAGTGGCGGCGTCCTCAGGGCTCTCTCTGACGCCCGGACGCGTGACCGTCTGGCAGACGTGACAGGTTCCGCGCTCACGGTCCGCACCAGCTGTGGCGGCAGCGACAAGGGGAGAGCCGCAACGATGTGAGCGCACGGGCCAGTCTGACGACAACGGCGGGCGACCTGTGCGACGCGTGCCGGTCGTTGAGCTCTCGAGCCTTGCGCCGGACTGAGAGCCTTGCCACACGGGCAAGAAGAAACGGCAGCTCGTGACGATGCCGGGCTGGCGCAGCAAGGAATGAGAGTTGGCCTGTGGCGGGCCCTTCTGCGGCCACGGGAGGGGGGGAAAGGGTCGTGGCTCCACGAATTGGGTGCAGTCTCGCGATAGAAGTCGAGCAGGCGTGATAGATGCCCGCCACTGGCTCGTCGTCGGGCGAGACTGTGACCGATGCAGTTCGCCTGAGTGGCCTTGCACCGCGCCGGTGGTGAGGCGCGGACGGTGGAGGGGGGGGGGGGGGGGGGGC
>Ga0115030_1000678_pt1 | contig 14412 bp, 13 predicted proteins | sample SidtaG_4_FD_87174 | JGI IMG/M metagenome (GOLD analysis project Ga0115030, IMG submission 87174) | Marine algal microbial communities from Sidmouth, United Kingdom - Sidmouth_Male1 metaG | ecosystem: Host-associated > Algae > Red algae > Unclassified | place: Sidmouth, United Kingdom | collected... | reverse complement strand
TGGGGGGGATTTGGGGGGGGGCTATCTCAGTCAATAAACATTGATTGGCATGCCACGCGTCCATTGCGGTACTTTTTATCAGGCCGTATCCAGACACGCCTTCGGTGTCCGCGTGTGTGGACAGGTGCACGACCAATTTGATAGATGTTCAGGGCTGCTGCAGCCTTCGTTGGACCCCGACAGATGGCGAAGCGGCCATACACGAGCTGTTCCTCTGTACAAGTACGCATAGTCAAGACGAGTACAGGTGAGCTTGCAGTTATGTGAGAGCAGTCTCTGGGAGCGAGAAAGAGGATGCTCTCTTGCAGTCTCTTGTGGTACAGGTCTTGGAGGCGAACGGGGTGCAGGCACCACACCTGGTAGCTCATTTACCTCTGCCACTGCCGTCATCGTTCGTCGGCAGAGAGTATGTTCTGGGTGGATAGGGTAGGGTCGGGGCCGTCGCTTCGTACTGTATCCAGGTGACTGGTGCCAGACGCATCAAGACGAAACGAGAAGCACGGCCAAGCCCAAAGCCTCGCAAGGCCCACAGTTCAAGCATTTGCTTATGAGGGGAGGCGGATCACGGGGAACCACTGAGGAATGCAACTATGCCCATGGTCGATTGCTTCGGTCAATTTCAAATCGATAAATGCCGGGATTCATCATGGCTGTACCTACTCACCGGAAGGGAGGGCGCCCGCCTTTTTTGTAGCACGAGTCGCGGGGGTCGGTAGTCATGGGACCCCTTTCTCGGCCCACTGTACCCACCCTCACTGCCCCGCGGTCGACCGACCCGCCTCGACTGGGAGCCAGTCTTCCTTCCCGTCGCCGCCGTCTGTCGCACCCGCCGCCTCCCCCTTGGTGGCCCCCCCCTGGTGCCCCCCCTCGTCGTGCCCCCCCCCCAGTGCCCTTCCTTGTGCCCCTTTCGTCTCCTGCGGCTGGAACGTGGTGGTCGGGGATCATGGAGCGTTTTGAAGACGCGCTGCAAGGTCTGGCAATCTCGGACAAGCGGACAAGACAGAAGATTGCCCCCTTCCTGAAGAGGTTTTTGGAGGCGTCCCAGGACCTTCAACGGGCCCTCACGCCCCTAAATGCGAGCGTGCACGCGGCTGCGAGCCGCGCCAACACGAAGCCCGGCAGCACCATGACCAATGTGCACTGGGTTTCGGTCTTTGATCGCGTCGGGTTGTTCGACGTTGATGACGACAACGTCGCTCGCCTTGTCGACGCGGCTCTGCGGTACGTGTGGCGAAAGGAGATGGCGGATGCTCTCATTTCTGCAGTGGGTCGGGAGGGCGACCGCATTGTGGCCTCGTCTAGGCGCCGAGTGGAGGGAATCGGGGAGGGGCGGGGTGGACGTGCCGCGGGCGAGGGAGCCGCCGACGGCGAGGACATGCTTGGGTCACAGATGATGACACTTCCCGCTTTGCGCGCTCGTGTTGCCTTATCTGCCACACGCCCCCCCGTCTGTACCCCCAGCCCTGCTGCCCTGTCGTCGGCCAAGGCCATTTTGGCTGCTGTAGCCCAGTCGCCCCACCCCGTTGCACTTTGCCGGGACATTGGCTCCCGTGCTTGCGCTGCCTTTCAAAGCTTCCTAATTGCTCGTGCTGGCCTCACAGAGGCCACGTTGGCGGGGGGGACGGATACGGCCAGGCGTGGGGGGAGTGTTGCGGCGGTCTTGACCGCCACTACCCCCGCTGCATCCACGTCATTGCACACGGAGGACGCTGGCGCCGGTGGGCACGCACCCGAAGGCGCAACTAGCGCTACCAGCCCGCCTCGTGCTATTGTTGTTCCTCACACCCGTGCTGGCGATGATGCCGGCCCCGTCGCTTCCACCGGAACCGCCGCTGCGGTCGGCGCAACGGCCACCTTTGCGGCTGCGGCCGGGGACGGCGTAATCAGCACTGAGGGCAACGAGGGCCGGTCGCAAGAGGTGGCAGCCGACCCTGCGTCGCCCGGGGACGGCGGCGGCAAGGCTGGGGGCAACGAGTGCCGGTCTGACGGGGTGGTGGCCGACCCGGCGTCGCCCGGGGACTGCGGCAGCAACGCTGTGGGCCGCGAGGGCCCTCCGGACGGGGCGTCAGCCGCCACGGCGTGGGCCGAGGACGGCGACAGCAACGCCGTGGCCAATCATGGCGCGGCGGACGGGGCGGCGGCCGACTTAGCGCAGGACGGGAACGGCGGCACCCACGATGGGGCCGACAATCGCGCGGCGGGCGGGGCGGCGGCCGACCCAGCACGGGACAGGGACGGCGGCAGCCACGCTGGGGCCGATAATGGCGCGGTGGGCGGGGCAGCGGCAGACCGAGCTCGGAACGGGGACGTCGGCACCCACGCTGGGGCCGACAATGGCGCGGCGGGCGGGGCAGCGGCCGACCGAGCTCGGGACGGGGACGTCAGCACCCACGCTAGGGCCGACAATGGCGCGGCGGGCGGGGCGGCGGCCGACCCAGCGCGGGCCGGGGACGGAGGCAGCCATGCCGCTGCCAGCAGTGGCGCAGCGGACGGGACGTTGGCCGGTCTGACGGTGGCCGGAAACGTGAACGCCGCTGGAAAGAGCTCAAACCTTGTCCTCGGCTACTTAGTGGCGTATTTGCGGGCGAAGTCACTGCCGACGTGGAAGAATTCGAGGCCGGGGAAGCGACCAGCCCCCGCCGGGACGATGGCCAACCCGTTCGGCTCTGTCACGGTCGACAAGAGCCGCTCGCTCTGGTGCCCGCGGGTTCTGATGACGCGGATTAAGCCCGAGTTCGACGTGCCCGAGTTGGAGGGACGTCGGTTCAAACTGGCCAACGTCGACGACGTCACGGTGGTCACGGCCATCACGGTCTTCACGAACAAGTCGATAGCGGAGGTCATTAGCGCGCTTCTAGTCCTATGCACCTTGGAGCCCGAGCTGTCCCGCATCATCGACGAGACGTTGGCGGCGTCGTTTGAGGCGCGACCGCCTCGCCACCAGACTCTGGTGCTGTCCGGGCTGGATCTCCAGAGACGGGCCGGTGAGGGCGCCCACCAGGCTGGGGGGGTGAGCGACGGCGGGCCACCGTCAGCGGGAGTCTCGGCAGTTGGTGCCTCGCCTGGCGCTACAGATGGCGAAGAGGGCGGAGGTGTGGGCGCCGCGGAGGTGGCAGGCGGCGGCGGTGATGGAGGCGTGGTCGGCGCAAGCCGCAGTGCTCCCGCCAACGGAGCCCTTGGCCGTGGTGCTGTAGCACCATCCGGTGAAGGTACTTTGGAGGGCAGGCGTGGCGGAGTGCCGGCCGACGGCGACGGAATCGAGGAGGGGGTCAACACCTCCGTGGAGGCGGCGTACATCATCCGCGCCATGCTGGAGGCGGCCTCCAGGCGCGCCAGTCGGCTGGCTGTGCGGCGTGCTGCTCGCACGAAGCGAGCCAATACGCGGTCCGCGGGGGCGGCGGCCGGTGCCGCCACTTTGGCCGTGTTGGCCGGCTCGGCGCCACCGGCGCACGGCACCCCAAGTGCGTCGACGGGCGCGGGCGCGGAAAGCGACCCGCCGCCAAGCTGCCCAACCGCCCCTCGCCCGCCAGCGGGCCCTCGCAAGCGCCGCGGTCCCACGGGTGGTGGGACTACACAATCAGCGTCGAAGAGGCCCAATACGGGGGCTGTTGCAGTTTCCCCAGCCGGAGCTTCTGCCGTGCGTGAGGAACCGGCGACGAGGGCGCGGTCGTCGGCAACTACGCGTACACAACCAAGTGCTGGACCATCGGCGAGAACAATGACATCGCCGAGTGCGCGGCCTTTGGGACGTACGGGTGCGACCGACTGTGCGGCGACGGCGGAGGGTGGGGGTGAGGCAGGAGGTGCGGGCTGTGAAGGTACTGCCGATATGGTGGGGGGCGATTGAGTTGAGTGGGGATGGTACCACATTGGCGGGCAGAGAGCGCGCCGATTATAGATGGACGGCGGTTGCATGGCGCGTGCTTCGCCGCTACTATTTCCAGGGGTACAGCGTGCTCACTTCTTTGCTTATTTTGCCTCTTCGTAGTTGTCAATGGACACTAGTCGAAGACTGGCTGCCTCCAAAGCAGAGACCGTGTCAATCCAGCGCGCCTGCCCACACCCGGGCACACAAACTATCGTCGGTGCGCATCCACACAATCGAGAAACACATCGTCCAAGTCGCGCTGGCCGTCATAAAACGACGCCACACGCCCATCCGCCCGCACCGTGCCTCGGGAAAAAGATAAGATATGCACGCCCTCCATGGACCGCACGCGCGACAAGGCCACGTAAACCATGCCGTCCACAAAACAGGCCGCCAAGTCCATTACGGCAGCGTCCATGGAGAGCCCCTGGCAGCGATGCACGGTCACCGCCCACGCCAACACCAGCGGGATCTGGTACCGGCTCGCGTAGGCGCCGTCCCGCGCCACCGATTGCAGCTTCATGTCGACGCGGTTGACAACCATCGTGACCGGCCCCCGCACGGTGCTAAACCGCACGACGGGCAGAAAGGAGACGGTGCCGCCCGAGCCGTGAGCGCCGATGGCCTTGAACCTGACGACCGTGCCGACAGTGCCGTTTGGAACCTCCATATCGTCTCCTACGACGGCGGCGCAGGCCGCGACGCGCGCGCCGACGCAGAGCTCCAACTTCTTTGGCGCCATGAGCGCCGCGTCGAGCTGCGTCGTGACTTGCTCCTCGGTCATATATGCGGAGATGGGGTAGTCGGCAGCATCAAACACCTTTCGCACGCACCCGTTGAGCAACTCCATCGCGTCCAAGCACTCTCTGTTGTGCGCATTGACGCGGTGGCGGCGGGGGAAGATGTGGGTCACGTCCAGGTCTGTCAGGCCACCGGCCGCGAGCCTCGAGTGATACGCCTTCGAGCGCGTCTCGAGGAAGTTGCAGAGGTCCTCAGAGAGGTCTCCCACACGCAGCCGCGACAGCATGTTGATGAACATCTTGTCCTCCTGGCGCCAAACGTATCGCAGCTCCAGCTTCTCGTTCTTAAAGAGCCGTACCCAATGCTCCGACTTGAAGGCGTACATGCCGCTGGTGTCGTAGAGGTCCTCGTCCCCCCGTACCGGCGGCAACTGAAAAAAGTCTCCGAATGCGATCATCTGCCACGGCGCATCCTTCTTGAACGTGGTGTGTGCCATGTCCATGGAGTGGACGAGCAGGGAAAACATGCGGCTGGACACCATCGACACCTCGTCGACCAGAAGTAAAGATGTTGCCGCTAGGCGCTTCTTGGTCGACGCGTCCATGAGCTTGTAGAGGCGCGCGGCGTCCTCCTCCTCTGTCAGCGACTGGTCAAAGCACGCGGCCGGCAGACGCAGGTAGGCGTGAAGGGTGACACCCCCGGCGACCGCCGCCGCCACACCAGTTGGCGCCACGATCTGGAGACCGCCCCGACTGCCGCTCTGGGCCAAGCAGTACTCATCTGCACATTGCCGCAAAAGCCATGTCTTGCCCACCCCCCCGCCGCCTGTGACGAAAAGCCCAGCTTTGCGGCGGAGGATACTTTTCGCCAGCCGCCCCATGTCAAAAGGCAACGGCCCCAAGAGCCGCAGCCTCTTGGACGGACCGACATCGGAGGCCGTCACCGAAGCGGGCACCGGGGTGCATGTCTGCGGGGCCGGGCGCGGCGACGCCGACGCAGACTGGCCCGCCGCCGATGCCGTCAGACCCGCAGCTGACGCCAAACGGCCCGCTGCCGTCGCCGACCGGCCCGCCGTCGACGCCGACAGGCCCGCCCCCAACGACGAAGCGACGAGTGAGCGCCGTGGCGTCCGACTCGACAGAGACGGCACCGGTGAGGGGGGGGGAAGAAGGGACGCCCCCGTGTCGTACGATGAGCAAGACCCGCCGATGGTGGACGCCGCATTGGGCCCACACACGGCCGTCCTGGTCCCGATGGTGGGTTCCGGACCGGGATCGCGCAGGAGCTTCCCGGTCACGGGGTGACGTTGGAAGGCGAGTGGTAGGAGCATGGAGTCCTGCAGGCTGCTCATGGACATGATGTTGCGCTTCGTGGCGCGGCGGCGTGGGAGCGCCTGAGCCGCCTGCCGGAAGGCGTCGCGCGCCGCGGCGTCCTTGTCCTCCACGCCCGCTTCGTCGTCTGACAACTCAATCACGCCGTCGACACCCGTGGAGGCGAGAGCAGTCCCTCCAGAAGACGCCGTCGCGCCCGACGAGGAGGTGAGTAGCCCCAGCATCCACCGGGGAAGGTCCGGCGCCAGCAGCCACGACTCGGCGTCGCGCACCGACAATAGCGAGCGCACCACGGCGACCTCCCCGTTGAGCGCCTTGACGGTGTTGACCAGCTGGGCGACAGGCGACGACTGGGTGCTGACCGCCAGTTGACCGCCCGCTTCGCACAGGAGGGCGAACACAGGGACTGGGATGGTCTCCACGTCAATGTCGATGACGCCCGCGTTGTCGGTCGCGACGCATGTGCCCACCGTCCACGCGGGCAGCGGCGGCGGCGCGGAGGTCAACCAGGACGAGGCCGCGACACGCTCTTCGAACGTGCAGAGGAGCCCAGCGTCCTTTCCAAGCCGCGCCCAGTCAAACATCAGCTGCGCAACGCCGATGGCGTCGTTGACATTGGCGACGACGCCACTCGTGCCGGAACGGAGAGCAAGGAATGGCATCGCTCGCGCCTCGCGCCCAGGGACACGCTCCAGCACCACATGCCGCGCCATAATGTGCCACACGCAGCTATACTTCACTTCCCACCTCCCCCTGAGCAGCACAAACTCACACGCCACGCGCTCGCCCCGCACGCCCAACCAGAAACCTGTGACTCACTACGTCGGCGGCACGCACGAAAGCGGGGGTGACGCTGAGCACCACCACAGGGGGGGAGGCGGGAGTCACGCGAGCTGGTGCCCCTCGCCAAGTCAGGCCACCTGCACAGTATCGCTCAAGTCAACTAGGATCATTGAGAGCTGGTAGCCGCGCGGGGGGGGCTCCGAGAATGGCCGCCGGGGGGGATCGCCGGGGGTTGCACCGGCGGGGTGCATTGGGGGGGTGCGGCGGGGCCGGTACATCAGTGGGTGCCGCCGAAAGGCAGCACCCGGCGGGAGGCAATGCCAGAAAAAGGCGGGCAGCCGACGAGCCTCGACGATAGAAACCCCCCCCAGGCGTCATGTAGGGTGGGGGGGTCACTGCCTTAGCAGAATACGTGTTCGAGAGGGGTCCCGCATCGGAACTCAGTCGCGCGTTCTCGAGGCAAGAAACCCTGGTGAAAGCAAGGTGCAGAGGCAGCAAAGGTACGCACCACACGATCTCATTCCTAATAAAAAATGTAGTTGTGCGTTCCCTCTCTTCAGGAAATTGTGTTAATTCTGATCATCAGTCGACTCGGATCTTCGGTCTCGTGCTCGTTGGCCGGACGAGCTCGTTGCCCTTGTGGGGAATACCCTACTGCCGGTGCCCAATGTACACTGCCAACAGAGAAGCCTATCTGTTTGAGCACACTTGTCGAGGTTGATACATTCTCCACCATGCTGTTTTGGTGCCCTGAGAATGTGCAGTTCGCGATTGCCAGCGTAGCTCTTTCATCGCATACCTCCTCCCTCCCTCCCGCTGAAGCACCGGTCGGCAAACGTCCCCCAGCCGCACTATCAGATATCGCCGGTCGCACCTGCCCGAGATGTGTTGGGAACCTCTATAGGAACCACGAGGGGGCTCATGATGCGGATTTCTGCATCAGAGGTCATCCATATCGCGCCAGAACCGCACGTACTTCGTCACATGCACACATTTCCGCAAAAGAGAGCCCCACTTGCCTCATATGTAGCTTTTTGGCCTGGTTTTTTTCCGGGGCTCTCGAACAGGGGCATCTGGGCTGCAGCACGATAGGTTGTGAGCGCCCACTTGACTCTGGAGAGCGTTGCGCACTGCTTTTGTGCCATTTTCTTCCAATTGTACACACCGCCGCATCAGCGCCGTTCTGATGCCTCTCCGGTCCCATAAACACGCGCCTCCTGTTCACAGTGAGACCTGAAACCATTGTGCGTGTTTTGGTTCAGCCCCGCTCCTTTCCCCGTTGGCTCTGCCACGGCGTCGGCGAGGGTCACTCAGCACCATTTTTGGAGTGCACGCTTGCTGTCGCAGCGCCCGGATCCTAAAAGTTATATGGGATGCATGGCGGGGGTCGTTCCTTTGCTTTGATGTACGATAGGCAACTGTTGCGGGACGAGGGGATCCCAGTGCACACACAAACACACCTTTTGGTACTGAAACAAACAAGGCGCCCTAGTGCGTTCTTGGAACTCTTGTTCGCATTTTTCTTCGCCTGTGCGCTGGGCTGAGTATGCATGATTGACCGTGAGCGCAAAAGACCCGTCGAGAAACGAGCAGAACAGAGCGAGGGAGCCGTGTATCTCCAACAGGCGGTGACACTCTAGGACCTAAGAGGCATCGAAGGAGGGGTTTGCGAGCCAAATGAACAAGATAGCCGCATCCAGCACCCTTCAAAGACCCAAACGCGGGACTCTTGCCCGAGTCGCGTTTTTGTCAAGTTCGGCCCCGGCATGCCCTCTTGCACCCCTTTCAAGACGCTGCTGCAGCGTGTCAACAGCAAATGACCATGATGAGCAAAATCTGCTCAAAACCGTCCAGTGTGAACCCAGTGCATGCCATACAAGGAACTGCGTGGCTTTTTTCCAGAAAACGAGTGCAAACGGTCTGTGGAGCGTACAGACATGTACGAAGAAGCGCAGGTGCGTGATCCACTGGTTTCAACAGTGTCAGCAAATTGCATTGGATGGTCAATGCCTGATGGGGGAGGGGTAGATACAGGCAGCTACTCGTTCTTCGCAGATCATGCATAGTCCACAGCAGTGACGCCCACTTTTGCGTCGGTGGCCGCTGTTCTGTAGCGTCTGCGCAAAGGCTGCTCCAATGAATGCCTCTTTTCATTGTAGCACACAACCCTATTGTCGATGCAGCCATTATCCAACAGCAACACACGGGCTAAAAGACACCTCAAAAGAAATAGGGACGCTACATCAGCGGGCAGGACGAGGGCAACAACCAGCTGCAACGGTACGCCAGAGTCCATCGACGCTGGTGCCCCCCCAAAGCTGCCCACCCATCACGCCACGCCGACCGCCGCCACAGGCGCCCCGACAACGACCACCTGGTCGGCGCCCGCCCCACGCGTCTCGTGCACCGCCCCAACGGATAGGCGGGTGGGGGGAAGCACGGCCGCTGAAGGCCAGTCGCCGTCCGCTACCACCCCGTCCCCCCCGAGCTGTCCCGTACACGCCGACGCGCCGCCCACCTCCACGGGCGCTTCGGCAATGAACGCCTGGTCGGCGCCGGCCCTGCAGGTCTCGTGCGCCTCCCAGACGCCGCGTCGGGTGGGGGGGAGCACCTCCGCCGAGGGCGCGTGGCTGCCCGTCGTCGCAGGGCAGCAGCTCGCGCCGAAGTCGCAGAGTGAGTGTGTAAAATCGTCGTAGCGCTTGGTTTTCCCGTCGGTTGGCGGCCGAGGGGGCTGGAGCTCTGTGTCCCCTGCCATTGTGGGATTCGGCAGGGAGGTGCGGGGGGGAGAAGCAGTGCGGCAACAGTGGCGGCCGGTCAGGCTCAGCTGGTCCGGAGATCAGATGGGTCGACCAAGACCGCGTCCAGATGGCGGCAATACTGGTAGAAAACCCCGCACAAGGGCCCATGATCGGATGAGGAGTCTGACAGCGGATGGCTGACCGGCGGGCGCTGCCAGGGCAGAGCCAACACCACAGGTCAATGCAACAATAAAATTCTGTCAAGTTGAGTGCGTACAGCCATTGGGGCAGTCTCTGGCACATCTACGTGGCCGTCATGCGCAGCTGGCTGACAGACAGGTGACCGAAACCGTCCTACACGGGGTCTCAGCAAGAGTCACGAACCATGTGGCACGGTCATTTACAGTATTTACTTTGTACCAATTTCGCAAGATCCAAGTCCACATTGCCCACTTTCTCATCTGACAGTGCCCTTTGCAAGGCGGTGGGGGCCGCCGAAAACGGTTCATCAACGACCCTTGGGGAGGCCGTTGTGCGGGGTACCTGCGGGGGGTTGGTCAAGAGGGGTGCGTCGCCTTCGTCCTCCCGTCTCGAGCTTGGACGGCGCGGGTACGGCCCGCCTGCCGCTCGGCGTGCGCGGCTCCCACCCCGATGGCGGGCGACTGCTCGGAGAAACACTCGGCCTTGAGGTCACGGCGGACCCAGCTGGGCACGCTGGGCGTTTTGAACCTGCACACATCGACGACTCAACCGTCGCGGTCCCTCGCTGCGCGCACGGTTCCCCACCTGAGCGTCGAGAGGTCTGCCGTTTCCCCCCCCCCCTCCCCTTCCGCCCCGGCTGCCCTCGACACCGACGCTTCTGGTGATGACGCTGGCGGTGGCTACATCCCCGACCCGCCCCCGCCGCTCGACGTCGGCAGCGATTACGACGCATCCGGGGCTCGCTCTGCCGCCCCCAGGCCCACGACGCGCCGTCGGCTGGCTCATCACCCTCGCCGGCTGGTTGCGCGGTCGCGGGTCGAGTCAATGGCCAGGCAGCAAGGCGTGCTCACCAGCCACATCTCTTCGGCTCTGCGGCGGCTCCTCGGTATGCGTACGTTGGTAGACGCGTCGGTCGGCAGCGGCATGATGGCAGAGGTGGTGGGCGCCAACTCTTCCCACGCACGCTTTCTCTTCTGCGTCACCGGTCCCCAGGCGGTGGACTTAGCCACTTTATGGTACTCCCCCGACGGCGCCGCTCTCTGCTCCTGCTGGGGACATTCGGAGAATGTGGCCTTGTTGTCCATGGCAGGGGAGGACAGCACGTGCTGGCACGCGATGGCGTTCAAGGCGGCAGTCAAGGGCCTTGCCGGCCACGAGCCCGAGATATCCGAGTACCTGCGCGTGGCGGGCGATGCGCCGCCATATGCGGTAGATATCTCTACGTTTCGAGGGCCAGCTGCCGCCGCCTTCGACGGCACGATCTACAGTCCGGTGGTGGCGACCCGGCGTCGCGACATCAAGTGTGTCGCCGTCGGCTGTCGATCAAGCCAGCGCCGCTGCCTCCACGCCGTGTTGACGCGGGAGCTGGAACGGCTGTCATTGCCGGGTGAGGAAGACGAAGATTTGTCGGAAATCACGTCGGAGGAAGAGGGCACGCCGGTGGACCACAACGAGGACGAGGACGTGGGGATGGACGAGGATGACCTGGTCGCTATCTCGAAGGACCGTCAGAGGCGGAACCTGGTTTCCTGTGCGATGGAGGACAAGCAGGGGCTGATGTGGGCGCGCACAGCCGAGTGGGCGGCTGTCGACGTCCCAGCCAACGCCATCTTCTCCCCGTCGCCCTCCGCGGAGGACGGCCAGACCGAGCCGCCCGCCAAGCCGCCGACCCTCTTGGGCCGCATGGCCGAGCTCGGCCTGGCGTACGACCCGTCGGTGGTCCTGCACGAGGGGTCGTGCTCAAAATGCGGGGCCAAGAAGCCGGCTGGTATCGAGCTTGAAAAGATGCCGGCGTTGCTCTACTGCGATGGGAATGCTGTGGAGCCGTTGAATGTGCGTTCTGGTCACTCGCTGTCCGCTACTGCGCTCCCAGTTGTTTGTCTTGTACTGGTTGCACCTTCTCTGTTGTATGCTGTGCATGAGCTGACGCCCGACGGTACGCCTCTCTTTCCTCTCCCCGCCATGTGCTTCTCTTTGGACGTTTCTGCTTCTCTGTGAGTAGTTGACGATCGGATCATGGCGCTGCCCGGCAGAGCATGTGGTCGAGTTTGACGGCGGTGAGGTCAGCTTGTTCTCCCTGCGCAAGTGCGACGAGTCGGGAGCGACTCTCCTGTTCAGCAGGTCGCTGTGCGATTCGCTATTGTCCTTCATCTACAACTCAAGGTCCTCGTACGCGGCCGCCACCAACTTTTTGGCGTCGTTGCGGTCGCAGTTTGGGCTCCGGCGGCAGCTCGTCGCTGTGCTTGGCCGGTCTTTTGTCGCCACGTTGCAGCCAATGCCCGAGCTCTTCGTGTGCCCCGTGTGCGGCGACAACCCAGACTACATCGTCATCGACGGTCAAGCGCTGGGCTTCCGCTTGCGCGACGGCATCCGCGTCGCTCGCCCCGCCCTCCACATGCCCAGCATGAACCTGAATATCGACAACTACGCCGTCATACGCGAGCCCAGCATACGAGCCGCCATCCGAAAGGTCGTGCGGACGGGGGATAGGCTCAACAAGACCGACGCGGAGGCGCTCGGCAAGCTGCACGCGACGTTGTCGTCGGTGCGGCCACGTGCGCACAAGGCGGCCACCATTGAGAATTGGCATCTCAAGCGCCATGCCGGCACGCTTTTCTTCCGCTTCTTCAATTGGACGGCCGAGGGCGACCTCGACGGCCCACGGCCGCGTGCACCCGCGCGTGGACGGAGCGGGCAACCAGACAATCCTGCTGGCGCTTCTGGACTGGCCGACGCGAACAGCGCTGCACCTGCAGCGGGCGAAGCGGCTCTCGGCGGCCTCGGTGACGCCCCCGCGGCGACCAACCCGACGGTTCCGTGGCACGAGCGGTCGGGCACGTGCCATGCCCGTTTTGACACGTTTTCAGCCGAGGGCACGGAGTGGGCGACGGTGCGCCCCTTTGTTTTGGCGCTGCTCGGAGATCCTGTCGTCAATCTTTTCGCTGGCCAGCCTCGTGGGCCTTTGCGCGCCCTCGCCAAGGATTTGATGGAGGCGAACGGCAGGGAATGGCGCAAGAGGTCAACGGCCGCCAACGCCGTCGGCTTTGTGGCCAACTTTTTCGCGCGCGTCGGCTCGCTACTGTGCAAGGAGCCGGTGCTTTCCAAGGCCGTAGGGGCGCTGCTGCTGTTTGCAGTCGACGTGGACGCGTCCGTCGACAAAGACTTCCAGATGGCCGCCCAGAGGGCGTCCGACGCCGGCCAGGCCGAGACACTCAACTTCTGCAAGACGTGGCTCGGCGTCAGCACGGCCGAGGAGTACGAGGCGTTTGCGGCGCAGCACCCCGCGTTCAAGGACCAGGATCTGCAGTCCCCCTACACGACGTATGAGTTCTTCGGCTTCTTGAAGCGGGTGCGGCCGGCCATTTACACGCCGCGGCCTAAGCCGCGGAAGCGGGCTGCGGAGCAAGCGGGCCGCGCGGAACCGCGGAAGGGCTCCCAAGCGGCGCAAGAGGACGCGGGCGACCGGTGCTCCAAGTCCTTCCCCAAGCACTCGCAGCTGACCGCCGGTGTCTTTAACATTGTCTGCCCGCACGTCATCACCATGGGGTTCCGCGTCATGTTCCAGGCCGAGAGCGTCGCGGACGCCCTCTCTCTCATCTTGGAGCGGTTTCCCCGTCTCCCCAAGGTCGTTTTTTACGACGTTGCGTGCAAGATGGACCGCAACGGGATGCAGCGGGTGCGCTCAATCCTCTCCCACCACGGCGTGCGCTTCTGCCTCGACCGGGCGCACGCGAAGGGGCACACGTGCTCGTGCGTGTACAACCCGGACGAGTCGCTGGCCGTCACGAACTGCGTGTCGACGCAGGCGGCCGAGGTGCAGCACTCGGTGTCGGTCAAGTTCCGGGGACACCTTACCTACATGTCCCCCGCCGCCTTCATGGCGCACCGCATTGCCCAATTGTCGCTCATGAACCTGACGGCTGCCTTCAAGGTGTCTGACGAGTCGACCTTGATGGAGAACGACGGCGTGCGCCTCAACGCGTACTACTACCAAGTGCGCGGGGCCAAGTGCATGCGCTCGGGGTGCACCTGCCCAGCGAGTCTGCCGCGCGCGATGGGGTCGATGTGTTTGGAGGGCGACTCCGGGGTTGAGTGGGAGGCAAGTGCTGGCGATGTGAATGCGGGGGGGGGCGAGTCATACACGATGGAGGCTATGTGAACGCGGGACGGGGCGAGTCGTACACGAGGGAAGGCGTGCCGATGCCGGCAGACGGGGCGCCGTTACACGCGTACACGCTGGTGAATGAGGAGGTGTCATGCCTGGGGACTCGCCGATGAATGGGGCGCCGTCGGGAGCCGGAGCGGTGCCTTTGGAATTTCGCAATGGAGTCCATGGTGAGCCCTCGGGTGGCAGAGACAGTGTGAAATGGACGCGGAGGAGTGACGGTGTGGATGGGAGTGGACAATAGTAGGACCACGTGCAGTGGTTGGCGGGTGGTGAAGGCCGTTGCGTTGACAGAAAGAGATATCTTTACAAAGCGGGGACATTGTCACAAGAAAGACGTGGAGACAACTGGTTGCCGTCCTGAGCCGATGACGGCGCAATGAAGCGCTCCGTCGCGGCGTGGCATGGTGTCGAGAGCGAGGGGGCGGTGGCCGGGGCGGCAGCCGAGGCGGGGGCGGCGACGGGCGCCGCGGGGGCGGCGATGGGCGCCGCGGGGGCGGCGATGGGCGCCGCGGGGGCGGCGATGGGCGCCGCGGGGGCGGCGATGGGCGCCGCGGGGGCGGCGATGGGCGCCGCGGGGGCGGC
>Ga0115030_1000677_pt1 | contig 14416 bp, 19 predicted proteins | sample SidtaG_4_FD_87174 | JGI IMG/M metagenome (GOLD analysis project Ga0115030, IMG submission 87174) | Marine algal microbial communities from Sidmouth, United Kingdom - Sidmouth_Male1 metaG | ecosystem: Host-associated > Algae > Red algae > Unclassified | place: Sidmouth, United Kingdom | collected... | reverse complement strand
GCGGCGGGCGGGGGGGGGTGGGGGGGGGGGGCGGGGGGGGGGGGGGGGGGGGGGGGGGGGGGGGGGGGGGGGGGGGGGGGGGGGGGGGGGGTGCGGTGGCAGCTCCGTAGCGGCAGTCGGCGGCCCGCGCCAGCCGCTTGGATGGCGTGTGCGCCACTTTTTATATTTTCTTCGCTTTCCATTTCTCGTGGCGCTTGCATCACTCGACAATCAGGAGTGGCACTCCGAGGCTGTTCGTTGCGCTTCGCGCCTTCTCTAATTCGTGGTCTTCCCATGTGCCAAAGGGCACCAATTATTGTTCAAAAGAGGAAAAGAGCACCTCTATTCGGCCCCAGAACCATGCACACACGTATTTTTGTAAAATTCACTGAAACCGGGAGAGATGAAAAGACCATCATATCTGTTCTTAACCGGCGAAATAATTCAGAAGTCACGACGTGCTTTTGGTCGATTTTTGACAAGCTGGCTCCGACCAGCGAATCTGGATCGCATAGCCATATATTTCCACGAGATCCTTTTGTTGATCGTAAGCCGTGCTCCTGTGCGCGAGGCATATCGTTTCAGCTCGTACCAGGCCCCAGGAAAGTATCCCCCTTTCGACTTTTCGTCCGCCGCTTCTTTTGTGCACACGTTACTGAGATCGGCCGTAAGCTGTCGAGCATGAAGTCGTCGTCAATGTGGAGAACTTTATGTTCCACCATCATCAAAGTGAGAGAGATCGTCGCCTCTTCTCTAACACGCAGCCTCTGTGACCATATCAGATCTCTTTTCGCTCGCCGTCAGTCGTGTCAGCATGTCATTGTGTTTGTTGTATGCCGTTGCATCGAGTACTCTCAAATGGGGGTCTACACATAAATACAAAATAGTTTTTTAAATGCATGAAGTATGATTCGCAGGAATGGGACCAACTATGGAAGCATGACGTGTGTGGCCTGTGGCGATGGGGCCCTCACCAGCACTATGGTCGTCATATCGATATGTTTGATCGATAATAGAAATCGGTAAGAGTCGGCTTCCCGATCGATAAACGGTATTGTCACCTTGCTCAACGATCGATAAACGTCGGTATGGTACATAGGTACGCGGTGTTTAAACACGAGTGAGTCCGACCGATGCTGCACACAAAGCGAGGCACCCTCTTATCTTTAGTCACCGACCAGACAGACAAGCAAACCAGTACAAGAAGTACGTTACAAAGCGCACAAGGCACCACATATCGCACGCGGTCCATCCCGCTCCAGTCCAGCTGGCTCAGTGGCCGCACCAAAAATACGCACCACCATGGGTCGGTCGGCTTCCACACATTAACCCGCGCATCAGGCACTCGCGTCGAGCGACCAGGCCCTCGCGCCAATAGTCGAGCTGACTCCGTGGCGGTACCGCACCTCCTTTCCACCACATGCTATGTAGCCTCGCTATGAGTGTTCGGGCGTCAGATGCTCACCCCAGGAACGGAGTTATCTGACCCGCAGTCATTCTGACCATTCTCGATGCGGCCGACGTACATACAACTACTGGGTCGTTTACTGCACGGCGAGCCTTCGCACGCGGGAGAATTTCTGACACCGAGGCGAGAGGATGTGTCTGAGCGAGCCCGGGTGAGGCACGGTCTCCGTCTTGGCGCAAGTTGGGTGGGGTGCCGATGCGCGCCGTTGGTACGGTCCGGGTCCGGTGGTGGCCATATAAGCGTGAGCAGGGTGCAAACGTAAGTGGAGCTTCTACCACAGCAGTTTCGAGATTAATGCGTCTGATGATACCGACATACCGACTGGAACTCGTTAAATCGGTATTACCGATCAAGAAACGGTATCCAGAATCGAAAAATTCGGTAAATGCGAACCTTGCTAGCGGAGTCCTTCCGTTGGAGGTGCCAGGGGTGCCACCCGTCGTCGTTATTATTGGATATACAGTACAGGTGCAACAACGACGAAGCGCTTCATGGTCGATAGCCGAGTACGCGGCTCGGGTCCACTCCAACAGTGCAGCAATCAGTTCTCTTTGAAAATGAGTAAGTGGTAAAGTAATACACAATTGTTATTGTAGCCCCTCTGGATCTCGGGGGGTGTCGTGGCCTGAACACGTGCAGTTTATTTCTCAGGAACACTGGCGACGCTGACAAGCCAGTCTTGTCAGGTCGACGGACAATCTTTGAACTAGGCGAGGTACCCAGCACAAAAGGTCTAAAGAAAGACCAGGGCCGACAACGAGAAAGGAGCGGGGTAGCAGTGCAAAAAGAAACGAGCGCGACCTTGCTCCGTGAAAAAACATCATTGACCTTCGGCAGCGACGACTTTTTGTTTCTGGTGCTGTCTCTCAGCGAATACAAACTGAACGTACTGAGACATAGAATGCGGAAAGAAGCCAGTTAGGCGGGGGATGAGGGGAAGAGATGTTCAAGGGATCTGAGTCGCGGCCACATGGGCTGTGGAAGGTGTAGTTTTAAACGTCACTGCCGGCGTAGCGATTGTCTGCATCGTGTCGCAGGGGAAACAAACATAGATGTTAAGAACATTGTGGAAGATCGCGCGGGGGGGGGGGGGAGTCGATGTGAAGGTCTTTGCCCAGAAATATTCATAATCGGCGGGTTCCTCAATCCAGAAGGCAAGAGCAGCGGGTGTCCCGTCTGAAAAGCTTTACAAAAAAATCACAGAGAGTCGAAGAATAGTCGGCACCAGCGATTACGTGCAGCAGACAGGGAGGAAACCGGATGTTGGCTCCGAAACATACGAGCAGATTTGTGCCACGTCTGGGCCGGACGTTGTGTGGCTCACATCGCTTGCACGTGGCACGTGCATATCCTGTCCTTATCTGGCCTGACTGAGAAGCTGAGGAGCGACGTCAGCGTATCATTCTTAATCGCAGAGATAACGATATGCTGAGGATCGCCCTCACATCCATCATTACGTGTGTGCATGGTCCCCGGGCCCTCTGTTCAGGTGAAGAAGACTGCACTCCAATGGATGTCGTGGCGGTCGCGACTTCTGGCCCACGCCCCTACGTATACATATCCTTCAGCGCCCTCTGAAGCTACTATTGATTTTCATCATGGCAGATGATTCTCATATTTGCAAGAACGCCCTATAGGATTAAAATTCAAGGGTTGATTGTAATTACATTTACCCGAGCCCAGAAATGTTCCTCCTCGCACCTCTGGTCTCTCTCGCGGCGTTTCAACCAGTGGCTAGCACAAGACGTCGGCGCCAGTGGTAGCAGCCTGAGCAGGCGCTGGATGCAGCAGCACACAGTGGTTTTGTGAGGTGGGAGGTACTCTGGAGGTAGCACGAAAAACCAGGCGGAGAGTAAAGCCGATGGCCCGGGACAAGGCCACGCAAAAAATGACGCCGTCGAGCCGATACCGTCACTTGCGTTGAGACTTGAGTCGACCCTGAAGAGCTCCAAGTTCTGGGCCGCTTCAGGGGTTCGCGCATCCCTGTGGTGGTCCGCTCGAAACATCATCAGGGCGGTGCGCCCGAGCCTTGACCGCGTGCTGGTGGTCGCGTCATACGAGCGCATGACTCCATGTGCTTGCAACAGACAGTTTAGGCGCCTGCTGAGCACTAGACGCTGGATGCGAGTAGGGTACACCCGCTGCGGCCGATCGAATGACGCGCCGCTTTTCCTGTTGGGCTGCGATGCCTGCGGCTGACGACACTGCGATGTCAAATATTGTGGCCATTGATGCCGACTGGCGGCGAGCCGCTGTCAATACCACTCGAATCTATTGTGCCAGCCTGTACACACATATGGTAGGTGAGTAATACTTGTTTCTGATGGTCAAATTTTCACGAGGAGAGAAGCCACTTGCTGAATGAGCGGGCACAGCGCCACAATTGTGATCGATCCGGCGTCGATATTTTTCAAAAGCAAGTCAGATCAGAACACAGCGGGTTAGGCCCCGTCTAAACGACACACCGATGTGAATGTGATTGAGCCAATCTGCCAGCTTAAGTTGTGTTTCTCACTGTTATTGGGATCGGTGTGTCTTGAAGGTGCACCATTGCTTGTGTTTCTGACACAGATTCTGGGCGCCGCGAGATCGGACCACACGCCGCGAGATGGCTGTCAGAAAAGGTTTGCGGATGTGCTAACAATACCGACAGCACGGCAACTACGTCGTAAAGGAATCTGTAGTGGATCCTGCCCTCAAAGCCGACGGGGTATAGCCCCGTTGGAAAGCCCAGCACAGGATGCGGAGCGCAACACAGGAGAAACAACACGAACGCCGGGATCACCGGGCGCGAAGCGCACCAGAACGACGGAAGTAACGCAGACACAACGCTGATTTATTCGAATACGCACGATGACCCCAAAGCATACACTCATGTACCCTCAGAAACAAGACGCAGGACGTGCACAATCCCGACCTCCGGGCGCCACCATGGGGGGACGGTGCCCGACGGGCCACGGTCTCAGGCCCGGGCCTCTAGTGGCCCCTGCCCAGCATCCTCGACTACCCTTCCACCGGAAGAGGACCCCCGCCCGTCTCGGGCGGGAACAGGAAAGTCCCCAGGACTTCCTAGATTTCAGGATTTACCCAAAATCAGTACCTCGGGACTTATCCCAAGATTTGTCAATTTCCCGGATGTAATTCCTGTGGGATTTTATCCCCGGTCGAGATCATATCTCGGTCCGGCTTACGCTTGGATTGAGGAAGCTTCCACAAGCTTCCCGGTCCCTCCAGAGGGCCCGGATTCGGAAAGACGTGTGTCTCCCTCTGCTGTGTCAGACACCTCCAGGGGGGCCCGATCGGGTGCTCCCGACCCCACGCCCCTCTAGAGCGGTCGTTTCGTGTGTGGCCCTCGGGCTCCCTGGACACCCGCCCAAGGGGGGCTGTCCCACGCTAGCCCCCTAGGGGGGTGTTACGTGACTGGTCACGACCCGTCCCCGGCTCATGCCGGGGGCCGTGTCACCCCTGACAGGGGGTTTCCCCGACAGAATCGGGCGGATCACCATTCACGGGTGTCGGCTGTGAATACGGCCCGTGATTGCTACATTGACCAATCAGAGAGCGTCGCTGCCCCGTTCTGAGTTCTCAGGGCGCGGCCAGGCACGGGTCCGTGCCAGACCGTCCACTGGCAGCATCGGTTCAGACAAGACCATCATTGACACGATCAGACCCGGCGTGGGTTCGGACAAGAGCTCGGGTCCGGGCCCCAGACAAAAGAACGCGCCAGCTCGTGCCCCCCAACAGTGCCCGGCAGCCAACGGTGGCGGATGCAGCCGACGCGCAGATCGCCCACGCTAGGTGCCCACCCGTCGTCGTGGCCGTCCTCGTCGCCGCCGCCGCCGCCGTCGCCGCTTGCCCCTGCCGCCGCCGCCGCCGGCCGCTGCCGCCGCCCCCCCCATCCCGCCATCCACTACGGGAATTCTGCTCCATCTCGTCGGATGCGCGCAGCCACACGCGCTGTCACGACACCGCCGTGGCCAGCGGGGCCGGGGTGATTTTGCGCGCGATTTTTTTTTCAGCGCCACCGGCCGGCGGCGCCTCGGTGCCGTCGGACAGGGTGCTGTGGTGCGCGTCGAGCTTGCGCGTGCCGTGGTCGTGGCGGCCTTTCCACTTCCCGATCTGCGTCGCCGCACGCCCGCGGGTGCGGGCGGCGGTGCGGCGGGGGTTCTGAGCGCGCGCGTTTTTTGTCCACGTCGCCTCCAACTTACACCTCCGTCGATTTCCTCCGCCCCCCCACCCCCCCGACGCGGCCTTCATGTCTACCGCGGCACTCCTGCTGCCTCGTTTCCCATCCTGCTTTCGTGGATGCGGCACGCACCTGGCAGCGGGTTGTGGGGCCGGGGTGGTTATTGGCGCGCGCTTTTTTCTTGGCCACCACCGGCCAGCGGCGCCGCGGTGCCGTCGGCCTGAGTTTGGGGGCGTGCGTCGTGCTTGAGCGTGTCGCGGTCTCCGCGGCCTTTCCACTGCCCGATCCGCGTCGCGGCACGCCGGCGGGTGCGCGCGGCGTTGCGGCGGGGATTTTGGGCGCGCGCGTTCTTGACCCCCGTCTCTGTCGCCCCACACCACCCCCTATGTCCCCCCTCCGACGGCCGGCGGCGCTCAGGCGCTGATATGCTAGCACTTTTGAGCTAGGAGTTGGCTTCATCGCGCCGATGGATGAGGAGGACGACGTGCCGCGGTCAGCGGCGGAGTCGGGGGGTTTCCCGTTTGTTGGGTCTCGTATTTCTGCTCAAGCTGCCGCTGCTCGGGTCGCCGAGCCGCCCCCCTGCGGTGTACCGGGCCGCGTCGTGGAGGAGGCTCTGGTATCGTGCATCCGCCGTACCTGTGGGCTGCAGTCGTCCCACCGGATGACCAAAAAGACCTTGGTGGTATCGGCTCGGGTGATAGGGGACAAGAACTTGCGCTTCCGCGCCATCTTCCTGCGACAGGGATCGAAGAACCGCACTCGTGCATCCTCGGGGTGTCAAGCCGCGACGGCTTTTGATGCTTGGTCTTTTCCGGCAACGAGAACGCGCTCTTCCTTTCCGTGTCGTCGCGGACCACGACCTGTACGCACACAGCGGCGCTGCGCAAGGCCCTGGAATCCTCTGACGTGAGCGCCAAAACGGTTTTCTCGCGCATGCGGCTGCATGCTGACGCGGCGGAGTTTTCCATGTGCGCGGACTACGGCGGGTCGTCCGTTCTGTGGTCGTTGTTGTATCACTCCTTTTTCTCCGTGGTGATGTTTAGCAGCAGCAACGCTGCAATGTGCGTCGCGCGGTGCTGTCGTCGCTTTCGTGGGCGGTGCGGTCATGTGCGGGTGGCCCGGGACCGGCTCGGGCTCAACAGCTTCAACAACGTCAAGTTTGGGACGGCGCCTGTCGCCGTCAAGGCCCGAGCGGACGCACAGCGCGTGCCTCCTGTGGTTTACGACAAGATGCTCAACAACGAGGACGAGGATAAGAGTCTGGAGAAGCAGGCGTCCGACACGGTCCGCGCGCCGCAAGATTCGGCGCCCATGGACATGGCGGCGCGGACATCCCGCAACCTGCTTCCGTGCGCTTCTGAGCTGGACCAAGGGGAGGTGTGGAACAGGACGGCCGATTGAACACCGGCCTTCAAGCCGCAAGTCGCGGAAAACGCGAAGGCGAGGGCAGACCACGCAAGGAAGGTGACACTGATACTCTCTTCCTCTTTGAGCGCGGGCATCATCAATGCCACGACGAGGCCTCTGGTAGAACCCTTTTGCGTCAGCTACGGCCAGAAGCGGGAAGCGCGCCACAAGGTTGAGTTCGAGCCGGGTCTGCTGACCACCCACCACCCAAGAGCACCGGCACTTGTGGTATGTTGTCCTTTTCTGCTGCCTTGCTTTTTTAGGCTGCTTGGCTGCGTTTTTTTGCCTTTGCGAGAGGATTTGAGTTGCTGAACAAGCTGCTCTGGCGGCTTGTGGCAGCGGATGTGCATCATTCTCGGCAACTAGCGACTGATTATCAGGCGCTGCCATTGATATGTACTGCTGTTTGTGTCAGTGTCTGTTGGTGAATTTACGTAGGTGCGGGTCGGCCGCTGGACGTGCAACACTGGAAACTGCAAGCGCGTGGTCGAGTACGAAGGCACCGCGGATGCGCTCTTCTCAATGCAGCGGCGAAATGGAGACGGGCGGTGACTGAGTTTTACGCGGGGCCTCATTGACAAGGTCTTTTCATTTAAAATCTCTGGGTGCACCGACTACACCGCGGCGACGCGGCACCTCTCGGAAGCCGTGCTGTCGTTTTGTCTTCGACGCCAAGACGTTGTCAAGGTGGGCACGGCGGCCATAAAGACCCTCCTCATCCCGGCAGAGACAGCCCGTTGTCCGATTGTCGGGCCGAGCCCGGAGTTTTTTGTGATTGAAGCCCAGTCGCTCGGATTCTCTGACCCTGGAGACACCGTCGAGTTTCGCCCGGAAAAGGATTGCCCAGTGCTGAGCATCCCGACGCCCAAGCTCTTTGAGTTAGAGCAGGCGTCGTTTCACGCGGCTGTCAGAAAGGTGCTGCGCACGTCGGCCCCCCTGAGTGCTCCGCGAGTGGCCCTGCTCCGCGCGTGGCGCAACAAGATCGGTGCAGCCGGTCGGCAGTTTTCCCGAGGCGGCAGCAGCGGAGGTTTTCTTCTGGTTCTTCCCGCTGGTGAGCAGCCAGCCAACGCGGACGCGGGGGGTGGTGGTGCTCAGAAGGACGCCACTGCGTCCACCGAAGAGGCGCGCCGGACCAAACGCGACCGGTTCTCTGTCGCGGGTGGCGGCTTGGAGGCCTCCCTGCGGATGGACAAGGACGGCGCGGTGGTTCTAGGCGGCAAAGGGCCGCCCGCCGAGATGCCAACCGATACGTGGCGCTACCGGAAGTGTCTGTGCGCCCCCGAGTTCTCTCGGTACCTGAGCGAAGACGACTGCTTTTGGATCTGCGTGCGCCAGGCAGTTCTCACGGAGACCGTAACTGGAATGTTCCAGGTCTTTGACGAGCGCGCCGTTCGGCTGCTCGCGAACTCGCTCCGTTTGACGCGACGCGGCATATGGCGGTCTCTGACGAAAGCCGTCGATGGCGGTGGCTTTGTGGCCGGCTTCCTTGGATGGTTTGCGGACCTGATTGAATAGGAGGAGAGCCTGCGTCATGCTCTGGGGGTGCTGTTGGTTTCTGTTGTTGGCGTGTAGAAGTATGTGGAAGACACTTTCCTTGCTGTGTTCACCAACACGTCGACGCTGGAGGTGGAGCGGAAGAATAATGTGTACTGCACGCGGTGGACGGGACGGCCCACAAACTCGGATTTCCAGCGGTGGCGGGCCGAGCAGGACCTCCTGCAGCACGTGGATGAGGACAAACCGCTCTTCAACTTCGAGTTTGTCGCCGGTCTGCCGTGGGTGCTGCCGGGCATCGTCGACTCGGAGGAGGCCAAGCGCAGTGTCCAATATCTGGGAAACATCCGGCACAAGGCAGAGCTGGAGGGGGAGGGCGACTCATGAAACAAGGCGTTCTCAATCAAGACGGGCCCCACTCAAGGTGCTTTCAACGTTGTCTGTACTCATGTTATTACTTTGGGCTTTCGTTTTCTTGTTTCGTGCCGAGAGTGTGGGAGAGGCGCTCTCCATTGTGCTCGAGCTGCTCGCCAAGCTCCCCACGGAGATCTTCTACGACGTCGCTTGTAAGCTGGAAATGAACGCGATGGGGCGAGTGCGGCCACTAGTGCGCGCCCAGAGTGTGCGGTGCATCCTCGATCGCCCCCACGCCATCACCCACTCGTGCTCTCCGACGTACTTTCCCGACGAGTACCCCGGGACGACCGTGGGCGTCGCCTCGCAAGCAGCGGAGGTCTCCCACTTGATTGCAGTGCTCAACCGGAACAGTCTTGCGTACATGTCGTCGGCCACGTACATGACCCACCGGATGATACAGGTGGCCTTCATGATCTTGGGCAAGCTGTACCGGCTGCACGAGGACAACGGAGTGGGCGAGAACTACCACGTGCCTCGCGCCCCGTTCTTCCACATCAAGATCTCGCACCAGTGCGAGCGCGTCACCGTGTGAGCTTGTGCATCCGCGGCGAGCCCGGACGGCCGCAAGGACGCGGCCGTGACGCAGATGGGCTTGTTCGCCGTGACGGCTGGTAGCCAACCTGGCGCCGGGGACAGAGCACACGAAGCCGAGGCCGTTGCTGGGCAAGGTCCTGCTGCTGTTGAAGCGCGCGGGGGCGTGGCCGACGGTCCCATAACTTCCGTCAATGGCGTAAAGGCGGACGCTGCTGGCCTGGCCGCCGTCCATAACGGATCGGCTGGAGAGAAGGCGGACAGGAAGATGCCGAGACGGCACACGATGCTGTTGGACGACTTAAACTCCTGGGCAGCAGCACGATCAACGAGCAACCAAGCGCCCCTCGCCACCCAACCGGTCACTCGGGCGCAGAAAAAGCTCGTCGGTGAGCTGACGAGCCGGCCGCTCGCCAAGGCCGTCCGACCTAGAAACATTGCCCGCATTCTCCTGTGCGGCTCGGACTACAACCGTTCGCGTGGTGGGGCGTGGCTGAATGACGAGATGATGACCTCGCTTTCGGTGTTGATCAACCACCGCTCGGCGGCGCGCTTGGACGGGGTGCCGCCGTCCTCTGGTGATTGGTTGCCGCTGATGGCGGTGATGTTCAACACCTACTGTTACTTGCGCTTGTCGGCCCGCAGCGGCTGTCTTGACTACCGCGGCGTCCGTCGCAGGGGTGCGAAGCTGGGGTTGGACCTGACGGCCATCGACGTGATTTTACTTCCCAAAAACCTCTCGGGCATGCTTTTGGTGCTGGTCGCCATTGAAGTCCGCTTCCAGGAGTTCCACTTCTACGAATCCCTGTCAGCCTTGGACTTCCACGGCACGATCTCGTTGCTCAAGAGGTGGCTGCACGCTGAAGTTGACGCGCGGCTGGGGAAAGACGAGGCAGCTGATTGGCGAGTCTCCCAATGGCGCACGGCGCTCGACCCCAACCAGCCGCAGCAAAAAGACGGTGGCAGCTGTGGGGTATTTGTGCTTGCCGCCGCCGACTTCCTCTCCCTTGGCGCCCCACTGGATCTCTCGCAGATGGACATTGTATAATTTTGTCACCGGGTTGGTCTCTCTCTTTTACTTGATGATTTGCACATCCTCGATGACATCCCCCTCCCAAACTCAGTGAGTGGGACGGCCACACCGGCGCCGTCAGATGACCAGGCGATTGGCCTTCAAGATGCAGTCGTCGAAGAGGACGGGGAAAAGTTGGTGGAGCCCGGAGATGATGGAGTGGAGGACGGGGAGGAGGGTGAGGGTGACGCCATTTATGACGCTCATGCGGATGGTGAGGTGACGGGTGTGTTGGGTGGGGAGGACAGAGAATTGGACATGGAAGACATGGAGGAGAGGGAGGACGGAGTGGAGGACGGGGGGGGGGGGGGAATGGGGGGAGGGGGGGGGGGGGGGGGGGGGGGGGGGGGGGGGGGGGGGGGGGGGGGGGGGGGAATCTGGGCAAGTGAGGAGGGTCTGGAGGAGCAGGGGGGAGCCACGGTTGGCTGTTTGGACGGTTGGAGCCATTGGTGGAGATGCTCATATAATGGGTCTTAGAGAAATCCTAACAACGTCGATTATCGTAAATAGATGGACCACGTGTCCCCACGTGTCTATCATGGCACCATATGTGGAAATCGGCACCACCGACAACGTCCCGTATGCGGAACTTCCGCAAACGCGCCAGAAACGATTTACGGCACCCAGATAATTCCAACCGGATAACCCATAGGTGAGTTCGGAAGCAGTCGCGAATCGCGGGTGGGCTTCCGCAAAGAAGCCAGATATGCGGACGCCAGAGGCCGATTACCGACCGTTCCGAACTGGGCCGGCCTGTTTTAAACGAAATGGAGCGCTGGCACTGGCTCAGGAGGGCTCAGAGATGATCGGGAAGATCACCATGTGTGACTTTCTTGATCGAACCGTCTGCTTTGGGCGCTGGGCCGTTCGCGGCCGCGGGTGATTCATGCCCCATCACGCGACCGGCCCCGGTTAAAAATCAACCAACCAAAAACCATTCATCGTGTGACATGGCAGGCAAGTGGCTTACGTTTCTCTTCCGAGAATCAGTGTCTGCGACCAAAAGTTTGGACGTAGAGCCCGGTACAGGAGCTGTCACTCCAAACCATCATCCGACACAGCCTCGCTCGGGGCCGCATAACGAGCCGGAGAGACGCCAGCAGAACCACACTTTCAGCCGCCCAGCATGCAGTCAACTGACGAGATTCGCATGTAGTGCATGACGGCCCGGCGGAGGCCGGCTGCTTCCAAGGAGTCGCCACGTGGTGCCGTGCGACTGGCGGACCTGTTTCTCCGTCAAGTGACAGGCGGCCTCTGGATGGCCAACCGGCGAGAGCCTCGCTACCTGGCCATCGGACGCCATTTTTGCGCGAGGGGGCGCTCGGGAGGGTGCCCCTCGCTGTACCCTGCGAAAAAAAACCTGATTGGCCAGGTAGAGGGCGAGTGGCGCTGGCGGCCCCCTGATCAGAGCGTCCAAATAGCGGCGGCGGCTGTGACAGCAGGGGCGCCAGCGGTGCGGGACTCCTGGGCACAGTACATTAACCGCCGGCTGGCGCGGCGAGCGCGACACGCACGGCGCCACGCACGCCGATGTCGCGTTATCGACGACACGCTCCCGTCGTGGGAACCGTCATTCTCCCGCTCTGCTTTCTCCTTCATCTTCCTGCTCTGTTTCTCTCGGCCTGTGCCAGGCCCGCGGATCATGGACGACGATGCAGCTGATAATGACCTGCAGATGGCCGCTGTTCTTGGGGACTGAGCCAACCTTTCCACGCGCCGTGCTCTGTTTATCTTCACGTGAAGGACGTGTGCGCGAGCGTGTTGGAGGCTTCCGTTAAGGCCGTCGCCCCAACCGGCCTCGCGATTTTGACCTAGGTGCGCACGCCCCTTTGAGAGATTACTTCGGTGTGGACGGGGAGCCGCCAGTCTAAGGAGAGGACGCGTTTGAGGAACGTCTCCGCCTACCACGGACGGTGTTTAACCGGCTGTTACGAGCTGTTTGCAACGAGCCCGCGTGGAAGCGCACCTTCAACGCGACCGGCCGCCCGCAGGCCCATGCCATCCAGAAGGTGTCCGCCGCATTGAGGGGTCTGGCGTACGGCGAGGCCTTCGACCGCGCTGACGAGTATGGTCTCCTTTCCCGGTCCACCATTGATGTGTACACCAGCCGCCTGACGCACTTCATCATTGACAAGTGGGCACCGACGTACCTGCGGCATCCCAATTCCGAGGGGCTGGAGCACTTCCTCACGCGCAACGCGGCCCGCGGCATGCAGGGCTGCATGGGATCGATGCACTGTGCCCACTGGACGTGGGCCAAGTGCCCGAAGGCTCTCTCCGGTCAGTACAAGGACCGCAACGGTAAGATCTCTGTAGTGATTGAGACGGTGTGAGACGAGGAATTGTACATGCGGCACTCGTTTGTGGGGTGCCCGGGCGCCTAAAACGACAAGAACTTGTTAGCCGCGTCGACACTGATGTTGGACGTGAGCGATGGAGCATGGCCACCGAGAACGTATTGCTGATCCCCGAATTTTGTCCTGGTGGACCGAGACAAACTTGCGGACCGACTTTCTCCACCAATCAAATGCGCCCCCGGGACTGACTTGGAGCTGCGGATTGCTTACATGTGCCCATATGGCCGGGAAATCGACTTCAGCACCTCTGTTTTTCCGCACTTCTGGCAAGGAAACAGTAAAAAATCTCAAGATCTCGCCTGGCAAGCGTGCTCCGTGCAAGAAAAGCGGATCAAACGGCAACAAACAGTGACTTGTGCTGGATGCAAAGTCCTCGCACGAAATCCGGGCTTTCTATCGGCATCGATGCCGTCTTACTGTCTTTTTAGACCAATAGAATGCTCTTATTCACAGTCAGTCTCTGTATCTGTTCACCAGGGAAAATGTCGGGGATCAGCAATACAAGTTTACACTGAGCGGCCGTTTTCGTCGCTTGCTTCATTACGCGACCAACCAAGGCTACCTCCGGTACCATCTGTTTTCTCAACGCTTCTCCAAACCCAACTAACCTCAACGCATTGTGTACAGACGTCTGCAGGAGGCAGTGAGCGAGGATGCGGAGCTCCTGTACGCGGTGTGGTAGTCGCGCTGGTTCATCACGAAGTCCTCGGCACGCCACTTGACGCTGGCGCGCCTCATAAACACGGCCAAAGCCTTCGCCATCCTCCACAACGTGGCGGTGGAGAACCGGCGTCATGCTTCATCACATCGGCGCGCATGGTGGCGGCAGCGGAAGTACGTCGCGCAGTAACGGATGATGGCGACAGTCAAAGCACCAGTGGGCATGGGACGGCCTCTGTCACCGACAATGGGACCACCTGTGGCGGCGTATGGGGCGCGCCTGCGCCTGTGTCTGATGGTAACGTCAATGACGGTCGTGGCTGTGAAGACGCGCCGGTTGGCACGGCGAGATACATGCGTATGGCCGAGACCGAAGCCAAGAACACGCACGAGCACTTCTCCTTGATCAATGACTTGGCGGAGCATGTGTGAAGCGACCGTGGCAGGCTGATAGCTCCCTGATTAAGATTTTCGGATGTACGCCAGATGAGCGAGGGGGCCAGTGAGGCTGAGTTCGTGCTTCGATGAGTGGGGGCCCTGCCCATCCATGGATTTTTTTCCCTCTGGGCAGGGCTTCTTTTTCCTTGGAGACTGTAAGACCCGCCAGGACACGTGGCGAATCAAACGTACTCGGGAGGGGCAACGGTTGACGGGGAAGGCCCCGCCTAAGACGATGGGGGCGACGACGGAGGCCACTAGGGATGTCGATGGGTGTGACGACTGTGGAAAAGGTCGGGAGGGGTCACAAGGGAAAAGGTTGTCTTTGGAACTGAGGCTGCCCCTCTCAATCCCCCCGAAGGAGCTCGGTTCGCTTGACTATATACTCTCCCTGGGGCACCTAAGGT
>Ga0115030_1000676_pt1 | contig 14420 bp, 22 predicted proteins | sample SidtaG_4_FD_87174 | JGI IMG/M metagenome (GOLD analysis project Ga0115030, IMG submission 87174) | Marine algal microbial communities from Sidmouth, United Kingdom - Sidmouth_Male1 metaG | ecosystem: Host-associated > Algae > Red algae > Unclassified | place: Sidmouth, United Kingdom | collected... | reverse complement strand
GGGGGGCGATGAGGCGGCCGCGGCCGCGGTGACGGCGGCGGGGGCGGCGGGGGCGGTGGGGCGCGGGGCGGGGGCGGCGGCGGCGGCGGGGGCGGTGGGGGCGGCGGGGGCCGCGGCGGGGGCAGGCGTGGAAGTGGGGTCGGCGGCGGCGGCAGGGGCCGCGGTGGCGGCGGGGGCCGGCGGGGGCGGTTGCGGTGGTGGTGGCGGCGGCCGCAGGGTGCCGGGCCGGGGCGTGGCGATGCCAGGCTGGGCGTGGCAGCAGACACGTTGTATCATCGAGGCTGTTCGTCATCGTCAATGTAAGGAAATGAATCAGCCAATGAGCGGCATGCGCGCGGCCTACATTGAAGGGTACCACCTTCAATGTAGGCTGCCATTACCTCACTTGAGCGGCCCCCCCCCCCCGCCACGCGGAACAGCAGCTGATACAACCCCGCGACAAGCTGCGAGTGCGTGAATCCCCGGCGTCCCCGCGCAAGGGCGGTGGCTACGGCTGCACGGTCGTCAGCTTTGACTATGTTCCCCAGCGGATGCCCTTTCCGTTGGGGAACCGTTGAATGTTGGGGCCCAACGCGATTGCTTTTAATTGGCCGTTTCTGGGCGCTGTGGGGCGTTCGTTGGGGCACTTTCCTTCGTTTAAGAGCGTTTGGAAATGCCCCAACGGAGCCGAGTGTGTGAGTCTGACGCGATCGCGTGCAGGGACAGAGCTTCCTGGCCACACAGACGCCATCCGCGGGAAGCACGTCTCCAACTACCCGACTTATGCTCATGTTGTCCCTTGTGGTTCTGCAGTTATGTCGAGCATCGGTCGCATTTTTTTGGTACTTAATCTGGCAGCCAACCAGTCAACATGCCTGTCCTGCGTGCACTGGCCACGCGGGCTTGGGGGGTGGAAGCACACCGTGGTTCTGCGCGTGTTGTCTGCAGCTACGCCGCGTGGTGTTGACCCGCGCTACATGCCGTGATGCTGCGTTTTTTGAGGCTGTCCTGGACCGGTATCGGCTGGTGGACATGCTGATATGCAGAAAGACGCATTCTGTGTGTCATGTCTTTTTCAAGCACACCTGACGTGAAAGCAGAAGATGGCGAAAGTACCGAGCGAAAAGATGCGTGCGACTGCTGTGGAGGTAAGGTCTTTTGTATGGGAAGGGGACAAGAGGGCAATCGCTGCGACCGCCGCATCCCCGCCAATGGCGGCGTCTACAGCCGACGCGCTCGCCACCTTCGCCGCCTCGGCGGCGGCGGCACCGGCAGCACCCTCGTGGCCCGCCTCGCCGGCCGCGTGTACGGGCCTCTCATGGGCTTGGTTGCCCTCGACGCCAACATTGCGACCGCCGCCGACGTGACCGCCGGCGGCGCCGTGAGCCACATGGTCGCCGACACGGACGAGACGGCGGCGACGCTCGTCGGCGCGCTGCAGCGCGCGAGGTAGGGGCGCTTCACGCTTACTTCGATCAACGGAGTGGGCGGAGGCGGGGGCGGGGGTGGGGGGGGCGGCGCCCCCCAGCCCCTTCCCGCCCCCCCCGCACGGCCCCCGACGGGGTGCTGCTCGTCGAGAAGATAAGTTGGATTTTCGTCGGTCTCCGGCTCTATTGCTATTGCTAAACTGTAGACACTGTGCTCCTTTGACCCAGTGGAGCAACACTATGCCGGTGTTCGCAGTCCTTTCCACTTTTCTTGGCAGCCCAAGTGCGCCGCGCAGGGAAATCTGAGCACTATCTGTCCCCGTCAGCATGCCCCAGTGTCGTACTTCAGCGACTAGTTGTCTGAAGTCACGTGGACAGCTCGGCACACGCGAGCTCCCCCTTCGCAGCTTGGACACATGGCTCATCAGAGAGCCGTGCAAGCGTCCATTGGACCAGCTGCTACGCTTCCCGCCGTGTCATCGGGTGGGCCAGCGCCTGAAGGACGCGCCAAATACCATTGGCACGATCTCTCATTGCAGTCGCCTGGAATCTTTAGGTTCGGTCAGATCTACTCTAATGCACAAATTGGGTCTTAACGCGGCCCTGCCGCGTCTCTATCTCGTTCGACATGTAACCATCGCGAGCCCCCCCCCCTCCATGGGGTGGAAAAGCCCAACGGAAATGGCGTTCGTCTTGGCTCCGTTGGGCCCCGTTTTGCAGTAATGGAGCCCAACGATTTCGGGTTTAGTTGGAGTTCGGACCCAACGTGCCGTCCGTGGAAGAACCGTTGGGCACCGTTGGGAAACTTAGTCAAAGCTGACTGTGGTTGCAGCGCCAGACACCCGCGGGTGCCGCGCGCGGCACCGACAACGGCCAGCCTCTTCGCTGTGCTCCTTAAATGGGGTAGGACCACAATGGCTGTTTTGGGTGTTGTGGACCCCGCATGTATTTGCGGAAACCCCCTGATGAGCCATCAGATGATGGTTTTCTCCGCAATATTTTGTGCAGAGGTGTCGGGCGGCCGTTGGCGAGAGTCCTTTATTCCGTTGTAACCGCCATCACATCACGAGTATGGGTACGGTGTGCCCAGATGCCAACGAGCGCCCCAAGTGCGCTTCACAAAGCGTTGCACCATAGCCGCATTGCGGGTCCGGCGAGAGACGCAAGAGCTGTAACCTTTTGTGGCGTACACGGCCAGGGCCTGGGGAAAATCTCCCGCAGTAAGCACCATCGTCTGGGTACCCCCCCTTCCCCTTGCCGCCCACCGATTTCAAGGAGGATGTCCCGAGCATGAAGGGTTGTACCATTCAACCTCGAGGAGAGCTTTCATTGGCCTGCTAGTCACCTGCATCTGCTCTTCCATTGGCCTGTTTGCTTCTGTCAGGGAACTCCCGTTTCGGAGATAACTCTCGCCTACATGCCTTGGCTCTGCCCACAGACATTTCAACAGACGTTCGTGGTCCAAACTTACAATGCGGACCACAATCCCACAATCGTGGGGAAAGTGGGGCGCATACTAGACGTTTACTAAGACGCGTACTAGACTTAAGTTCATGTACTACAGTCAATATGCACTTATGTGCCATTCATTTGGAGATCAGGGTGCTCTATAAGTGAATGAGATCGACCTTTGCTGATTCGAATAAGACATTTTACGAACCGATCATGGTTTGACGATCGGACGGCAAATCACTGTCGCTGCTTCCCACCGGTTATGTTCGGGTGCACCAGCCGTCGTCACCACCGTCGTCATGACCACCGTTGTCGACCACGGCTGTCGCGACCACAGTCGTCACCGCTCGCCTACCACCCCTTTCCCTCTTCCTTTCACTTCCCGGCTCCCCCAAAGCCCCGCACAGCGCTACACGCATGTCACGCTCAGTCGAATGTCCTCATGGAACTCCAGTCCGTACCCTGCAATACTCCCGGCCACACAAACATACTCCAGGGCAGCAGGAGAACACGCACACAGCCAGAAAAGCCATAAACAGGGTGGAAAGTGTGTGGTGGGTCTCGGTTGTGCGCACTCGGCGAGGTGCCAGTGGTGGCGGGCTGCCAGATGAGTCACTGACGTGGGGGCGGGGGGGGGTGCCCGGTTGGTCTCGGTTGTGTGCAATCGGCGGGGGGCCCGTGGTGGCGGGCTGCCAGATGAGCCACTGACGTGGGGTGCGCGGTTGGCCTCGGTTGAGAGCGATCGATGGTGGTGTGGCATTCGAATCCCCACTTTCAGCGAGAGACGGGTCCTCGATCGACGATCGGGATAATATGTTTGAGATATCTACACTCGTCAGTCGCAGGACGCACACACAAACTAGAGGGCTTCTTCACGGCGCACCCCTGCTATGAAAACGCATATCGACTGTACAGGCCCGATTGCCTTACTGGCATCAATTCGGAGCGGCCGCCGCGGGGGGGGGGGCTAACGCACGTCCTCTGGCGGGTGCGGGGGCCAGAACGTGGGCTACAAGTCCCACGTCCTGGCCGCGGTGGGGTGTACCAGGTAAATCGGGCCAGACTCGTGGGCTTGTAGCCTCTGCTGAAGCAGGCGAGAAGTGACGCGCACACAAGGAAATCGGGTGTGTTGTCATCGTTTCGGAGCGTGTCAGCGCCGGTCAGGGAGGATTGTCACCTATCAATCCAGGTTGGGCGTGCCTGACGTGCCAGAAGCCACCAGCGTTCAACACGTAGAGGCCACAGCCCGGGGGTCACACACCAATTCCATTGCTGCAACTCGGGAGCTCCAGGTGCTCTCTAGGACTGGACAGAGTCATTATCTCCTTTCGCACCGCTGCGCCCGAGTCGTGAGCAGGCGCACTAAAAATACGTGCGGGCGCCAGAGACGGACCCTGGCATGGCCCCTGACCACGTCTCCGTCCCCGCCCCGCACTGTCTGGCCTGCTCGCAAGCGCTTCTTTGCTACACGAACGTCTCTCAACCGGGACACTGGAAGCACGCATTGACGAAAGCCTCGACAGGCTCCTCTGCAGTTACCCGTTTACCCTACCCTCCCCACCCTCGCACCCATCCCATACCCCTGCCCCCCGCCTCCCCTCCTCATTCGTCATCCGTGTCCGCTTCCGCGTTGCTGTCCGCAAATGCGTTCACGAAAATGCGAGCAGCGCGCAGCTCTACAGCGGTGGACGGTACCTCGTCAGGCATGACTAGCAAGCCATGTCGATTGCAAAGGTCCTCCCAGTCATGCTCGACTGCGACCCAGCCCACGATGTCATTGACATGGACAACGTCCAGACGGGCCCCATCAACATCGAATGGCACCGCCCATCGCAGTCGCTGACATCCGTAGTCCGTCAGTACACACCCCTCATGAGGTGGCGCTTGCTCTGCCCTCCGTACGACCAGTCGCTTCCGTCGACCAGCCGGGGACTGAAAAACGAGTGCAGCTTGCCCGTAATACTGGGTACCACCCGGCCCAGTGTACTGAAGCCAGTCATACCACGGAGCCCCATGGAAGCTCGGTGCCGCCCAGATGGTGTTGGCCACCCGACCACGCCGCGGGGTGGACGGATTACCGTAGTACACGGAGTCACAGTAGGACAAGGTCTCGCTGCCCTCCACCTGCAATACAGCAAAGAGTCCAAGCATTTTGCTGTTGCGCGCCAGCTGCGCCGCAGTACAGCGCCGAGAGAACCGGAGAGGTCGGCTGCGGCGCCCGGCGTTCGCCAACGTTGCACTGGATCGGCTGTACCAGGGCGCTCCTCTTCCTTGAGCAAATAGGCAGCCACCTGCTGTTTCACTAACAGCTGCTCAACGAGCTGATCGCGCCTCTTGTTTGTGGCCCTGTACGCGGCTTGCACTGCCTTGTACAGCTTCTCATTGTAGCCTGTGATCCCGTCGAACAAATTGGCCGGCAGGCGGAACTCATCGAGTAGATGCACAGCAAGGCGGTGTAGCTCTGTAGTATTTGACGGACCAAGTAACGGCTGGTAGTAATCGATGACCCATTCCCGCGCCCTTTCAGCAACTGCCGCCGCTTGCGAGCCAGTGATTCCACCACCAGTACACCGCTCAGAAAAGATGTTCTTCGTCACGGCCACCAGCTCACCCACGGCCCGCGTGACAAGCCCGTGGTCCGTCTCGTCACGGAGCCAATTGCGGCGACGACGGCGAAGGGTAAGAATGGGAGAGCTCGCCGGTGCTCGCTACCCGTCAGCATGGCCTGCTTCGTAGCCTTTGGTACAAATTACCTTCATGTCAGACAGATACATCCGAGGCCAGAATATAGATGACACAGTACACAACACCAGGGCAGAAGGCAACAGTACATATACCAAGCTCAATATCAGTATAGCTCTATGAAAGACTCAACAACGCGCCACTGTCACTGAGTGTCAACTTCTTGTCACCTGGTACACAAAACCTTCGTTCTCTACAGTATAGCGTACCCGGGGTGTATGTGTGGCACGCCTACACGGCGAGAGGCATGCTTGAACCTCATATTGATGGCGCTGTCTGTATTGGTGGCAGTTCCCAGCCGTACATGGCCACCCGGGAGAGCGATCTTCCGCAGGTACTCGGGTATAGCGTTTGAACCCTTGCGGTTGACACCAATGTCCATAACCTGACCAACAGAAGCCAACATCACAGGACATGAGCGCCCCAGTATGTACACGCAACACGTCGTTAGTAACGTTACAGCGCCCTTCAACACACGCGACCTGGCACAGGACACTGCCATGGTGCTGAACATCCAAAAAAACAGGACGGTAAAGAAAAGACTCTCGTAGATTGTGAGAAACGTACATGGAGGCGGTCAAACCCTGGAAAAAGATACAGCATGCGTGGGCCGTCACCCAGCCCCGCCCACGCGGCAAGAGCAGGAACCATGCTATTCAAAGTGTGCGCCATCTCTGCCTCAGTACGCATTTCGCCAGAACCGCGGAAGTCGCCCATCAGTACATTTCGCAGTTGCACCCGCACCGTCGCGTGCACGTCTCTTGCTGGAGCATTCGTGCCCGCCTCCGTACAAGAGCTGTCCCGCCCAACAGTACATGACGTGCAAGGGAAGAGGCAGCCGGACCCCTTCAGAAACATGACTTCACGCTCCTCCGGCTGGTCACACACGTAAAAAAGAGCTCGGGGAGAAACACGTAAGCAGCCGCCTCCTGGTAGATTGAGCCACGTCCCGTCGTGACTTTCCAACAGACTTGTACGGAACATAACGTGTATGATGCGTTGCAGCAGTTCGGAGCGTACCCCCTGACCCTTCATGGTCTCAAGAAATATCTTCTCCCCCTGAGTAATGTACTCCAGGATGACCCACTGCACCTCGTCAGTGTCAATGATGATGACCCGCATCCGCAGAGGGTTGCCCGACACAGCACCAATGCTAGTCAATACAGTCGCATCGGAGTAGAGTTAGAACCCCAGCACTTGCGTCCCAGGATGTAAAGTACCCTCGACGTGCTTCTGTTGCTGCTTGTACATTTCTCCGTCCCATGCGTTGCGCAGTACGGTATCAGGTGAGGTCGTACTGGCGCCCGTACTGGCATCTGCGGACGAAGCATCTTGTCCAGTACGGGAAGGTCGTCCGCAGTACAGGTCATCTGGATTGGCACGCATGACCTCGTCTTAAGCTGCTTGTAGAGCGTCCCTGAAGAATACAGTGTACTGGCGCCCGTCAATCTTCATGATGACCTTCTTTCAATTGAGCGGCGTGATGAGGGTCCGTTTGTGGCGGCGCACGGCGGCAATGAAGCGCCAGGCCGTCTTAAAAGCATCGGTGAAAGGTCTTGATCGGACAGCATCGGTGGCCGCTTCGACCTTCCGCGTGAAGTTGTACAGGTCCTTGAGCTCGCGCTGCGTCATCACTCCACAGCTACCGACAGTACAGGCATGGACGAAGACGAGTCTTAAACCATGCCGCGTCAACGGCTCAGAACGACCCCCCCCCAACAAAGGAAAGACCAACGTAGATTGGTCTGCATCACCAAAGCGCTCGTAACGCGCAAATACGTCGTCACACAAGCGACGGTCGTGGTATCCATCGTCTTTGTCCGAGCCACTATCACTCGCCGACAATCGCCCAGCCCCACCCGTCGAAGATTCAACGCCCGTGGCCTATTCTCCCGACGCCGGTATACTAGACAGCTCTCCAGAGGCGTCCATAGCGCCTCCATCTTCGATTCCAGTACCGCCATCTCCAGCAGTACGGTTCAGCGAGCGCCGATGCCGCCGCCGCGGCCGGCCCCGAAGCCGACCATCAGCTTGACGCACACGCCTCGCCTGGGTAGATGGTTGTGCTCGACGCGAATGACCACGACGACGCCCACGCGTGAGCGTCCTGGCAAGCTCTAGAAACGCATCCGAAGGGATTGCTTTGACTGTCCCGACTTCCCCGACTGGTCCGTCAGAAGGGCCAGTCGGGTGAGACGTATGCGCATATTGATCACCTAGCATAGGATCGTCGTCGCCCTGGCCATGTGGTAGGGGCCGGTCATCGTCTGTCTCGATGCATCTTGTATTGACCGGCACAGTCGAGGGATTGACGGGAGGCAGGTCGCGACAGTGCAACGCGCTGAAGTGCCGCGACTCCCCAATAGCAGAGCGAAGCATACGGACGCAACAAGGAGCCCTACGGGGAAGCATACCCACAGTGGGGCGCGAAAGGGCATCACGTCAAAGTTCGGGACAGAGGCTCAAGCCAAGCAACGGCAGATCGGTGCAGTGCGTCCAGTGGCGCGACCGACGGCGCGTACTGGCGATGGGTGCGTACTCTTGACAAAATTGATCGTATCAGTTAACCGGTCCAGTACAAGACAATCAAGACACAAAGTAGTACCGCTAAACATGGAGGTAGCCCCTGTCATCAAACTTGTAAATGAAATCAGGACCGTGCTGACAATAATGCGCCCCGCACCCGACTGTACGCCTGGCGACTGTCAGTGCTGTCGAGCACGTCGGGAGAGACATCAGTTTTTGACCCAGTCATGCGTGCTCACGGTCAGTTGTCCATATCACGCCCGTCCAGCACGCATCTGCCAATAACCGAGCGAACATCAATGGCCAATGTCCGTTTAGCTGTCTTGGCTTTGGTTGTTGATTGGTACAGCGGCTCCACTCAATGAGCTCGCCCGCACCCGCGAGGTGTGCGTGCTCGGGCCTTCGACCCGACACAGCCAGAGCCGTCACCCCAGCAGACCAGATGCACCGTCTGGACTGAGCGGGCTCTCAAGGCCGACACAGCACAACGTTGTGCTCTTGAGAGAAAAGGATGGGCGTCACCACATTGACCGGACGACCGATGACTGGTGGACTGCTCCCGTTTTCCCACCTCGCTCACGATTACTCCCTCCCTATTCTACCCTTCCTAGCCCCACCCCTTCGCCCAACACCCCCTTCCCCCCCCCCCATCCCTTCGACCAACACCCCCTTCGTCCCCCAAGCCATCCACCCACACCCCCTCCACGCTCCGGACCGCCAGGAGGTATGACTCTGCTGGAGGACGTGCGTCGGCTTCTGGAGGCCGCTAGCCACGCATTGGTGGCGGCCACGGACCCGAAAATTGACGGTGTGACCGTCGGCCCGTCGGCAATTCGCCATGTTGGTGGTCCGGCAGCCACCGGCTACGTTTTCGGCGCCGACGTCCGTGACGGTTTCCACGTCGGCCAGGCCGACCGCGGCGACCGCGCTCACGCCGACCGCGTCGACCTCGCTGGCATGACCACCTAAGCGCCTACCGCCGCTTCGACTTCCATGCTCGTCAATGGCCTCGTTCTGCGACCGTCCCCGCCGTTGCTGCCGCAGATTCCCGCTCTGGGGACGCCACTGCCGGTTCCGAGTACCACGCTTGTGCCGCTGACGGACGGGGCCCGGGATCCTGCCGTGGCTCTCTACACGGTCGCGGAAGCCGCCGCGAGGCTGGTGGCGGCCGCCAACGTGATCACAGCCGCTAGCACGGGCTCCAATGCGAGCATGGACGCTACGTCTTCCTTTGTTGGAGCCATCAATACTGGCGCGACAACGCGCATGGCGACCGCCACGGCCCGTCGCATCCCCACCGACTTCAACGACGCCGCTGACAACACGGTGGCCGCCGCCGCTACGGTCGCACCAGCCGCCAAGATGGTGGCCCCTGTCACCCACGCGGGTGTTGCTGTCAACGCGGTCCCCCGCGCCAGTACAGTCGCCGCCGCCTCCAAGACGGTTGCCTCCGACTCCCACACTGGCGTCCAATCCCACACGGTGGCCGCAGCCAGTATGGGCGCTGCTACCAGTACAGGCGCCGCTGGCAGTACGTGTGCCCGCGCCAGTACGGGCGCCCCCGCCAGTACGGTGGCCGCCGCCCCCAAGACGGTCTCCCCCGTCGGCTCTGGCGCCGCTGCCGACACGATAGCCGCTGCCGGTACGGGGGCCGCCGCCTCCAAGACGGTCTACCCCGTTGGCTCTGAGGCCGCTGCCAACAATGGCGCCGCTACCAGTACGGTGGCCGCTGCCACCAAGACGGTCTCCCCCGTTGGCTCTGGCGCCGCTGTCAACACGGGCGCCGCTGCCAACACGGTGCCTACCCCCAAGACTTTGTCCACCGCGGAGGAAACGATGGCAGCCACCAGTACGGTGGGTTCGCTCAAGACGCCGGCGTCTGTGGCCTGTACGGGTGCCAGAACGCGTGCCAACGCAAATTCAGACGCTTGTTTCGTGGTCGAGAGTGGCGCCGCTGGCAACCCAATGGACATTGATGCGCCCTCGACGGAAAAGGTCCCTCCGGCAGACCCAGAGGCGCTGTTTCCTCGCTCTGGGGTCACCAGTACGCGCGTTTCATGTCGGAAGGGGACGCCATCGCTGCGCTCTGATGGTCGGAGTGCAAGTGAGAAGCGGACAGCAGGCCGCAATGCCGACGTCAATGCCCCCCACCAGCTGTACATTTGTGCTTCTTGCTTTACTCATTTCTGCTCTCTCTTTTTTTCTTAGGCTGTTCTTACTGCTGCATATGTGTACTGGTAGAGGGTTTGTCTCTAGACCACGAGCAAGTACTGAATGGGCGCGTCTTGATCGCTTGTGCTCCCCGCACTGTCCTGCTCTCTTCTTTCTGTATGCAAGCAAGACTGGCGTTCTCCTGGAAAACCAGCAAGCCAGAAAACCGGAGGTTGCGCATTGAAAGCAACGCCGCCCCCCTCTCAACCGCACCGTCAACACCGTCGCGAAAGCGCACGAGGGCGCAAGCTGTGGCAGAGAAGTCGAGAGCCGTCGCCGACTCGCTCGAGTGGACGCGTGACGGCACCCTCGTTCCTGTCGCCCCTCCTGCCTGGAACCCTAGTGGAGGCGACGCGATGCTGTAGGACTACATCTCTGCTCCCATTTCATACGTCACGGCAATGGCGGCTTCAAAAAAGGACGTTGGTGCTGATTCTCCCGACGACAACATGTCCCCGATGCTGACCGCGTCCCCTCCGTCTTAGAGGAAACGTCAAGGACCCTTTGACGTGGACGAGGAAGGCGCTGCGCGTGGCGCCGCTTTCTCTGGTGGATCCGTCTTCGCGAGCCGCGGCAAAGGAGCTGATAGGGACGCCGGCGGCCGAGTTGGCCACGACGATGGCGCCGGGGATGTCAACGATGTTGCAGGATCTGTCCGCGCCGGTGGGGACGTTGGTGCCGGTGGGGAGGTTGTCCCTTGAGAGGACGTTGTCGCTCTCGCTGGTGGTGACGTTGGCGGTGGAGGTGACTTTGGAGGTGGTGGTGCCGCCGGTACTAGTCGTGCCGCTGGCGCTGGTGGTGCCGCTGGCGCCGGTGGTGCCGCTGGCGCCGTTGCCGCTGCGGGCGGGGACGGCGACGGCGACGGCGTGGGTGAAGAAGTTGGCGGAGGTCCCTCCTGTGACTTCAAGCGCCTTTTCACCCCATGTCGACCAGCTTTCATGCGCCGCAAGAAGGCGGCCCCCATTGTGTCGTCTGGGCAGACGCGCATTCTTGGTCTCCGGCGTGTACTGACGAAGCGCATACTGACTGCACCCGTCAAACCGCAGTCGTCTGACGACGTGTTTCACTCCGCCGACGCGCTGGACGCTGTGCTGCGGGAGGTGGTAATGGATGTGCATGGCATCGGTCTGTCAGCTGCAACGGACATGCTAACGAACGTGTATCGACCGGCGGCCCCAAGCGCGAGCGGTCGGGGCAAGACGGGGTCGGCAGCAAAGAAATCCAAGGGGCCCGCCCCTGTGGCGTGGCGTCTGTGGCTGGGCAGGACACGGAACAACCTTCACTACAGTCTTAACAAGGTCATCCAGCAGACTTGGGCAGAAGGCGCCTCCTTTGACGGTCCGTCGAAGTCGGCAGCGACCGGCTTTCTCGGTGGCCATGGATTCCTGGAGTGCGTCGCTGGTCGGAGGGGGGCGGTGCTTGCCACGCTTCCGACCATTTTTTACTGCGGGGAAGGCCTGGAGGAGTGTATCTTTCCGGGTGGAGAGAACGAGAGTGCCGTAGTCAAGGTGGACCTCACCACCTTGGCGTTTGTCTTGAGCAAGGTAAGGATTGAGTGTGTGCACGTGGACTCGTGTGATGTCCAGTACCGTGTGTGTTGTGTATGCTAGACGCATTTACTGACCGCGTGCTACCTGTTCTTTGTTTTCTTCCCCTTAGCACGTACTCGTTTCTTTGTGCTCTGGCATGTGTCATGTTACTATACTGGAACTGGCGTTGTATCATGTCCATGTACTGGTGATCCTCATCATAGATCCGCCTCTCGCTGGATCAGGTCTGCGTCAAGGACTTGCCCCCCGTCTGGAGCAAGAAGCCGAGCGCTTCGAGTCTACACGGCGGAGTCTTGAAGATGGGCACGGTTGTCTGGGCGAAAGAGCTCAAGTATTTGCACGCGCACGTCGACACCAGCACGAAGGGCTGGGGCGCGCTCATCTCAAAGAACAAGGGCGACGAAAAGCGTGCAACAATCAACGACGACCCGGGCATTCCCAATGCGTCAATCGAACTTGAGATAGACGTCGACAAGAGGGGCGAAAACCTCGAGGTGGTTACGCCGGCTGAGGTCGTACAGCTCAAGAAGCTCGTGCGAGACTGGGTCGCCGAACGCAAGGACGATGTCGCCGTCATCGACGACGATAATGACGATGACCTTGCGGGAGGCCGCGGTGCAGATGGCGGCGGTGGGGATGGGGGGGGGAATGAAGCCGGCGGTGGTGATGGTGTTGGGGGTGGTGATGGTGGCGCAGGTATCGGTGGCTGCGGCGATGGGGGCGGAATTGTGGAGGGGGGTGGTGCTGGGGTTGCGGATGGTGGTGATGGAGCAGGTACCGGCGGCAATGCCGACGGGGGTGCGAATGTGGGGGGGGCTGGAGATGGCGGCAACGACGCGCCGAGCGGCATGGACGCAGCCGCGGATAACCTGTTCGGGGTTTTCCGAGCGCGGCATCCTCTGTCGCCGGCGACCTCTGAGGAGAGGCCAATCGTGCGGCGCAAGCGTCGGTCAAAGTGTGTGGTCAGTCTTGTTGACTCTGACTGGGAAGGTGCGCGGGCCTCGTCTGAGACTACCACGGACCTGTACTTCAACGCCCGTGATTGTGCGTCTCCTGAGAGCCTGTAGTCGTGGGTGACTGTGATTTTTCATGCTTGCTTGTGCTCTTTGCTGTTGTTCTGTCTTGTTGCTCTAGCTTTTCTATGTCTCTGTTTGCTGTGTTGAGTGTACTGGGTTTCTTCTATTTTTCCAATGTGCTACGTCAACTGTGTCTACTATTGTGGCTATAGGAAAAGGCCAGCAGGAGGCCTGCGGCGGGCGGGCGGTCGTCGGGCAGGCAGTGAGCAGGCAGCCAGCGAGCGGAGGGTCGGCGGCCAGTGAACCGTGGGAGGAAGGCAGGTGGGCGCTCGGCGGATCGAGGGCTGCCGGGGGGGCGGCCGGTCGGCAGGTGATCGGAAATTAGAGGGCGGGAGTCAGGCCAATGGCGGGTCGGTGCGGGACGGCCGGCCGGAAAGCTGGGCGCGCGGCGAAAATTGAGCGGGGCACGTTGGGCGGGTCGGGGACTTCGGGCGGGTCCAGGACTTTGAGCGGGCGGGCGTTAGGTGGGTCGTGGACGTCAGGGGGGAGGCGTTGGGCAGGCGGGCGTCGGGAAGGCGGTCGGCGGACGCTGGGCGGGAGGCGTCGGGCGGGTGGCGCTGGGCGGGCGGGCGGTGGGCGGTCGGTCGGCGGCTGTTGGGCGGGAGGCGTTAGGCGGGCGAGCGGCGGGCGGGCGGGTGGCGGACGCTGCGCGCGTGGCCTTGGGCAGGCGGGAGGTGGGAGGGAGGGTGGCGGTCGTCGGGCGGGCGGCGGTGGGCGGGCGGGCGGCGGACGCTGGGCCGGAGGCATTGGGCGGGGGGCGATCGCCGGGTTTGCCTTTGGCGGGCGGGTGGCGGACGTTCGGCGCGGGGCGTTCGGCGGGTTTGCCTGTGGCGGGCGGGTGGCGGACGCTGGGCGGGAGGCGTTGGCCGGGCGGGCGGTGCGCGGGCCGGTGGCGGGAGTTGGGCGGGAGGCGGTGGGCGGGCGGGCGGCGGACGCTGGGCGGGAGGCGTTGGGCGGGCGGCGTTCGGCGGATATGCCTTTGGCGGGCTGGTGGCGGACGTTGGGCCGGGCGCGTCAGGCGGGTTTGCCTTTTGCGGGCGGGTGGCGGACGGTGGGCGGGAGGCGTTGGCCGGGCGGGTGGTGGGCGGGCAGATGGCGGGCGCTGGGCGGGAGGCGTTCGGCGGGTTTGCCTGTGTCGGGCGGGTGGCGGTTGTTGAGCGGGAGGCGTTGGGCTGGTGGCTGGCGGACGTCGGGCGGGAGGCGTTGGGCGGGGGGCGTTCGGCGGGTTTGCTTGTGGCGGGCGGGTGGCGTTCGTTTGGCGGGAGGCGTTGGGCGGGTGGTCGGCGGACGTCGGGCTGGAGGCGCTGGGCGGGGGGCGTTTTGCAGGTTTGCCTGTGGCTAGCGGGTGGCGGACACTCGGCGCGGGGCGTTCGGCGGGTTTTCCTGTAGCGGGCGGGTGGCGGACGCTGGGGGGGAGGCGTTGGCCGGGCGGGCGGTGGGCGGGCCGGTGGCGGGCG
>Ga0115030_1000672_pt1 | contig 14445 bp, 10 predicted proteins | sample SidtaG_4_FD_87174 | JGI IMG/M metagenome (GOLD analysis project Ga0115030, IMG submission 87174) | Marine algal microbial communities from Sidmouth, United Kingdom - Sidmouth_Male1 metaG | ecosystem: Host-associated > Algae > Red algae > Unclassified | place: Sidmouth, United Kingdom | collected... | reverse complement strand
TGTCCTCTCCCCACGGGGAGAGCGTCCTTTCTGACCGTGAATTGAATTGATCTGATGACGGCCCGCCATTGGCGGAGGAAGGACTCGACATTCGTCGAGTCGGCGTGGTCAGTTACTCCATGCTCTGCACAGAAAAGTGGGCAGCTGCGCACTGACAGCAGTCTCATCCATTTCCTGTCACCGACTCAATTCAGGTCCAGTTTCCATACAGCAGATCTGATCCCTCTGCAGAGGGATCGGGCTCTGGCACGGTCCGTGTCGAGGTTGCTGAGGCGGCTGCTCTCAAGGCGCCCGCATACACTGCATGACGCCCTTTTTCCCTACCCCAGCCGTCCAACACATCGCCAATACGCGGCGCTCGGCTCCATCATCGTCCTTTCCCCAACCACCAACCCGTCATCGCAGCTCCTGCACTAGCGCCGGTCTGTCCCGGTCTGAGCCTCCCCCCCTGTCACCATGAGCGCCCCGCCGGCTGACGCGTCCACGACCATCTACGCCCTGGACTTTGACGGCGTCGTCGTTGACTCGGTCGACGAATCCTCCGCCTCTGCCTTCAAGGCTGCCCGCGCCTTTTGGGGCGATGTGGTGCTCCCGGGCGCCTCGTCGCCGCCGACCTGGCTGTCGGAAGCGATGCGCACGGTGCGGCCAGTCGTTGAGACTGGCTATGAGAACGTGCTGCTCGTACGGTATCTGGCCGAGGCGCATGAAGGGGGGGGGGCGGGGGACGACGCTCTGGCAGACGCCGTCAGCGGCGTGCTCCGCGGCTGGCGGGATGAGGTGCGGGGGGGGCTCATGGAGCGGTGGGGGGTGGCCGAGCCGGAGCTGATTGAGGCTTTCGGTCACATCCGCGACGCGTGGATGAAGGAGGATTTGGACGGGTGGATTGGGGCCAACCGGTTGTACGTTTGTGGGCAGGGGCGGCGGAATGAGGGCGAGTGCGCCGCCGTGCCCAGGTCGTGTGTCGGCAGAGGAGTGTAGGGCGGGGTCGGTGGGTCACCTGCTGGTGTGCTGTGACAAGTTGGCGTTCCTCCTGAGTTTGGGTTCTGGTCTGTCCTGTGACTGACGACGCTCTTTATCTGTATATCTTATGCTCTGTTTTCTTTGCTGTCGCTGTTCCGTCTGACGTGCACTTGATGTCTTGTTGCTCGGCCACAGCTACCCCGGCACGGTCGACGCTATCAACTTCTCCTCTCGCCCCGTGTACATCATCACCACCAAGCAGACCCGCTTTGCGCAGGCGTTGCTCAAGGCCGCCGGCGTATCGGTAGACAAGGTGCCAGTAGAGCGCATTTTCGGGCACGGCAGCGGCAGCAAGATATCGACGCTCAACAAGATTCTGGACATGCCAGAGAATGCTGGCTGTCATATCCAGTACGTTGGGTGTAGGGGACAGGCGACGAGGTGTGAGTTTGTCTCTGTCAGGTCTTGGAGGCGGTGGCGGGACTCGGCTCGGCGCGCTGCCGTACACGTCTTGTCGGGCAGGCTGTGTGCTACTGTGCTCTGCTGGCGTTTGGATAATCAGCCACTGGCATTTGAATGTGCAGCCTGTGACCTCGTCCCCGGACTCGGGGTCGGTGGTGTACTGGTTTGTTGCCGTTACTGACCACACTCGCTATCTTCATCCACATGCACGCGTCTGCCTCGGCTCTCCGACCCGCGCCAATCCGCTGCGACCGCAGGTTTGTGGAGGACCGGTACGAGACGCTGGAAGGGGTCTCGTTGTCCATGCTCGGCGCGCCCGTCTCGTTGTACCTCGCCACATGGGGTTACAACACGGAGCGGACCCGGAAACGGGCGGAGCGGAATCCGCTCGTCCAGACGCTGTCGCTGTCCGACTTTTGCACGAAGATGCAGTAAGTTGCACGCTAGCAGCTCGCGGCACTGAGGGTTTTGGGAGTGGGACCGAGACATCACCGTTCATTCTTGGGGCAAGGTTTTTTCTAGTTCACTTGTGCTCAGTGATATTTCTTGATACATCGTCGGCGGTGGATTGCCATACCCGCGGAGAGCACGCACTCAGCAGACGCCAGTCTCCCATACATAAGACGCACTTGTACTACCCTGGAACGCATGAGGTAGCATCCCCCACACAACCGTACCATGAGACGCCTACGCACGCGTGCCTCCGCCATGAGCGTTCACACCAGCACGACAAGGTTTTCCCTCGACACGACCGTGTCGACGAGTGGCTCCCCGTCCAGCCGCGCAATATCATCCGTCCGCTTGCCCATCACCCGCCGCAAGTCCGCGGCGCTCATGTTGACGAGGCCCCGAGCGACCTCTCCCCCGCTCTTGCCCCGCACAATGACCGCATCATTGGCAACAAAGTCCCCCTCCACCCCGACAATGCCGGCTGCAAACAGGTTTTTGCGACCGCGCACGGCCGCGACCGCCCCGCGGTCGAGCACCACCGACCCTGTGGGCGGCAGGCAGTGGGCAATCCACCGCTTGCGCGTCGTCTTGATCGGCGAAGGGCGTGGGGAGAAGACCGTGCCGACCGCTTCGGGGTTGCCCGCAACGAAGTCGAGCACCCGCGACGGCATGCGGCCGTGGAGCAGCGCCATCCGCACGCCCGCGGCGGTCGCCATGCGGGCGGCGGTGAGTTTGGTGGCCATGCCGCCAGTGCCCCACTGGGAGCCAGTGGCTGGCGCGGCAGCGTCAGCGGCCGCTGTCGAGGCAGAGTCGCCCGCTGTGCCGTTGGGGGTGGCTGCCGGCTTCGTACCCTGGTTTGCTCGCTGCTGAGCCGCAGAGGCGGTGGCGGTGACGAGTGCAATGGTTTCGGCCGAGGTGGTGACCGACGCCATGGACGACGTGGACGATGGCGACGACAGCGTTCGTGACCCAACGTCAATGGCGTCAGCATCCGCGTCGGTCGTGCCGGCGTCGTCGACCGGTGCAACACCATTGGCCTCAGCCGGCGGCGGCGCCCGCGCAGAGGTGTCCACCGACAGCGCCGCCATGTCTGACACCAAATCAATGGCCTCGGCGCCCGCGTCCCGCCGTGGGTCCGCCGTGTACAGGCGCTCCACGTCGGTCAGCAGGAAGAGCCACGTGGCGTCGACGACGCACGCAACGAGCGCACTGAGCCAGTCATTGTCGCCATAGCGCAGCTCCTCCGTAGCCACCGTGTCGTTCTCATTGACAATCGGCACGACGCCCATGCTCAGCAGCGACCGCAGAGTGGCTTTGGCGTTGTTGTACTGGTACTGGGAGGACAAGTCACCTGACGTCAAGAGTACCTGCGCGACCGGCTGGCCACCCATCTGGAACAGGTCGTCATACGTGCGCATGAGCACCGACTGGCCAATGGCCGCATACGCTTGGATGGCCGCCAAGTTAGCCGCCCGCTCCGCCGCTGTCGCGCCGCCACGGACGGGCCGGACGGTAGTGCCGAGGCGGGAGCAGCCGACGCCAACGGCGCCCGACGAGACGAGAATGACATCCCACCCGTCGCGGCGGAGCACCAGCACCGTGTCGACGAGGAGGGCGAGCGTCGAAAGGGCCAGCTCCGAGCCCCCACCCGTGCCCAGTAGCGCGCCGGCGGCAGAGGAGACGGTGCCGTCACCGGCAGGGGAGCCCTCCCGCATCAGGCTGGAAGTGCCAATCTTGATGACGATGACGCCCTTACTGGGTTGCTTGGTTTCGGCCATGGTGCTGGTGGTAGGGGGGGAGGACAACGGAGACGAGGGCGGGGAATTGTGGACGATGAGGGGGTGAGGGAAGGTACCCAGTCACGAGGCGAGCAGAACAGGCAGGGGGGCGGGCGCGGCGACACGCGGGGAGGCACGCATATAGCGGTGCGCGAAGCGGGCCAAAGGCGGCGATAGGAGAGACGACGGTAGGGGTAAGGAGAGAAGCCGTCAACGGCGTCGGGCGTGCGGTAGTCGTCGGCGGAGAGGGCGCTGGCGTGCGTAGGTACGTCTGTCGCCGGTGGAATATCACGGGCCCCGGTCACCTGTAGGCTCGGTGCGCCAATGGCGCCGCACCCAATGTCTCGAGCCCGCAGGTCACACACACCAGATAGATATCTTCCCGCCGAGCACGCGAGTCGGGGAGCAGGTGGGGCCAACAGCGCGTCCAAGAGCCGCCTCCCCGGGTCGCTGTGAGGCCCGCAGCGCTCCTGCTCAGACGGCGCGGCCGCACAACCCTAGAACGAACGACGCCCCGCCGCTGGGCCGCCGCCGTCGCCGGCGGACACGGTGCCCGGCTCAAGCTCCCGTGGTCGCCGACGCCCCAGGGACAAGAAAGGAGGTTTCGCCTGCCTGGGACTTCTCCTTTCCAGGTCCGGGGCCACACCGTGACGTGGCTCGTACCACAGCCGTTTGAACCACTGAATTCGGGGACACTTATCGAACCAGCCAACCAAGAGCCGCGCCCGTGTGTGTAATGGCTGTGGGACACGACGAGGAGTGTTGTGCCACATGATTTGTCCACAACAAGTAGCACCGGGTCAAGTGTGATTTAAACACACTGCCAATTGTTGTTACAAAAATGTATATTTTCGTCCCTCTTGCCGGGACCAGTCTTGCGACCAGTTCGTAGCAACCTTCGATTGGGTCCACGTGGCCCACCCAAAACGCACCTCTGGGCACGCCGCATCCACTCTTCACACGTGAAGCGCCCCCTAGATATTGGCTGCTGGCACGGAAAAAGCAGCCGTTGCATGCGAAGTCATAGCCGCCCCGCATGGCCCCTGTGCCACTCCTGTACGGGTGGTGGAGGCCGAGCTCGCTTTAGCTGACAGAAAAATCAGTTGCAAACGGGTCCCCATCACCCACCCATTTGATTGGCCTACCGAGACTGGCGCAAGTGGACCTTCTGCCCAGATTCGCAATGATCATGGCCGGCTGCGCGATGCGCCGCCGAAAAGCACGCAACGAGAGCCGCTGTGAGGCCGCGTGAGCGCCAAGTTGGACGTCGTGTTATCGCCACGCGACCCGTCTGCTCCCACCGCGGCGAGCACTCGTCCGCCGATCATCGGCGAGCGTGGCCTGCAGGCCTGGCGGCCGTGCGGACAGGTTATCTGCCCCCGCCGGCAGAGTGCACGCGTGTGGTCCGGTGCGCACGGCCACGCGGCCGGCCACCCCCCCCCATTCCGTCCCGCTGCCTGGCATTGGTGCCGGCGGCCCGGCGACTCCGGGTCGCGCCCGCGTTGGGTGCGTGGCGGCCGACCGTGCGGCGGCTACAGGCGGGCGGCGGAGGGAGGGGAGGCGCCGGTGGGCGAGAGCCCCCTCGCTACTCGTGGCTTGCGTTTGCCTCCCGTAACCCCCGCCTGGTTTGGCCAGCGCTGCCACCAGCGGGGTTGCCCCGCCGCCCCGCGCCTGTGCGCCGAGAGAGGAGAGACTCTGGGCGGTCACTCGTCCACGCGTCCGCGGGCAGCGCGGCCAGCGGGCGGCGGCCGTGGGGCGTCGAGGTTGCCATCCCCCTTGGCGGCTGACACGACCTCGCCGCCGTGCCGCCTGCTGTGCCGCGCCGCGCGACGCCACCCCGCGCCGCTGCCGGCCGTCGCGATCGCCGTGACCTGCCGGCGAGTAGGAGGTGGGAGTCGGAGCCGTACGTCGTGCACCTGCGGCCGACTCTGCACTGAGGCGGTGAGGGCTGCACATGAAGGACGGCATGTCGGACCCACTAGGGGTACGTATGGGTGCTCGTCTACTGGGTCGTGGGGGCTCGTCTCCTGGACAGTTATGGGTGCTCGTCTCCTGGGTGGTTATGGGTGCTCATCTCCTGTGTGGTTGTGAGGAACCTGGTGGCGAGCGGGGCACTGTGTAGACAAGAGGGTGTGAGGCAATGCGGCAGTGGAACGACAAGGGGGGTCGGTAACAGCGTCCAGCGTCGGAGTAGACGATGGAGCGGAGGGCGCAGCAATGGTGGCTACCGGTTTCTCCTGGCGGTCAAGCGTGAAGTAGGACACTAACGTTCTGTCCACGTTTATTGTTGCCACCCTTCTGCCGCTATCGGTTGGTGTGGCTCCTGGCCACGCTTACATGCCTTGTACTTTGTACAGAACAATGATATGACGTACGGTTCCTTCGATAATACGGCTGGCGCAGGCGCCCTCACCCGTCGCAGGTCACTGTCGGGGGCGGTCGGCCGCATGGCGTCGACGACGTGGCGCAGTGCGCGCGACGGGTCGGACGGGGGTGGCGGCGACGCGCTCGCGCCCCTCAACTCCTTCCGCCGCCGTGGCAGCACCATGTCGGATGCAGCCATTGGTGCGTACGCCGCAGCGGAGCGCAAGGTCGACTTGCAGCTCCACGAGCGGCAAGCGGGTATCGCCGAGGCGTTGGCTGGGTACAACTCGCCGATGAACATCCTGCTTGTGTTTGCGCCGCTCGGCATCTTGGCAGGCTTCCTCCAATGGTCTGAGACGCTCGTTTTCGTGTGTAACTTTCTGGGCGTTATCCCGCTGGCTATGATTCTCGGCCGTGCGACGGAGGATATTGCGGCGCACACAAACCAGACCATTGGGGGCCTCATCAATGCGACGTTTGGCAACGCTGTCGAGCTGGTATGTTGGGAGTGGATGATGGACTTCTGGCTGGCACACGCTTTTTGGTGACGGTGTCCTCAGGCCCATCTTTCTGCACGGGAGTTGTTGTTATCCCGCCGCATTGATTCCAGCCCTCTTACTGACTCTGCCACCGGCTTGTTATGTGCCACGCCTTCGTTCGTCTTCGTCTTCGTATCTTGCATCGCTTTTTTCGAACGTCAGATTCTGTCCTTGAGCGCTTTGCAACAGGGCAAGCTGGACGTTATCCGCAACACGCTGGTCGGGTCGGTGTTGTCCAACCTGCTGCTGGTTCTTGGTGCCTCCTTCTTCTTTGGTGGTCTTGTCTACCGGGAGCAAGAGGTCCTCCCCGCAGTGGCGGAAGCCAATGGGGACCTGCTTAATTTTGCTATGTTTGGCTTTGTTCTCCCTGCTATCTTCTCCATGGCGATGGTCAACGGCGGCAAGATGGATGAAGCGCACCGTATGGCGGTGGAGGCCCGCTTCTCTCTGTTTACCTCTATTGTCCTGCTGTCGATGTACATCTTGTATCTGGTTTTTCAACTGTACACCCATGCGGAGCTGTACGCCGAGGTTGAGGAGGAAGCGTCAAGACCCGACGGCAGAGACCCGGAGGTCGGCGGCTCCCACGACCCTGACGGTGTGGCCGCTGCCGCCGCCGCCGCCCTCCCCGTGGCCATCGAGCCCGACTCCGGCGCGGGCGAGGCGGTGGCCAGCCTCCCTGTTGCGTCGGCCATCCTCGTCGCGTCGGTCCTGGTCGTGAGCTTCTGCTCCGAGTTTGTCGTGGGTTCCATTGAGGGCTTCTCCCACGCGGTTGGTCTGGGTGAGTCTTTCATCGCCCTCGTGTTGTTGCCAATCATTGGGAACGCGGTCGAGCATTGGGCGGCGGTGGTGACGGCCATCAAGGACAAGATGGACCTGTCGATCGGCATTGCGTGCGGCAGCAGCGTGCAGATTGGCCTCTTTGCCGCGCCGGTCATGGTCATCGCGTCCTGGTTCACGGGCTCCGCGCGGTTGACGCTCGACTTTCACCTGTTTGAGACTGTCTGCCTGGTTTTGTCGGTACAGGTGGTGACCATGACGCTGCGTGACTCGCGGACCAACTGGTTGGAGGGTGCGGTGCTCCTGTGCTGCTACTTGATCATTGCAGGGGCTTTCTTCTTTATGGGATGACTGTTGCCTTCGTGTAAAACGCCGCATTTATTGGTGTTCGACAGCGCGGAAAGCTGGTGTCTCGGCTGGTCCAGTCGCAGCTCCCGTCCATTTGCAAGCCTCAACAGCACTCGCGTGTACGCTCGAAACTAGGTTCACACAGGCCCCGCTTACGGCCCAAGTTGCTCTGGCACCATGCACACGCGGCCAGAAAGGTGCGTGAGCGTCCCGAATCACCAAGAGCGCTTCGCTGAAAACTTGACGAAGCTCCCACCAGACGACCACTACCGCCATGCACACAGAACCCACTACCATGCCATTCAAAAAAAAACACCAGCTGTGATACGGTGGCCTGGCCGTCGACCCACCATCACGAGCGCCCCACCCACAAGCACCACGGGCGAGCACAGCCGATCACGCGCCCGCGATCCGCACGCCCTGCCCGCCGACGATGACACGCTGCCTCTCCAGGCGACACCACACCATCCCTCCTCCCCAAGCACGTCCACCCACGTCGCTCCACCACGCCATGCATCGCCCACACGGGCACGACTCCCTCCCCCCTCACTTGGTCTTCATCTTCATCAACACACTCCGCATGCGCGACGTATCCCGCGCACCCTCCTTGTACTTGCCCGACATATCGACCAGCGACGGCACCACGTGCCACGCCGGGGGCTCCCCCGGCTTGGAAAATTGGGCAATGAGCCCGTCGCGCTCACGGAGAAAGTTGGCCTCAAACTCCTTGTTGCCCTCTGCGTTGCGCGCGCAGCGGTCACCCCACTTGGTGTGTAGGGAGGCGAGCGCCTCTGTAGCCGCCGCGCGGCGCTCGGCCACAACCGTCGCCTCGCGGGTGGCGCGCTCCTCGAGCCGCGCCGCGTGCTCCCGCCGCCAGTTGGACACGGCGGTGGGGGTGGATGGCCGGGGGGGGAGCTCCTCCCCATCGTCCTCACCGCCCGCGTCGTCCCCATTGACGCCACCATTCATCGCCGCGCCGTCGCCGCCCATGACAAAGGCGGCGCCGCCGAGCGCGCCGCTGCTGCCGCCTTCCGCAGAGGCATTGCCCGTGGCCAAACCACCGCCACCACCACCGCCGCCGCCCAGAAAGTCGGCCGCATCCCCAAACGGGTTGTTGGCGTCCCCGCCGCCGCCGCCGGCGGCCGCCGCAGCGTCACCGCCACCGTTGCCACCGCCGGCCTCCTCCTCGGGTGGCGGCGGGGGTGGCATCGCAAACACATCCGCGTCGTCTGGCACGCCTACCGCCGCCGCAGAGGCGCCCGCGTCGGAAGGTGCGGCCGCCCCAGCGGTCGTTGGGGGATAGTCTTTGAAGAAATCATCGTCGTCAAAGGCGTCCGCCATGAGTGCCGAGAAGCGGTGAAGGGGAAACAGGGAGTGGTGATCCCGTGGAAAGAGATGGGGCGGGTGTGGTGCTCGTGGGCCACGGCGGTCGTGACGGGGAAAGATCGGCAGCGGTGAGCGTTGGAAAAGGACAAACAGCGGGGGGCAAAGCAAATGGAGAGGAAGGCCTACACCGCCAGCGGACCGACGCACACCACAGCCCTGAATCGCCCTACACGCTGCACCTCTTGGTGGCTGGTGGGAGCAATCGATCGCCCACCAATTCGGGTTGGCATCGGCTGAGGCCCCTACGACTGGCCTGGCACTGCTGTCAGTCACCTCTTAGCCCCCCTGGGGTGCTTGACATCACTGCTTTTGACCGGTCACCCGGAACGGGGCCAATCACGACACAGTTGGCGTATGCTGTCTTCAACCCCTGTTTTCCCTCAGCGCAGCGATGCAGTTTGACGAGAGGGGGCGTGCGCCTGCGCCCACCCATCGACACAGCGAGAGAGCGACTACCACCACCGCCGCCGCCCCCATCGCCGCCGTGCCGCGGTCGCCTCGTAACGGTGGCGGTTGGTGAAGCTGTCACCCTTTGTCGTTCCCGTCAACGTTCTCGCGGCCTTATGCTGGCTGCTTCCTCTTGTTCTCTGTTTTTCTTCTTTTTCATTCCTGCGGGGCGCTTGACGGGGCAACGCTGTCCACTAGCGGTCCGCGTCGGCTGTGGCGCTCCGACTCCCCCCCCATCCCCGCCCCATGGCATACCAGCCGTCTGGCCGCTCCTTTGACGGCCTCCACGCGCAGCTCCCCCCCCCCCGCCCGCCGCCGCCGACGACACCCGGCCCGCCTGGCGGCGGCGGCGGCGGCGGCGGTGCGCCCGCCGGGCCGCCCCTGGCGCTCCGCATCCTCTACCTCCCCGACCGGGTGGTGTTGCACGACACCTCATACGCACTCCGGGGGGGGGACCCGTCCGCCCGCAACGCGCTCATTGACGCGGCCAACGCGGCGGGGGAGCCGGTCGGCGGCGGCGGCGGCGGCGGCGGCGGGGGGGACCCAGGGGGCGCCGACGGGGGCTTTGGCAGCGGAGTTGGGGCGGGGGATGGCGGCTATGGGGGTGCCGGTGGCGGTGCCAGTGGCGGTGCGGCCGGTGGCGGTGGCCCCAAACGGCGGCCCCGCTCGCGGCTGGCGCCCGGCGCGACTCCCCGCCGGACCGACCGGTACCTGGTCCTCGCCTACACGTCCACCCCCGCTCTCTCCTCCCTGGTAGTCACACCCGCCTCTGGCGCCGTCGCGGCGGGCCTCGGTCCCGGCACCGCCCCCCCGCTGGGCGTCGACGCGGCGGCGGGGTTGCTCGGCCTCCTCTCCCTCCCGTCTGGGCCCTTTGCGGTGGTGGCCGCCGCCGTGCGGCCCGCCGGCTCCCTCCCCCGCGGCGGCGGGGTGTACGCGGTGGCTCGCGTGCGGCTCGTCAAACTCCACACCCGCCCGTCTGGAAAGGAGGACCGGGAGGTGGCCGCCCACCTGGTCAAAGTCCTCGAGTCGGGGTGCGTCTACTACTCGCTGGGCATTGACGTGTCGGCGAGCCTGCAAGTGCCCCCGGGGGGGCGGGTGGCGGGTGGCGTCGCTGCCGCCGGGGGGGGGCGTGCCGTGGGCCGCGCCGACGCTGCCGCCGCGCGCGATGCGGCGGCGGGCGGGGGCGTCGGCAACGCCTTTTGGTGGACGTGGCCGCTCGCGCGGCGGCTCCCCGGCGGCGCCCGCTCCTGGGCGCTGCGGACTATGTATGGGTTTCTCGGCACGACCGCTCTGCGCGTGGCGGGGCCGTCGGGGGGGCTCGGCGGCGGCCTCGGCCGCACCCCGGGGGGGATCACCTCCGTGACGTACACGCTCGTCTCGCGGCGGTCACGGCGGCGGGCGGGCACGCGCTTCATCACGCGCGGCGTGGACGCGGCGGGGGACGTGGCCAACTTTGTCGAAACGGAGCAGATCGTGTGGGCCGGGGGGGAGGGCACGGGCGCCGCGGGCGATTGGGAGGGCGGCGGGGGGGGTGGGGGCGGCGGGGGCGGCGGCGGCGGCGGTAGCGTCTTTGGCGTCGGCGGCGACGTGGGCGGCAGCGGCGATGGGGCACCCCCCGAGCCGACCTACACCTCCTTTGTGCTCATCCGCGGCTCGATCCCCGTGTTTTGGCGGCAAAACAATGGCATTGCGCGGCCGTCGCCCGAGATTGACGCGCCGCTGGCGGCCGCACACGCGGCCTTTACGCGCCACCTGCGGCACGCCACCGACTCGTACGGGGGGCCCATCACCACCGTGTCGCTCGTCGACAAGCGGGGCGCCGAGGCGGTGCTCGCGGAAGCGCTCGAGCGCCACTTTGCGCTCGTGGCGGCCGCGCCACCCGGGGCGGTCGGCGGCTTTGACCCGCCCGTCGCGCCGCGGCTGGTCGCCTTTGACTTCCACGCCGAGTGTGGGGGGAAGGAGTACGAGCGCGGCCTCCGCAAGCTCCTCGACGGCTTGCGCGCGGACATTGCGGCGGGGGGCGTGTACGTCCGCCCGTCGACGGCGGGCGCGGGCGGCGGGGCTGTCCAGTCGGGCGCCTTTCGCGTCAACTGCGTTGACTGCCTCGATCGGACCAACGTGGTGCAGAGCCTCATTGCGCGCGTCGCGCTCGACACGCAGCTGGCCGAGGTCGTGGCCGCCGCGGGCGGCGGCGGCGGTGGTAGCGGCCGCAGTAGCAGCGTCGGCACGCTGGTCGACCTGCCGGGGCTCGGCGCGTCGTCCACCGGCGGCCGCCGGCGCCTCGCAGACCCCCCCCGGCTCTACCCCGACGCGGAGGATGCGCTCAAACACATGTGGGGCGACAATGCGGATGCGGTTAGCCGCCAGTATTCGGGCACGGGGGCGCTCAAGACGGACTTTACGCGCACCGGCAAGCGGTCGACGGCGGGCCTCCTCGGCGACGGCGTCAAGTCGGTCATGCGGGTCTACTACAAGAACTTTGTGGACGAGGGGCGCCAAGAGGGCCTCGACTTGCTGACGGGCGTCGCGTCGGCGGCGCCGCTGGGCGAGCCAGCGTCGACCACCGCCTGGTACGCGGCCGACGGCGTTGCGCGCGTCAATGCCGGCGGCGACCGGTCGGCGGTCGCCCTCCACCTGCGGCCGGCGTGCCTCTCCCTCATCACCCCCGAAGGGGTGCGCTTTGACTACCCGCGCTCCGCGTTGCGGTCGTGGGAGCGCCGCGAGGACGGGGTGCCCGCGTCGGCCGCCGGCGCCCTGATGCTCGTCGACGGCGGCGACTCGGCGGGCGCCATGGGCGTCGGCATGGCCGGCGTGGCCGGCGGCGTCGACGGCCGCGACGGCCCGTCGGGCGGCGGGGCGGCCGTGTCGGGCAGCGGCGGCGGCACGGCCAGCACCGCCGCGCGCCTGCGGCTGGTGTGGGCGCCCACGGCCGGCGCGCCCGTCGCCGCGTCGCCGCTCGACTTGCTCTTTCGGGGCGGCACGGGCGCGCGGGAGGCCTTCCTCCGCGCGGCCGTCTCGTGGGCGGGCGTCGGGCGGCGCGTCGGGTCGGCGGCGTCGCGGTTTGGGGTGCGCCTGTTGGCCGCGTCGGCGCCCCTCGGCGCGCACGTGGTGGCGGATTGGGGGTTGAACGGGCCGCCCGCCGCGGGCGCGCCGGCCGAGGAGGTGGTCGCGATTGTCGTGCCGCGCGTCGGACCGGCCGCGCGGGCGCACGGCCTCGCGGCGGTGCCGCTGGACGTGGCGTCGAGCGATTACGTGCTCGTCGCCGCGGGGGGGGTGCGCGGGGGGGGGCCCGCGCTCGCCGTGCTCGCCACGCGGGGGGTGGCGGGGACCATCATGGGCGTGACGCAGTCGGTCGTCGAGCGGGGGGGGGGGGGGGGGGCGGCGGCGCCGGGGGGGGGGGGCGCGGGGGCGGCGGCGCCGCCGCGGGCGGGGGCGGCGGCGGGGGGGCGGGCGGCGGCGGGGGCGGCGGGGTGGGCGGCGGCGGGCCGGGGTTGGCCAGGTCCCCACTCGGCGAGCCGTCGCCCGTGTCGGCGTCGCCAGCATCATCATTGCCACTGCCGCTGCCGCCCCCCGACGGCGGCGGGGGCCCCGCCAACGGCATGGGCGGCCGCGGCGGCGGGGGTGCGGCCGGTGGCCTGGGCGGCGGCAGCGGCGGCGACCGAGGTGGCGCCTTTGCCGCCGCCTTAACAGTCGCCGGCGTCAGCGTGGCGTTTGTGGCCGCCTCGGTCGGGGGCGCGGCCGACCTCTACGCCGCCCTCACCGGCCTCCGCCTCGGCTCCCGCCCCGTGGCAGACGTGACGACCCAGTTTGACGCTGTCTACGTGGCGGGCGACCTCGGTCCCATGCCGTGGCGCCGTGGCGCCGCCGGCGGCCCGCCGTCGGGCAGCGACGAGGCGCCGCACGGCCGCCGGTGGCTGCGCCTCACCGACGGCTCCGAGGCGTACACGACGCCCGACGGCTTGTCGGCCATCCGCTCGACGTCCCCGCGGACGCGGGCGGTCGGGCGGCTCGGGGCAGCCTCCTTTGCACGCCGCCTGAGCCGGGGGGGGGCGTCGGCAGACGGTGGCGCCGCGTTGGCGTTGGTCGACGAGGAACTCGGCGGGGCGCCCCCGCCGACCGTGCCGGCAACGCCGCTCGCGGCGGTCCTCGTCCTCGATCGCCTCGTCGCGTCGGTCGCGCGCCTGCCGCCGGGCGTGGATGGGGGCGGCCACGTGGCCACCTACGTGGCCGTCACGTGCGACTTGTGCCTCGACGCGGCCGTCGCGACGCGCGTGGCCCACCGGTCGGCGGCGCAGGGGGGGGGCGACGCCCGCGGCGCGGGCGGCGTCGCGCCCGACGGCGACGGCGGGGGGGGGGGTCGACCCAATGGCGTCGGTGCCGTCACCGTCGCGACGGCCGGCGGCGGCGGTGGCGGCAGCGGCGGCGCCACCGCCGGCACCTGGGCCTACCGCGACCGCCTGCACGTGCGGTTGCTGCCATCAGACGCGGACGTCCTCGGCGCCACGTCCCTCCTCGGCTACGTGCGGGTGGCCACCCCGCTGACGGCCGACGTGCCGGTCGGCGCCTTTTCCCTCCCGCTCGCGCCCGGGCCATTTGCGGTGCCCCTCCGCCTCGGCGGCGTGGCCACGGGCGTACTCCGCGGCGTCGCGTCGCTGTCAGCGCCCGCGCTGCGGCTGCCGCCGGCCAGCGCCATGCCGGCGCCGGACAGCGGCTTGGCGGCGGCGGAAGCCGAGGCGGCGGCGCGGGACCACGTTCGCGCCGTGGCGGCGGCCACGGCGGCCTACACCAATGGCGCCATCAATGGGGTGCCATCGGCGGCCACGGCGGGGGCGGGCTGGTCGGGCGGCGGCGGTGCGCGCGACGGTGCGGGTGCCGGCGGGGGGGGGATGGGCGGCGGCGGCGGGGGGGGGGGGGGGGGGGGGGGCGGCGGC
>Ga0115030_1000670_pt1 | contig 14458 bp, 11 predicted proteins | sample SidtaG_4_FD_87174 | JGI IMG/M metagenome (GOLD analysis project Ga0115030, IMG submission 87174) | Marine algal microbial communities from Sidmouth, United Kingdom - Sidmouth_Male1 metaG | ecosystem: Host-associated > Algae > Red algae > Unclassified | place: Sidmouth, United Kingdom | collected... | reverse complement strand
GCGTCGCGCGGGAAGAGGGGGGGGGGGGGGGTGGCGGGGTGGGGCTAGGCGCGGCGCTGTGGGTGGGGGGGGGGGGGGGGGGGGGGGCTCGTGCCATTCGCATATCGGCACGTGCCGCGTTCCGCGGCCTGGCCGCGGCAGCGATTTCCGCTTTGCGGGCGCTGCTGTCGCCTCCCTTCATCACCGACGCTTCGTCATAATGAAGCGCCCGACGGAGATTGGGGCCCGGAATGGCGCTTCCACCGGTGATCGACCACCCACGCGCGCTTCGTCGTCATGGCGGCGCTCGCTTTCCCACGCCCGCCCCCGCCGCCCGCGCCGCCCCCGCCGCCGCAGCTGCCGCCCCTACCCACACCCGCCCCAATCCCCGCCACCACCCCCGCCACCACCCCCGCCACCACCCGTACATTCCCGAGTTGCACTCGCCTGCTGGCGCTACCTGTTGAGCACATACTCTCTTGCTGCACTCGTCCTCCTGTAGCGGCGCAATCCAGGCTACCACCGCCGGTGGTGATCAGTACGAGGTGCGTGTCTCGTACTTCCTTCTCTCATCCTCGGTTGCGGTGCCGCTTTTTCCTAGCCTTGTCCATATGTTGTAGCTTGACAGAGCTCGCTTCTTCGTTCTTGTTTTTTTATCATTGTTAAGACTGCATGCTGACCGTTGGTGTCACTCGTCTTCCTTTTATGCTGCTCATGTTCATCACTGCTGTATGTTTGATTTTCTGTTTTCTTATGCGCTGCTATGCACAGGTACCATGACGGGTTCGAGTGACACAGCGCAGCTGAAGGAGTACGTCCTCTTCCTCAACTCCCTCGGCATCACCGACGGGGAGACGATAACCTTTTTGGCGCCCTTGCTGCGGGACCTCTACCGGATGGCGTCTAGGGTCGACAAGTACCTCGAGCCCCATGGAGCTGCCTTCCACTCGGCCATCAGTCGCCTGCTGACGACGGACAACCCAATGGACGCCCCGACGCATGTCTGGATCCGCTTCGTGGACCAGCTCGGCTTCTTCACGGACAACAACGCACACGCGCAACGCATCGTCAACATCGGGCTTTCGTTTGCCTACAGGCACAAGCTGGTGGACGCCCTCGCGGGCACCAACGCGCTCGCGCTCGAGTCGTCAAAGGCGGATCCGGGCCGCGGCCTCAAGAGAGACAAGGGCGACGTTCCACGCGGAGGCGTGGTTGTCGCCGTGACTAATGGCGTCGATGGTACTAGTACCGGCGGCGCCGGCGCCGGCTCCGCCGCCCCTGCAGCAGCAGCGCCGGCTCAAAGTGGAGCCGCCGTTCCCGTCGGTGGGACTGTCCTGACGGTTCGCACGGGTGCCCCACCGGCGACGAGTGCCGGCACCGGCGATGCAGGAGCCGCGACAAGCCCAACCCGTGACGGCCGTCTGCCGCATCCGCCGCCGCCTCCATCAGGCGCGCCTGCCACAGCGAACCGTGTCGACGAGGGAATGCTCCTGGTCCCGTCTGGCGACTCGGCAGCAGCCAAGAGCGGGCTCGCAAGCGGGGTTTCAGGTGACGCGGATCAAGGCGGCGAAGACGGAAATGCGTCGGACAGCTCCTCGGAGGACGCGGACGGGCTGGGATTAGCCGAGAACGTGCACGAGTTCCAGCCGACCGTGACTCCCACGTCGTCCGCGGTTACCTGCGTCTCATTCGTGCTGCAGACGGTAATGGAGCGGAAAGATGCTCTTGAAGTGTTGAGGCAACTGCTGGACGACAGCCTCCTTTGCCTGGTGCGGAAGCGGCGTCAAGAGGGCTTCAAGTTCAAGGAGAAGACCAAGACCGGGCGTCCACGCTCGGAGTGGACGGACGTCAACGACGTGACGGACCGGTGGTGGGCAACGTGGGAGGCGCGACGAGACTCCATCAACTGCTTGCCCGAGGTTGGCACGGTGGCGTCGGTGGCCAACCCCACGCGGCGCGCGCTGACGTCGCGCTGGTGTTTGATTGTCAAGACGGACGGCGTCAACGACATTGTCAAGCAGCTTAAGTGCCGGTCGCGCTACTTCTCCAAGGAGATGCTCGCGCCGACCGAGACCGTCATCAAGCTGTATGGCAAGAAGAAGCTGCGGCTGACTGTCGTCATCGCCGCCATGCTACTGCTGGCCTCCAAGGAGGCGGGGTTTGACGACATGCTCATGGGCCTAGCATCGACTGGCCGAGCGTCAAAGGAGGAGCGGGCTGGTCTGACAGATGCAACGCGCCACGAGTTCCTCACCCCCGCGCCCGCGGTCTCCACGCTCGGCAGTCAGCCTACTCAGGGCTTAACCGGCGGCGGCAGAACGACCAAGAGCTCCACGCCGGTCGCTGACGTGGATGACCGCTACGCCGCGATGGACGTCCAGCTCGCTGCGGAGGAGACGGCAACTGCTGCAGACAATAGGGCCCGCAGAATGCAGGCGCGGCGGTCAGCCGCAATAAAAACCGGTGCATACACACCTGGGGGGTCCCGACTGCGTGTCGTGCCTCGGGACGCAGCCCGGGGCGCCTCTCTTCCTCCGTCATCCTCCACGACCAATGCGCCGAGTACGTTTGTCGGCCAAGGGCCACCTGCCGCCCAGAATGGTCTTCCCCTGCAGGTCACGGCTCTTGGTGAGGCCGTGCCTTACGCATCCACTCCTTTTTCTGTCGGCGGCGGGGTCGAAGGGGCGACTACGCCTCAGGTTTTTGCTTTGCCGGCGGCCGAGTGGGCGGGCGCTGCGCTCCTCTCCACACCACAACACCACGGTTGGGAGAAGGCGCCTTTGGCTTCCCCGTCGCCAAGAGGCAGCGGCGTGACAACAGCCGGCTTCCTGTCAAGCCAACCGACGCCGCTCGTACCGCAGGTGCCCGCGCAGAACCACTACCTTCCCTCTACCCAATACGTCAACAACGCGGGAGAGGCTTTTGGAGACAGTGGGCCAAGGGTGGATGGGGGCGATGAAGGGGGTGCTGTGGACGAACAGTATACCATGACCCGCTTTCTGGTTTGGATTGCATCGAAGAAGGGGTGCACATTGCTGGCCCGCCACGTTGAGCAATGAAGTTGTCGATTGCGGGGATGGACGATGGTAGAGGGTGACCAAGCGTGTCTTCCGGTCAGCCATTGATGGCTGGATGCCCGAGACCAGCTAATAACTTTTATTGCGACATGGCTCAGAATAAAGAACAAAAGATCTTACTACAAACGATCCCACGTGCGGTACATCTCCAAAGCAAGCGGGTCCGCATATACACGAGAAGCACAGAACGACTTGACGTACAGGTTGCGCTTCTTGCCAACGCGGCTCATGGCCGAGAGCACCATCCCGGCTCCAAACGCCTTGGCCAAATCCACTACCACCTCAGACAACGTCAAGCTCTGCGCCATGTGCACCGTGGCCGCCCAGCCCAGCACAAAGGGCAACTGCGACCGAACAGCGAGCATGCCAGGCTTGGACAAGATGCGCGCCGTGAAGTCCACGGCCGGACAATCGACCTCCACCCACGTCTCACCGGCGTCTTGGACGCCGAGGCCTTGCACATTGACACCACGCGGCAGCGGGTTGCCGTGGAAGCGCACGACAGGCGTGCCGTCCGGGAGGTAGCTTGTAATGGTGCCGTCGCTTCCGTGGCACAGGCCAATCACGCGCCGGCGGTTGTCAAGGAGCATGACGCGAGCGTGCAGCCCGTGCTGCAAACAAGGAGGAGCAACGCAATCGACAAGCGCCGCCCGAATGGAGGCCTCCGACACGGCCAACTCCTTGGTGATGTCCAGGCTGGGGTCACGGTTGGGGTCCAAGCGGGCTGAGTCAGTGGCCACTGCCGACCTCAGCTGGTCCTTGCTGGCCAGCCTGCTGAGGCACGAGTAGTTGTGGGAGTTGACGTCTTCGGCGCGCGGCATCAGGTGCAGCACCTTGTCACGCACGGCCTCGTACGAGGCGCCCTCGACTTGGCGCTCGGCGATCACCTCCGAGACGGTGGGGGTGCAGAGGCCGATGCGTGCGTCATGGACAGCTTGCACGAGGTCCGGCTCATCTTGTCGGTGAACAATCGCCAGCTCGAGGAAGTTGCGGCCGATCATTTCCGGCCAGCACTTGGCCTTGAACGCGACGGCGCCCAACACCGGCTTGAGCTGGAGGAAATCCCCAAAAAGAAACCAAGCCACAGGGGGGGACGAAGCCACGCGAGTTTGCACCATCAGCTCGTACATGATGTCGAGCTTGTCGGCCCCGACCAAAGAAATCTCATCCAGGAGCACGACGCGCGTCCGCTGCAGCCGCATCTTGATTGGGCCAAACCGTGGCGTCCGCAACAATCGCGCAGCTTCCACCGCCGCGTCCAAGCCGACGGCGTCGTATCCGCGCGGGAACCCGAAGAAGGAGTGGTAGGTCAGGCCCCCAGCCGTCTTGGCCGAGGTGCCCGTCGGGGCTACGACCACCACCTTGGTCTCGCCCACGCACGACTTAACAAACGTGTGGAAGCGCTTCAAAAAGGTAGACTTGCCGGTCCCGGGGCCACCCGACACCAGAGCGCCCTTTCCTCGAGCCCACAACTGGTCACAAACTGCATCCCAATCCCCACCGGCAGCCAGCCGACCGATCACTCGAGGCTGGTCGGCGACCGCGCTCGCTCTGGCGATCGCCATGCTCCTGTCTCCATCCCCACGCGTCCCCGTTGATGGCACACCTGTCGACGAGCGCCCCACCGCGGTGGGAGACGCCGTCGTAGGAAGAGCTTCAGGTGCCGTCGCCCGGGTGCAGCCTTTCGAGGGAAGGTGCTTGGCGACGTGGGTGCCACCGCGCTTCACGCCACCGTTGCCGGCAAAGCACTGCCGCCCCGCCACCACACCCGCCGCAGTGGGAGCCCCCGCCGGCAGCGTCGGAGGCGCGCAGCTGTCCTTGTTCGCCGGGATGCACGCGTCCAGCAGGTCCTGCTGCTCCCACACGGTACGGGAGTGAGCCATGGACTTCCTAATCTCCTTGAAGCTGAGCATACCGTGGTATGGCTCTCGCCCACTCGACCGCGGGTTCAGCAACGTGGACGGCTCGCCAGCGACCGAAGAGGCCTCTGTCTTCCGCCGCTTAGGCAGCTTTCCCTTGAAGGGAGCCTCGTCGGTCGCCTCGCCATCGTCATAAGGCAGCGGAGAACCTGGCGTGGAGCCGAGGTTCTTCTCGTTGTCGTCGTCCGAGCCAATAAACGCGTCGAGCCCGTTGTGTGTAGCCGCGCGCTTCCCGAGTGGGCGGAAGAACAGACCAGCAGCCGAGGAGGAGCCACGCCCCCGTGAGGATGCCTGGGTCCTGCTGGCCAAGCGAGAGGGCGAAGGCACCGCCGTCTGGCGCGACGCCCGGCCGCGTCCGCTCTTGGTGGTCGGACAGGGCCGTCGTGCCTGCTCGGCTGGGCCTGCCAGTGGGTGGAGAGAGGCAGCGACAGCGGCGGCAGTGCCAGAGAAAGCCGACTCCTGCGACATGGCCGACGAGTAGGCGGGGTCCTCCACGTTGGTGAGGGCATTGTCGCACTCAAGAGTAGACGGAGCCGCTGGTACGGCGTCACCGTCACCATGCGCGCGCGTCGGGGTGATGGCGGTGCTGGACAGTGGCGCCACAGAGGCGTTCTCTTGCTTGCGGCGGGTCTCAACGGGCGTGTCCGCATCAATTACCTGGAGGAGGGAGTGCGCAGAGTCGCTGCCAAGCCATGACCACGCCGTGCCTTCCCTGCAAAAGCGTCCAAGCAGGCAAGTCCCAGCAGCTGGGAGTACGATTGAAGAGAGTGCCCGCTGTACGCCCGCGCGGTCCAGCTTGACGCACGAGCGGGAGGACTTGGTGAGGGTCGCCAACCAGACGCGGTCGCTCCCGCAGCCGATCGACTCGCTCGACAGCACCGACGTGTCGCCATCAACCACCGCCGACGCCCGCCAAGGGTCCGTCAACCAGCAGACCGCGTCGGCTTGCACCGCAAAACAGCGCGTCACAAAGCAATAACCGTCGACGGAGTATAGAAGCCGGCGCGCGATGCTTTCGGCATCGGAGGAGCCGTAGATGATGGAGTTGAGGGCCGAGATGACGCCAATGTAGCCATTGCTCGCGGGGGCTGCCACCTCCGACGGTGCTAAAGAAGCCATGCCACCGACAAGATGGAGCCGCCACCCAGAAGAGGGAGCCAAAACGAAAGGCGGTGGCGGGCGGGACGGGAGGGGGACAAGGGGAGCCACAGGCGAAACGGGGAAAGGCGGGAACAGTGCGACAAACGGGGGGGGCGTGCAAAGAAGAGTCGGGCTCGGTGACGGAGCCGAGGAGGACGAAGGGCCCAGCCTGCGTGCCGGTGCCACGGTTAAACCGCGACAAGCGGCAGTACGCGACTAGGACCCCGCTCAAGCGCCCGGTAGGGGGTGATGGCGGCGGTAAACTGCTCTGGGCGGGCTCCCGCCCATGCAAGAACCGCAACAAAAGGCGGGCAGCCGGTGCCGCACCGGTTGGCGGGAGCTCATCGGGGGGGTGTCGACGCGAGGGTGCTACACTTGCACCAAATTGTAAGTCGTTCGGATCAACTGAGTGGGAGTAATTAAGTCCCACCGTGGGATCCCCCTCAAGTCCATCCTGCCAGACCACCCAACCAGGCTGCAGAGGCGGTGCAGGGCCAGGCTTTCCACCACCGTGTAGGCCTGATAAGCTCCCTCAGGGGACCTACTGCCGACAGAACAGCTTCCAAAGGCCCAAACAGGGGTAGTCCACGGTGCATCATGCGACAGCAGGCTGTACCAGCTGACTGGGCGGCGTGACACAAGCGCTGCATGACAGGGTGAGCACGCAATCGACCCAGTGCACAGCAACGACGGGCCGCAGCCTGCACTAGGTCTCTCCAGACGGCTGCTACACCGGTCCGCATCAACCTGGCAGAACTCATGATGCACATGAGTGCAACTAATGCGGTTGGCAGTAGAGCAGGTAGTGTGCTGAGCTGAGATGGACGATGGAAAAGAGTGCATGGAGAGGGCACGCAGGACATACCGGTCTGGCGTCATCTTCCTGCGAGAGCAGCGGCCATTCTGTGCTTGAAACAAGTTAGTCACAATACACCGAGCAACTCGACAGCACGACTCAGTTGTGCACGCACCAGGATACTGGGATACACGCAGATGTCCAACTCATGTGAGTAGGACATGCGTTGTGTTCGACGAGCTGTGGCGGACTTGTGTGAGCATATTCCCGCGACCCCCAGGTGTTGCGAGCGGGACATGCTCTTCCATGCGATGCAGTGAACACCATCCAGATATGCGCTCCCGATCATCGTAGTCGATATGCCCTGTCCCATGAGCCTGTCGTGTGTTGGTTGCTGCGCGGATGCTAGGTTTCAATCGCAGTGGCTGTGTTGTGCCAGCGGCTCAATGGACGTTTTACTGCTTTGCGTGACAGGCAGCGGACCAGTTTGTTAGGGGCAGTGAGTCCGTCTTGAGACAAGCCATTCATGGCTGGTGCAGGACGGAAACGCAATGTACCATCCGGGCAGCTTTCGCCATGTGGAGGTTGAGTGGCAGGCCCACCGGTCTACGGACGACGGCACCTCATGCCCACTCAACTACCTGCACTTTACTAGTGCCCAAGTAGGTGTCTCAGGCCCAGTCCATACACAAACGTTCGAAGTAGCATGCCCTGTGTAGGTGGGGCATTCGAATGCGGCAGTAACTGCGAGCTGTACGACAGAAGGGACAGAGCCCACGACTGTGCTATGCTAACACCTGGCAGAGAAGCTTCGTACAAGCCATCGTGCAGGTCGCATTTCCTATCGCGGCTGCTTTCAAAGACGGACCAGCAGAGGTCTCACCGGGCCTGGACTGGGTAAACACAACACGGCTCGGCAGCCTGTCCTGCCCTTCCTGCATGAACTTGAGAAACATGCCATTGCGTTTCATTGAGCCAGAGTCGACATGGTCTATCTCGAACGGTCACCCTACCCTCGACAACCCGCACGTACCACACGCACCCACGCATCCAACCCCACCCACAGCCGCCAGCCACTGCTCAAGGGCCTTCCACACCGCAAGCAACAGTAGCAGGGGCGGCCGAGTCGAGCTCGTCTAGGTAGAGTGCAATGGCTATTCGTTGCCGCAGCACATCAATGTCGTCTTGACTGAATGTCAGCGCCTTGCCCAAGGACAGGTAGTACGCGACCACGAGCACGAAAACGCCGCAGCTCCCGCAGTCCGTTTGCCGAGGGAAGTCGTCATCCATGGCCACCTCCCACTGGTCGACCGCCCACTTGGCCACAGCGTCGTTGCCGAGCTTCGACCGCAGCTCGTCGACAAGCCAGCGCCGCACGGCGTCGACGTAGCCCTGGCTGTCCTTGGCGCCGAAAGGATCGTAAAAGAGGATGTACTGGTCTTGCACATTGACCTGGACGAGCACCCAGTGGGTTCCACTGACGTTGATGGGCACCAGGATGATATCCACCGCGCCTAAGTCAAGCCGCAGCCCAGTGCCCCACCGCCGCACGCCCTCGTAGTCATAACCACCAGAAGCCGGCACGAGGCGCGAGTAGAAGTACGTCCCAAACACAAAGCTCCTGGGGTTGGCGGGCCCGTCCACATCGGGCATGTCCACATCTTGTAGCTGCCCGGCCACCCGCAGCCGCTCGTGTTTGTCGTTGATCAAAGCAATGAACGAGTTCATCACCTCCGAGTTGAGCCACCGCTCCCCTTGGAGCCGGAGGAAGTCGGCCGCAAGCAGCACCGTGTTGGCCTTGTTGCGTGGGCGGACCGCCCGCGCGGTGTCGATGCCCGCCGTGAGGTTAAAGACGAACTCCCGTTGCACCTTGGTCAGCGGCTCCGTCTTGACCCAGTCAACACTCTTACCATCGACTCCCAGCCCACACTCAACGCCCTCCCACAGCGCCGACGCGTCGACGGCAGGGACGCTCTCCGCCGCCGATTGCAGCTCGCCGACGTCGCTGTCGTCCGAGATATCTTGGACGTCCGATTCAGACGGGCCGTCGCCATCGAGGCTGCCCTCATCGGTGCTACCGCCTCTTGCACCACGCGGAAGCGGGCTGGTCACCATCGGATTGACCACCGCCTCCCCAGCCACCGCCTCATCACCGGCCACCGCTCTGCCGGTCACCGCCACCACCACCGTGTCGGCCACCATCTCATCGCCCCCCGCGCTGCGCCGTTCTTGGTGGTCGCCGCGAGCGAAACCTGCAGCTCCGAGCTTATCAGGGCCCTCGACGAGGGGGGCGTCACCAGCGTCGGCAACGCCATCGCCATCGCCCGCGGCGGCAGACACCGTCGTTGCAGCCGCGGCGCCCACGTCCGTGGAAGCGGCCGCGGCGCCCACGTCCGTGCTCACGACTGCCGAGCCTGCGTTGGTCTCACTGCTGCCCGCAACAGCGCAGGAGCAGGTAGCTCCCCGAGTGCACCCGTCGGCGATGCGCGCGTGAAAAAAGGGGGACAGCGGCACGTGGTCGTTCTCAGCCTTGGGGTTGCCCGAGAACAGGCGGTACATCTTGCGGATGTTCTGGAAAGCAACTTGGACGATGCGGTGTGTCATGTACGTAGCCGGGTGCATGTATGCAAGGCTGGTACGGTTGCCGACGGCAATGGAGTGGGCCACCTCGGCGGCCTGCGTGGTGACGCCGGCCGTCTTCCCTAAACTCTCGTCCGGCATGTAGCAGGGCGAGCAGGAGTGGGTGATTGAGTGAGGACGGTCAAGAAGGCAGCGCACGTCGTGGTCCCGGATGATGACGCGGACGCGGCGCATGGCGTTCTTATCGAGCTTGCACGCAACGTCATAAAATATGACCTTGGGCAACGTCGGGAAGCGCTCGAGGACGACCGACAGCGCCTCCCCGACGCTCTCGGCTCGAAACATGCAGCGGAAGCCCAGCGTGATGACGTGGGGGCACACCACATTGAACACCCCCTGCGAGAGGCCGGCCTTGATCGAGAAGGCCTTGTTGCACGAGTCCCCGTCCCCCTCCACGTCCGCCACGTGCTTGTCCTTTCCCTTGTAGCCGACACGCCGCTTCTCCGCTTCAGAGTCGCGGATGCCCGGACGCACCCGCGGGAGACCCGCGAAGTACTCAAAGCAGACGAGGGGGTCGTCCTCGTCGACGTTGCCGAGATCCTCCTGCTCCGAGCGCCACTTCTGGTAGTCCGCAGGAGTCGGCCGCTTGTTCCACTCGCGGCAGTACTCGTCGTTGGACCACCCGCGCTCCTTATTAGTCTTCTTGTTCGCCTCCTTCTCAAACAGCTCATCGGCTTCCTTCTCAACGTCAACCGCGCGTAGCAGCAGCTCCCCGACGGCAAGCCGCAGCCGCCGGTCCGACTCCAGGTTGTCGTCAACAAATCCAATGAAGCTGGCAACAAACCCGACGCCGTCGACGGCCTCCGTGTTGTCGCGCCACGCGCTACCACCGCTGAGCCGCAGGGTGTTGGCGAGCAGCCGCACCGCCTTCTCGTCGTGGCTCTGGAAGATGCTGGACACCGCCTCCGTCAAAAACGCCTGCAAGAACGGCCGCACGCACAGCCACAACCCGTCGTCGTTCCGTGGAAACTCGTCAAAGTTAGGCGCACAGAGACCGGTGCGGTCGCGCCACGTCTCCGTCGGCTTCTTGGGTACTCGCCCCTTGCCGCCTAGGACGAGGTTGCCGTCGTCGTCCTCACGCACGGCGCTCTCCAGGGTGCTCTCCCGCTTGCGCTTCTTCCGCGCCCGGCGCGACGCGTCCCCATCGGTGTCAGCCTGCTCGTCGTCAGCGGACGAGGTGTCGGCACCCGCACCGGCTGCATCACGGCCGCCTGGCGGTGCCGCACCACCGCCGTCTGGTCGGGCATCCCCGAGTGGAAAGAACCTGAAGAACACCAAAGCACCTGCCGAGCCCGGAGAGTGGCGCCCGATTGGCCGGACCGTCCCCGCCCAATCTCTTAGCAAACATTCTTGCGTGGCCGTCAACGGCGTGCTGCCCCGTAACACCTTGTCAATCGCTGCCCGTAGTGGGGCACCGGGAAGGACACAAAGCTTGGGGGCAGGCATGTCCAACACGGGGCAGTTCATCGTGGGGCGGACGGGGTTGACGTCGTCCGGGTCGCTGCACCCAAGAGCCTGCCCATCAATCACAATAAACTCAGGGTTGGGCCCGCAAATGGGGCAGCGCGCCGACTCGGGCGGAACGACGAACGTGCGCACGGCCGCAGTCCCCATCTTGACGACATCTTGCCGCCGCAACGAAAACGACCGCACGTCAGCGGCGAGGTGCCGCGTTGCAGCCGTGTAGGTTGAACGAGCGGCGATGGTGAACGAGACGAGCTTGTCCACAATGCCGCGCGTGAAGATCAGCCACTGGCGCTTCTTGTTTTGCCGGCGAAAGTTGAAGAGCCCGTCCGCATTGCCGTCGTACTCCACCATGCGTCTGCACTTCTGCACAGAGCACACCCAGCGCCCGACGATCACCTGCACTCGGATCAAGCAGGAACAGGTCCAGCTCACTACAGGAAAAAGAGAAGAAGCAAGGCGCAAGTCAGTCGCCGCTCAAGAATAGTACGTCGTCAACGATGCAAAACCGATGGAGGCGTACACCCAGATGGAGAAGCATACCTTCAAGGACGGCGCCGTCGGGTGGTGAGTGCAGAGGATGCCAGGCTCCAACGTCACCTTGTCACTCTCATCCCGCTTTGTTCCGCAGCTGCCGCAAACCGACTCGATCAGTGGCTTCTTGACGTCGCGGAGAATGTTTCGACGAATGGCCGTGCCAAAGAGGTGGCGCAGCATCTGCACGTTCTCGGCCTTGCCGCCTTCACCATTAGGCGCGTACAGGTGTTCCCAATCGGCCGTCCGTGCCCATACCTCACCGTCGTGCTCCTCCACATGGCACGGAAGCATGTTGCGGGCCTGCCGCGTGCTCAACTCGCTCAGGTCGGCCGCGTGTGCTCCACGAGTCGTTTTGAGCGGAAGCTGCTCGACGCCTTCATCCTCGTCCTCGTTTTCGATGAACCTTGCCCGGGTACGAGCGGCAGAGGACCTCTTTCCTTCTTGCGCATCACCTGCACATGCGGGAGGCAGCTCACCGGTGCCCTTGAGAGAGTGGAGCTTGCAATGCGCGCGTGCCGCCACAACGTGCCCGCACCGCCCCTTGAAGCGGCGACAAGAGGGGGCAATGCAGGATGCCGTGTTTGCCAGCGTGAAGGAAACGAGGGAGTAGACGGCGCGGTAAAGAATGATCCACAGAAGCGACGACCCGTGCGGTATGCTGTGCACAAACTGCGCCGCATCAGCCCGGAGCCGCATCCGAGAGCGGAACACATCCATGTCGACCCCCGTCGTGTCGAGCGCCGTCCTCAAAGCCCGCACGTGGGAACAGCTCATGCTCCGAGATGATGTTGACAAGAAGAAAGCGTTCTGCGTACCGGCAAAGCAGGAGCACAGCAAGCCACCCCGACGCGACACCCACAGGATGGCTGCGTCACGTTTGTTGACGCCCGTGCGCAGGACGATGGCACGAGATGATGAGGCGGGGTCCCCAACGATGAGCGCCGTGACGGGAACGAGGCGGCTGCGGACGGATTCCGACGATGGCAAACCACAGGCCCGCTTCACACAGGGCACCAAGGCATCTTGGATGTAGTCGTCGACAAAGATCTTGGCGCGTGGTCGGCGGATGCGGGCAGCAGGCGGCACAAGCGCGTGCGGGGGCAGGTCGTCATCGTTGCCATCGTTCCCAGCTGCAAAGATGCCCGCGCCGCGCCGCTGGCGGTCCTGCAGTCGCTTCTCAGCCACTCGGCGCTTGCGCTGCTCCTCTCGTTCCCGCCTGACTGCGTCAACGGGCTCGTCGGGTTGAGCAAGCGCGGCGAGCCGATCGGCAACCCCATCGCCGACAGGACGAGATGAAGAGCCGGGCACCTCCCCGGTCACGACTGTAGATCCTATGCCGGTGTCCGCTCGACCATCACCACGCACAGCGACCACAGCGCGAGCTTGTGCCATGGACCCCGCAAACGGAAAGCTCACAGGTGCCGGGAAGGAGGGACGCTCCTCAGGATCATCGTCCATGGTGCCGCATCGATTCTCAAACGAGAACAGCCATGTGGTGGTACTGCCACGCACTGTGGCCTTGCCTACGGACGCAGCGCGACAAACACAGGTTGACAAACGTGATCGAGAGCAAAAACAACGACGAGAGGATATCACTGTGAGAAAAAGGCCAAGTGGAGCTCATCCCGCCGCGAGGCAAACACGAGGGCGCATCTCAGGAACGAGTACGGCAGAGGAAACGGTTTCAGACGCCATAAGCACGTACCGTGTTGCCAAAGAGGTACGAGGGGAGCCCCTCGTACCCGCGGGATTGGGAAGGTGACGTGGCGCCGCGGGAAAAGCGCCAGCAGCCGGCAAAAACAGACGGTGGGAAGAGACAGAGCGCCCTACCGCCGTGCCCAGACGGCTATCCGCGCGACCGAGCGAGCCGCAGCAATGGAGCGAGCAGCGGCGGGAGGGATGGAGCGTCAGCTGCGACGGCAACGAGGACGCCGGTGACAGGACCGACCGCGCGCCAAACCCACGATCTCAACGTCGCCGCCGTCGATCACGCCCAAATTGGCGCGCAAATTGCCAGCCAGGGAGCACCGAATGCCGGAAGCGCGCGCGGTCGCGCACGCGCGCTCGCAGTATCCGCCGCCACGCCCCCAGCCACCAACCCCGACCCCCCCGGCCCCGCACTCCACCCGAACCGAGACGCACGCCCCGATGGCGTCCGACACGCCGGTCGACAACCAGAACAGCCGCAGGGACGCTCCCAGACCCCCTCACCCAGCCCCAGGCGGGAAAAGCCGCCGCAAGCGGTAAAAAAGCCGCCCCCCCCTCGTCCTCGCTCCCCCGCTACCGCCGCTGCCGCGGCAGCAACAGTAGCCCAAAAACAATAGTGCGCGCACCAGCAGTCCGGTGTACCACCTCAAGCAGTAGCCACGGCCGGCAAGAGTGCCTCGCGGACCACGGTACGTGGCAGCGCAGGGGGGCACCAAATGGTGCACCCCTGCGCTCGCGGCTGGGACGCAACGTGGCGCTCCCAGCACCCCAGGGCACAGCCGGGCAAAGGCAGCCCCAGTAGGGATGCTCGCAGTACGGTGTGTACCGCGTGGGCGGTGACCACGGCGGTAGCGGGGACCGCGCGCGGCAAGGACGCAAGCGGGCGCGGTGGGGGGGGGCGGGACGAGGACGGTGGCACGCACGCCGACGGCGTGGTCGAATCTGCCGATGGTCGGGCCAGGGCCCGAACGTCGTGTCTGGGTCGATGGTGTCTGGGTCGATGGTGTCTGAGTCCAGACGTGTCCGGACCCCTTCCAGAACGGCCGCCGACGGCTGCGCTGCTGTGTCTGGGATCGGTGTCTGACGGGGCCCTGATCGATCAGGGCGGGCACATGCTCTCATCTGATTGGTTAGATTGGGTTCACGACAGGGTTCACCTAAATTCATGTGTGATACCTCCTGCACCCGTTTCCTTCACG